>JAABUM010003114.1_pt1 | contig 21086 bp, 18 predicted proteins | sample 5559161 | NCBI WGS metagenome assembly JAABUM01 (sample SAMN10711868, study PRJNA513369) | rock metagenome | isolation source: Antarctica rocks | place: Antarctica: Victoria Land, Siegfried Peak nord
GCTCGGGCATCTTCAAGAGCGGCGACCCGGCGCGGCGTGGCAGGGCCATCGTCGAGGCCACCACGCACTACAACAACCCCTCCATCATCGCGCAGGTGTCGAAGGGGCTCGGCGACGCCATGCAGGGGCTGGAAATTTCCTCCCTGCGGGAGGGGCAGCTCATGGCCGCCCGCGGCTGGTAGATGAGGATCGGTGTCCTGGCCCTGCAAGGGGCCTTTGTAGAGCACATCACGATGCTGCGCTCCCTGGGCGTCGAGGCCGTCCCGGTGCGGCTCCCCGCGGGGCTGGAGGGGCTCGACGGCGTCGTCATCCCCGGGGGCGAGAGCACCACGATCGGGAAGCTCTTGATAAGGTTTGGCTTGCTCGAGCCTCTGCGGCGTACAATAGGGCAGGGAACTCCCGTCTATGGCACGTGCGCCGGGATGATCCTCTTGGCGCGCGACAGCGGTATGGCGACGCAGCCCACGCTGGGCGAGATGGATATCGTGGTTAGACGCAACGCCTTCGGCCGCCAGCTCGACTCTTTCGAGCAGGATATCGCGATCCCCGCTCTCGGTGACGAGCCCTTCCACGCCGTCTTCATTCGCGCTCCCGCCATCGCACGGCTCGGTCCCGACGCGCGGGAGTTGGCGCGCCTGGGCGACGGCACGATCGTGGCGGCGCAGCAAGGCGCGCTGTTGGCCACGGCGTTCCACCCGGAGCTCTCCGGCGACACGCGTCTGCACGAGCGCTTCGTGGTCATGTGCGCGGCCGCCGCGGCGCACATCCCTGGTAACGAGAATGGCTCCATCCACTCCTCAGCTCAACGCGCTATCAACACTGACCACTGACTATCGACTAACATGCATATACACGCGCGGCGCCACCCCGTTCGCGCCGGGCGCTAGAGGGTAGCCTTGGGGGTTCGCTCGATCCGCTTCTATGACCTCCTCGCGGTCCGTCATGTCGAGGCGGATCAGGATATGCGTGTGCTCTGGCCCGCGCCGCTCGACCCCGTACCCGCGGCCGCACACCTGGCGCTGGCCTCGGCCTGGCAGGACGTCAACCAAACCGTCTTCACCTTCGTCCGCCGGGAACGCGGAGCCTTGATCGGGTTTGCCCAGGTGAGCGCGCGATCGACGCGCGACGCCTGGGACCTCGTGCGGCTCGCGGCGAAGGGCGGCGACGCGAACCAGGGCCAGGAACAGGCCCACCTCGTCGACGAGTTGCTCGAGGCGCTGCTAGGGGCGACGGCCAGCCGCGGTGGCCTGCGCACCTTCGCCCGGGCGTCCGCCGCGGGCGACGGCCAAGAGGCGCTGGGGCGGCGCGGTTTCAGGCGCTATGGCGACGAGTATACGCTCGTCGCCGACGGCCTCGACGTCACCCCCGCGCCGCTGCCGGACCACCTGAGCCTGCGCACGCGCCGCCCCGCCGACGCCTGGGGCATCTTCCAGCTGTATTGCTCGGCGGCGCCGGCGGAGGTCCGCCACGCCGAAGGCCTGAGCAGCAAGCGCTGGGGGCGCGGCTCGTTGGCCGCGTCGACCGTGGGCCGCCTGGCGCGCCCGCGCGAAATCGTGCTCGACGACGAGGGCATGGTCGCCGGCTGGCTGCGGCTCGCGCGGCCCACTAAGAGGCAGCCGCAATACCTGGAGGTGATGCTGCATCCGCGCGTCGGAGACGTCCTGCCGGCTTTCCTGGCGCACGCAGTCGTGGCCCTGGAGATACGCCGGGACCGGCGCACGGTCTGCCGCGTCCGCGCCTACGAGGACGCCGTGCTGCGCGGACTGCGACGCGCCGGCTTCGAGACCGTCGACGAGCATGCCCTGCTCGTCAAGCACGCCGCGGCCCACGTGACCGAACGACAACTACTCCTCGCCGCCCTGCGCGCGCAGAGCCTCGGGCTCGGCGTTTCGCGCTACCGGCGGCCGGACACGCCCCCGACGTGGGACCCATCCCACGTCGGGATCACCGCCCTGGAGCACACCTATTTGGAGCACACGCACCATGACTGAAAAGGTACAAATCGACGATATCCATCTCCTGCTCGACGCCCTTCCGCCGCATATCAGCGCGGCCATCGGGGGCCTGACCAACGAAGAGGGCCTGCTCGAGGTCGTCATGGACCTCGGCCGCGCGCCCACCGCGCGCTTCCGCGGGCGCGAACTCGCGCTCTCAGAGCTGCCGGTGAGCGAGGAGGACATCGCCTACGTGGTCGGTCGCATCGGCGAGTTCGGCGACGACAACCGCGCCGGCATCGAGCGCACCCTGCACCGCATCTCGGCCATCCGCAACCGCAAGGGCAAGGTCATCGGCCTCACTTGCCGCGTCGGGCGCGCCGTCTTCGGCACGATCGCCATCATCCGGGACATCGCAGAATCGGGCAAGAGCGTCCTCCTGCTCGGCAAGCCGGGCGTCGGCAAGACCACGCTGCTGCGCGAGATGGCGCGCGTGCTTGCCGACGAGGAGCACAAGCGCGTCATCGTCGTCGACACCTCGAACGAGATCGCCGGCGACGGGGACATCCCGCATCCCGGCATCGGGCACTCGCGCCGCATGCAGGTAAGCACGCCGCTCTCCCAGCACGCCGTGATGATCGAGGCGGTGGAGAACCACATGCCCGAGGTCATCGTCATCGACGAGATCGGTACCGAGCTCGAGGCGCAGGCCGCGCGCACCATCGCTGAGCGCGGTGTGCAGCTGATCGGCACGGCGCACGGCAACACGCTGGACAACCTGATGCAGAACCCCACGCTCTCCGATCTCATCGGCGGCATCCAGACCGTCACGCTCGGCGACGAGGAGGCGCGCCGCCGCGGCACGCAGAAGTCGGTCCTGGAGCGCAAAGCGCCGCCGACCTTCGACGTGATCGTGGAGATCCAGGACTACCACCACGTCACCGTCCACCCCGACGTGGCGCGCACGGTCGACAACATGCTGCTCGGGCGCAAGGCCCAGGTGCAGGTACGCCAGCGCGACGACGCAGGCGAGGTCACGATGACCGGCAAGGAGATCGACGAGGCGCGCGACGAGGACGAGGACGAGGACGACGACGGCGACGAGGACGACGGCGACGAGGCGGCGCCGGACCGCGCGCTCTATCGCGTCCCCGACGCGGCTGGCCTGCAGCCGCTGCGCGTCTACCCCTTCGGCGTGAGCCGGCCCAAGCTCGAGCAGGCCATCCGCGACATGCGCCTGCCCGTGACGCTGGTGCGCGACATCGACGAGGCCGACCTGCTGCTCACGCTCAAGAACTACTACCGCCGCAAGCCGCCCGCGCTGCGCGACGCCGAGTCTCACGGCAAGCCGGTCTACGTGCTCAAGAACAACACCATGGCGCAGATGCAGAGTTGCCTCGCAGGGGTCTACGACCTCGGCAACACTGCGCCATCCTCGACCGCCTCGCGCACCGGCAACCCCATGACGCAGGCGCTGCAGGAGGCGGAGGACGCCATCACCAACGCGATGGACCAGGGAGGCACGGTCGATCTCACGCCCCAGAACGCCTACGTGCGCCGCCTGCAGCATCGCCTGGCCGAGCGATACAACATCTCGTCGCGCAGTCGCGGCAAAGAGCCCAACCGCCACGTGCGCATCTTCCCGGGGGAGGAATAGACGGTCAATACATGAAACTAATCACCGCCATCGTGCGCGACGAGGATGCGGGCAAGCTGCTCAACGCGCTGGTCGCGGACGGGTTCCGCGCCACGCGCTTTCAGAGCGCCGGCGGCTTCCTCCGTGCGCGCAACAGTACGATCCTCGTCGGCGTCGAGGACCACAAGCTCGCGGACGCCCTGCAGGTCATCCGCACGACCTGCAGGACGCGCACGCGCATGATCTCGCCGCGTCCGCACGGCGGCGAGACGGGCGAGTCGTTCATCCCGTACCCTATCGACGTCGAGGTCGGCGGCGCCACCATCTTCGTCACGCCGGTCGAGCACTTCGAGCGGGTGTAATGTGATAGCCTGAAAAGGTAGACAGGATAGCATACAAGCGAGCGTGATGACGGCGAGGGTAGTAGAGGGCGGCGGCGCCCGGGGGGGCGCGCCCCGGGCCGTGCTGGCTTACCTCCACGTCTTCGCCGAGTTGCCCCCCAATGCCCGCCTCCTCCTCGTGGGCAACCTGTGCGTCAACATCGGGCTGGGCGTCTTCGCGGTGCTGTTCAACCTCTATCTGGTCGCCCTCGGGCATAGCTTGGGCTACGTCGGATTGGTGGCCGCCGCCACGACGGTGGGGCAGGCCGCGATCGCCCTGCTGGTAGGGCTGGCGCTGCGCCGCGTCGGCGAGCGCGGGGTCTTGATGGCTGGGGCCGCCGGCATGGCGCTGACCGCGACCTTATTGGCGCTAGTGACGAACGACGGGCTCCTCGTGGTGGCGTCCGTGCTCTTCGGCGCGGCGTTCTCGACCGCAACCATCCCGGCGCTCCCCTACATGATGCGCTACGCCACGGAAGGCCAGCGCACGCACCTCTTCTCGGCCTACTTCGCCTCGAGTACGATGGGGGCGATGCTCGGCTCGCTGCTCAGTGGCGCCGTGCCCGCGCTGGTCGTGGCCATCCTGCACACAAACCCACGCGTGATTGTGCCGGGGGACCGGGCCGGCCTCGTCGTGGGGGTACTCGCCATGGCGGCCGGCGTCGCCTGGTTCCGGGCCATGCGGGCGGTCGATGCGCCCATCGACCACGGCGAACGTCCGGCGCGGCCGGTCGATGCGGAGCGCGACGAGCGTCGCACGCGGCGCGACGTGCTGGTGATGCTGCTCGCCACCACCTTGATCGCCCTGACCATGGGCGCAACCATGCCTTTCTTCAACGTTTACTTCGCGACGCGCCTGCACGCCGGCGCGGGGACGATCGGCGCCGTCTTCGCCGCCTCGGGGCTGGTCTGCGCGATCGTGGCTTTCCTCGCGCCGGCGCTGGGTCGGTGGGGCCGCCTGCGCGGCTTCAACGCCGCGCGCATCCTGACGGCGCCGGCCTTCCTGATCTTCTGGCTGCACCCCGGCCTGGGCGTAGCGAGCGCGGCCTACGTCGCACGCAACGCGCTCGGCACGGTCTCGGGCGCGTTGGAAAACACGTACGCCATGGAGATCCTGCCGGCCCGCTTGCGCGGCATCGCGGCCGGCTGGCGCTCGCTCGCCTTCAACGGCGGCTGGTCGCTCGGCTCGCTGGCGACGGGTGTGATCGTGGCGCGCGCCGGCTACGACGCCGTCTTCGTCGGCGCCGCCCTGCTCACGCTCGCCGGCTCGGCCATATACTTCGGCTACTTCAGAATAGTCGATAGCCGGTAGCATCGACTATCGACTATCGACGACGCTGGATAGCGAAGTACAGGCCTGTCTTGACAGTACCCGCGGCGTCCCTGACACCGATCCACGCCGTGTCGCGGTAATGGCGCGGCTTGTAACCCCTGAGGCGGAAGGTGTAGCTGGAGTAGCCGTGCGCGTCCACGTGGACGTGCGCGCGTACGACCTTCTTATTAGGATAGGCCAGAATATAGGTGAGCGCCGCGTTTGCCGTTCCCGTCCCGGCTAGCTGGATCGATAACGTTTCGGTGGCGCCGGCGATGGCCGTGTAAGGGCTGTTGCTCATGGAGACGACGCCCGGGGTCTGGCGCAAGAAGAGCAGGGACGGCGGTAGCGGCAGCACGCCAAGCTCGCACAACAGCGCGGCGGCGGCGCTCAACGCGACCGCGACGGACAGGGCGCGCAGCAGACGCAACGGGCGCAAGCCCTTATTGGTCTTCTTGGTCGACCGCACAGGCGCGCCGGCGCGCACAGAGACCGACGAGGTTGCCATGAACGTAAACCCTCCATCGACGAGCGTATAGCGTGTAGCGGGGCAAAAGGCTATCATTGAGTGTCAACCGCCGCACGCGGCCAGATAGGTGTAGGGTAAGGGGAGATAGGGACCGCGGCAATAGCCCATTCAGGTCCGCCTACATGGACACATCCAGCCGTGCCACCAGCCTCCTCGCGCGACGATTGCGCGGGCTCGCCTCGTCGGATTGGACCCTGTGCGGCGCGCTCATGGCTGCCGCGACGCTATTCAGGGTCCTGATCCTGGCGCGCAACTTCCCCAATGTAGACAGCGATCAGGCCGTCATCGGCGTGATGGCCGACCACATCCGGGCGGGGCAGCGTCCGCTCATGTACTACGGGCAGCCGTACCAGGGCGGCCTGGAGGCCTACGCGGCCGCGCTGCTGCCGGCGTGGCGCGGGCCGGGCGATTGGGCGCTGCGGCTCCCCGTGCTCGCCTGCTCTGTCCTGTTCGTGGGCGCGATCTACGCGCTCGGCGCGACCCTCTACGATCGTCGCACCGCCGCGCTCGCCGGCCTCATCGTCGCCCTCGGCCCCGCGCCGCTGATCTACTACGGTGACGTCACGGGCTTCGGCTACATCGAGGTCGCGCTGCTCGGCACGGTCCTCTTGATCTTGCAGGCGCGCCATCCCGACCTGAGCGCCATGCCGCCCCGGATCGCGCTGGCGGTGGGGTTCCTGGCCGGCCTCGGCGCCTGGATCGAGCCGCTCATGATCGAGTACCTGCCCGCGCTCGCCGTAGCGTACACCCTACCTTTACTTGGCCGACGCCCTACCGCTACGACGGATCGGCCTGCGCGCGCCCGCACGCTCGCCGCCATCGCGACCATGGCCGCGAGCTTTATCGCGGGCGCCGCGCCCTTGCTGTTGTATAACCTCCGCCACCGCTGGGCCACGCTCTCCTACCTGTTCCCCCAGGGACGGGCGCACGACGACCACCTGGCGGTCGCCGTGCGCCTGGTCACCGAGTCGCTCCCCATCCTTTTGGGTCTGGCCGCCCCCAACCCCAACCACGCCATCTTCGCGCGGTTGGCGACACACTACCCCGTCCAGCACGCGGCCGGCGTCGCCCTGGTCCTGTATATCGTGGCGCGGCTCTTACCGCGCCCGCGCGGGGGGCCGCGGCGCCGCGCGACAGGGGCGCCAATCTCGCGCGATGGGACGCTGGCCCTCTTCGGCGGCGCCTGCGCGTTGATTGTCGTCTGCACGCACTTCGATACCGGAGACTCAGCCATCGACACCGCGCGCTACCTGCTGCCCCTCTACACGCTCACGCCGCTCGTGGTCCACCGCGCGCTGCCGCGGCGCCTCCCGCCCGCGGCCCTCGTCGTCGGATGTTGGCTCGCCGCCATCCTACCCCTGACGCTGGCGACTCCCCAAACGGTGACGCCGCCCGGACCAGTCGAAGGCCTGATCCGCCTGCTCGAGGCGCGCGGCGTGCGCGTGGTCTACGGCAACTACTGGACGGCCTACCAGGTCGAGTTCGAGTCGCACGAACGCATCGTAGGCATCCCGGTCAACGATCTGCAATTGGCGCGGGTGCGCGCGCTGGGCGACCTCGACGTGGCGGCGCGCACACCGACCAACGGGCTGGCCTGGATCTTCGCGGCGGGAGGGCGTGGCGAGCGGCGCTTTCATCTGCGGCTAAAGCAGCTGCACATCGACGCGCGGCGCGTGCGCTGGGCCGGCCTGGCGATCTACGACCATGCCTCGCGCCCCCTCCGCGCCATCGGGCCCTACGAGCACGAGGGCATGCCGTGGTTCGAGGCGGCGCCGCCTATGAGCTGTTCGGCCGCCCACAGGTGCAGGTCGCTACGATAGCGGAACAGAGGGCGGCCCGAGGCGAGGAGCGTGTCGCGGATAGGGCCGTTGAGTTCGGCCAGCGCGCTCCAGCGGGCCTCGCGGATCTCGCGCCTATCGATGGGATCGATCAAGGTCTGAGGGGTCACGGCCGAGAGCACGTGCGTGGTCCAGTCCACGCCGTCACCACTCAGGGTGAAGCGCGCGTGGATGCGCAGGAGATAGCGTTGCGCCGTGGCCTCCAGGCCCGTCTCCTCATGGGCCTCGCGCAGCGCCCCCGCGTCCATCGCCTCGTCGCGCCGCAGCGCCCCGCCCGGAACGCGGTAGGCGCCCGGTGGGTACGACGGCTTGGCGATCACGGCCAGCCGCTCGCCGTTGAAGACGAAGGTGGTCACATCGTGCGCGCGGCCGTCGCGCTGGCTGCCCCGGATCATGGCCAACTCGGGTGCGCTGATCTCGTAGGATACGCGCAGCTCGCGCGGCGTCCCGTAGCGCGCCTCCGCCTCGGCAATCACAGCCGGCGTCACATACATAGCTTAGTTGCCGGCAACGCCATAGAAGGAATACGCGTGTCCCCGTACCTCGCAATAGCTGGAGCCGCCGCCCATGACCCAACCCTCGAACACCCCGCGCCAGCGCAGCGTCATCTTGCCGTGACAGAGTCCGCGCCCCGTATTTGGGTGATACGTGAACGGATAAGCGACCTGCCCCCAGCTCCACTGCCCCGGTCCCAGGCTGTACGAGGTGACGGGCTCGACGAAGGCGAAGAAGCGACGCCGCAACACGCCTACCCGTGGTTGGGATAGGGCTGGCGCCAGCCCGTTGCCCGGCATGATCACCGCTGCCATACGCCCTCCGTTCTCACCAACCAAGGCAAACAGCGGTCAAGCCTGTCCCACGACACCCACCAAGCCTACCGCCGCCGTGCCAGGGCGCCGGCGCCGGCGCCCTTGATGCCGTTCCCACCGCCGCCGCGGCCAAGGCCGGGGATGTTGGGCATGCGGCCGCTGGAAAACTGCTTCATCATTTTCTGCATCTGCTTGAACTGGCTGAGCAGCGCGTTGAGCTCCTGCACGCTCGTGCCGCTGCCCGCGGCGATGCGACGGCGGCGGCTGGCGTTGAGGATGTTGGGGTCGCGCCGCTCCTGCACCGTCATCGACGAAATGATGGCCTCGACGCGCTGGATCTGCTTATCGTCGATCTGCGGGACGTCGGCCCCCTTGGTCAGGTTGCGCATGCCCGGGATCATCTCCATCAACTGCGTCAACGGACCCATCTTCTTGATCTGCTGCAACTGCTTCAGGAAGTCGTCGAGATCGAAACTGCCCTGGCGCAACTTTTTCTCCATGGCCTCGCCCTGCGTCTGGTCGAAGGTCTGTTCGGCGCGCTCGATGAGCGAGAGCATGTCGCCCATGCCCAGGATGCGCGAGGCCATGCGGTCAGGGAAGAAAGGTTCGAGCGCGTCGGGCTTCTCGCCGGTGGCCAGAAACTTGAGCGGGATGCCGGTGACCGCGCGGATGGAGAGGGCTGCGCCGCCACGCGCGTCGCCGTCGATCTTGGTCAGGATCATGCCTGAGAGGGGCACGCGGGCGTTGAACTCCTCGGCCACGCGCACGGCGTCCTGCCCGGTCATGGCGTCGGCGATCAGGATCACCTCGGTCGGCTCGACGCGCATGCGGATCGTGGCTACCTCGTCCATCATGTCGTCGTCGATGTGCAGGCGGCCGGCCGTGTCCACGATCACCACCGAAGCGCCGTTCTGCCGCGCGTGCTGCAGCCCGCGCTCGGCGATACCGACGGGATTGTTTTGCGGGTCCTCGGCGTAGACGGGGATATTCAGGCCCTTGCCGAGCGTGACGAGCTGGTCGATGGCGGCGGGGCGGTACACATCGGCCGCCACCAGCAGGGGGTGCAGGCCCTGCTTGCGCAGGTAGAGCGCCAGCTTGGCCGCCGTCGTGGTCTTGCCGGAGCCTTGCAGGCCGACCAGCATGAACACGGCGGGCGAGCGGCTGCCGTAGTCGAGCTTGCCCGGCTCGCCGAGCATGGCGACCAGCTCTTCGTTGACGATCTTGATGACCTGCTGCGCCGGCGAGAGGCTCTGCAGTACCTCGACGCCGACCGCGCGCTCCTTGAGCCGCTTGATGAAGTCTTTGACGACCTTGAAGTTCACGTCGGCCTCGAGCATGGCGAGCTTGACCTCGCGCATGGCCTGGTCGACGTCCTCCTCGGTCAACTTGCCCTTGCGGCCCATCTTGCCGAAGATGTCCTGCAGGCGATCCGTTAAATTCTCGAACATAGCAATCCCCTAGTTATTCAGGCTCGAACAGGGCCTCGACGAACGCAGTAGCATCGAAGGGCGCGAAATCTTCTACTTTCTCGCCTGTACCGACGAACTTGATGGGCACGCCGAGCTCACGGCGGATCGAGAAGGCCACGCCGCCCTTGGCGGTGCCGTCGAGCTTGGTCAGGATGACGCCGGTGATGCCGACCGCCTCGCGGAACGAGCGCGCCTGCAGCAGGGCGTTCTGACCGCTGGTAGCGTCGAGCACCAGGAGCACCTCGTGCGGGGCCGTCGGGTCGACCTTCTGGGCCACGCGCTGGATCTTCTTGAGCTCTTCCATCAAGTTGAACTTGGTGTGCAGCCGCCCGGCGGTGTCCACGATCACGTCGTCCATGCCGCGCGCGCGGCCGGCCTCCATAGCGTCGTATACGACCGCGCCGGGGTCGGACGAGTACTCGTGGCTGATCACGGAGACGCCGAGGCGGTCGCCCCAGACCTTGAGCTGCTCGACCGCGGCGGCGCGAAAGGTGTCGCCGGCGGCGATGATCACGCGGTGGCGGTTGTTCTGCAGGTAGCGCGCCAACTTGGCGATGCTGGTCGTCTTGCCGACGCCGTTGACGCCGACGATCTCTATCACGCGCGGGCCCGAGCCCACCTCGACGAGCGGCACGCCCTCGGTCCCACCCATCATCTCCACGAGTTGCGCCCGTAGCGCGGCGGTAAGCTCGGGGGCCTGCGTCAGGCGCTCGCGCTCGACCTGCCGGCGCAGGCGGTCAACGACCTCGGCCGTGATCGAGACCCCGAGATCGGCGCGCACGAGCAACTCCTCGAGCTCGTCCCACAGCTCCTCGTTGATGATCTCGGTCGTGAACAGGTTGGTGACCTGCTTGAAGACGCTCTCGCGCGTCTTCTCCAGGCTCTGCCGGAAAGGATTGATGTTGCGCAGACGTTGGAACATGTGCACCTTGCGCGTAGAAATAAGAGGGTACTTTACACAGAATTATAGCACCCTCCGCCCATTTCCTCTGTATAAAGAGTCGGCTACATGGTGGCCGACACGGTCTCGCCGATGGTGGCGCCGGCGAGCGCCACGTCGTCGTCGTAGAGCACGATGGCCTGGCCCGGCGTGACGGCGCGCTGCGGCTTGTCGAAGGCGACGCGGATCTTGTCGCCACCTAAAGAGTAGACGCGCGCGGGCATCTTCTCACTCTTGTAGCGGATCTTGGCCAAAACCGTGCGCCCGTCGAGCTCGTCGACCGAGCGCACGGAGGTCAGCATCAGCTCGTCGGCCAGGGCCTCGGCGGCGTAGAGCGCGCGCTCGGGTCCGACCACCACGGTGTTGGTTTCCGCCTCTATGCCCACCACGTAGGCCGGTTCTTTGAGCGCCACGTTCAGGCCCTTGCGCTGGCCCACCGTGTAGGCCCCGATGCCCCTGTGCTCGCCGACCGTCGCGCCCTCCGCGTCGACGAGCGGGCCCGGCCGCATCGCGCCAGGGAAGCGCTCGGCCAATACGTCACTGTAGTGGCCCTGGTTGATAAAGCAGATCTCCTGGCTCTCCCGCTTGTTGGCCACCACGAGGTTCCACTCGCGGGCCAACGCGCGGATCTCCGCCTTCTGGTAGCCGCCGAGCGGAAGCAGCGTGCGGGCCAGGTGCGCCTGGTCGAGCGGGTAGAGCACGTACGATTGGTCCTTGCGCGCGTCGATGGCCTGGCGCAGGAGGTAGCGGTCGTCCCCCGCGCTGTAGTCGATGCGCGCGTAGTGCCCGGTGGCGATGTAGTCGGCGTCGAGTGCTCGCGCCTTGGGCCACAGGGCATCGAACTTGATGAACTGGTTGCAGCGCACGCAGGGGTTGGGCGTGCGACCCCGCGCGTACTCCTCGAAGAAAAGGTCCATCACCTTGTCGGCGAAGGTCTCCTTGAGGTTGAGCACGTAGTGCGGGATGCCCAGATCGGCGGCGACGCGGCGGGCATCCTCGGCGGCGGAGAGCGAGCAGCAGGCGTCCTCGCGCACGACGGCATTGGGGTCCTGCTCGGGCCACACGTTCATGGTCACGCCGACGACGTCGTAGCCCTGGCGCACGAGGAGCGCGGCGGCGACCGACGAGTCGACGCCGCCGCTCATCGCCACGAGCACGCGCGTCTTGCCCTTGTCGATTCCTGTCTCGATAGTATCCATACCCCTATTATCCCAGGTCGCGCTCCTACGCCTCTTAATCGGGGCGGCCACCGCTGAGATATGTGCGGCGGGGAGACAATCGTCTATGTCTTCGGACCTTGCCGGTTGCCGAACACCTTGTGGACGGGGAGCGTGAAGCCGGGGACGACCTCCTCGCCGTCAAGCTCGTCGTCGAGGCCGAGCGTCGTGGGGTGCGCGTCAGCCGGGTGGTAGACCTCGACGGTGTGGCGACGGGGGTTCACGACCCAGACGAGCGGCACGCCCGCCCGCTGGTACGCGGCCACCTTCTTCCTGGCCCCTGTGAGGCGGTCACTCGGGGAGATCACCTCTATGGCCAGATCGGGAGGGAAGGGCACGGCGCCCACGCCGACGACCGCGAGACGCGCCACCGCGACAAAGGCGACATCGGCCCCGCGCACGTTGTTGGTCGTGGCGTCAAGCACAAAGGCGGTCTCGGCGGCGAACGTGTCGCCCAGGCCGTGCTCCCACACATATGACGCCAGGTACACGTTGAGCCGCGACGCGATGAGACCGTGCTCCCCCCCGGTCGGCGACATGCGCTCCAACCTCCCGTCGACCAAATCATACGCGTATCCGTCGTCGGGGAGCTGCATGAACTCCTCGATGGTGTACGTGCGCTCGAGGCTCACTTCGGCAGCCATGATACTATAGCCTCCGTCACTCTTCGTCAGGCAGGGGCGGCGCAGGGACCAGGCCGTCGCCCTCAGGGTCGAGGTCGAGCACGACGCGGGAGCGGCCGTCCTCGGAGGGGCCGACCACCCCGCGCTCCTCCAACTGGTCGAGCAGGCGCGCGGCCCGGCTGTAGCCGATGGCCAGGCGGCGCTGCAGCAGCGACACGGAGGCGCGCCGGTACTCGCGCACGGCCTTGGTGGCCTCGGCGAACAGCTTGTCGTTGTTCTCGCCGTCGCCCTCCTCCTTGGGCGCCTCGAGCTCGGACGAGAGGATCTGCTCGGGCGTGTGCGGCGCGTTGTGCGACCAGAACTCCACCAGGCGCTCGATCTCCCGGTCCGAGAGGTAGGTACCCTGCACGCGGATGGCCTTGCTGCCGTCCGAGGGCAGGTAGAGCATGTCGCCGCGGCCCAGCAGCTTCTCGGCCCCGGCCTGGTCGAGGATGGTGCGCGAGTCGACCTGCGAACTGACGGCGAAGGCGATGCGCGCGGGGAAGTTGGCCTTGATCACGCCGGTGATGACATCGACCGAGGGGCGCTGCGTGGCCAGCACCAGGTGGATGCCGGTGGCGCGCGCCAGGGCGGCCAGGCGGCTGATGCTGTCCTCGACCTCGGCGGGGGAGACCATCATCAGGTCGGCCAGCTCGTCGATGATGAACACGATGTAGGGGAGCGGCTTCTCCTTGTCGTTGACGGGCTCGCGGCCCCCCAACTTCTCCAGCTGCAGCTCGTTGTACCGCGCGACGTTGCGCGCCCCCGCCTCGCCGAACAGCTTGTAGCGCCGGTGCATCTCCTTGAGCGCCCACTTGAGCGTCCCGCTCACCTTGTCCATCTCCGTCACCACGGGGTGCAAGAGGTGCGGCACCCCGTTGAAGGTCGTCAACTCGACCATCTTGGGGTCGATCATCAGCAGCCGGAGCCGGTCGGGGCTGTTGTGGAAGAGCAGTCCGGCGATCAGCGAGTTGAGGCACACGCTCTTGCCCGAGCCGGTCGCCCCCGCGATCAAGAGGTGCGGCATCTTGGCCAGGTCGGCCACCACCGGCTTGCCCGCCACGTCCTTACCCAGCGCAATCTTGAGCGGCGAGGCCATGCGCGCGTAAGGGGGCGACTCCAGGATCTCGCGCAGGGTGACCAGCGCGGTAGCCCCGTTGGGGATCTCGATGCCGACGACCGGCTTGCCTGGCACGGGCGCCTCGATGCGAATGCTCGGCGCGGCCAGGGCCAGCGCGAGGTCGTTGGCCAGCGCGGTGATGCGCTGCACGCGCACGCCCGGGGCGGGGCGCAGGCCAAACTGCGTGACGGTGGGACCGCTCTGCACGTCGACCACCTCGGCCGCGACGTTGAAGGAGGCCAGCGTCTCCTCAATGGTGCGCGCCCGCGCGTCGGTGTCGGTGGGAGCGGCCGAGGCGGGCGGGACGGCGTCGAGCAGCGCGACGGCCGGGGCCGGCCACGCAGGCCCGATGGGCGGCGCGGCGGCGCGGCGGGGACGCGCGGGCGCACCCTCGTCCGCGGGCTCGTCGTCGACGCCGAAGCGCGCGAAGTCCGGCGGCGGGGGCGTGTCCTCGATGGGCGGGAGCCCCCGGGCGGAGCCTTTGCCCCGCCCCGCCGTGAAGCGGGCCGGACCCGGCTCGGAGGCGCCGGCCGTGGCGCCGTCGCGCTTGACCCAGCGTTTCTGCACGGGTAGCGGCGCGGGCGTGGATGATCCGGGCGCAGGCGCGAAAAGGGTCGCGTCCATCTGGGCGGTACGCTCGATCCCAGCCTTACCACTGGCAGGAGCCGCACTACCGGCAGGAGCCGCGGTCGCCGTGGCGGAGGCACCTATCTGAGGTATGGAACGCGCGGCGCGGCGCGCCCGGCGGGCGTGCGCCGTCCGCCCGAGCGCGTGCCCCAGCGCGGCGAGCGCCGGGCGGACCACGCCCCAGGCCCGCACGACGTGCGCCCGGGTAATGCGGAACGTCAGCACCGCGCCGACGACCAGCAGCGCCAGCACGACCAGCAGCGCGAAGGGCCGGCCGATGACAGAGGCGATCTCGTCGCTGAGCGAGTTGCCGACGAGGGAGGACGAAAGCGCGGTGAGGCTGCTGAAGGTTAGCGCGGCGATGAAGAGGAGCACTGCGCCGCACGACTCCTCGAAGCGCAGCCACGGCTGCCGCCCCTCGTGCCGCCGATAGAAGTCGAGCACTAGCAGCCCTGCGCCGACCGGCACGAGGAAGGCCAACGGTCCGAACGCGGTGACCATGAGCACGTGGACGGGGTCGCCCTGGCCCAGGTAGACGTCGAGCAAGAGGACGACGCAGAGGACCAACGCGACGAGGACGGTGGCCAGGGCGACGCGGGCCGGGTCTATGCGCCTGTACCATGGCTCCGGCGCGCCCAGGCCCGCGCCTCGCCCCGCGCCAGCCCTGGGGGGCTCGGGACGTGACTGTTGAGGGGCGCGCGACGGGCGCGGCGGGCGCGGCACCGCCGCGCCCGCGTCCGGCACCGGGGCAACGGGCCTGGGCCGGCGCGTCGACGGGGCGGCCGCGCGCATCGGCGTCGTCCGCGTGACCGTCCGCGCGGGGGCGTCATCGGGTTTTCGTGTAGCCATGTCTCCAGCTATTAGCGGTTGGCAATTAGCGATTAGCCCGTCGAAGGCGACCAGCATGCCCACGGAAGAGTACTAACAAGCGTAACGCATGAGACTAGCCGCTTGCGCGTCCCCGCCAGCCGCAAGCCAACGGCTAATTGCTAACCGCTAATAGCTCGTCACGCCTCGAGCACCACCGGCAAGATCACAGGCCGACGGCGCGTTTCGTCGTAGAGGAAGCGGCCGAGCGCATCCCTGATGCGCCCCTTGGCGCCGCTGTACGGTGGGGACCCGGCCGTGCCGTCGCCGTTGCCATCGCCGAGCGTGTCGTAGACGACTCCACGCGCCCGCTCGATCAACTCGTCGGAGGAGCGCATGTGTACGAAGCCGCGCGACACGATGTCGGGCCCGGCGATGAACTTGCCCGTCTGGCGATCGACCGTGAGCGCCACCATCAGGATACCATCCTGGGCCAGCAGCTGGCGGTCGCGTAGCACCACGTCGCCCACGTCGCCGACGCTCGCGCCGTCGACGAACACGTAGCCGGCGGGCACACGGCTACCCAGTGTCGCAGTGGTAGCCGTGAACTCGATGGGGAGGCCGTTCTCGGCCAGGATGATGTTCTCCGCTGGGATGCCCATCTGCTCGCCGAGGCGCTTGTGCGCCACGAGGTGGCGGTACTGGCCGTGCACCGGGATCAGGAACCGCGGGCGGAGCAAGGAGAGCATCAACTTGAGCTCGTCTTGCGCCCCGTGGCCGGAAACGTGGATCCCTTCGTGGCGGTCGTGGACCACATTGGCCCCGAGCTTAAACAGGTTGTCCACGTTGCGGCCGACATGCTCCTCGTTGCCGGGGATCGGCGTGGCCGAGATGACCACGGTGTCGCCCTTCTTGATGGTGACGTGCCGCTGGTCGCCGTTGGCCATGCGCGTGAGCGCGGAAGAGGGCTCGCCCTGGCTACCCGTGGTCATGATGCAGATCTGGTCGTCGGGCAGCTTGAGCACGTCCTCGATGCGCATGAGCACCCCGTCGGGCGCCTTCAAGTAGCCTAGCTCGATGGCCATGCCAACGTTGTTGACCATGGAGCGGCCGACCACGGCGAACTTGCGGTTGTGCGCGGCGGCGGCATCGACGGCCTGCTGGATGCGCGAGATGAGGCTGGCGAAAGAGGCCACGATGACGCGCCCCTTGGCCTCGTCGAAGACGCGTTTGAACGCGCCGTCGATCACGCGCTCGCTCGGCGTCGAGCCCGGTGTGTCGGCGCGCGTGCTGTCGCCGAAGAGAGCCAGCACGCCCTCCTGGCCCAGCCCGGCTAGGCGCGCGTAGTCCGGCGGCTCGCCGTCGACGGGCGTCTGGTCGAACTTGTAGTCGCCTGTGTGTACCACGACGCCGACCGGCGTGTGGATGGTCACGCCGACGGCGTCGGGGATGCTGTGGCACTGGTGGAAGAACTCGAAGGTCATCTCACCGAACGGCACGTGGCCGCCCGCCTCGATGGTGATGAGCTCGATCTTGTCCAGCAGCTTGTGCTCGCGCAGCTTGACCTCGATCAGGCCGCGCGTCAGCCGCGTGGCGTAGACGGGCACGGGCAGGCGCGCCAGCACGTAGGGCAGAGCGCCCGTGTGGTCCTCGTGCCCGTGCGTGATGATAATCCCGCGCACCTTGTCGCGGTGCTCCTCTAGGTAGGTTATGTCGGGGATGACGAGGTCGATGCCGAGCATCGACTCCTCGGGGAACATCAGCCCGCAGTCGATGACGACGATGTCGTCGCCATACTCGAAGGCCATCATGTTCTTGCCGATCTCTTCCAGGCCGCCCAACGGCACGGCTCGCAATGTTCCTTTAGCCACTCCTGATTACTCTCCACTCATACCGATTGTCGCCTGCTGGCTGTTTTGTTATTTTCCTATCAACCTTGTCACTACGCCGGTGATCGCGCACGCCGTGGTCTATGTCATAGGTCGAAGAGACCCAGCTGCGTCGGGGCATCTTCTTGTTCCCGGATCTCCGCCGCGTCGGGCTCGCCAGCCGCGTCCGCTCTGCGCGCTTCCTGGAGCAGCGCCGGTATCTTGAGCATGTCCGCCTTCACGGCCGACATATAGCTCTCTTGCCGTAGCGCCGCCGCCGGGTGGAACATCGGGAAGTAGAATGTGGCGCCGATGCGCTTGGGCTGTCCATGGATCTTCGTGATCGACGCGCCCGCGAAAAATTTGGCCATCGAGTAGCGGCCCAGCGTCACCACAACCTTGGGCTTGATGATGGCGAGCTGGCGCTCCAGGTATGGCGCGCAGGCCGCGATCTCCTGCGGCATGGGATCGCGGTTCTCGGGCGGACGGCACTTGACGACGTTCGTTATGTATACTTTGTCGCGGTCGAGGCCGATAGAGGCGAGCAACTCGTTGAGCAGGCGACCAGCAGGCCCGACGAAGGGACGGCCCTGCTGGTCCTCGTTGAAGCCCGGCCCCTCGCCGATGAAGAACACCTCGGCGTCGACCGGTCCCTCCCCCGGCACAGCGCGCTTGCGCGTGCGTGCGAGGTCGCACAGCGGACAGGCGCGCACCTCGCCTTCCAATACCGCCAACTGGTCGGTCCGCTCGGCCGTCACCCTCGCCCCCGTTTCTCACGCTACCGTCGGGTATCTATAACCTGTCTATAGTATGCCACCAATCACCTCGAGTCCCCGCGCGGAGCCTGCGCTTGAAAGCGCAGGGCGTGTGTACATTACCGAGGCGCGGACCCCTACTCCTGCGGCCCGCGGTCGGCGCCGAAACGAGGGCGGTCGTCGCCGAAGCGCGGGCGATCGCCGCCGCGGTCACGATCGCCAAAGCGCGGGCGGTCCCCACCGCGGTCGCCGCCCCCGCCGAAGCGCGAACCGCCGCGATCGCGATCGCCGCCAAAGCTGTTGCCGTTGCGCGGCGGGCGCGGCGTGAACGGCTCGGCCGGGATGTTTTCCTGGCCGGGCAGGGTTTGGCGGTGCGACAGGTTGACGCGCCCCTGCGGGTCGACCTCGATCACCTTGATGCGCAGCGGGTCGCCCACGCTGACGACGTCCTCGACGTTCTCCACGCGGCCGGGCGCGAGCTCGCCGAGGCGGACCAGTCCTTCTTTGCCGGGGAGGAACTCCACGAAGGCGCCGAAGTTGACGATACGCTTGACGGTCCCGTCGTAGACCTGGCCGACCTCGGCCTCCTGGGTCAGGCCACGGATGCGGCGGATAGCTTCCTCGGCCTGGTCGCCGCTGGTACTAGCCACGTTGACCGTGCCGTCGTCCTGCACCTCGATCGTCGTCTTCGTCGCGTCCTGGATGCCGCGGATATTCTTGCCGCCGGGGCCGATCAGGGCGCCGATCTTCTCAGGGTTGATCTTGAGGCTGGTGATGCGCGGCGCGTAGCGCGACATCTCCTCGCGCGGCGCGGCGAGCGCCTCGCCCATCTTGCCGAGGATAAACTGGCGCGCCTCGTGCGCCTGCTGCAAGGCCTGCTGCATGATCTCGAAGGTGATCCCGGTCACCTTGATGTCCATCTGCAGGCCCGTCACGCCCGCGGCCGTGCCGGCGACCTTGAAGTCCATGTCGCCGAGCGCGTCCTCCATGCCCTGGATGTCGGTCAGGACGGCGTAGCGCCCCTCCTCGCCTGTAATCAGCCCCATGGCCACGCCAGCCACGGGGGCCGAGATCGGCACACCCGCGTCCAGGAGGGCCAGGGAGCCGGCGCAGACCGAGGCCATGCTGGTCGAGCCGTTCGAGGACAGCACGTCGGCCACGATACGGGTCACGTAGGGGAACTGGTCCTGTGGGGGCATCACTGCGAAGAGCGAGCGCTCGGCGAGGGCGCCGTGGCCGATCTCACGGCGGCCGGGGGAGCGCATCGGCTTGGTCTCGCCAGTGCTGAACGGCGGGAAGTTGTAGTGGAGCATAAAGCGCTTGCCGTCGACGCGCGTGATATCGTCGATGATCTGCTCGTCGGTCCCCGGGCCGAGCGTCACCACGCCAAGCACCTGCGTCTGCCCACGCGTGAACAGGCCGCTGCCGTGCGTGCGCGGCAAGAGGCCGACCTCGCTCGAGATGGGGCGGATCGTGGTGGTGTCGCGGCCGTCGGGTCGGATACCCTCGTCGAGGATCATCGCGCGCGTGGCGCGCTTGAGTTCGCCGTCGAAAGCGTCGCCCACCGCCTTGGCGCTATAGGCCAGCGCCTCGCCGCCGGAGAGCGCCTCCACGACCTCACGCTTGAAGGTATCGGTGGCCTCCTGGCGCGTCGCCTTGTCCGCGTTGCGGATAGCGCCGCTCAGGCGGTCGCCGAGCATCTCTCGCACCGCGCCCTTCAACTCTTCAGGCGTCACGGAAAGCGCGATCTCGCGCTTAGGCTTGCCGACCGCCGCGACGAGGCGCTCCTGCAGGTCGATCACATCCTGGAGGGCCTCGTGGCCGCGGCGCACGCCCTCGAGCATGATCGCCTCGGTGAGGCCCTTGGCCCCAGCCTCGACCATCATCACCGCGTCACGCGTCCCCGCCACGATGAGGTCGAGCGTGCTGCGCTCCAGGAGGCTATCCGTCGGGTTGATTACATAGTCGCCGTCGATATAGCCGACGCGCACGCCAGCGACGGGGCCCTTGAAGGGGATGTCCGAGATGGAGAGCGCAGCCGAAGCGCCGCAGATGACCAGCACGTCGGGGTCGTTCTCCTGATCAGCCGAGAGCACCGTGGCGACGACCTGCACGTCGTTGCGGAAGCCCTTGGGGAAGAGGGGGCGGATCGGGCGGTCGGTCAGGCGCGCGGCCAGGATCGAGCGCTCCGGGGGACGCCCCTCGCGACGCGGGAAGCTGCCGGGGATCTTGCCCGCGGCGTAGAGCCTCTCGTCGACGTCGACGGTGAGCGGGAAAAAGTCGATGCCCTCGCGGGGGCCACTGGAGGCGGTTGCGGTCACGAGGACGACAGTCTCGCCATAGGTGACGAGGACGCTCCCGCCGGCCTGACCAGCCAACCGGCCGGTCTCTATGCGTAGTTCTTTGCCACCGACGGTGGCGCTATCTTGATGCGGCATGAATCCTTCTATTATCCTTCCGTCACGAAGGGCGCCACGGGCGCCACGGATGTGAAACGAGAGAGGCGAAGGCCTGCGTGGTAGCCGCCATAGCCGTAGGGGCATACGGCGACGCGCGAACGCATGTCGCCGTATGCCCCTACAGCATTGGCCGTCGCCTGTGTTGCCGGTGTTGCCAACAGCGTCACAAAGCCCAAATCAGGCGTCGCGCATCAGCGCGTCGAGCGCCCCGCGCGCGTCGAGCGCCCGGTCGTGTCGCGCAGGCCCAGGCTTGCGATGAGCGCGCGGTAGCGCGCCGGGTCTTCGCGCACGAGGTAGGTCATGAGGCGCTTGCGGCGGCCTACCATGGCCAGCAAACCGCGCCGCGAGTGGTGATCGTGCTTGTGCGTGCGGAAGTGCTCCGTGAGCTCGGTGATGCGCCGGGTCAGGATAGCGACCTGCACCTCCGGCGACCCGGTATCGCCCGGGTGCGTGGCGAACTGCTCGATAACGGCCGTCTTCTCGTCTTTCAGCATCCCCGTGCCGTGTCCCCTCGTGTCTCTAAGCTACTCTACTTTTCTTTTCTCTACCACCGTGGAGTATACCATAACCGCCAATAGGCCAGGGCGCTCATCGCCCCCGGGTGCGCCCGAGATTAGTGAGAAGAGGTGATACCCTCCGGGAAGGCACGGGCGGTGAGACGCCCTGAGTGTGTCGGGGAGGGTATCGATGGACAGAGTAGACCTGTCCGACGCCATCATACAGG
>JAABUM010003117.1_pt1 | contig 21066 bp, 16 predicted proteins | sample 5559161 | NCBI WGS metagenome assembly JAABUM01 (sample SAMN10711868, study PRJNA513369) | rock metagenome | isolation source: Antarctica rocks | place: Antarctica: Victoria Land, Siegfried Peak nord
TTGGTGAACCGTGGGTCGATCTGGATTCCGACGCGGCTGGCTGCATCGGCCCACTGCGTTTTGAGGTGCTCGGTGGGAGCCACGATGGTCACCTGGGAGATGACTCCGCGGTCCAACAGTTCGGTTGCCAACCGCAGCGCAAAAGTGGTCTTTCCTGCGCCTGGGGTGGCTACGGCGAGGAAGTCACGTGGCTGGGTCTCGAAGTAACTGTGCAGGGCCGCTGCCTGCCAGGCGCGCAGCTTGTGCGCCGTCCCCCAGGCCGCACGTTCCGGGAAAGCCGGTGACAGATGGGATGCGGCCGAAGTACTCATATAGCGACAACCCTAACCAGAAACACCGACACCGCTGAGCAACGGTGTCGGCATCCGGATCGGTTCCGAACAGTTCGCGCCACTACGGCGCAAGGCGTGGTCTCAACAGGGTGAGACCACGTGTCAGTCTCCTGACGAGGCGTCCTTCTCGTTGATCTCGCCATCGACGGGGCCCCACCCGGAGTGGTGGCGGCCTCCGCCGTCGTCGGAGCCGCTGCCCTGGCTCTGGCCGCCGCTTGCAGCCAGGCCTCCAGGGTGGCCGGAGTCTCCGGCACCGGCGTGCGGCGTCCTACCATCGGTCGGCGCATACCCGGTGTGCGCGGTCTCGTCCTGCTCGGGATCGCCACCCCCCTCGCTCTGACCGGCCTCGGCAGCGGTCCCGCCGGGACCGCTGCCGTGCTCAGCCGCGTCGTCCGCGTGCTCTTGCGCGGCGTGTCGTCCTTGGGTGTCATCCTGACCGTCACCGGTCTGAGAAGTACTCATCGAAATCCTCCATGCAGATGTGAGCGGGACGTAGGTGCCCCGGTAACTGGTTTCACGGTGCACCGCATCATTCCCGGTGTCAACGGGCAGGCCGCCACCTGGGCGCAGGCCGCCTACTTACCGCCGTCGCCACCGTCCTGGGGAGCGCGCAGACCTTCATAGATCTCTTTGCAGGTCGGGCACACGGGAAACTTCTCCGGATCTCGACCCGGTATCCAGATCTTGCCGCAGAGCGCGGTGACCGGATCGCCGGACATGGCACTTTCGAGGATCTTCTCTTTGCGTACGTAATGTGCGAAACGCTCGTGGTCACCGGGTTCCTGCTCCTGGGTGACGACTTCTTCGCGCTCGAGTACGGAGGTGGATGTACCTGGCCCGCTGGGCTGTTGCTGCGGGCTCGATGGAGAGTCAGGGCGATCCGACGGTGAGTTCATCCCGGCATTCTAGTTTCAGCACCAGCGGCGGTGCCGAGTTCGCGCAGTCGACCGCCGTCAGTTTCACGCAATATCTGCCCTGGTGCCGCGGCTGATTCAGCTCGGTCCGCGCATCATGCGCTGCTCACGGCCCACGGCCGCACTTTTAGTCGCGCCGTCCAAACAGAACCCAAGGCGCTCATAGAAGGCGACAGCGCGGATGTTCCCCTCGAGCACCCACAGATAGGCGGCCTCCTGGCCGATCGCCGCCTGCATCAACAGGTGGCCGACACACCGGCCATACACCTGCGCGCGCACACAAAGGGCCATTCCACTCCAGGGCGGGCAAGTCCGGTTCCGGGTCGTCTCGGCCCGACCCGGCACTGCAGAGTCCATCGACCGACCGACAACAGTCACATCATCGACGAGGAGGTACGTGCGCGAATCGCGGGTGATGATCTGCCGCCACCGCTGGACCCGCGTCGCGCGTTCGCCCCTGCGCCACGCGCCGATGTACCCGGGGATGAGCCACGCGTACGCGTCCTTTCAGACGTCGAGGTGCGGATCCGTCATCGCCTCAGCATCGGTTACCAGCAGCTGACCGAATCAGCACTCGGACACCGTGGATTCAAGTCTGCTGCGCAGATCAACATCGTGTTCGGATCCCCTCGAGTTCATGGACGCCAGCTGCTGGAGCGATCGTCGATGAAGGGAGCGCAGCCCAGATCGCTTCTGCCACGCGCCCAGTAGCAGTCAATTGAGGGACGGATCGGATGGATAGGAGGACATGAAGCGCAACGCGCCGCGCTGCCGACGAAGCACTGTTCCCCAGAGGTCCGCTGGATCGACGGTGAATGCGTCGTCGGCCTCTGCATCGACGACGAACCATGACCCGTCGTCGATCTCAGCTTCGAGCTGACCGCCGCTCCAGCCTGCGTAGCCTGCGAAGATGCGGATGCCAGCGACTTCCGGAACCACCACCACGGGTGGGGCATCGAAGTCGACCAGTCCGACGGCCCCGAACAACCGCTTGATGCCGACCGACTCGGTCGTGCCCGGCATCCGCACGAGGCCGAGCGCGGTGTCCAGAGACACCGGCCCACCCTGGAATACACGAGGCGGCGCATTGACGTGCTCCTGCCAACCTGGCAGCACCGAGTCGACCTCGGCGTTCAGCGGATGGTTCAGGACAAGGCCGTGTGAACCGTCGTCGTCGTGGTGTAACACCAGGACGACACTTCGATCGAACACGTTGCTCCCAGAGCCGATCTCATCATCGACATCCACTTCAACGACGAGACCGGCGCCGGCGCCCTCCCGTGGAGAAGCGACCAGCAGCCGGCCCGTCAGATCTTGCATACCGTCATTCTGCCCCGCAGGGCTCAATGAAGTCAGCCGCGTGGGCGACCGCGATGTCCCCCACCTTCACCGCGGTAGCCGCCGTCGCCGCCGCGGTAACCCGCGCCTTGACCGCCCTGACCACCTCGGTAGGAACCACCCGGACGCCCACCACGTCGCTGCCCGCCGCTGCTACCACCACGGCCGCCTTCGCGGCGCGGGGTGAGAATGCGGTGCAGATCCTGGTCGGAGATCGACCGCTCCTGCGGGGTACGACCACCTGCGGCGCGGATGACCTCGTCACCCGGACGCGCACGCTGAAGGCCGGATTGGACCCCGGCCTGCTCCAGCAGACGCGTGACAGCCTTGCGCTGGTGCGGCAGGGCAAGGGTCACCACAGTGCCCGCCTCACCTGCACGCGCCGTACGACCGGCGCGGTGCAGATAGTCCTTATGATCCGCGGGCGGATCGACCTGCAGCACGACACCCACGTCGTCCACATGGATACCACGCGCAGCGACGTCGGTGGCAACCAGCACTGGGATGCGACCGTCCTTGAACGCACTCAGCACCTTGTTGCGCTGGCCCTGGTTCAGGCCTCCGTGCAGGGCCGCGGCCAGGACTCCCTGCTCGCGCAACTCGCTGGCAATGCGGTCGGCGCCGAGCTTGGTACGCGAGAAGACGACGGTGCGGCCCTCACGGTTGGCGACCTCAGCGGTCACGATCTTCTTGTCGCGCGGCTCGATGAGCAGCGCGTGGTGCGACATCGTCGAGATGCTGACCGTGCCGTCGTCGGTCGAGTGGGTGACCGGATCAACCAGGTAACGGTCGACGACGGTGTCGATCCCGCGGTCCAAGGTAGCTGAGAACAGCAGTCGCTGCCCCCCGGCGGGAACGTCGTCAAGGATCTTGGTGATGTCTTCCAGGAAGCCCATCTCGGCCATGTGGTCAGCCTCGTCGAGGACCGCGATTTCGACGCGGGACAGATCGGCTGCACCGCGCTCGATAAGGTCCATCAACCGGCCGGGCGTTGCGATCAGCAGGTCGACGCCGCGGGCCAGTGCCTGCAGCTGCGGCTCGTACGGCATACCGCCGGCGACCAGCTTGTGGTGCAGACCGATGGCATGCACCAGCGGCTGCAGCGCGTCGGCCACCTGCATCGCCAGCTCACGGGTGGGAACCAGCACCACGGCACGCGGGCACGCCGGGCGGGCCTTGCCGCCCTGGGCAAGACGGGTCAGAGCGGGCAGGCCGAAGGCCAGCGTCTTACCGGAACCAGTGCGGCCGCGGCCGAGCACGTCGCGACCGGCCAGGGCATCCGGGATGGTCGCCGACTGGATCGGGAACGGCGCGGTGATGCCGTCACGGGCCATCCGCTTCACGAGAACATCGGGCAGACCGAGTTCTGCGAATCCGTTCACGTCGGTGGACGGCGCGTGCGCTGTGGTGACCTCCGCTGGGATCTCCGGCGCCGCATGCGGCGTCTCGAGGGTGGCGGCCTGCTGGTTCAAAGGTGCATCTGCTTTCGATTCTGCACCTGGGTCGGTGCGGGGGTAGGAGCGTTCTTCGTTGCGGGGCCGGTCGGCGCGGTTGTCGCGCTTCGGGCGGTCGTCGCGGTTGTAGGACGGACGGTCATCGCGACCAGCGGAAGGTCGGCCACCACGGTCGTCGCGGTTATAAGACGAACGCTCGTCGCGGTTGCCGTAGGAACGGGTTGCGCCACGGTCATCGCGACCAGCGGAGGGCCGGCCACCACGGTCATCACGATTGGCTCGGTTGTAGGAGGGACGCTCGTCACGGTTGCCGTAGGAACGGGTCGCGCCACGGTCATCGCGACCAGCGGAGGGCCGGCCACCACGGTCATCACGATCGGCTCGGTTGTAGGAGGGACGCTCGTCACGGTTGCCGTACGACGGGCGACCCCCACGGTCATCGCGACCGGCGGAAGGTCGGCCACCACGGTCATCACGATCGGCTCGGTTGTAGGAGGGACGCTCATCACGGTTCGTGTAGGACCGGCTTGCACCACGGTCGCTGCCGCGGGTGGGGGGACCGTCGGAGCGGCGAGCAGGAGCACGCTGCGCCTCCTGTTTCTGGGCGCGGCTCCACCGCGGCTTCTTGTCGCCGGATTGCTGTGAGCTGGTCATTCTTCGTGCCTCTCAGGGTATGAGCGCACGGGCAGAACCGTCGTGGCAGTCGGGTACGACCGAGCCTGGTTCGCTCGTCGTCGACTGGGGCGGAATGCGCGTGGCGCCGTCGAAGATCTCGGCGCCCATACGAGAGAAGTCAGTCCTCTGCAGGTGCAGGAGTAGTCGGACCGATCAAAAGAAGAGAACGCAAGATCGCGTGAATACACGTCAAACATAGCGGACTCCACTGCGTACTTCGAACTGGAAAGATCTGCACGAGACCAAAAGCAGGTGAACGTGACTGATCTCACCCAGCGGGGGTGGTCAGCTCGAGACAAGGCCATTGCCGGCTACCCACGTGAACTGTCGACAGAGCGGTGTTCCTGCTCTGGGGCTGACCGGCCTGCTGGGTTTTGACGACCCTGGCCGGGCTTTTCAGCATCGGCATCCTGGTTGCGCCGTTCACCGTCGCAGCGCCCGTACTCGCGGCCCACCTGACCTTCGGTCGGGCGTTGCGCCCCCAGTGCCTGGCAGCCCTAGGCCCACCGACCGGTTTCGGCGTCGGGTGGGTCAGTTCGTGGACGGCCTACGCGTCCGGTGATCCAGGCGATCACGGTTATCACCCAGATTGCGGGACAACGTGTGCGAGTTCGTGACCTGCGGCTTCGTCGGTATCGAACTGATGTGGGGCGTCGCCGCAGAGCACCCAACGGCTGCAACAGTCAATCTCCAGCAGTTGGGCAGCTTGCTCAGCGCCCTGGACGACCTCGCTCGGGTGTCCAGTGGGGTAGTCACGACCCTCCTGCGGCGGCAGCAGGCAGCGGTGGATCGACCAGGGCGACCTGCCGACCTGCGCGGTCACTCCTGAACGGCGGTCAGTCCGGCGTCTTTGCCACCAGCAGCGTCGACGACCGCCTTCGCTACGACCGCCGAGATCCCTGGGTGGAACACACTGGGAATGATGTACGCGGCGTTCAGTTGCTCGGGCTTGACGACGTCGGACAACGCCTTGGCCGCTGCCAGCATGATGTCGAGGGTGACGTCCTTGGCGGCTGCATCGAGTAGGCCTCGGAAGACACCGGGGAAGACCAGCACGTTGTTGATCTGGTTCGCGAAGTCGCTACGGCCCGTTGCCACGACGGTCGCGTGCTCGGCTGCATCGCCCGGGTCGATCTCCGGCTTGGGGTTGGCGAGCGCGAAGACGATCGACCGTTGCGCCATCGTGGCCACGTCGTCACCGGTGAGGATGTCCGGGGCGGATACGCCGACAAAGACGTCTGCGTCTCGTACGGCGTCCTTCAGATCGCCGGTGACCCCGCGCGGGTTGGTGTGCTCGGCCACCCAGGCGAGCGTGGAGTCCGTGTCGCTCGCGATGTCCTCGCGTGCACTGTGCACCACGCCGTTGATGTCGGTGAGCACCAGATCACGGGCGCCGGCGTGCAGCATCAACCGGGCGATCGCCGTACCGGCAGCCCCCGCGCCGCTCTGCACGATGCGTACGTCTTCCAACGTCTTGCCGACGACACGCAGCGCGTTCCGCAGCGCTGCGAGCACCACGATCGCGGTGCCGTGCTGGTCGTCGTGGAAGACAGGGATATCCAGTTCCTTGCGCAGTCGCGCCTCGATGCTGAAGCAGCGGGGCGCGGAGATGTCCTCCAGGTTGATCCCCGCGAACACCGGTGCGATGGCCTTGACGGTGCGGACAATCTCGTCCTCGTCGGTGGTGTCCAGGCAGATCGGGAAGGCGTCGATGTCCGCGAAGCGCTTGAAGAGTGCCGCCTTGCCTTCCATCACCGGCATTGCGGCGAGCGGGCCGATGTTGCCGAGGCCGAGAACGGCGGTTCCATCGGTGACCACGGCGACAGTGTTGCGCTTGATCGTCAACCGGCGCGCATCCTCGGGGTTCTCCGCGATCGCCATACAAACACGGGCGACACCCGGGGTGTAGACCATCGACAAGTCGTCGCGGTTTCGGATCGGCACCTTGGATTCGATTTTCAACTTGCCGCCCAGGTGGGCCAGGAAGACCCGGTCGCTGACCTTACGGATCTCGACGCCCTCGACAACGCGCATCGCCTCGACCAGTTCGCCTGCATGGTCTGCGTCGCGAGCCGCAGCGGTGACGTCCACCTGCATGCGATCGGAGTCGGAGGAACTGATGTCGAAGGCCGTGACCAGGCCTCCGGCGCGCTCTACCGCACCGGTCAGCTCGCTGACGGCAGTGGGACGCCCGGGCAGTTCCAGGCGGACGATGATGGAGTTCGAAACCGAAGGCATGAGGGACATGCGTCCCATTGTGCTGCCCGCGCGCGACGCTGAGGCCCGCGATCACGGCGAGACCAGCATTTACGGGAAAGATATATTCTTCAGCACCACCATGTAAGGCGCTCGAAACGAACAACAACGGTGCGACGTGCCAGGGAGTGGAGGTGGCGGGAATCGAACCCGCGTCCGCTAAACGCGCTCCAGGGCTTCTCCGGGTGCAGTGCGCAAAGGCTTTTCTCGGCCCCAGGGCTCGCGCGCACACGTTCCCTGACAGGCCCAGCCGAGTAAGAGTCCCGTGTCGCCCCTCGGCGTGACGACACAGCAAGTCCTCTAGCTGGCGCCAGACACTGAGACGAGAACAAGCTCAGGCTGACGGACTTCAGGCTCGCTTAGGCAGCGAGGGCGAAGTCGGTGCGCTTGGAATCGGCACCTATTGGTTTTGCACAGATCGTTAACGAGATAACTGTGCATCCTCGACCCGCTTCCCCTGAAAGGTCGGTTAACGTCGAAACCGATCACCCCCAAGTTGCGGGCACGTCGCACTGTTGAGTTTGTAGTCGACCCGGGAGGTCGACGATGTCCATCGTAGGTGCCAACGACCGGGGTGGCCACCGCATTCCATTGCGCTCGACCCGACAGCACCTATGGGCGGTCAGCCGTAGGAGGGCCGCAGCGGATAGTCCGCACTTCCGTCGGCAGCGATTTTCTGGCCGAGTACCTGGTGCAACTGGATGATGTTGCGGTCGAACCCGAGGGAAGATCCGGCCAGGTACAGCCCCCAGATCTTCGCAATCGGCAGACCCGCGTCTGCGACGCACTCATCCCAGTGCTCATCCAGGCGCTCCGCCCACGCGGCGCAGGTTCGGGCGTAGTGCTGGCGAAGGTCTTCCACGTGGCGCACCTCGAATCCCTGCTTCTGCATTGCCGTGGCAATCGTCCCGACGGGGACGAGTTCACCATCGGGGAAGACGTAACGGTTGATAAAACCGCCCTTGGTCAGCGAGGGTTTCTTGGTGTCGGTGCGGGTGATGCAGTGGTTGAGCAACCGGCCCCCCACTCGGAGTTTGGAGTGCAGGAACTCGAAATAGGACGGGTAGTTCCTGGCGCCGATGTGTTCTGTGAGCCCGACCGAACTGACCGCGTCGAAGTCGCCTTCCGTGACATCCCGGTAGTCCAGGAACCGCACCTCGGCCCGGTCGTCCAGACCCATGGCCTTGATCTTCTGCTCGGCCCAGTTGGCCTGGTTGCGCGACAGGGTGACCCCGAGCGCCGTGACCCCGTAGTTCTCGACGGCATGGCGGACCATCCCGCCCCAGCCGCAGCCGACGTCGAGCAGGCGTTGGCCGGGTTGCAGGTCGAGTTTGCGGCACACCAGGTCGTGTTTGTTGGTCTGCGCCTGATCGAGCGTCGTGTCGTGGTCGTGGTAGACCGCGCAGGTATACGTCATCGACGAACCGAGCACGAGCTCGTAGAACTCGTTGCTGACGTCGTAGTGGTACCCGATGGCGTCCGCATCACGCTTGCGCGAGTGTCGCAACCCCTCCAGGCCACGTCGCCACTGCGGCGCCTGCTCCTGCTCCGGAAGCGGCGGTATCCGGAAGCTGTCCAGCCCCAGGCCGCTCGCGATCCGCGCAGCTTTCGCGAACTGTGGACGCTTGACCTTGAAGTCGGTGATGAACAGATCAAGCAGGTCGTAGGGGTTGCCCATCGACGCGCCGTGCAATGCCACGTCACCCATGATGTACGCCCGCACGATGCCCAGTTCCCCCGGTGACGTGACCAGGTAGCGCAGTCCCCGCTCGTTCAGCACCTCCATCGTGAACGGCGCCTGCGGGTCACCACCGCTCGAACCGTCGTACGCCGTCACGCTCAGCGGCAGCTCCGTTCCGAACAACTCGTCGAATACTTCGCCGATTGCCATCTTCATCGACGCTTTACCGCTTTCGTGTAGAGGTCGGGCAGACGCCCGTCCGGGTCGTAGGTCTTCTTGACCTGGTCATATGCAGTCCCGCCGTACATCCCCCAGAACTCATCCTCCTGGTAGTACGCATCGCTGTAGAGGGACTTATGGCCCCCCAGGGAATGCACGACGCGCTCGATCTCACGGTTCACGTCGCCGTCTCGCTTCCCGTCGATGATGGGGACGGTGGACCAGAAACCGACGTTCACGTACGTCTGTCCGCATCGCATCGGGTACAGCGGCCACGGCTGTGCGCCCTCTTCGGTCTGCCCGCCGGCATGCGCGCCTGGCGAGTTGCTCTCCCGTAGTCGCAGGGGGCACAACCAGATCGGCTCAATCGGCACGTCATGCAGGAACCATTCGAGAAACTCCTGAGTCCGCTCCAGGGGCAGCTCGACGTCCTGCACCACCCGCTCACGCGGCGGCCTGCCGCGGCGCGCGTCCAGCGCAGCCATCCACCCGTGGCGGGTCTCGAATCGGATGATTCTGGAGTAGACGTCGCTGCGCAGGTAACGCCGTGGCACCCACCGGCGGACCCGCGGATTCTGCAGACCGAGCGCTCGGTTGCACCAGAACCAGTCGGTGTCCCAGCGCCAGATGTAATCCGACGTGCTGAGGTAGTCCTCGTCGCGCTGTTGGATCGATCGATAGAAGATCCCTTGGCCAGCGTAGTCGGAGGTATAGGGAGCAGTCCCAACGAAGGTTCCCAAAACCGCGTAGCTCTCGTCTTCGCAGAAGACGACCCCATCCAGGAAGTCAACCCGATGGCCGTCGTGCTCGCGTGTCTCTGTGATCGAACCCATCGTCGCCAACAGGTCGGCGAGGTGATCGAAGCGCAGGTGGCGCAGCCGGACATACGGCTCGACCGGGTCCAGCGCAATCTTCAGTCGCGTGCTGTACCCGAGGGACCCGTATGAGTTGGGAAACGCCTCGAACAGCTCTCGGTGGGTGTTTTCGGGCGTTGCGGTAACGATGCTTCCCGCCCCGGTGAGGATGTCCATCTCCAGCACGGACTCATGCGGCAGTCCGTTGCGGAAAGAACTGGATTCGATACCCAGGCCGGTGACGGCGCCGCCCAGCGTGATCGTCCGCAACTGCGGCACCACGAGCGGCATCAGACCGTACGCAAGAGTGGCCGCACAAAGGGTTTCGTAGGTTGCCATCCCCTGCACATCGGCAGTTCGCGCGCTCGGGTCGATCTCGATGACCCCGTCGAGGCCGGATACGTCCACGCCGGGGCGCTCTGTGTCCACGCGGGCTCGGAACAGGTTCGATGTCTTCTTCGCCAAGCGAATCGGTTCCCCGACCGGGACCGCCCGCAACGAGGAGGCAGTCACTGTCGTCGCCTCATGGTGTCGGGCCCAGCCGACCATTCCAGATCGCACGGCTTGCAACCTCGATTCCGCTGTGAGCGACTATCTGCTGGGCATGGGATCAGCCCCCACACTACGGCTGAATCCATCGGACTCCGAAACAACCCTCGGACGCCCCGCGGGTCTCTGTGAGCCGGTTCACACTCCCCACATTTCGCAGAACCGTTGTCGTGGTGCAAGATGAAACGAAACAGTACCGTTTCATCCAATCACCGTGAGGAGCCCGCCCGTGACCGCGCCACCCCAGGATCGGAATGCAAGCGAGAGTTTCACGCGTCCACGCGTCGAAGGCGACCGCGAACAGGAAATTCTCGACGGAACACTCGAGGTCCTGGTCGATGTCGGTTACGACCGGCTCACCTTCGACGCAGTCGCAGCACATGTGCGCGCCAGCAAGGCGACGCTCTACCGCCGATGGAACACCAAGGTCGATCTGGTGGTGTCGGCGGTCCAGGCCAATGTCGCGATGACGACGGCTGAGGAGATCGCCGACACCGGGTCACTGCGCGCAGACCTGATGGCGATGTTCGCCCGCGAGGACGACCTACCGATCCGGATCGCTGAGATCATCGCCGCAGTGATGCCCGCCATGCACCGTGACCCGGACCTCACCAATGCGGTCAAGGAACGGATCATCGGCCCCAAGACCGAAGCGCTGAAGACGATGATCGAACGCGCACAACGCAACGGCGAGGTTGGGCCAGACGCCGATATCGATCTGTTGGCGGCGATCATCCCCGCGCTCAACATGCACCTTGTGATCACCACCGGTGCCTGTCCAGCGTTTCCCGTCATGCGCCTGATCATCGACAGCGTCGTACTCCCGGCCTGTCGCGCAACGCTGCCTTCGGCCGATGTCGGTGATCGCCCATAACCTGCGCACCTGCCTGCCTTCTGCACTTCCGTATTTCGTAACTGCCTTCTCCCCAATCGTCTGTAGTGCACGTCCCGAAGGAGTTCCATGTCCAGCACCACCACCACCGAGTCGGTCGAAACGACCGAACCACCACCCAAAACCCGTCATCTCGGCGTAGCTCTCATCGTCATCGCGATGGCACAGCTGATGATCGTGCTCGACGCCACGATCGTGAACATCGCTCTGCCGCGCATCCAGAGCGATACGTCGATGGCCCTCAGCGCTCAGTCGCAGGTGCAGTGGGTCGTCACGGCCTACGCACTCTCCCTCGGGAGCTTGTTGCTGCTCGGCGGTCGCCTCGGTGACCTGTTGGGTCGCCGAAAGATGTTCGTGCTCGGTATCGCGATCTTCTCCCTCGCGTCGCTGCTGGGCGGGCTCGCCCCGACCGGCTGGCTGCTCATCTCCGCTCGTGTCCTGCAGGGAGTCGGCGCGGCACTGGCCCAGCCCGCAGCACTGGCGCTGATCAATACCACGTTCCCGGCCGGTAAGGAGCGCAACCGCGCCATGGCCGTCTATGCGGCGATGTCCGGTATGGGCGCCGCGGTCGGCCTCATCCTGGGTGGTTTCCTGACCCAGTCGCTGGGCTGGGAATGGACCTTCTTCATCAACGTGCCGATCGGAATCGCCGTCGCGCTCGCCGCACCCCGCGTGCTGGTCGAGTCCGAGGGCAGCGACGGACGCTTGGACATTCCCGGCGCGGTCACTGCGACTCTCGGCCTGTTCGGCATCGTCTACGGGCTCTCGCACGCAGCGGGTCACTCCTGGGGCGACGCGTTGACTCTGACGCCGCTCATCCTCGGCTTGGCCTTCCTCGGCGTGTTCTTCCTCATCGAGTCACGGGTGGCCCACCCGCTGCTGCCCTTGCGCATCATCACCGACCGCACCCGTGGGGTCAGCCTGTTCGTGATGCTGGTCATTGGCGCCGGAATGTTCGCGATGTTCTTCTTCCTCGGGCTGTTCCTGCAGCAGGTCCTGGGGTACTCCCCCATCAAGGCGGGGGTCTCGTTCCTGCCGTTCAGCGCCGGGATCATCGTCGCCGCCGGAATCGCGAGCAACCTCGTGGCGCGGGTCGACCCGCGGTGGATCTCCGGAACCGGTGGTCTGCTGGCGGCATTCGGCATGTGGGGATTCACCCACCTGCAGGTCGACTCCGGTTACTGGAGCCATCTGTTCCCCTACATCGTCGTCATGGCCCTCGGCATGGGCCTGGTCTTCATCCCGCTGACGCTGACCGCTACGGCCGGAGTCGAGGGAGATGACGCAGGTGCAGCTGCGTCCGCACTCAACACGATGCAACAGATCGGCGGCGCGGTCGGTATCGCGGCTCTGTCCACCGTCTTCGCCAACGCCGCGTCGTCGCAAGGCAAGGTCCTCGGAGCAGCAGCGGCCGTCAAAGCCAAGGCTGCAGCTGCCGCAGGTCTCACGCCCACACCCGCCCAGATCGCGACCGGGAAACAAGAGATCGCCTTCCAGGTACAGACCTACGCATCCATGCACGTCTACTGGGTGGCGGCCGGAATGATCCTGGTAGGAGCGCTCGCCCTGTTCGCCTTCCTGAACGTCAAGCACGACCACCTGCAGACCGACGCAGGTGCGGGCCCCCACATCGGCTGATCGGGCCCACATCGATCGCCAGGGTCGCCGCACCGATCCGGCGGCGACCCTGGTTGGTTTCGGGACCGTTGGCAGCGCGCCCGTTGTCCGGTATGTGCGCACGGTGATCTCGCCTCTCGTGCTGCGGCTAGGGTTCTGCGGACCAGCGCCGCTCATTGAGGGAGTCCCCCCGTGTTCCGCAAGGTTCTTGTAGCCAACCGAGGCGAGATCGCCGTCCGCGCCTTCCGCGCCGCCACTGAACTGGGGGCGGCCACCGTTGCAGTGTTCCCCTACGAAGACCGCAAGAGCGAACACCGGATGAAGGCAGACGAGGCCTATCAGATCGGCGAGATCGGGCATCCGGTCCGCGCTTACCTGGACCCTGCGGAAATCGTCCGGGTCGCCCTGGAATGCGAGGCCGACGCGGTCTACCCCGGGTACGGCTTCCTGTCGGAGAACCCGGCGCTCGCCGAAGCCTGCGCAGCAGCCGGAATTACGTTCGTCGGCCCACCGGCCGAGGTGCTGCACCTGACCGGGAACAAGGCGCACGCCATCGCGGCGGCAAAAGCGGCCGGTCTACCTACCCTGCGCAGCATCGAACCGAGCGCCGACCTGGAGACCCTACTGGGCGGCGCCGAGCAGATCGGCTACCCGGTGTTCGTCAAGGCTGTCGCAGGTGGCGGTGGCCGTGGCATGCGGCGGGTCCAGCGCCCGGAGCAGCTACGCGAATCCCTCGAGGCAGCGATGCGCGAAGCACAATCGGCGTTCGGGGACGCCACCTGTTTCATCGAAGAAGCAGTCGTTGACCCCCGACACATCGAGGTTCAGATCCTCGCGGACGGCGAGGGCACCGTCCTGCACCTGTTCGAGCGAGACTGCTCGGTGCAACGCCGTCATCAGAAGGTCGTCGAGATAGCCCCGGCGCCGAACCTGGATTCGGAGTTGCGCGCGCAGATGTGCGCCGACGCAGTCACTTTCGCCCGCGAAATCGGCTACACGAACGCCGGCACCGTCGAGTTCCTACTGGACCCTTCCGGACGCTACGTCTTCATCGAGATGAACCCGCGGATCCAGGTGGAACACACGGTGACCGAAGAAATCACCGACGTCGACCTCGTCTCGGCGCAACTACGGATCGCCTCCGGTGAGAACCTCGCCGATCTGGGCCTGGCGCAAGAGAACATCTACGTCCGCGGCGCGGCGCTGCAATGCCGGATCACCACTGAGGACCCCTCCAACGGATTTCGCCCGGACACCGGCACCATCACGGTGTACCGGTCCGCCGGTGGCTCCGGGGTACGACTGGACGGCGGCACCACCTTCGTCGGGGCCGAGGTCAGTGCGCACTTCGACTCGATGCTGGTCAAGCTCACCTGCCGGGGCCGCGACTTCAGCACGGCCGCCCGCCGAGCTCGGCGGGCGCTGGCCGAGTTCCGGGTGCGAGGTGTCAGCACCAACATCCCCTTCCTGCAGAGCGTCCTGGAAGAACCGGACTTCCTCGCAGGCCGGGTCACCACCTCCTTCATCGAAGAGCGTCCGCAACTGCTGAACGCCCGCGTGCCCGGTGACCGCGGCACGAAGCTGCTGACCTACCTGGCCTACCAGAGCGTCAACCGACCGCACGGCGCCTGCGCGATCTCCTATTCTGCCCGCAGCAAGTTACCGGTCTGCGACCTGGACGCGCCAGTTCCATCCGGTGCCCGTGACCTGCTGTTGCGCGAGGGTCCCGAAGCCTTCGCGCGCTCCCTGCGTGCTCAAGAAGCAGTGGCAGTCACCGAGACGACCTATCGCGATGCGCATCAGTCGCTGCTGGCGACCCGGGTACGCACCCGTGACCTGTTGCACGCCGCGCCCTACACCGCGCGGCTCACCCCGCAGCTGCTGTCGGTCGAGGCATGGGGAGGGGCGACCTACGACGTCGCCCTGCGGTTCCTGTCCGAAGACCCGTGGGAACGGTTGGCGAAGCTGCGGGCAGCAATGCCCAACGTGCCGATCCAGATGTTGCTGCGTGGTCGCAACACCGTCGGGTATACGCCCTACCCCACAGAGGTCACCGACGCCTTCGTCGTCGAAGCCGCTCGCACCGGCGTCGATATCTTCCGGATCTTCGACGCGCTCAACAACGTCGATCAGATGCGCCCGGCGATCGACGCTGTACGGACGCGCACGTCGGGGGTCGCCGAGGTCGCGCTCTGCTACACCGGCGACCTGGGCAACCCTTCCGAGACGCTCTACACCCTCGACTACTACCTGCAGCTCGCTGAGCAGATCGTCGACGCTGGAGCGCATGTCCTGGCCGTCAAGGACATGGCGGGACTGCTGCGGGCCCCAGCCGCTCGTCTGCTCGTCAGCGCGTTGCGCGAGCGTTTTGATCTGCCCGTGCACCTGCACACCCACGACACGGCCGGCGGCCAGTTGGGCACGTTGCTGACGGCTATCGACGCCGGGGTCGATGCGGTCGATGCCGCAAGCGCATCGATGGCCGGCACCACCAGTCAACCGCCAATGTCGGCTTTGGTGGCCGCGACCGACGGAACGCCACGCGCGACGGGCCTGGATCTGCAGGCCGTCTGCGACCTGGAGCCCTACTGGGAAGCTGTGCGCGCGCTCTACCACCCGTTCGAGTCCGGGCTCGCGGCCCCGACCGGTCGCGTCTATCACCACGAAATCCCAGGTGGGCAGCTGTCGAACCTGCGACAGCAGGCCATCGCCCTCGGCCTGGGACACCGGTTCGAGGCCATCGAAGACATGTACGCCGCTGCCAACGCGATGCTCGGGCATATCGTGAAGGTGACCCCGAGCTCGAAGGTCGTCGGTGACCTGGCGCTGTCCCTGGTCGGCGCCGGCATCGACCCTGCCGAGTTCGAACAGGACCCAGGCCGGTTCGACATTCCCGACTCGGTGGTCGGATTTCTTGCGGGCGAGCTGGGCGACCCACCCGGCGGGTGGCCCGAACCGTTCCGTACCAAGGCGCTCGCGGGTCGCACGATCCCCGCGACCGCCGGGCAGCTGAGCACATCGGATATCGATGATCTGCAGGTAGCCCCTCGACCGACCTTGAACCGGTTGCTCTTCCCGGGGCCGACTAAGGATTTCCGACGATCCAAGGAGATGTACTTCGACCTGTCGCTGCTCGCGACCCGGGAGTTCCTCTTCGGTCTCGAGCCGGGCGCCGAGTACGAACTGGATCTGGAACAGGGCAAACGTCTGCTGCTGTCGATCGCATCAATCGGGGAACCGGACGAACGAGGCATGCGCACCGTGATGTGCCTGGTCAACGGTCAGCTACGGCCGGTGCAGGTCAAGGACGAGAACGCCACGGTCGCGGCCACCCGCACCGAGCGGGCCGAGCCCTCCGACAACAATCAGATTGCCGCGCCCTTCGCCGGCGTGGTCACCGTGTCGGTCCACGAGGGTGACCCAATTACTGCTGGGTCTGCCGTGGCCTCGATCGAAGCAATGAAGATGGAGGCGGCGATCACCTCGCCGGTGTCCGGAGTCATCAGACGGATCGCGCTTGTCGGACCGGGACAGGTCGAGGGCGGGGACCTGCTGTTGGTGGTTGATCCGGGGTGACCAATTGTCGCAGCCTGCACACTCGTGGACGCATCGCTGGCTGCTTCGGCGCGGTCGGTCTGATCGTGGTGACCGGTTGCAGCGGCGGTTCATCGAGCTACGAGGGCCCCAGCAGCTGGCCCGCGCAGCCGAAATCGAAAGATTTCAGTGTGGCGCAAGCGGATTCGAGCAGCAAGCGGTCCGCTGCTCCAGACAACTCCACCTGGGATGTGCAGCTGTCTGAACCGGGCGACCCGAACGTCGCTTCGAGCTCCTGGCCGGACGCAAAGACGACGCTCAGCAACGAGCAACTGAAGAAGGCTTTCCCCGAGGCCATCGCGGTCGGCTCACCCACCTGCAGCAAACTCACCCTTCCCGGCGGCTCACCAACCGCCCAGGACAGCCGCTGCATCTGGTCCATCACGTTGTCGGAGACTGATTCAAGGGCAAGTACGATCACCCTGTCGCTGCTCGGTATCGGCGCGGACGGGCCGATGACCAAGCGATGGGTCGAGGCAGAACGTCAGCAGATCAACGGAAAGGTCGGCAGCGACACCTTCTTCACGCAGGGCACGTTCGGCGCGAAAGGCAGCTACTTCCTGTTCACCATGCACGCCTCGACGCTGCTGTCGGACGGAAAGATCGCTGCGTGGGTCGACCTGGACTTCTCAGGTTTCTATCAGATCTTCGGTGACAGCTCGACGAAGACCTTCACCGGTGTGCGAAATCAGGTGTTCCCGGTGCTGGTGCAGAATTTGGCCGCTCGGTTACCGCGAGGTGCGGAGGGGACGCCTGTGTCGCCCTCGCCCACGACATCGTGAGGATCAGCTACGATCCACTGTCGCCATCCATCCGGCGACGAGGGAGAGCACGCCGATAAGAACGACCGCGCCCGTGGCGAAGAAAGATGCACCTCCCTGACCCAGAGTCAGCCCGATCAGGACGACGAAGATGTTCCAGAGCAGGGTCGGCGTCCGCGCGATCGGTGAACCGTGCAGTAGCGCCATCGTCAAGAAGCCTGCTCCTACCGCGAAACCCAGGACCACGGCGGCAAGAGACACAGACCGAGCAGCATCGGATTCGCTGTTGGTGACGACGTCGGCCAGCACCATCCCGGCAAGAACCACCAGTACGCCGGTCTGCACTCCCATCAGGAGTGCTGCGGCCCGTTGCGGCGTCCCTTGGGCCGTCTGCGATGCGGGCGATTTCGGCTTCTCGGACTGGTCTATCGGCACCGTTGGATGCTATTGCGCCATGACGTGTGATCAAAACCTCACGCTCACAACAGAAAATATGCACGGAAACCCTTGTGCCCTCGTGTTGAAGTCTGTGATTGTAGGAACATCCACGCAAGCCGCATCGTTGGGCATCGTAGTAAAGAAAATTGCCGCGAGTGCACTGCAGGCATCGGATCACCCAGCTGAAAGACCGCTACAACTCTGCACCTGTGCGTGCAGAGTTCAACGTATGAGGAGCACAACCACATGGATTGGCGCAACCGCGCTGCATGCTTGGACGAAGATCCCGAACTGTTCTTCCCCATCGGCAACACAGGCCCCGCACTTCAGCAGATCGAAGACGCGAAAGTGGTCTGCCGGCGCTGTCCGGTAATCGACACCTGCCTGAAGTGGGCGCTCGAGTCGGGGCAGGACGCCGGTGTCTGGGGCGGACTGTCCGAGGATGAGCGCCGCGCGCTGAAGCGCCGCAATGCTCGCGCGCGCCGCGCTGGCTGATAGCTGCCGGCGCGCCCATGCCGGTGCGCCTTACTGCCTAGACACCCGCGCCTTGCACACCACGACCGTGCCACCGGACGGGTTCTGGGCCCACGAGATCGATCCGTTCAGGTCCTGAATGAGGGTCTGCACGATGTGGCTGCCGAGGCCCGCGTGATCGGGATCAAAAGCATCGGGAAGTCCTGCTCCGTCATCGCGAACGTGAATCACCAGATGGTCCCGTCCGTTCGTGCCCGATGATGCCCGCGTCGCCTGCACCTCGATGCGGCCGCCGCATTCAGCGAGTCCATGTTCGACGGCATTCTGCACCAGTTCGGCCAGCACCATCGCGAGGTTCGTCGCGTCATCGGCATCCAAGAACCCGAAGGAGCCGGTGAGCACCCCGGTCACGACGGTGTCGGACCGACTGGCCAGATCGACCGCCGCGCCGATCGACCGGCGCGCGACGTCGTCGAACATGACTGTGTCATCGAGGCGGGAACTCAATGTCTCGTGAATATCGGCAATCGTCGCAACCCTGCGCACCGCGTCCTGAAGTGCTGCGTGAGCTGTCGGATCTTCCGAGCGGCGCGCCTGTAATCGCAGCACTGCAGCAACTGTCTGCAGATTGTTCTTCACCCGATGATGGATTTCGCGAATCGTCGCATCCTTGGTGAGCAGTTCACGCTCCTGGCGCCGCTGCTCGGAAACATCGCGCACCAACAGGACAGCTCCCACCCGCCGCCCGTCCTCGATCAGGGGAATGGCTCGGGCGCTGACGATCGCGGTGCCCGAGTCGAGTTCGGTGTGCCATGGCACCCGTCCGGTCACGACCGGCATCAGTCCTTCGTCGACCGGCCCCTCCTGCGGCAACACCTCACTGAGAGCCGAGGCAAGTCGCACGCCCACCATCTCACCGTCGTACCCCAGGCGGTGCGCAGCCGACACTGCGTTCGGACTTGCGTAGGTGACCACCCCTTCGGCGTCCAGCCGCAGCACCCCATCACCCACGCGAGGTGCACCCCGCCGGCCCTTGGCTGCCGAGGCGCGCTGCGGGAACTCCCCCGCCGCGATCATCCTCGTCAATGCATCCGCAGTGGCCAGGTACGTGACTTCGAGGCGGCTGGGGGTTCGCATCGCAGCAAGATTGGTGTACCTGGTGAGGACCGCGACCGCGCGACCGTCCATCACCACCGGAACAGCCTCAGACCGCACCGAGGATTCACCCCGCCACAATGGCACCGTTGAACGCACCTGTCGCTGCTCCAGGTAACTGCGTCGAACACAGTCGTCCTGGCTCAGGTCCAGCTGACGACCAACGAGGTCCTCTGCGTACACCGCCACGCCCGTCGTCGGTCGGACATGCGCCGCGACGACCCATGAGCCAGCGCGGGATGGAACCCACAACGCAAGGTCCGCGAACGAGAGATCTGCGATCAGCTGCCAATCGGCTACGAGCAGATGCAGCCAGTCGACTTCGACCTGCGCCAAAGCCGTTCGGCTGGCGGCGACATCCTTCAGCGAGGGCACGCCACCAGCCTAACGACACTCAGCTGGCCGACCCGGACCTGACGACCGAACGCAACGTACGCAGCGCCACGGACAAGGGGGCCAACCCTGGGTTCTCCAATTCGAGCAGGCTCTGCAAGCCACGTCCGGCCCGGTCGACAGCCTCCGCGTTCGCCTCGACCCACGTCTGCAACCGCGTCGAAGGCGACTGGTCTTTCGCGGTGGTAGCAAGGACAACCGCCACGAATGCCTCCAGCACTCCGTACAGATCGTCGCGTACAGCACCACGGGCCAGCGCATCCCACCTGTCCTCGCGAGGTAGACCCGAGACGGCTTCGAGCATCTGATCCACACCGAGCCGCTCGGACAACGAGAAGTAGATTTGCGCGACGTCATCAGGAGAGGTTCCGGTGCTCTGCGACTGCTCCGCGATGACCAGCAATGAGTAACCGTCCAGCACCGAAGCGGCCTTTTGCGCGAATTGCGGTGAGACACCCGGAGCGCTGAACTTCTCGACGTTGTGAGCCCACCGGTCGTGCTCGCTGCCCTGCAGAAGCTCGGGAATGCGAGGTATCAACTCGGCGACCACCGGGGTGAACCGCTCGATCTCGCTGCCGATGTCCAACGTGCCCGGCCGACTGTGCAGGAACCATCGGGTGACCCGATCGATCAGTCGCCGGAATTCCAGGTACAGCCGCGTCTGGGTGTCAGTCGACGCGACGTTGTCGAGGGCCTCGACCTGGCGGATGAAGCCGGCCATGTCGAAGATCTCCCTTGCGATGACGAACGCCCGGATGATCCGCTCCGGCGATTCGCCGGTCTCCTCCACGGTGCGGAACGCGAAGGTGATGCCACCACGGTTGACCAAGGAATTGACCACGGAGTTGATCACGATCTCGCTGCGCAACGGGTGACTCTTCAGATCTGCTGCATAGTGGTCGCGCAACTGCTGGGGGAAGTAGTCCACCAGCGTTCTCTCGAACCACGGGTCGTTGGTCAGGTCGCTGTTGATCAGATCACCCTTGAGGGCCAACTTCGCATACGCGACAAGTACCGCGAACTCCGGTGAGGAGAGCCCTGTGCCGTTCGCATCCCGCTCGGCGATCTCGGTGTTGCTGGGCAAGAACTCCAGCTCGCGATCCAACTCACCACGCTCGACGAGCCAGTCGATGAACCTGCGGTGCACCGTAACCATGGAGTGCTGCTGCGCCCGGGCGTTCCCGAGCAGCACGTTCTGGTCGTAGTTGTCGCGCAGCACCCGTTCACCGACCTCGTCGGTCATGCTGTGCAGCAGGGCGTCGCGCTCGGCCAGGTCGAAGCGGCCCTTACGCATCAGGTCGGTCACCAAAATTTTGATGTTGACCTCGTGATCGGAGGTGTCCACACCGGCTGAGTTGTCGATGGCGTCGGTGTTGATCCGAACTCCGGCCCGCGCGGCCTCGATGCGGCCCAGCTGGGTCGCTCCGAGGTTGCCGCCTTCGCCGACCACCTTGGCACGAAGCGCGTCGC
>JAABUM010003118.1_pt1 | contig 21064 bp, 39 predicted proteins | sample 5559161 | NCBI WGS metagenome assembly JAABUM01 (sample SAMN10711868, study PRJNA513369) | rock metagenome | isolation source: Antarctica rocks | place: Antarctica: Victoria Land, Siegfried Peak nord
CCACCACGGTCCTAGTAGGCCTTCAAGTACCTCCAGGCAGGCCTGCAGTACCCCAGTAGCACCTAGTACCCAGGCGAAGTATGCAGATGGGACATATAGTACCCCACTGCGGTCGCCCAGTACCCTGTAAGTACCTGGGCGCCATCCTAGTATGCCAGCAACATACTACGGCATACTACAAGTACCCAAGTATGGGTACTGGGACCACCCCTGTCACTGGTAGAGAAACACGGCCTGGCTTTGCATGGCCTATGCCTGCAGCGCCTTGAGTGAAGGATCAGCACAATTTTGCTCCAGTCAGTCTCAAGGCTTGAGTCTTCAGCACTTAGATCAGTGTACACGTAGGCAGATGGTAGCGCCGGGGGCGACGACGAAAGTTGGCGGCAAATTGTCATAGCAAGCGACTTCGTTTGATTTGGTAGGTATTCAGCAGAATGCTGAAAGTGCTGTCGCACTCCGTCATCTTGATCAATCCACATTTCAGAGCCTCACTAATCAGCCTGAGTGAGGCTGGGACAGTGTAATATCTCTCTCTCTCTCAAATGGACCAGAAAGAGTCTCTCTGTCTGCCGCCACATTTGCCGCCACGTGGAGTGCACGCACTGCATCACGACGGCGATGATGTTCGCACCGCGTGTCGAATACATAGCTGCATGGCAAACCAGCCGACGGATCTTCCGTTCGCCCGGACGAAGCTTGTTTGCTGCACCTCTCGCCAAACAACTCTGAAAGCATCATCCAGAGCAGCATCCAAGGCTGGTTTTGTAAATCCCTCATTGGACTGGCCTGTTGACCAGCGATGGGGTCCTGCGCGTCTGCGATGGGGTCCTGCGCGTCTACGCACAATGATTCTGGCAGGTCATTCTCAGGTTCCTCGCACACGGAAGTCAGCTGTGCATCGTCTGACTCCGTCATGACAGGAGGATGCAGTTCCTCGTCAAATAGCCAGGAGGGCATCATGGCCGCAGCCGCTGGCGGTTTGCAGCTAGATGCGCTGCCAGATGACCTCCTGGTGCATGCGGCCAGCTTCCTCGGCAGGTGCATTTCCATATGCTTCACGCACACTGCAGGCAATTCATTGCATTGCAGATCCCCGTGTTGTGTGGGTTGCGACACTGCACCACCTGCATTGCCGAACACACTGATATATAGCAAACAAAACAAGCGCCTGATGAGGACCTGTGCACTTATCGCAGGACCGAGGACATCACCAGCTTCCGGGCTGTCAGCAAGGCACCGCATGCTGCACTCGGCTCTTCCGGCTGGCAGAGCCTGATGCAGGCGCGTTTTGGCGCCGCTGCGGTGCCGTCCTGCCGGCCAGACCTGCAGACGCTGATGCGTGCCTTCGGGGCCCTCAACAGTCCTCGCCTGACAGCGGACCAGCTGTGTGGCCCCTACACGGAGGACGACAGATACTTCTCCAGGCGGCCGCTGCCGGGATGCAGCAGCGATCGCGCCCTCGTACTCGAGGAAGTCTGCTGGCTCGACGTCGGCGGCGAGTTCCAGGTTCGTTTTCGCCGAAAATGACGACTTTATTAAAGGCAAGCCAATCTTTCCACACCAAGTTTGGAGTGATGCATCTCCCGCGATTGTGGTTCATGGCGGAGGCGCAACTACAGCCGCAGCCGCTGCCCGCAGCCAACAGTCCGCTCCATGCGGACAGTAGCGCAAATGATGGCAGGCAGCTACATCAGAAGCGTGAACACATTTCCTCTCGTCCAGCCTGCAGCTGAAGCTTCGTTCCTGTGGTGCTGCAGGCAGTGGCCCCTGGCCGCTACCTGCTTTCTGGGCGGTTCAATGACATTAAAGTCCCCGACGTTGGCTCTTACGGCAGTTTCGGCCTGGACGTCGAAGTACGTCTACTGCAGCAGTCCAAGACGGTATCGACACACAGCCAGCAGCTTTCGCCCGACAACATCAAGATGCTGGCGCAGCTCACGACCAACTCATCTGGCTGGTTCGAAGCAGCGTTTGGAAATGTCGATCTCAAGGAGGTCGGCAGCGTGCAAGTCAGCATGCAGAACGTCTACTCCAACTGGAAGCACGGCCTGGCATGGGACGTCCTGCGCCTGCGCCGTGTCGCCTGAATGGCAACAGTCGTCACTCTTGACGCTGATGAGCGGCGTTCGGCGACAAGCACATCAGGACATCGATCGTCAACGGGTTGACACGCTGCTCACGCATGAACACACTGTCGCTTCCAGCATTTAGTTTTGGGACTGTGTGATGGTGCGACAGCGGCAATGCCAATTTGCGTTTCTTGAAAACCTGCATTGGCGGTGCGGCGGTTTGTCCACCGCGTCGACCTGCTGTGTGTCAAGCCGCCAAATGCATAGGTGAAACTTTGCAACGCGGCCGCACCATCAGGAGACATATGCATTAGATTTTTCGGGAAGAGGGCGTGTGCCCAGCTTGCTACCGCCGCCGAATAATAATTCGCTGCCACCCAAAGTACCGTCACCATTTGTCACCTCCTTCTCACCTCGCTTGCTGTTTTCGGAAACCCTGTCTGCCGACGGGGGGCACGACAATCTCAGATATCTAATCCAGCACGCCTTTCCTTGTAACACTCACCTCTTTGCATCCTACCAAGCTTTCACAGCAACGTGCCGAACACCTTAGACGCTGTCAGTGTGCAAGCATGGCGCAGACACTTCCGTGCAGCAACAGTGTTGTCCACCATGCACACAGCAGGATGCAGAGGCGACCGGCCCCACCAGCATCAGGCTCCGCCTTGCTGCACACCCCAGCTAAGCCTCTGAGGGCATCCAGCGCCAAGAAGCTTGCAAAATCGCAAGGCGCTGCTCGCCTGCGGCAATGCACGCTCATCCGTGCTGGCCAGGCTATCGCAGACCCGCCCAGCACGTCATCCCAGAGCGCTGCAGTGGATGAGGGCGCGCTGCTGGACTGCGTGGTCGTTGGCGGAGGCATCTCTGGGCTGGTCACCGCCCAGGTGACTGCTTGCTTCCCTCAAAAACATGTGCTGCGCGTTTCAGTGCGGAATATGGTTTTACAATCGTTCAAGCGTTTTGCAAGGCGTTACCACCAGCTTTGCGACGTCCCGTGCCGCTTGCACATTCTGCATTCCGAAGCACCACCTGCATTCGAAGTTGTGTCACGTGGCACGACAGCGTCCGCGACGGCGGCGGCGGCGTGGCCGTCCTTATGATTGCTATGGCGGTCCACAGCTGTCAGGCCGTAAACTTTCCTTTGTCGACTGCTCATTTCCATATACCTGAGCAAAGTGATACCATGCACGCAGGCGCTGCGGGCGCAGCACCCGGACGTGACGTGACCTGACGGAGCGGCGCCCACACCTTTGACTTTAATTTGCACATTCTCATATGCCAGATGCTGTAAAAAGAACCATTTTTTTCCAATTTTCAGGCGCTGCGGGCGGAGCACCCGGACGTGAGCTTCCTGCTGACGGAGGGGCGGGACCGGGTGGGCGGCAACATCACCACCTGCACCAACGAGGAGGGCTACCTCTGGGAGGAGGGCCCTAACAGCTTCCAGCCCAGCGACGCCATGCTCAAGGCCGCGGTGCGTGCGGCGCTGCTGCATGCGCAATCGTGCATCTATGTGTGTGCGCCAGGCAGGGCGTTCACAAGCGCGATGCGGGCAGTTTTGGCCGTCTTGGTCGCTGCATGGTGCTGTTGCCGGTAGCTTGTGGAGCCTACGACTCTCCCAATTCCGCCCTTACACATCACGTTGCATAACCGACAGCAAAACACTCGCGTGTATTGTACTGGTGGACGCGGGCATCAACAACGAGCTTGGTGGTGGGCGGCGCCATGACCCTCACGCACCCTTGCAGCTGTCGTTGCCACATTGTAACTTCCTCTTCTGGCGCAAGTTGATGCGGGCATCGATGACGAGCTGGTGCTCGGCAACCCCACGGCGCTGCGCAACGTGTACTGAGGCTATTGTGGGAAACGTGCTTGAGTCGCATTGTAAACTCTAACTTCTATATTGGCACCCCGCAGGTGGATGCGGGCATCGATGACGAGCTGGTGCTGGGCGACCCGACGGCGCCGCGCTACGTGTACTGGGGCTTTGCTGAGAAATTGTTGATTGAACTGGTATTGGCGCCGCAGGTGGACGCGGGTATTGACGACGAGCTGGTGCTGGGCGACCCGACGGCGCCGCGCTACGTGTACTGGGGCGGCGAGCTGCTGCCGACGCCCTCAGGCCCCGACGTGCTCACCTTCAAGCTGCTCAGCTTCTGGGGCAAGATCCGCGCGGGCCTGGGCGCCGTCGGCATCAAGAAGCCAATGCCAGGTGCCTGGCCCCCAATCTCTCGCTGCGCTGGCCAGAATCCGCAGCCCTGTGGGGCGCGTACTGGGGCGCCTGCAGTCGCAGCCGCTGTCAGGGCTGCGGACGAGCTGTGCACTCGTGCACCTGGCGCGCAGGCATGAACGGGTCCTCTGGGCCACTGCATCATCTTCTTTTTGGAAAAATCAGCAGGCTGACAAGGCTGATAGCCGAAGCTAGTGTAGTGTCCACAACGTCGCGACAGCGCCTCACGGTGCCGGTGCAGACTACGAAGAGGCCGTCAACTCTTACGTCTCCGTAGTATTGAGCCTTCTATTCGTAAACGTCATTCTTCATCTTGGTCATTTTGGCGCAGACTACGAGGAGAGCGTGGAGCAGTATGTGCGGCGCAACCTGGGCGCGGAGGTGTTTGAGCGACTCATCGAGCCCTTCTGCAGCGGCGTGTACGCCGGCAACCCCGCCAAGCTGTCCATGAAGGCCGCCTTTGGCAAGGTGGGTGCTTTGCGATGTTTGCTTCCATAGAAAGCATTGTATCTGGCTTGCGTGTACGCCGGCAACCCCTCCAAGCTGTCCATAAGGCCGCCCTTGGCAAGGTTGGCTGCAGACAGCATCAGCGGCCTGCTTCAGCACAGCACAAGCTTGGAGTGTGGACACTTGGCCCAGAAACCAAGTCTGGACCTTGTCCCCGCCGATGCACTGCGTGCGATTATACTGAAGGATTTTCTTTCAATGGGGGCTGGAAGCTCATGCAATGTTGCCCTTAGCATTAACCCATTCCTTATCCTGGAGGTGTATGCGCAGGCGAAGGCGGGCGGCAGAAAAGCTGACGAAACCTTCCTGTTGCATTACCAAATGTGCATTTTCAACCCTGGAGGTGTATGCGCTGGAGAAGGCGGGCGGCGGGAAAGCAACCTGATATCTGAACGCCAAACCGATATGTCTTCTGAACTTCCTGAAGGTTGTCTTCCGTCACAACAGGTTTACGCGCTGGAGAAGGCAGGCGGCAGCATCGTGGCCGGCGTCATCAAGCAGATCCAGGCGAAGCGCGCGAACCCGCCGCCACCGCGAGACGCGCGGCTGCCGCCCAAGCCCGCCGGCCAGACCGTGGGCTCCTTCAAGCGGGGGCTGCAATCGCTGCCGCGCGCCATCGCCGCCAAGAACGCCGAGCGCATCAGGTACTTTTCTGCTAGTACAGCGCCTATTCCCACCAACCCTCACTACTCATATCGACTGCTGCTGCAGCCGCTGCCGCGCGCCATCGCCGCCAAGAACGCCGAGCGCATCAGGCGCTCTGAAAGTATGCGACTATGGCTGCTGGTTGTCACAGCCCTGGTCTCATGGCTCGGCAAGCTGGGCAGTGCTGGCTGGCATGAGGTGATGGGCAGTGTGCCTCATGGTAGCATGCGGCAGATGTGCACAGGCTGGTCACAAAAGAAAGAACGCAATCATGGGGTCCAGTGGAGCCTGGGGTGTCAGGCGCGGGAGACTCCATCGCTGTAGCGGCGCATTGCGGACGACAGCTGCAGTTGGCTGACCCCGAACCCGCTGCCGCGCCGCAGGGTGCAGTGGAAGCTGACTGGCATCCAGAAGCAGGACGGCGCGTACAGGCTGACGTACGACACGCCGGACGGCCAGAAGACGCTCAAGGCACGCTGCGTGGCGCTGACGGTGCCTGCCTACGTCGCCGCCGACCTGCTGCAGAAGCAGGTGTGCAGATGTTTCTTGCATGAATATTGTATTCACTCGTGTTTGATGGCGTGAGTGGCGCTCATGAGGTTAGGACGAGGAGTTCGAAGATCAATTTCATCGTAATGAAACACTGTCGTTGCCCTGTCAGGCGGCCAGCGCGGCGGAGTCGCTGCGCAAGTTCGACTACCCGCCGGTGGCGGCTGTGTCCATTTCTTACCCGCTGTCGTCCATCCGGGAAGACCGCAAGGACGCATCCGGCCAGCTGCCCGGTGCGCAGCTGGCATGAAACATCTTGAAACCCTCCTGTGCATCCTATGTCCGGTGATGGAAAAGCTCTTCTGCACATCTGTCGTTCAGGCCTGGCGTTGCGCCAGGCGCAGCATCGCGCCTGAACAGCTGTGCAGTGGCGCCGCAGCGCTGTAATCAAACTGCTGCAGACATCCCGCACCGCAGGCTTTGGGCAGCTGCACTGGCGGGATGCAGGGTGTGACCACGCTGGGTATCACCTGCAGCTCACATCTCAACCCCGCCATTTTGCATCGCACCGCTCACATGTTCACTAACATGTGAGCTCTGCCACAGGCTTCGGGCAGCTCCACCCGCGGACGCAGGGCATCACGACGCTGGGCACCATATATCCATGGCCCCTTAAACCCTGCTGCCGCTCACGTAAAACACATGTCCAACACTAGCAAAGGTGTTTTCGGCGCAGGCTTCGGGCAGCTGCACCCGCGGACGCAGGGCATCACGACGCTGGGCACCATCTACTCGTCGTCGTTGTTCCCGGGCCGCGCCCCCGCGGGCCGCCAGCTCCTGCTCAACTACATCGGCGGCGCCACCAATCGCGGCATCACCGAGCAGTCCACCGAGGACCTCGTTGCGCAGGTGCTGCAGGATGTGTGAACCCTGACACGCTAGTGCACGCCTGATCACTCTCTGGAACATCATGTGACCGACATTTGAGGCCGTATGTTGGGCTTGACTCCCCGCAAGCTATTATGACATGGATCTGCGGTTTCAGAGATCCAGGGCGAGCATCCTGATCCTGAGACACGAGCGAGGTGTCGGAGACTGATGTCAGGAAGCTGGCGTGCCTGCCTGTTGCCACCAGTGCGGCACACTGCCGCTAGACGCAGTGCTCACACTTATCGAAGCATGCTGACTTTCTGTCCAAGTCGTCTTCGACTTGCAACCGGTCTTACTGCCATGCACAGGTGGACAAGGACCTGCGGAAGATGCTGATCAAGCCGGACGCGCCGGCGCCGCAGACAGTGGGCGTGCGCGTATGGCCGCGCGCCATCCCCCAGTTCAACGTTCACCACATGGACGTCCTGGACGTGCGCCCCCCTTAAAGTTTAAAAGCTTTCGTCAAAAGATCGGCCGCCCAGTTGTGCATGGGCGACATTGGCACTATGATAGGCTACACCGCACCTGCCGCTGCAATCGCGTCCTGGATGCCCGCAATGCACGCAATACTGAAGGCGATGATGCTGCGCCTGACAGAATCCTTCGACAGAGCCCTTTCGCGACTGCCGCAGGAGGTCAAGGGCGAGCTCAAGGCGGCCGACTTTGAGGGCGTGATGCTCGGCGGCAACTTCGTGGCGGGCGTCGCTCTTGGCAAGTGCGTGGAGTTCGGCTACGACTTTGCGGCCGACATCGCCAAGCAGCTGCAGGCGCAGAAGGCCTGATTCGCGAGGGACAGATTCGTCGTTGAAGGGGTTGGGGGACAGCGTTGGAGGGACGAAGGGATCAGTTGTGGACCGCGGGTGCCTTTTGAAGTCTGCAAGGCGACGCTCTTTGTTTGACCGCCCTTGAGAAACAGCTTGAGAGTGCGCTAGCTCAGGATTTCGTCTTCGTTGCACGACTCTTCGATTGAGAGACACAAGATCAATTGGAACCTGCGGCATGGTAACTCATCTATGAAAAAATTGTTCCTTGCGGGCTCGAGTTGCATTCATTGGCGTCGTGTAATACCCCTCTCTCTCTGCCAGCAATTCCTCTGGCATCCTGAATTGGTACTTGGGACCTGATCTGCCGGCACCCTGCACACAGCACTACAGTGTATGTTGTCCGCCCTGGTCCTGATGTGCACCAAGACGGCATGCATGATGTTTTTATGCATGCTGCTGTCTCTAGCTGGAGAGGACAAGGTCTTGGCAAGTTCAGATTGCGACCCACCTGCCGCTCCAGTAGTGCCGGAACAAACGAATGCAGGTGCTAATTCGCAACAGGTGCTGGGCCTGCTGCTAGTTACAGAAGCGTACACCCTGCAGGCACAGCGGCTGCGCTGTTGGTCAGAAGCATCGCACCAAGACAACATGTCGTGCCAGCCAGAACACAAGCTGCTGCGTATGCAGTCGCGCCGCGCCTTGACAGCGCGGCCTACCTGTCTCAGACCGCATAACGGTAGCACTGTCACCGCGTCATTATGTTGCTGGAGCTGCCCACCTTACTGCGCGACTGGTCACCGCTTCCGCTGCAGCACCGCAACAATGCTGTTGATGTCAGAGGGAGTTCACAAGCGCCAATGTGACAGCGAGCATTGTACTTGCAGCAACTGGACCCAGCGCAGGTATCGCAGTCCCACCTTTTTGTCGTCCTCCTTCTCCTTCTTTTCTTTCTTTTCCTTCTTCGCCTTCTTCTCCCTTTTCACCTCGCTGCTGCCGCCCAGCTTCACCGAGATACGGGCCGCCCCGGGCTGCGCTGGCGGTGGCGCGACCGCTGTGCCTAACAGATCATTGCACGTCACTTGCTGCCCCTTGTCCGCCTGCACAGCGGCGTCAATAAAACTCCTGAACTCCAAGATTATTCTAGCTGTCAGCCTGGCACAGGCAGGCAAGTCCCACAGAGCAGCTATTCAACTTCACAGGAGAGCGCGTATGCTCACAGATGGCGTGTCTCGACAGAACGAGCTGGCGCAACAAATGCATGTGGGATCTCCACGACCGATGGCTGTGATGCAGCAAATGATATTTCAAGCTCGCTCACCTCTGGCAGTGAGTATTTGCCCTTCTGCAGGGTGAAGGCGTCTGCCGTGGCGCGGCGGTCCAGCGGTCTGAAGTCAGGCTTCACATTCGATGCATAAATGCTCGTGAGCGGCCCGAGATCCGTGCCGTCGCCCCTGCACGCATGCAGAAGCGGTTTTGATTACTAGCCCACAGCAGAGGGATTGGCAAGGCAACCCGTCAGGGATTGTCAGCGTGCATGCTGCGGCATTTTGCCAGCACGGCAATCCGAAATTCGCAGCGCCAGTTACCTGTACAGCTGCGTGTCGGCCATGACGCCCGTGAAGTAGTTTCCTAACGGTCTGGACGTCGCGTGCTTGTACATGCGGTGCGTGAAGCCCACAGCAGCCAGCAGGTCCTGTTCTGCAGTCAGCTCCTCTTCCTGCTGCGCATCTGCAGCATGCAAGCACGAATACACTATGGCATGGTCCATCGGCAATAATCACGGAGCGTATGCATGCATGGATGCTTGGAGATGCGATGCTGGCATGCTCTGGACTGCTTGTCTGACCTGTAGCCGGCAGCGCCGGGAAGACGTGGGTTCGGATCATGGCAATGCCTGCAGGACCGTCGGCGGTGGTGTATCAGGCAATGGCACTGCTTACTACAGGCACAAATCAGACCAGTGAGCTTGCCTTAGAACACCTCATGAGAGTCCCGTAACGCCGCACCGGTTTCGATGCTATTCCCCCTGTTCACGTGAGACGCGCTTTCCTAGCCTCTCTCGCTCTTTCCAGCGCCTCCCTACTTCAGGCTGCGACCGAATCTTGCACCAAAGGTAAAACGGCTGCTGGCGTTGGCGCGCGGCTTGGCCAGGCGGAGGAGAACGTAACTGACTTCGGACAACGCGCGAACATGCAGCTGTTCGTGCGCGCGGACCGCACGCTGTCGGTGCAAGCAGAGCCTTCAGCAACGGTTCTCTCGCTAAAGAGCCAACTGCGGGAACGTCATGGTGAGCTGGCGGTTGGTTCCACACACAGAAGTGGATGTTGACAGAATGTCTCGCGACTTCTGCTGAGTGTCCAGTTCGAGACAATGCTGCTGCAGCACCACTAACGTCACACTCTATGGCATGACCAGGCGTCGCGGAGGCGGAGCAGCGCCTCGTCTACGCGGGCAGGCAGTTGCGGGATGGCGACACCCTGCATGCGGCCGGGCTGCGGCGCGATGTCACGGTGCACCTGGTGCTGCGCCTGCGCGGCGGAAAGGGCGGCTTTGGCGCCCTGCTGCGCGCCGGCGCGCGGTCGACCGTCAGTCAGAACACGGACGCGTGCCGCGACCTCAGCGGGCGCCGCATGCGCCACGTGAACGCCGACAAGAAGCTCACAGGTTAGCTCATGCCACCACCATGCTCGTCATGTCCTGTTCAAGGTCTACTGTGACGCCCAGGAGGCCGCCAGCCAGATGCATGCGGACAAACCTCACACCCATACTGCGTCTCCTGCCGGCACAGGTTCGAAGTTTTGATTGATCTGCTGAATGTCAAGAAGAAGCTCAACGATACCCACCTCTGCTGCAGAGTGGGCGGCGGAGGCGAAGGAGCGGGAGCTGGAGAAAGTAGCGCTGCAGCACATCAAGGCGGAGTCCAAGGCGGCGGAGCGCGCCGCCCGCGGCGCCGTGGACGTGGACGCCGTGCGCCAGGAGCACCGCTCAGGTGCGGAAACATACCTTGAGCGTGAGCAAACAGTACAAGTTCCAGCATCTATATGCAACGCAGGTTCCGCCTTTCTCTGTTTTACTCTGCGATTGCTGATGTGGTAACAAGCAAAGCGCAGTCAAAGATATGATGAGGTTCCACCAGGTGTGCATGCTGATTCTGCTTGTGTCCAGGCATGGCGAGAGTGCACGAGACGCTGGGCGAGGCGGTGGCGGCGCTGCCGCGTGGCATCAAGCGCGAGGTCGCACCTGGCGCCGCGGCCGCACAGGTGACTTGGCAAGCCCTCGTTGGCTGGTCCCTCAAACGCTGCATGATGTGTGATGCGCTGCCAGCACTGGGGGCACAATCACCAGTCTGCTGCACATAGGTGCTATACTACAAAGCAGGTCGAGGCCTGCTGGGCTGCTGAATCATTTCACCATGAGCGTGCCTGGTGCACCTGCTGCTGCCAGCTCCTCTTCCTCTAACTTGGCCGGCCGTCCAAATCAATATGCCTGGTGACCAATGAATCCTACAACAAATTCTCTTTGCTCGTGCGCAGGAGCCCGCCAAGCGCGCCAGGCTGTATGCGGACAGCATGTCCGACAGCGACTCCGACGACAGCGACGCCGAGGAGCTGCCCGCCGCTGCCGCGGCCGGCCCTGCAGACGGCGGCACTGCGACGGCGCCGGCGCTGGAGCCCGCGGCGGTGGAGGCCACCGGCGCAGCGGCCGCGTCGGCGCCAGCAAAGTCGGCGCTGCGGGGGCCGCGGTCCACCGGCCCGGCCGCTGCGCGTTTCGGCGCCGACGCCTCTGTCGCGGTGGCCGGCGCCGCGGACCGGCAGGGCTCCGTGACGTCGCCCAAGGCGCTGTCCCCGCCGGCGCGGGAGGCTTCTGTTGCGTCAAACGGCTCGAGCGCATCCGTGGCCACTGCGTCCGCCGCGGCCTCGCCCGGCCAGGTCGCCAGCTCGGCGGACGTGCCCGCCGAGCCCACGGCGGCGGCGGCGGTGACGGAAGCCGCGCCAGTGGCAGAAGCTGCGCCCCCGGCGGCCGCGGCGCCCGCCGCAGCGGCGGCAGTAGATGAGGCGGTAGCAGATGCGGCAGCGGAGCTGGACTGGAGCAAGTATGCCGATGCCAAGGCGCTGGAGGTGCTGGGGATGGAGGGTTTAAAGGCGCAGCTGCAGGCGGCAGGGCTCAAGGCTGGCGGCAGCCTTGCAGAGCGCGCCGCTCGGCTGTTCCTGCTGCGCGACACATCGGCGGCGAAGCTCGACCGCAAGCACCTGGCTAAGCCCGCCAAGAAGTAAACTAATATGTTAGCTTTCGGATCTGGGGCGGTGGCTGGCAGCTGAGGAGCTACAAAGTGACGCGGAAGCAGAACGATTGCGGCCTGAGTCAGCAAGCACGACTGCCCTGTCCTCTCGCAAGCGCACTTTTGAGGCCGTGAGCCGGCCGATTCAGTGACTTGCGTGCCCTCTGAAGTTGCTCACAGCAAGAAAGGGATGAACGAGAGCAATGCTTTGTACACCCAGATCGAGCGCCTGCGCTAGGTATCTTGTGCCAATCTGTAAACTACGTTTGTCCCATGTTGCTGTTGTCAGAGACATGTGGACATGGTAGTGACACATCTGAAAAAGATGCAAGACAAGCTCGCAAGTGTGGCAAGTAGCAGAGATCATGATGCATTTGGGCGGGTGCGGCAGATTTCTGTATGGGTACCCTTGAGACTCGAATGACTCAGGACTTGTTCGTTGGCACGAGCTCACAACAGCCCGCTCACAACAACCAAGACTGGTATGACACAGCCTAGAGAGATGCCAAAACCGCTGCAAAACGCAGCAAGACAGAAAACCCGCCTGAGAGCACGATAATACATGACTGCTGCAGGTCCGCAGCCAGCCGGCAGCGACGCTACAGAGGAGCATCAGCCGCTGAGCCACCAGAGCCCAGCAGACCATTGTTCTGCATCTGCGCAACGCAAAGGGCCAGTTGCATGAGCCACCACAACGGACACACGATCAAGTGGCACACACATGGCAGGGCAGTGCGTCAAGGGTGCGAAGTTGGCGCAACTCACGTGCAAGCTGGCAGCGAAAAGCTTGCACCCAGAGCCGTCGACCAGGTATGGTTCTGAGGGCCGCTCCGCTGCCGGTGCGCCACCACTCTTCACCCCCGACGTGTGCACCCTGTGCGACACCACAGCCAACCAGTGCAGAGACCAGTGTGGACTGTAGCATTGCATTCCGTGTGGTCTGGAGGGCAGCAGTGCAGTGATGCCACCTTGCACCGCACCCTTGCCCTGAGCCCCAAACCTTGGCAGACGTGGACCCGGCTCCGCCTTCCGCCTCCAGCGCAGCAGGCCAGCGCCCTGCACGGCAGAGGAGGTTTGTTGTCTCAGCGCTGGGTACTGCATGACCACACGTGCTCTTCTCGAGAGTAACAGAGTACTATGATGTGAAGCGCACTTTGCAGTTGCTTTAATGACTCAAGAAGTACTGCTCGCTGCACAACAGGATGTGCTCAGAGGTGGATGTGGGTGCTGTCGATCAGCAGGGCCATGGCAACAGCAGGCATCGCCACTCGCCTGCGGCGGGGGCCATTGCCGCTTCGTTGCCGCGTCACATGATGGAGTAGCGGCCCTGGGAGGCGCCGCCGGCGCCCTGCTCGCGCCGCATCGCGCGTTCTGTCGTCTCCTCCAGGATGCGCTTGATCTCCTCCTTTGCCCGCTTGACCGTCAGCTCCGTCGGCCCCTGCACAAAACGAGCAACATTCAGAAGAAAGCGCCACGGGTTATGTGTCCTGCCACATATTCAGGCATCTCCAGCCTGCTCCCCTTGACATGGCCTATTTTCTACTGTAGCAGGCCGGCAGATGGTTGATGACAGTCAATACGCATACGCATAGGCTATTCCTTGCCGCACCTGGATGAGAAGAGCCAGCTTGCGCTCGCCCTCCTGTAGCTTCTGGCCGGGCATCAGGTAAATGCCGCGCGTTGTGACCGCCGCGCCCGTGAGCTCCGTGATGCCCGCCATTGTCTCCCGGTGCGTAATCTGCGGCAGCAGTCGTGAAGGTTGTCCGAGGCTTGTTTCAGGGGTGCGGGCTTGACACTGAACGTTCACGGGCAGCAACGCCACCAGGTTGCTGGCCTCAGCATACAAGCAGAGCGCGGGCAGATGCAGATGCGGACCCAGGCAGGCGCTTTGTCAGGAGGCAGGAGCAGGGGCAGGCAGGCTGCGGCTGCGGCAGTGGAGGAAGTGAAGGGAGATCCAGAGCATGACATGCGGCAAGTCACAGATTGCGGCATGCACCTTCCAGCGCGCGTGCTGCGGGAAGTCGTTGATCTCCAGCTCCTGCTCGTAGTGGGGGAGGGAGGGGTCGAAGACGCCCGCCGCCGCGGGGTTGGCCGCCAGCGCCGCTGCCCGCTGCTGCGCGGCCGCCGATATGTCCTGGCTGCTGCTGGGACCAGCGCCGCCCGGCGCGCCAGACGGCGCTGCAAAGGCCATGCCCGCCTGCGGCGCCCCACAACAGGATCAGTGGGTTGATCTGCAACCGTGGTCAATGCCCAATGAATGAACCATACGCGCACGTTTTCGTTCAGCAGCCCCCCGATGTAGAGATGGGTTGTGGGCGTGTCAATGGCAAGGAGGCCTGCCTCACCAGCAGAGGCATCGACATTTGCAACATTACAAAGCAGAGGGCCTGCAGCGCGCACCTGCTCCGCAAACTTTTGGGCGGCTGCCTGCGCGGCGGCGATGAGCGGGTTGACGGGCGCAACCGGCTTGGGCGCCGTGGGCGCGCCGCCCGCCACCGTGGGCACCACCTTCCGGATGCCGCTCGCCATCAGCGTCACCTGCGCAGGCGACACACATGGATGTGGTTGTGATTCAGTGTGTGAGACGACGACGAATGCTGAGCTTGACAAGAGAAGATCAGCAGTCCAGTGGGCAGGGACAGAGGCTGTGAGGGCAGCGCATGCATTTGCGCTGTGGACAGCACAAGGTGCACTGTGGGCGAGACACAAGAGAACATGTAACATCCTTAATGTCCATGCGCATAGTACATGGCACATAGAGCAGCAGCGGCAGCGGCAGCACACTCACCGTCGTCTGGTCGGACATCTTGGCGGCGAGCGCCTGCGCCTTCTCGATCTGCGCCCGCACCTGCAAGCGGGTAGGCACCACACCTGTCATTTGCGGGGCTTGTCACACGTTTGTCACGGGATAGCACACCAATGTGTCGGCAGGTTTCGAATGCTGATCAGTAGCCAGGACAGCATGCGAGCGGGCAATGGGCCCCAGGCAGCAAAGGGCAACGCCGTTGCGCGTTGTGCACTGTGCAAGGTATTCTCACCTCGGGTGGCAGCGTGGCAAGGTGCGCGGCTGCGGCCGCCGCAGCCTCCCTCTCCTCAGCCGTCGTGGGCGCCGCCTGGACGCAGCAAGAGAAATTGCATTGAGAAACATGAGATCTAGCAGTCATTCGCGTTCAGGCTCATCTTGAGTATCGGCGTTCAGTGCGGCAACTCACTGCAACATGTTTTTCAGCCTTTGTTCTACGCAATCATCAAAGCTATCTGTCAGGCACCTGGTGCGATGGCGGCTGCTCTGCAGCCGGCTGCCCCTCCTTGCCCTCGTCGTCCGACTCGTTCGCCTCCACTAGGCCGTACTCCTTGATGATGCCCTGCAGCATGGATAAAAGTCGGTAGGTATGTCATCAGTCCTTCTTCAGTGTGATAGCACATTACAGCGCTGTTTGACGTCAATGGAAGAAATGCTTTTGCTAATCCTGCAGCAAATGCGACTTCTTCCGAGTTTCCCTATAGATTTTTCCGAGGCAACAGCTGACACAGAAGCAATGGCAACATCTGGTGGTCTGATCGTCGCGACAGTGCCAGCAGAAACGGCATCGCGTCGTAATGCAGGCCTCTATGCAGACTCCAGACGACCCATACATATGCCCACAGACATGCGTCTAACAAGCAGCGGCACTAAAAAGCAGGGTATCAGGGAAACATTTCAGAAATGAGGGAGCCCGCCTTGTGCTCCGTTCTGGTGGCAAACGTCCTTGTCAAAATTGCAACCGGCTGGTATGAATTGGGGTACCAGTTTAGGTTTTAAGAGAAACTTGCCTTGCGCTCATTCTGGTGGCGGTCGTCCTCAGCCTTATCGAACTTAAAGCCGGTGCCGCCAAAGCCGCTGCCGTGCGCCTGCGCCGTGCCCGCCTTGCGCTTGACGCCAAAAGACTCCGCCATCGCCGCCAGATCCTGCGCAAGCACAACAACATGGTTTGAAGCCCAAATGTGAAACGGTGCCTGGTGCACGCTGTGTGCAGGAGGCGGCCTGACGCCACAGCACTGACCACCGAGGAGACATCAGCATCCTGAGCCCAGGTGAGAGAGAAAGAGGTAACAGTGGACGACCGGCTGCAGTGCTGGCAGGGTGCGCGACTTGTCATTGCATGCCACACCTGGGGGATTGGGGCGCCGGACTCCGGATGTCATGAGCGCCTTGACAAGCTCGGGCATGTAGCGCTGCTCGCCAGGCGCAGTGAACTTTCAAAACCCACAAAAATGTATCGCAAGTACGAGGAACATGGTTGTACATCACCTGAGGGATGGGCGCGCCAGACTCGGTGAGCGCCTTGACGAGGTCGGGGGCGTATCGCTCCTCCCCAGGCGCGATGAAGGTGATGGCGGTGCCCTTGGCGCCGGCGCGCCCCGTGCGCCCCACCCGGTGCACATAGTCCTCGTGGTGGTTGGGTACGTCATAGTTGACCACCAGCACCTGCGGCAAGGAGTGAAAACCCTGTTGTCATAGTTTGGCATCAACAAATATGCAGGAGACCACCCGGTGCACACAGTCCTCGTAGCGGTTGGGCACGACGTGATTGACCACCAGCACCTGCGCTCCGAGGGCGGCGGGGGTGAACGTGTCATCTCCGAACCCTTCTTGGGTATGCATATCTGTGCAATGTATTGGGTATGCAGCAGGCAGCTGCTCTTGGGCCGCTACAAGAGCTGCACAGAGCGCAGCCCTTGCCTTCTTGGGGCTGCCTGCTGGCTGCATGTGCGGCTGTTCTGAGTGTCATGTTGGCGCAACATCATTGACAGCACCACTTTTGATGGCCCTTGCTTGCCCATTCGTTGTGAAAATGAGACCTCACCAGCAACGGTAGTGAGCCCAGGCGGTGTCATGTCTGCAGGCACGGGCAGCGGCCAGGCCTGGGGACTTGGGGATCCTGGTTTCGAGGTCTCATCCTTGAGAAGAAATAGCGCACCAGATCCTTGACGTCGAGGCCGCGGGCGGCGATGGAGGTGGCGACGAGCACATTGCACACATTGGACTTGAAGTCGGAGATGGTCGACTCCCGGTCGCTCTGGTCCTTGCCGCCGTGCAGCGACAGGCACGGGTAGCCGCTCTGCGCGGCAGGGGACGGAGCGGCTCTAGCACAGAGGACTACATTCACTCGTACATGTGTGACATTTGCTGCAGCAGAGATGTTGCGCACAAGCTCAATGGCGCTCATACGTGTGATGGCACGCAGCAAGTCGGCTACTCAGTGATGGACGTTCAAGCATAGGAAACGGCAAAGACGTGACAGCAGAGCATATTCAAGCTGTGCACGCTTCTGCGGTTTGACGTGCAGTCATGTAGCGCTGCGCGAGCCTCTCTAGTAGACCGAATGAGGTTGTAGAGCCAGGGGGGTGCGCACCTTGAGCAGGTCGCGAAACAGGGTGTCGCACTTCTCCTGGCTCTGCACGAAGATGAGCACCTTGCCCTTCTCGTACCAGGAACCCAGCACCTGCGCAGCACAGACCAGACTTCCGGGTTCAGAAAGTTTGAGTATGTCAATAGTGAGTGACAGCGAGGAAAAGAAGGCTACATCAGAGGAGAGATATGGCCCTGGAGGTGCCCAGGGATTGATAAAACCCTTGAATGTCTCTAACATGCAGCGTCTCAGATGCTAGCAATCCACCTGGAAATGTAGAGACATCTTCATGAACTGGCGCACCTCCAGCAGGCGCAGGAAGCGGTCGTCCTCCTCGCGAATCTCCACCAGCTGCGTGATGTCGGCGTTCACGATGGAGCGGCCGCCCACCTGGATCTCCACCGGCGCCTGCAGCACCGTGCGCGCCAGCACCTCCACCTGTGCATGCGAATGCAAGTGAACGTGTGTTGTTTTGGGCATTTGTAATGTCCTGTGTGCTATTGTCGTTATTGTCCATGGGGGACTGCAGCACCATGCGCGCCAGCACCTCCCCACCTGCACGCCCTTTTTTGAGCATTTTCTCGGTCTCGACTGAAAGGACGGCTCCCATATTGGCGATGGCCCCACAAGGCAGTGCAGATGTGTTGAGGACACTCAGACGTGCAGCATGCTCTGCAGCAGGACTTGCACAGAACCAAGAAAGCCGAGCTTGCAGCGCCACGAGTGCAGCGGGGAACGCACCTGGCGGGGAAATGTTGCGGAGAACATAACGGTCTGGCGGTCGGGGCGGATGTTGTTGACGATGCGCGTGATCTGCGGCTCGAAGCCCATGTCGAACATGCGGTCCGCCTCGTCCAGCACCTGCGATGGGTGAACGTAAAATCAAATATACACCTGACGAGGGTGTCACACGATCTCACCAGGGACCGGACATTGCAGCAATGAACTGATGCGCGGCAATTCACAAATGATGCATGCATCGGACAACTAGAAGTTGTCAGAAGAAACCAAGGCCAGCCGCAAACCAGGTAGGTGACGCGGCGCAGGTTGGTGATCTTGCCGCCGGAGGTAACCAGGATGTCGATCATACGGCCGGGCGTGCACACCACCATCTCCGTGCCCCGCTTGAGTTCCGTGATCTGCAGGGAGATCAACCACAAGGTTTCGTTGGCGCTTTTTTGGCTCTTGGTGCTGTCCTTCGGTGGTACAAACACGTGGACATACATCGCCAGACCTGACCTGTGCAGGCCTCTGTCCCAGAACACGAGGCTGGCAAGCCTGTGCAACTTTTTCGTTCGCACGACTCTGACGTGCTCAAGAATGCAAGTCATGCACGAAAGGCGCAGACACCGCGCACCTGGTTGGCGACGCCGGAGCCGCCGTAGACGCAGGTGCAGTTGAGGGACAGCGCCTTGGTGAAGCGCTTGGTCTCCTTGCCGATCTGCTGCACCAGCTCCCGTGTCGGCGCCATTATCAGCGCCACCGGGCCATCGCCCTGCCGGAAGAAAAGCTCGATGTGTCAGCGTGAGTGTAGAAAATACTGCACAGGAGGTGGGGTTTCCATCAAGCCAATGGGCTGCGCTGAAACCTTTCGAGGCTGCCACCGTTCGATGGCAAATGGAATCGGGAACGCCTTGCCCAAGGCGGACATCACCAATATTGTTTTTGTTTACGAGCTGTGAAATGGGAAATACTGCAGGAAGATCTGCAGCCAGACATGGGCCTAGGGCGTTTTCGGTCAGACAGGCGCGCACCTGGCCGAGGGGCGGCTGGTCCTTGATGTGGCGCAGCATTGGCAGCACGAAAGCGAGCGTCTTGCCGCTGCCCGTCTTGGCGACGCCGATGCAATCGCGCCCGCTCATGATTATCGGCAGTGCCTGCGCCTGCAACCCACGGAAAGCACGTTGTCAAGCAGGAATAAATGCCGAGCCGAGCCTCGGATTCGATACCGCCTGTCTGTACACGCTGTTTTGGTGCACGACAGAGAGCCACGTCGAAGACTTTGCAATGCTGGCACCTGCCAACTTGTGCATGCCAATCGATCAGACAAGAGCAGCTTGGCAGGACTTGTCAAGTTCATTTCAAGACAGTTTCCAGCCACAAAGATATGAGCAAGCTGGCACCTGGATGGGCATGGGCTCCGTCATGCCGCCCTTGCGCAGCGCGTCCACCACGCGGCTGCTCAGGCCGCACTGGTTCCAGCTGCGCACCGGCCGCGGCACGTCCTTGCCCCGCACCTGCACACACCCATCCACTCTTAGCCAGATGCCGCATCACACGTGTCTTTGCTTGTTGGTCGCAAGCGCAACACACAATCACGTTGAGAGGCATGCACGCAGCCCATACTGGATCAAAGTGGGAGTGGGTGGCGGGAGCCCAGCCCGGAGAAAGGGCCTAGATAAAAACATATTTGCACTTATCGTTGGAGTTTGAGCTGCGCACCTTGATGCCGTCGAGCTCCTTGCGCCGCTCAGCGACCGCCTCTTCCGACATGCGCGCCAGCTCGGGGACCTCGATGTAGAAGTTGCGGCGGAAGGGCGGGTAGTCGATCTTGGAGTGGTCCGCGGGCCCCAGCCGGTCGCCCTTGCTCAGCTTGCCCGCCTGCACGTTGCGCGCCCAGGCCTGCGCAACAGGTACGAAATCATATCGCGGGCTCGTCTCGAGATACTGCAGCAGCCATTCAAGCAAACGACAGGATACGAGGAAGCATGTGTACAGCAAGGTTATTTTCGCAGATCAGAAACAAGAACTGATCTCGTGCAGTGCCGGACTTGTGCGCACCTCATCATCCTCGTCGGAGGAGTCCCGCTCGCCGTCGTCTGACGACTCGTCCGACTCGTAGAATCTGCGCTGCGGCCTCATCGGCGCTTGGGCGCCGGCGGCCGCCGCCGGGCCGGCCTGGCTGTTCGCCTCGGGCGCTGCTTCGACGGCGCCGGCTGCCGCCACCGGCGCAGCTGCCGCCGCGGGCGCCGCTGCTGCTTCTGGCAGGCCCGCCATGAAGGCGTCCAGGGGGTCGATCTCGTCCTCCCCTTCCGCTGCCGCTGCCGCCTCTGCTGCCGCCGCCGCGGCCGCCGCGGCCTGCGCCGCCTGCACGTCCGCCGCCGCCCGGCTGTCGTTCTCCGCCATGAAGGCGTCCAGCGGGTCCACCTCTTCGGTGTCCATGTCTGCGGGGCCCGCCAGCGGCGGCAGGCCGTTGGGCGCGCCGGCCGCTGGTAAGGCGTCCGCCGCCGCCGCCGCCGCCTCCAAGGGCGGCTGCTGCTGCTCCTCCTCGTCATCCGACTCGTCGTCGAAGGACCACTTCTTCTGCTGCGCCGGCTCCTCGGGCTCAGCGGCGGCGGCGGCGGAACCGGCGGACTTGGCGCGCTGCATCGCCTGCCAGGCCTCAGCGCGCTTGCGCTGCTTCTCGGCGTTTGCTTCCAGCTGCCGCACCTCCTCCTCTCGCGCGGCGTCGTCGCGGGCGCCGCCGGCCTCCGTGCCGGGCACCACCGCCGCCGCCGCCCGCCAGCCGTCATCGCCCTCGCGCGGCCGCTTGTCCCTGTGGCGCTCGCGGCGTGCCTCATCGCCATCTTCGCGGCCGCGATCCCGCTTGCGCTCGCGGCCGGCGTCCCGCTCCCTGCCAGCGTCCCTGCCGGCGCTGCGGCCGCGGTCGTGGGCTGCCTCGCGGCCGGCGCTGCGGCCGCGATCGCGCTCAGACTCGCGTGGCGCCCTGCCGTCGCGGCCGCGCCGCTCGGCTGCATCCCTGTCGCGGCCGGCGCTGC
>JAABUM010003121.1_pt1 | contig 21047 bp, 11 predicted proteins | sample 5559161 | NCBI WGS metagenome assembly JAABUM01 (sample SAMN10711868, study PRJNA513369) | rock metagenome | isolation source: Antarctica rocks | place: Antarctica: Victoria Land, Siegfried Peak nord
CCGTGTACGAGGATAGATATCATCCCCGTACACGGGCGGCCTCTCGCTGCTATGTGCCGCGATCAGGAGGCGATCGCGCGCACCAGTTGCGGGACCGCCTTCCGGCGCAGCCAATCGGCCATCCGACGATAATCGTCGGGCGTCGCCGCCGCCGCCTCGATACCGTGCCGCGCGAAGACCTCGTTGATCCGCACGGCCCGCCCCGCCTCGTCCAGATCAGGATAGGCCGCCGTCGCCTGCCGCAGGCACTCCTCGCGCGCGCCGTTCTCCTCTTCGTCGGGCGCGGCCTCCGGGGCGACCGCCGACCCGGCGAATGCGGCAAGTCCATCCCAGAGGGGGCGATATTCCGCGCAGAGCGCATCGAAGTGACCGCCCGGTCGCGCGGAATCCCCTGGCACCAGCAGCGGACGAACGAGCAAACGGAAGGCATCGTCGTCGGTTGGCAAGGTTTCGGGCAGGCTCGACGCGGGCAGAGCGACCTCGGAGGTATTGGCCCCGCTGCCGACGCGTGCGGGCGCGCCGGGCGTTACCGGCAGCCAGAACGCCTCTCGCGGGACCGCGCCGGCCATGCCGCGCCGCTGCCGCAGCTTCGTGGCGTGCGCCGCGATCGCGCCGAGCCGGTCGCGGATCAGGACATCGAGCGCGCGCGAATAGGTGCCGCGCAGGGTCACCAACACCGGCTCCGTCACGCCCAGGTCGGCGAGTTCGCGCGCGACCGCCATCACGTAGAGGCGCCCGCGCAGCTTCGCCTCGCTGCCGTCCTGCGACTCGCGGCGGCGGCGATACTCGTCGCGCGTGAAGCGCTGGCGGGTATCGCGATCCTCCCAGCCGAAGGCGGTCTGCAGCACGGCGAGGTGGATCGTGGAGAAGCCCCAACCCTGCTCGCGCTTCGTCTCGAACTTCAACGCCTCGTGCGCCGCGCCGACCGGTGGCTCGTGCGGATCGAGGCCCAGATTGCGGATCCCCTCCTCCGGCAGGAAGAAGCCGCCGCGACTCTCGAAGTCATCGCGCGCGGAACGGCTATTGCCGCCGTGCCATTGCAGGGTCGCGGGCCAGCTCGTGCGACCGGTCGCACGCGCCTGACTGTACTCGCCATCGAAGAGATCATCGCCGCTCATCGCTGCTCTCCTTACGTGCATCGCTGCTCATCGTCGCTCGCCGTGCGGCACCGCATTCGTCGCCGTTCCGACACGCTAATTTTAGCACATCTGTTCTCCCATTTCAGCACATCGGCGCGGTGATTCGACGCGTCTGCGCTCGGCCAGAGGGGCCGGGTACAACAGGATAGACGGAGGGGGAAACGATTCGGGGAAGAGATACGACGCACCTCGCGCACCTCGCCTACACCAACTCGGCCTACTCCGTATGTCAGATGGGCGTAACTCCGTTTTGGTAGCCACCAGGCAGCATCGGGGGACCATCTAATCGCTGTGCTTTCGGGCGCTCAACTTGCCTACGATATGCCGCCCACACGGCGGGACACCGTGCTCAACTATGTGCCGGGGCGTCATCATCCTACTGGATAGCTTGCTTATACAGGCGGAGCGAAGCCACTGGCATCGTTCTTCTGAACAGTTGTCGTTCGACGTTCCGTGCGTTTCATGTAACGTAGGATGCGGCACAACTCACTCCCCCATACGCCCGATAGATTTTCGCCCCTGCGCGCCTTATGCTGCACAGATACCCTGTGGCAACAAGTTATCGGACCCCCATTTGGCCGGGCGACGGGACGTTGCCACAGCAAAGGAGGGCTGCGTGGACCATCTTCTACACATCGACAGTAGCGCCCGCACCACCGATTCGATCTCGCGACAGCTTACGGGCGGATTCGCCGCACATTGGGCCGCCTCCCACCCGGGCGGGCGCGTGACATACCGCGATCTTGCCGCCACGCCACTGCCGCACATCCAGGAAGCGACAATCGCCGCCATGACCACTCCCCTTGCAGCAAGAACCGCCGCACAAACCCTCGCGACAGCCCTTCAGGAAGAACTCATCGCCGAACTTGCCGCCGCCGATACGGTGGTAATGGGGGTGCCGATGTACAACTACAGCATCCCTTCCGCGCTCAAGAGTTGGGTTGACCATGTGGTCGTCTTTGGCCGCACCGTCGGTCAGGGGTTATTCGAAGGCACGCGCGTCATCATCGTCAACACCCGTGGAGGTGCCTACGGCCCCGGTACCCCCAGGGAAGCCTTCGACTATCAGGAGCGTTACCTCCGCGACATCCTCGCGCTCATCGGCCTGACCGACATCACCATGGTCAACGCCGAGATGCGCGCGGCGATCGACGGTGAGCCAACCCTGGCGCAGTTCATCCCCTTCGCCGTGGAATCGCTCGCCGCCGCCCGGACAACGCTGCTGGCAGCCGCCGACCGAACATCGGCGTATAACGGTGCCGTAGCGCTGGCCTCCACCGGCGCTATCGCTGTTATCCATGAGGGGGCGGCGTAGCAAGGACGAGGACCGGTCGATAAACGGGTATTCCCGCAGTGGCTCAGAGACGGCATAAACGACGAAGTACCCACGACAGACAATCCCCGAATAAGCGCGCGCCCGGGACGGTGTCACCGGGCGCGCTCTTTCGGGCAATTATCCCGTGTGACGTGGGGGCCAGTCCCGCCCCGACTCCGCGTGCTGGAAGGTGTATCCCGTTCAGGTCGGCTCCCACGCGCAAGGTACGGGAACCTTCCAACAGTTCGACCCGCGTGTCATCTCGCCACGCCGCCCCGCACCCCGCCAGTATGCGCACCCGCAGATCGACCGGCTACGCCTCCTCGATCCCCGATGCGGCGGTTGGTCGCGCGCCGTCGCGCCCGCTGTGCTGGTGGTGGCCCTGCTGCTGGATCAGCTTGGCGACGAGGCCGGTCCAACCGGTCTGGTGGCTCGCGCCGAGCCCCGCGCCGTTCTCGCCGTGAAAGTACTCGAAGAAGAGGAGACGATCGCGCCACTCGGGATCATGCTGGAAGCGCTCGACCCCGCCGAAGACCGGGCGGCGTCCGGCATCATCGCGCGTGAAGAGGGTGATCAGGCGCTGCGACAGTTCGTCCGCGATCGCGTCGAGCGTCAGGAAGTTCCCCGAACCGGTCGGGCACTCCACCGTGAAGTCGTCGCCGAAGTAGTGGTGGTAGCGTTGCAGCGACTCGATCAGCAGGTAATTGACCGGGAACCAGACCGGCCCGCGCCAGTTCGAATTCCCGCCGAAGAGGCCGCTGCGCGACTCCGCCGGCTCGTAGTCCACCACATATTGCGTCCCCGCATAGTCGAGGGTGTACGGGTGCGCGGCGTGGACACGGCTCAGCGAGCGGACGCCGTGCGGGCTGAGGAATTCGGCGGGGTCGAGCACGCGGCGCAACAGCCGCTTCAAACGGTGGCCCCGGCAGATCGCCAGCAGCCGACGCTCGCCCATCCCCGGCTCTTGCCAGCGCGAGACGAGGTTCGCCAGATCGGGGCGATGTTCGAGATACCATTCGAGACGCTCCCGAAATTCCGGCAACGCCGCGAGGGTGTCCGGCTCGATCGTCTCCACCGCGAAGAGGGGGATCAGCCCGACGAACGAGCGGATCTTCAGCGGGAAGCTGTTCCCGTTCGGGAGGCGCAGGACATCGTAGAAGAACTCGTCGTCCTCGTCCCACAGGGCGATGCCGTTCTCCCCGGTGCGGTCGCCGATCGCGGCCATCGCGGCGGCGATCCCGAGGAAGTGCTCGAAGAACTTGGTGGCGATCGCCTCGTAGACCGGGTTGTCGCGCGCCAGTTCCAGCGCGATCGTCAGCATGTTGAGGCTGAACATGGCCATCCAGCTCGTGCCGTCGCTCTGCTCCAGGTAGCCACCGGTCGGCAGCGGCTTGCTGCGATCGAAGACGCCGATGTTATCCAGCCCGAGGAAGCCCCCCTGAAAGACGTTGTCCCCCTCGGTGTCCTTGCGGTTGACCCACCAGGTGAACGACAGCAGCAGCTTGTGGAAGACCCGTTCCAGAAAGACCCGGTCGGCCTCGCCGTGATGGGTCCGCTCGATCAGGTAGACGCGCCAGGCCGCCCAGGCGAGGACCGGCGGGTTCACATCGTCGAGGGCCCACTCGTAGGCCGGATTCTGCCCGTTCGGGTGCTGATACCACTCCCGCAGGAGCAGATCGAGTTGGCTCTTGGCGAAGGTCGGATCGAGCAGCGCCAGCGGCAGGCAGTGGAACGCCAGATCCCAGGAGGCGTACCAGGGGTACTCCCAGGCGTCGGGCATCGACATCACCCGCTCGTTGTAGAGGTGGCCCCACTCGTGATTGCGCCCGAGCCGCCGTTCGGGCGGCGGGGGCGGCTGGCCCGGATCGCCGGCCAGCCAGCGGGCCACCACGTAGTGGTAGAACTGCTTCGACCAGAGGAGCCCCGCCATCGCCTGCCGGAAGACGAGCGCGAGATCCGCCGTCTGGCCCGGTGCAAGGGCCGCGTAGAAGGCGTCCGCCTCGCCCTGCCGCGCGGCGAAGGTAGCCGCGTGACCGGCGAACGGCGCGGCGGTGCCAATCACGCCGAGCCGCGTCGCGCTCTCCCGCCACCCCTGCGGGGTCGGCGAGGGGACGCGCGGCGGCAGATCTTCCTCCCCCGCGCCGGGCGGCTCGTCGCCGACGACCGCGGCGGTGGGCGCGACGAGCAGCCGCAGCCTGACGGTCAACGTCGCCCCCGCCGCGATCTCGCGCCGGTAGAGGGCGGCGGCTTTGGTGCCATGTCCGGCCCGATTAATCGCCGCGCCCTCACCATCGACCACGTAGCGACCGAAGGCATCCTTGACGAACGGCGTCGGGTTCGCCACGCCGTACAGGCGCTGGAGGTCGGTGTCATTCTCACTGAAGAGGAGTTCGTCGGCCCCCTCGCAGAGGAGGAGTTGTTCGCCGAGGAGCGGATGGGTGCCCCCGACCGCAGGCAAGATCGTGTTATCGGTCTGCCGGATCGCCGCCGCGGTCAGTTCGCCGCGCCGCTGCCCCGGCCCCCACGACCAGGTGTTGCGATACCAGAGGGTCGGCAGGAGCCAGATCGTCGCCGCGTCCGGCCCGCGATTGGTGACGGTGAGGCGGATCGCGATGTCGGTCGGCGTGTCCTTCGCGTACTCCACCAGCACATCGAAATAGCGCCCCCCATCGAAGATACCGGTATCGAACAGCTCGAATTCCGGGTCGTCGTGTCCGCGCGCGCGCGCCTCGGCCAGCAACCGCTCGTAGGGGAAGGCGGCGTGGGGATAGCGATAGAGCATCTGGAGGTAGGAACTGGTCGGGGTGGCATCGAGGTAGTGGTAATACTCCTTGACATCCTCGCCGTGATTCCCTTCCGGTCCGGTCAGGCCGAAGAGGCGTTCCTTGAGGATCGGGTCGCGCCCGTTCCAGAGGGCCAGCGCGAAGCAGACCCGCCCCTTGTCGTCGGAGAGCCCCGCCAGCCCATCCTCGTTCCAGCGGTAGGCGCGGGAGCGCGCGTGGTCATGCGGGAAGGAGCCCCAGGCGTCGCCGTTCGCGCTGTAATCCTCGCGCACCGTCCCCCAGGCGCGCTCGCTGAGATACGGCCCCCAGCGGGTCCAGGCGGCGTGATCGGCGCGCAGGCGGTCGCGTTCGGCAGTCATGGCCCACCATCACGATGCACGATCGTGCAAAAATGTTCGCTGCAACGGGTGTGGCACCATGCGTCAGATCACTGCTATCGAGCGGAGCGCGCGATGTCGCCGCTAGTATCCCAGGAACTAGCCCGCCGATCACGCCCTCTGCCCTGGCCGCCCGCGCTCCCGCGTGGCCTCCCTCCCGCTCAGGCGTCGATCTCCACGACCAGATACGAGCCCTCGGTCGTCACCGCGAACGTCTCGGCGGTGTATGGACCAGGCACCAGGCCCGGCGCGGGCGCGGCATCGCCGACCCCTGCCGCCGATCCGCTCGCCCCCTCACCGGGCGCGAGGGCCACGCCATCTTCCACGCTGACCTCGTAGCGACGCACGCGCAGGCGGTCCGGGTCGCACCAGGAGCGCCCGGTGCGGATATCGAACTCCCAGCCGTGCCAGGCACAGGTCAGGATCTCGCCCGCGCGGCTGTAGGTGATCTCGCCCGGCACCCGCGCCTGGGCGAGGCCCCACGTCTTCCCCTCGCAGAGCGGCCCGCCCTGATGGGGGCAGCGATTCCGCAGGGCGAAGAATTCCCCACTCAGGTTGAAGACGCCGAGCGAGCGCCCTGCCACCTCCACGATCTTCCGCGCGCCGTCCGGGATCTCGTCCGCGCGCGCCACCACGTACCGTGCCATCTCAGTCCCGCACCGCCACTTCCGGCAGGTTGTAGAGCTCGCGCGCGTTCTCGAAGAGGATCTTGCGGCGGATCTCCTCCGAGAGGCGCGGCGGCAGCACGGTGTCCGGGGCGTCCCAATCCCAGTGGGCGTAATCGCTGGCGAAGATCAGGCGATCGGCCCCGATCTGGTCGATCGTGCGTAACAGATCGGCGGCGCGCTCCGGCTCCTCGACCGGCTGCGTGCAGAACCAGACGTGGTCGTGGAGGTATTCGGACGGCTTACGCTTGAGGTGCGGCAATTCGTCGCGGAGCAGGGCGTAGGTATTATCCAGTCGCCAGGCGAGCGAGGGCACCCACCCGAAACCGTTCTCCGCCGACACGACGCGCAGTTGCGGGAAGCGCTCGAAGACCCCTTCATAGACCATGCTGATCAGGTTGGCCTGCATCGACTGGGCCGGGCCGACGTGATCCTCGATGTAGAAGGAGGGCCAGCCCGCCCCGGTGATCGGCCCACCGCCGGAGCCGAAGGCGTGGGACATCACCGCCAGCCCATACTCCTGGCAGGCGGCGTAGATCGGCCAATACTTGCGCCGCCCCATCGGCTCGCGCGGCCTGCCGCTGAACTGCACCTGCACGAAGCGCGCGTCGCGAGCGCGGCGCTCGATCTCCGCCACCGCGAGGTCGGCGTGCTCGAACGGTACGACGATCGACGCGCGCAGGCGCGGCTCCGGGTCGAGCCACTCGGCGGCCTGCCAGTCGTTCACCGCCGTCGCCAGCGCCGCATCGAACTCGGGGTTGAGCTGCGAACCGACCCCCGCCAGCGGGTTCAAGATGCCGTAGACGACATTCCACTCATCGAGCAGTTGCTGCGAGGTGAACGCGGGGTCGGAGCCAGCCTCGCGCCCGGACGGCGGATAGGAGTCGTTGCGCCGGTTCAGGAAGCGCGGGTAGAAGCCCCCGGACGGCCCGCGCATCCCATATGTCTTGAGGTATTCGAGCCAGCGCGCCGACAGGTAGGGGTAGAGATCGCGCTCGGAGTCGAGTTCGTTGTGGATATCGCAGTCGATCAGCGCGGGCCGGGTCCGCGTCGCGGTCGCGGCACGTGGCATGGTGGTCGCCATCGGTCAGCCTCCTTACACAACGCCGGGATCAAGACCGGGACGGTGACGCGGGCAGGTTGTAGAGGGCGCGCGCATTGTCCCCCCGGATGCGCCGCGCCAACTCGGCAGGTAATTGCGGCAGGGTCGCCGTCAGCGGATCGGCGGTGTGCCGGTGCGGGTAATCGGAGCTGAAGAGCAGCAACTCGTCGGAGGCGATCTGCTCCACGAGCAGCCGCAATTCCTCGGGCGTCGGCGGGGCATCGAACGGCTGGAGGGTCAGGCGGACATGCTCGCGGATGTAGGCCGAGGGAGCGCGCTTCACCCACGGCACCATCGAGCGGAGGTTGCGCCATTCCTTGTCGAAGTGCCAGAGGAAGGCCGGGAGCCAGGTGCAGCCGCTCTCGATCAGGGTGATGCGGAGCGACGGGTAGAGATCGAAGACCCCTTCGCTGATGATGCTGGCGAGCTGCGACTGGAAGACCTGCGCCATCCCGGCGTATTCCTCCGCATAATAGGAGGGCCAGCCGGACGGGAAGGGCGGATTCCCCGGCGAGCCGCCGAAGTGGATCCCGGCCACGAGGCCCCGCCGCGCGATCGCCTCCCACATCGGTCGGTAGAGGCGACTCCCGTAGGGATGCTCCGCGCGCGCCGGAAGGAGCACCTGGACGAAGCCCGGATGATCCGCGACCCGTTCGATCTCGCGCGCGGCCAGTTCGGGCAGTTGCACCGGCACCACGATCGAGGCGCGCAGGCGCGGCTCCGGCCCGAGCCATTCGGCGATCTGCCAGTCGTTGACCGCGCTGGCGAACGCGACCGCCGCTTCGGGGTTGTGCAGGCTATCGATCGCGTAGAGGCAGTTGAGGATCGCGAACTCGATGCCGAGCGGATCGAGGTGTTGCTCGCGCAAGAGGGCGAGACTCGAACCGGCGGGGCCATCCGGCGGGATGCTGCCGGGACGCGCATTGGGCGGCGAAGCCTTCGGATGATAGGTGCTCTGCGCGCCCTTGAAGGCCGACTGCGTGACGTGATCGACCCAGTACGGCGGCAGATATGGGAAGAGCGCCTGGACATTCGGCACCCGGTTATGCACGTCGCAATCGATCAGCGGCGCGCGCAGATCGGTCGCGCCCGCCGCCGTCACCTCAGTCGCGGTCATCAGCCCCTCCCGCGCCGGGTGGCCCGTCCGCCACATGGCGCATTACGCGATACGATCACCGTGCCACACATCTGTAGTGGCGCGGATCGGGTGCGCGCAAGGGCAAGGAATACCATCGCGGAGACCGATCGCCATGACCACGCCGCGCCCGACCCCAGGAAGGTAACACAGGTCCGATTGACTGTCAAAGCGGTGGTATTACCGAAATGAGCGGTCGCCGAGAGCGTTCCGCGGAACTGGAGAGTACGCGGAATGGCGGCGTGGTGTGGCATCGATCCGAGAAGCTACGTTGAGAGTCGGCAGGTGCCAGGAAGCCAGGTTAGTCGCGACGCAGGCCGACCAGGGCCGGGCGGCGCGGTCATTGTATCGCGCAAGCGAGGATCCAAACCGCCAAGCAAGCAGATCGAGAAAGACAAAGAGAACGACTCATGCGTACATCAAGTAGCAGAGGGATTATTCGCTATGGAGTAGGGGATGACCATGAGTGGCTACATCTTCGACAACGCGGCTGAGCGGCCAACTGCCCAGCGCTTCGGGAGCCTGGAGACTCTCTATGACCCCCGCACAACCCATTTTTTGGAGATGACAGGGGTCGGCCCCGGCTGGCGGTGCCTGGAGATCGGCGCTGGCAGCGGCTCGATCGCCGCCTGGCTCGCGGAGCGGGTCGGTGAGACCGGACATGTGCTAGCCACCGACATCGACCCGCGCTTCCTCACCGTGCTCGCTGAGACAGGCCTCCCGCACGTCGAGGTCCGCCGACACGATGTCGGGACCGACCCGCTGCCGGAAGGAGCATTCGACCTCATCCACGCGCGTCTGGTGTTCGTCCATGTGCCGACGGCCCCGGAGGCCCTCGCGCGGCTGGCGGCGGCACTCAAGCCAGGTGGCTGGCTGGTGGTCGAGGACTTCGACCCCACCTTCATCGACCGGGCGTTTCCGACCGCCGACCCGGACGCTACACTCGCTCGCACGGCCTTCCGGGCGCTCGGACAACTCTTGGTCGCACGCGGTGCCGGACCCGGATGGGGCCGGAGCCTCTATCAGCGCTTCCGCGATCTGGAGCTGGCGGAGGTCGGCGTGGAGGGACACCTCACGATTCGCCAGGGTGGCTCCGCCGGTGCGCTCCTGGACCGCGCGAACTTCATGCAAATCCGTGATACCGCAATCGATGCCGGGCTCATCGAGGCCGAGGAGATCGACCGCATGATCGCCCTCCTCGACGACCCTGCAATCGCTTGGGCCTCGCCGACGATGTTCAGCGTTTGGGGTCGCCGTCCGTGAGCGGCTGCGCCCTTTCGCACCTCGCAGTAGCCAATCGATGCACACGAACAGTGCCGTGACGCTCATAAAGTGCGGATATTCACAGGAATGCCGCAGTTGAACGTGGCCCTAAGGTACAATCGCGTCGACTCCACGTTCAACTGCGTCACTCCTACTCTTTTGCGACCGCTCCTACCGGATGGCACCGCCATATTGCGCCTCGTGGAGCCGCGAGTAGGTCCGCCCGGCGGCGACCAGCTCGTGGTGCCGCCCCTGCTCGGCGATGCCACTCTCGTCCACCACCACGATCCGGTCCGCCCCCTGGATCGTCGCCAGCCGGTGCGCGATCACCAGCGTTGTGCGGCCTACGGAAAGTTCCGCGAGCGCACCCTGGATCGCGCGCTCCGTCTCGGTATCGAGCGCGGAGGTCGCCTCGTCGAGGATCAGGATCGGCGGGTTCTTCAGGAACATCCGCGCGATCGCCAGGCGCTGCTTCTGGCCGCCGGAGAGTTTCACGCCGCGCTCGCCGATGATCGTATCGAGCCCGGCGGGGAGATCCTCGATCAGGCCGCCGAGGCGCGCGCGCCCCGCCGCGTCGATGATCTCCGCCTCGGTGGCGTCGAGTCGCCCGTAGGCGATGTTCTCGCGGATACTGCCGGCGAAGAGGAAGACATCCTGCTGCACGATGCCGATCTGTCGCCGCAACGAGGCGAGCGTCATGTCGCGAATGTCGATCCCGTCGATCGTGATCCGTCCCGCCTCGACCTCGTAGAAGCGCGGTAACAGGGAGCAGATCGTCGTTTTCCCCGCACCGGACGGCCCGACGAAGGCGACCGTCTCGCCGGGCCGGATCGTCAGGTCGATCCCGCGCAGCACCCGCTGTTGCGGCGTGTAACCGAATTCAACCCCCTCGTAGGCGATGGCCCCGCGCAGGTCGGTGACCGCGAGCGCGCCGGGCGCGTCGGCGATGTCGGGCGCGGTGTCGATCAGCTCGGTGTAACGCTTGAATCCGGCGATCCCCTTCGGATACGTCTCCAGCACCGCGTTGATCTTCTCGACCGGGCGGAAGAAGACGTTGACCAGCAGCAGGAAGCCGATGAAGCCCCCTTCGCTGAGGCTCCCCTGCATGACGAAGTAGGCCCCGGCGACCATCACCACCAGCTGCGTCAGCCGCATGCTGAGATAACTCAGCGACATGCTGGCGGCCATCAGGCCATACGCCTGGAGTTTCGTCGTGCGGTAGCGGGCGTTGTCCTCGGCGAACAAGCGGCGCTCGTGCTCTTCGTTGGCGAAGGCTTGCACGACGCGCATCCCGCCGACGTTCTCCTCGATCCGCGCATTGAAGTCGCCCACCCGCCTGAAGAGCGAGCCCCACGTCTGCGTCATCCGCCCGCCGTAGCGGCTGGTGAGGAGCGCGATGATCGGCACCAGCACGGCGGTGATCAGCGCGAGCGACGGATTGATCACGAACATCAGCACGAAGGCCCCGATGAAGGTCATGATCGCGATGAAGAGATCTTCGGGGCCGTGGTGCGCGATCTCGCCGATCTCCTCCAAATCTTTCGTCACGCGCGCCACGAGGTGGCCGGTCTTCTGATTGTCGTAGAAGCGGAACGACAGCTTCTGGAGGTGATCGAAGCTCTTCCGGCGCATCTCGGTCTCGATATTGATCCCGAGCATGTGGCCCCAGTAGGTCACGATCGCCATCAGGCCCGTATTGATCAGATAGATCCCCAGCAGCGCGGCGGCGGCGAAGGCGATCAGCCCCCACTCGCGACTCGGTAACAGCTCGTCCACGAACGCGCGTACCGCGAGCGGGAAGGCGAGTTCCAGCAACCCCGCGAGGACCGCGCAGGAGAAGTCGAGGGCGAAGAGCTTACGGTGCGGTCGGTAATAGGTGAAAAAGCGTCGTAGCATCGAGATCGGCCATCCTTTGTTGTCGCGGCGATCGCAGCTCGCTGGTCATGCGGCGACGGACGTGCCGCAACCCCGCAGGGCGCAACGTCGTCCGTCGTAGCTCTATGCATTATAGCGACCTGGGGAAGCGGAAGGTATGGCCGATCGGACAGGAGGCCGCCCGATCGGGCGACGGTCCCTTAAGGGACGTAGCCGCCCACGCCGGGGCGATCGACACCGTAATAACTGCCGAGCGCCTGCCAGAAGGTGAAGGCGAAGTAAGCGCGGCTGGCGGGCACGTCCCACCCAGCGAAGTTCGCCGCCGTCCCCGCCGTCCCGCGCACCGGCCCCGCATAGTGCGTGTAGGTCACCAGATCTTGCCGGTGCCCCGAGGTGCCGGGCACGTTCGAGTAGATCAGCGGGTCGTCCGGCTGGAGTTGCCAGTAGCCCTGACTCACCATCGCGCGGGTGATGAAGGAGATGACCTGCGCATTCAGCACCGGGTTCGTCGTCCCGTAGGTGCCATCGCCGTAGCCATTGGCGACTTTGTGCGCCGCCACGATCGCGATCGCCCGCCAGAGTTCGTCGTCCACGCCCGAACGATCGCTGAACGGGTTGGCGGGGTTCTCGCCCCCCCATCCCATCGCGCGGACGATCAGCACGGCCATCTGGGCGCGCAATGTCGGGTCGGTCGGGCAGAAGAGGACCGCCGCCGGGTCGCACCCCTTGACCACCCCGCGCGCCGCCAGCTGCGCGATCGCCTCGGTTGCCCCGGTCTTGTCCGAGGTGGCGTCGCCGAACGTCTGGCGCGGCGCGAAGGTGGCGACGAGCGTGTGGGGGGTGCCCATCGTCACGCTCAGCGGATCGGCCCAGCCGACGGCGCGGCCATCGACCGTCCAGCCGACGAAGATGCTCCCCGCCGCAGGCATGGGGCGTATCACGATTGCGCTGCCGGTCGGATACGGGAAGGTGCCCGTGCCGCCCGCCCCGCCATGGAGCACCGCGCCCGACCCCGGCCCCGCGATACTGACCGTGAGCGGCGTCGAGCCGGACCCGCTGACCGGCGTGTAGAGCGCGCTGAAATTCTGCCCGCCCTCGGTCATCGTCACGGTGCGCTGTGCGTTCGGGTTGCCATCCGACCAGCCGTTGAAGGCGTAGGTGATGCCATTGAGGGTCTGCGGCGTGGGCGCGTTGAGGGTGCGCGTCCCGCCGATGTCGATCTGCTGCACGACCGTGGGTGCGGCGTTCTGCGAGCCGTAGACCAGCTTGAGCCCCGGTGGTGTGGTATCGGCGGTGAGCAACGCCTGCTGCGGGTAGAGCGCGATCGTCTTCGTCGTCGTGACCCCGGTGCTGCCGGTCGCGGTCAGCAGCAATTCGAGGTGGGTGAAGTCATCGTGATCGCTGACCACGAAGGTGCCGCTGGCACCGGGGAGGGTCGCGGGGTGAGCGTGGCAGGCACCACCGGGGCAGTGCCGCGTGATCAGCTGCCAGGCGAAGGTCGGCGTGGGACCACCCTCGGGATCAACCGCCGAGCCGCCATAGGCGATCGTATCGCCGATCCGGTAGGTTCTAGCCGTCGGATTATCGAGCCTCACGACCGGCGCACCCTGCGGATCGCAGCGCGCATTGATCCAGTCGGCATAATCGCCGTACTGATCGTCGCCGGCGGTGGTGACGACCAGCCGAAGTTCCGAACGCCCGGACATGTTGACGCGCACGGTGCGCGGTTGTTCGTTGTCGTAGACCGTGTCGCTATCGTAGAGGAGATCGTTGCCGGACCAGACCTGGAAGTCGACCGAGCCGCCGTCCTGGATGAGGCGGTCGTCGATCCCCACCTGCGCCGTGAAGACGTCGCAGCCGCTCCCGAGCGCGTATGTCGCCTGGGCCGGGGCGTACATCCCCAGCCCCTTCGCGTACTCGATCCCCTGAATCCGCAACGGGCCACCATCGCCCTGTGGCTCGCCGCCATTGCTGCGGTCCAGTTCCACCGGGCCGAGGCCGTTGTTCGAGGAGATCGGTTGCATGTCGCTCAGATAACCGGTCGTGGGCGGCTTCGGGGTGGAGGGGATGCCATAGACGAGGTGATAGAGATCGCCGGTTACGATCGAGAGGTAATAGAGGGTGCCGTCCGGCCCCATCTCGATATCGACCGGCCCGGCGACGTTGGTGGCAAAATCGGCGACGCTGCCGGGGACGAGATTCTGATCGCCATCGACGCTCAGGCTGCGGATGAAGCCCTGCGAATAGTCGCCGTAGAAGAACTGCCCCCGATACTGCGCCGGGTAACTCGTGCCGGTGTAGAAGGCCCCACCGACCGCCGATCCGGTGCCATCGGGATGCCCCCAGGTGACCAGCGGCTTGTGTACCGCGCCCGCGCCTTTGCCATAGAGCTGCTGACAAACGCCGACCGATGAGTAATTCGGCTGCTGATCGTTACCCTCATAGCAGGGCCAGCCATAGTCCTGTCCCGGCAGGATGACGTTGATCTCCTCCCAGAGGCCCCAGCCCACGTCGCCGAGGTAGGGGATGTCGGTGCCGGGGCGCAGGTTGAAGCGGAAGGGGTTGCGGAAGCCATACGCCCAGACCTTCGAGCGGCTGGCGTTGCCGTCGCCGTTCCAGAAAGGGTTGCCGGGTCGCCCGGTGCCGTCGGTGTTGACCCGCAGCAGTTTCCCGGCCAGGCTGTCGATATTCTGCGCGCGGAGCGCATCGTTGTTGACCTGCGTGAAATCGCCGCTCTCGCCGATGCTGACGAACAGCGAGCCATCCGAGGCGAATTTGATGCTGCCGGTGGTGTGCGAGAGGCCATCGGAAGGAAGGCAATCGCTGTTGGTCGGCGCGTCGTTGCACGAGCCGCTCGGCGGCGTCACCTTGCCCAGGATGATCCGCTCGCTCCCCGGGTCGGCACTGTCGCCATTCACGGTGAAGCGCGAGACGTGCGCGGTCTTGCGCGCGTCGTTCTGGCGCAGGTTCGGATCCGTCACTGGGTCGTAGGTATACGCGACGTAGATGTACGGCTTGCCATTGGCGAAGTCGGGATCGATCGCCAGGCCGAGCATACCCCGGTCGACGTACTGGTTCACCCGCCCGGTGATGTCGAGGAAGGGCGTGGCGAGGAGCGCGCCGCCTTTGTAGATGCGGATCACGCCCGGCTTCTCGGCGATCAGGATCCGCCCGTCCGGCAGGAAGGCGAACGCGGTCGTCTGATACGGGGTCGCGGTGGTGATCTTCTCCTCGTAGAAGCCATTGGGGAGATTGCTCGCCGCGCCCACGGCGGCGGGGCGACCGAGCGCGCCGATGAGGAGCGGCGTCAGGGCGAGCAGCCCGGCAAGGGCGATCAGGAGCGGGTACCGTCTGGCCCAACGGGGCGATTGGCGAGGCATCGAGACACTCCAGATGATGTTGTGCGGCGACCAACAGACGTCTCGGCCGAGGGGGAAACTCGCGCGCTTCGCGAGCGACACAGCGGCACAACGCGCCGGATCGTGCGGAGAATACTCGGCGCGTATGCCAGTCGGTTGCAATGCTCACTCCGCGCCGCATCGCCACTCGCACAGGGCGAGAGGCGACACAGCGTCTCGGGGTGTACACCACATGACGAGCCTACACGAGGGACATGCCAGGGGCAAATTGGTAATTCTCTCGGGTGAAAACATGCCTATACGTGCATCATACGGAGCCGTCGGTAGCGGAACAAGAACCATTGGTACGGTATAGCCGTACCGGTACAGCGCCGCACACCGACAGGCCACGACCCGCGCTCGGCAACGGGCCGTGACCCGGCAAATTTAGGGGAGGTAGCCGCCCAGCCCCTGCTGATCGACGCCGAAGTAGCTGCCGAGCGCGCGCCAGAGCGCGAAGGCGAACCACGCCCGGCTCGATGGCGCGTCCCAGCCAGCGAAGTTGGCGGTCTCCCCGGCGGTGCCACGGATCGGCCCGGTGTAGTACACGTAGGTCACCAGGTCGGTCCGGTGGCCGGAACTCGCCGCCACGTTGGGGTAGATCGTCCCGTCATCCGGCTGGTAGGCCCAGTAGCCCTTGTCGACCATCGCGCGGGTGATGAACGCGATCACCTGGGCGTTCAGCACCGGGCTGGTCGTCCCGTATGTCCCGTCGCCATACCCCTTCGCCACGCCATGCTCGGCCAGGATCGCGATCGCATGCCACAGCTCGTCATCCACGCCGTTGCGGTCGGAGAAGGGGTTGGCCGGGTTGCCCCCGCCCCAGTTCATCGCGCGGACGATCAGCACCGCCATCTGCGCGCGCAACGTCGGGTCGTCCGGGCAGAAGAGGCCCGCCGCCGGTTCGCACCCCTTGATCACCCCGCGCGCCGCCAACTGCGCGATCGCCTCGGCGATCCCGGCGCGATCGGTCGGCGTGTCCTTGAACGTCTGGCGGGGGGTGAAGGCGGCAAGCAACGTCTGGCTCGCCCCGACGGTCAGGGTGATGCTCGTGGCGTAGCCCGCCGCCCGCCCATCGAGCGTCCAGCCGAGGAAGACCGCGTCACTCGCCGGGGCGGCGGTATAGGTGGCGACGGACCCGGCATCGTAGGTCGTGGTGCCGCCGGGACTGACCGTACCGTGCCCACTGGCGCTGGCGACGATCGCGTATTGCACCGAGGGATCGGGCGGCGTATCGACAACCGGCGCGCTGGCACTCGCCCCCGTCGACTTCGGATCGCAACGCGCGTTGAGCCAATCGGCATAATCGCCGTATTGGTCGTCCCCGGCGATGGTGGCGACCAGCCGCAGCGACGTCCGCCCGGACACATCCACCCGCACCGTGCGCGGGGCATCGATGTAGTAGACCGTGTAGCTGGTATAGAGCATGACGTTGCCGGACCAGACCTGGAACTCGACCGAGCCGCCATCCTGGATCAGCCGATCATCGATCCCCACCTGTGCGGTGAAGACGTCGCAGCCGCTCCCGAGCGCGAGGGTCACCTGCCCTGGGGCGTACATCCCCAGACCCTTGGTGTATTCGACCCCGCGCACGCGCAGCCTGCCCCCATCTCCCGTCGCCTGGCCGCCGTTGCTCCGATCCCGCTCCACCGGACCGAGGCCATTGTTCGAGGATGTCCAGGCCAGATCGCTCACGTAGCCGGTCGTCGTCGTCTTCGTCGGCGTCGGCGTCGGGGTTTTTGTGGGCGTCTTCGTCGGCGTCGCGGTCGCCGTCTTTGGCGTAGCGGTTGGCGTGGCCGTCGTCGTCGTCATCGTGGGAGTGGGAGCCACCGTCGCGGTCTTCGTCGCGGTCGGCGTGGCCGTCGGGGCCGTGGTCGGCGTCGCAGTCGCTATCGCTGTGGGAGTCGCGGTGGGGATCGCGGTCGCGGTTGGTGTCGCGGTGGCGATCGCGGTCGGCGTGGCGGTCGGAGCAGCCGCCGTGAAGGTCGCGGTGAGGTGCAGCCCCGCCGCGCCCATCGTCACCGTGCGCTGCGCGTTCGTGTTGCCATCGGACCAGCGCGAGAAGGTGTAGGTCACGCCACCGACGGTCTGCGGCGTGAGCGCGGTCAGCGAACGTGTCCCGCCGATGTCGATCTGTTGCGTGACGGTGGGGGTCGCGCTCTGCGAGCCATAGACCAGCTTCAATCCTGCCGGGGTGGTGTCGGCGGTGAGCGTGGCCCGCTGCGGATCGAGCCGCAGCGCCTTGGTCGTCGCGGCCCCGGTACTGCTGGTGGCGGTCAGCAACAATTCGAGGTGAGTATCGTCGTCATGATCGGGCACGACGAAGGTGCCGCTGCTGCCCGGCAGCGTGGCGGGGTGGGCATGGCAGGGACCACCGGGGCAATGCCGCGTGATCAACTGCCAGGCGAGGGTCGGCGCGGGACCATTGTCAGGATCGACCGCCGAACCGCCGTAGGCGACCGTGTCGCCGATCCGATAGGAACTGATCGTCGGGGCGGTGGTGGTGATCGCCGGTGCCCCCTGCGGATCGCAACGTGGGTTGAGCCAGTCGGCGTAGTCGCCGTACTGATCGTCGCCGGTGGTGGTCACGACCAGCTGCAGTTCCGAGCGCCCGGACACGTTGACGCGCACCGTCTGCGGGGGGTCGCGCCAGTACATCGTATAGCTGCGATAGAGAAGATCGGTCTTCGACCAGAGCTGGAACTCGACCGAGCCGCCGTCCTGGATCAGCCGATCGTCGATCCCCACCTGCGCCGTGAAGACGTCGCAGCCGCTCCCGAGCGCGTATGTCGCCTGGGCCGGGGCATACATCCCCAACCCCTTCGCGTACTCGATCCCGCCGACCCGCAGCGGCCCGCCATCGCCCTGCGGCTCGCCGCCATTGCTCCGGTCCAACTCCACCGGCCCGAGGCCGTTACTCGCAGAGGCCATCGTCAGGTCGCTCAGATTCCCCGCCGTTAGGGGCAGGGGCACGGTCGAGATACCATAGACGATATGGTAGAGCGCGCCCGATTCGATCGAGAGGTAATAGAGGGTGCCGTCCGGTCCCATCTCGATGGCGACCGGCCCGCCGACATTGGTCGCGAAGCTCGCATCGCTCCCGGCGACGAGCTGTTGATTGGCGTCGACGCTGAGGCTGCGAATGAACCCCTGTGCGTAGTCGCCGTAGAAGAAGCGACCCTGATACTGCACCGGGTAACTCGTGCCGGTGTAAAAGGCCCCGCCGACCGCCGCCCCGGTGCCCGCAGGGTGCCCCCACGTGACCAGCGGCCCCTGCATATTCGTCGCGTTGCTCCCGTACAGATCTTTGCACTGCTGCGTCGCCGCGTAGCTCGGTTGCTGGTCGCCGCCCTCGTAGCAGGGCCAGCCGTAATTCTTCCCCGGTTTGACGACGTTGATCTCCTCCCAGAGGCCCCAGCCCACGTCGCCGAGGTAGGGGATGTCGGTGCCGGGGCGCAGGTTGAAGCGGAAGGGATTGCGGAAGCCGTAGGCCCAGACCTTCGACCGATTGGTGTTGGCGTTGGCATTCCAGAACGGATTACCGGCCCACCCGGTGCCATCGGTATTCACGCGGAGCACCTTCCCCGCGAGGATGTCGAGGTTCTGTGCGCGGAGCGCATCGTTGTTGACCTGCGTGTAATCGCCGCTCTCGCCGATGCTGATGAACAACGAACCATCGGTGGCGAAACGCACACTCCCGATCGAGTGCGACAGCCCATCCGAGGGGAGACAATCGCTATCGGCGGGGGCATCGTTGCACGACCCGCTCGCCGGCGTCACCTTGCCCAGGATGATCACCTCGCTCGCCGGGGCGGCGCTGTCGCCGGTCACGGTGAAGCGCGAGATGTGCGCGGTCTTCGGCCCGTCGTTGTTCCGCTGGGCGATGTTCGCCACGGGATCGTAGGTGTAGGCGACGTAGATGTAGGGCTTGCCGCTGGCGAAATTCGGGTCGATCGCGAGGCCGAGCAGGCCGCGATCGGTGCTCTGATTCACCTTGCCGGTGATGTCGAGGAGCGGGGTGGCGAGCGTCGCACCACCCTTCACGACCCGGATAAAGCCCGGCTTCTCGGCGATCAGGATCCGCCCATCCGGTAGGAAGGCGAACGCGGTTGTCTGGTAGGCGGTCGCGCTCGCGACCTTCTCCTCGTAGAAGCCATACGGGAGGTTGCTGGCCGCCGCGACCGCCGCAGGGCGACCGAGGGCACCGATGAGGAGCGGCAGCAGGGCGAGCAGGCAGGCGAGGGCGACCAGGAACGGGTAGCGGCGTTCCCAACGGGCCGGTTGGCGATGCATCGACACTCTCCACGCGACAATCTGACAGCGACGATCAAGTACCTCGACTGCACCGATTGCGAAACGTGGCGCACAAAAAACCGACGCAGCAGCGTTTGCTGGCCGGTTGCACTACTCGCTCCGCACGGACCAAAGTGCCCAGGTACAGTCCGCACATCATCGCTGCCATTGTGCTGTGATGGTCTGTTGTGCCGGTCGAGTCGCACCGCGCGCACGATCCGACCACGATACGATCGCCTTACGGACAGAACACTTGCATCTGCGCATCATACGCAGTCGTGATGACAAGTACAAGAGCCTTCTGTACCGTACGGGTGTACCGGTACCGCACACCATCGCACGCCATTGACAATCGCCCGAACGCGCACGTTCGGGCGATCGCTCCACCCACGTCGCACCCAACACTCCCCTGTGGGGGACAGGGCGCAAACACCACAGGAATAGGATTCCAGTGGTCCGGTGCTTTTTCGCACCACTATCGCGTCGGGACACGCACCGATCCTGACGCGCCACCCCCTACGATACCTGTACGGGCGATCGTGCCGATCACGCGCCCGTGGAAAAGCACCACCCGACGATCAGTCGCTCATGCCGCGTGAGAGGTCGGATGGCCGAATCCGACACGCCCACATCCGACCTCTGCGACGTCACCTTCCCCCACCCGGAGGCGGTCGCGCTGGCGCAGTCGGCACACCTCGCCCTCACCGGGGCGCAAGCGCTGGCGACGTTCTTCAGCGTGCTGGCCGATGCCACGCGCGTAAGGATCGTCGCCATCCTCGCCGCGCACGAGCTCTGCGTCTGCGACCTGGCGAACGTGCCGGGCGTGCATCGGACGACCGTCTCCCACCAGCTCCGCCTCTTGCGGACCCTCCGCATCGTCCGCTTCCGCAAGGAGGGGCGCACCGCGTTCTACACCCTCGACGATGACCACAGCGGCGTCATGCTGGCGCAAGGGCTCCACACGCGCATGAGCACACTAGCGCGGCGACGCCGTAACGACGCACAGCAGCCATAATTCGCCAGCCAGCGGCCCCGGCCCTCGTAGCCCGCCCCGCCCCGATATCGAACACCCCTCCCCTTGGCGTCTGGTTCGCCAGCGCCTGCCATCTGCGTTATAGTGCCACGGGGCACGGGGCAGACGGGACCGCGCGATGCCCCCCGCTGATACGGAAGTAACGAGCGCGGCGCTGACGGACGGGCGGCCAGACTGACCGTCCGATGACAAGGAGGGACAGCATGGGACTGGTACTCGAACCGCGCGCGGCGACGGAGGCGGAGCGGATCGCCGCGCTGCGGCTGATCGACACCGACATCCACAACGATTTGCCGAGCCTGAATGCATTGCGGCCCTTCCTGCCGCGCCGGTGGCATACCTGGCTCGACAATGGCGGGCCGGGCAACGCCTCGCGCTACTACGCCAACATGGGGTCCGGGCGGATGGACGACGCGATCCGCGAGGAAGACGGCCTCGCTGCCGGCGATCCCGGCTGGGTCGTGCAGCAGTTGATGACCAAGTACCGCATCGATATCGGCGTCCTCACCGGCTCCAACGCCGGCCTCAGCATCCAGCACGACTACCGCTTCCAGGCGGCGGTCGCCAGCGCCTACAACGAGTGGACATTGGAGAAGTGGGTCCGCCCCTTCGATTGCTACAAGGGCTCGATCGCCTGCTCCGCGCAAGACCCGGTCGCGGCCGCGCAGG
>JAABUM010003123.1_pt1 | contig 21021 bp, 15 predicted proteins | sample 5559161 | NCBI WGS metagenome assembly JAABUM01 (sample SAMN10711868, study PRJNA513369) | rock metagenome | isolation source: Antarctica rocks | place: Antarctica: Victoria Land, Siegfried Peak nord
GCGTTGACGAGCGTCCGAGCCGCCGCATCCGAGCTCGCCCCCTCGATCTTGAGGTTGCCGGTGTAGGCGTTGTCGAAGAACGGGATGCCGCTGGGCAGCGTGCCCTCCACGCTGTCGTCGTGGTTACCGAACACGCTGTACCACGGCAGATTCAACCCAGGGCTGGAGAACTGGTGGATGGCCCGGCTGAGCAGCCCGGGAATCTGCGGGAAGCCGTGATCCTTGTAGAGGTCGCGCATGGTCGACTCGGGGTTCCAGTACAACGGGACGCCGGAGTTCTGCACGCCCTCGTAACGGCTGAGGTCACCGGTGGTCGGCGTGATGGAGCCGCCGTTGAACGAGGTCAGCATCCAGTCCAGCTCGATGTGCTCGTGGTTGTCGGTGTTGTCGCCGGTGGACACCATGCAGTCGAAGTGCCGGCCGGTGTAGGGGCCACCGCGGGCAAGCAGCGAGTTCACCCGGCTCACCAGCGAGGAGGTGCCCTGCGTGGAGAGGATCTCGTGTGGGCGGTAGGCGGATCCGGTGAACGGGTGGACGTACTCGAAACGCACCGGGCATTCGCTGTCGATGACGTGCACATCGGTGAACTGCACGAAGTTCGCCAGCGCGGTGCGCCGGTCGTCCCGTGCCCCGCCTGCGGGCGCAAGTTCGCTACGCACCAGCAGCGGCCAGCCGGGGCCCGCGGTGAGGCGGGTGTAACCGGTGGCGCTCGCGCGGGTCGCCACCATTTCCAGGGTGGTGCCCGAGGTGTTGACGGCGCGAGCCGCGGTCTGGCGCAGCGCCCGATCGAGAGCCTGCGCGGGAGTGGCCGTGCCGACCGCCCACAGCGCGCCCAGCGCGCCGGCTGAGGCGAGGAATTCCCGCCGGTTGATCCGCCCTCGTTCGTGCTCGTTCATGTGCTGGTGCTCCTCACCTCGACGCGCCCGGCTGCCGAGCATTCTGCCCCGCCCGGCCGTGTCGTAGGGGTGGGAAGGAGTGACCCGGCGGGGAACGCCACTGGATCGACGCGCCGCTGGCGGGTTGCCGCGACGGCGGCGAATCGCGACACTGGGCCCGGTGACTGTTGAGGGCTGGCACTCGCATGTATAGAGTGCCAACTAGCACCCAGTCGGCTTCGGCTCCCGCGACGACGCAGCTGATCGGGTTGTTGCACCGACCATCGTGATCACCCCCAGTGCCGGGGAAGGCCCCGGCACGCTACGACCCCTGAAAGTGGAGGTCTCATCGTGGCGAGCGTGAACATCAAGCCGCTTGAGGACAAGATCCTCGTCCAGGCCAACGAGGCTGAGACAACGACCGCCTCCGGCCTGGTCATCCCCGACACGGCCAAGGAGAAGCCCCAGGAGGGCACCGTCGTCGCAGTTGGCCCGGGCCGCATCAGCGAGAAGGGCGACCGCATCCCCGTGGACGTCGCTCCTGGTGATGTCGTCATCTACAGCAAGTACGGCGGTACCGAGATCAAGTACGCCGGCGAGGAGTACCTGATCCTCTCCGCGCGTGACGTGCTGGCCGTCGTCAGCAAGTAAGCACCCAGCTGGTGCACCGCCCCGGCGGTCCGGGATCTTCCCGGGCCCCGGGGCGGTGCACATTCAGGCATCTTTCAGACCGCTCAAGCCAATCAGGTCCCGAACGGGAGCAGAAGACACACATGCCCAAGCAGATTGAGTTCAACGAGAGTGCCCGCCGTGCGATGGAGCGCGGCGTTGACAAGCTCGCCGACGCCGTCAAGGTCACCCTCGGCCCGCGTGGGAGGCACGTGGTGCTCGCCAAGAGCTTCGGCGGGCCGACCGTCACCAACGACGGAGTGACGATCGCCCGCGAGATCGAGCTCGACGACCCCTTCGAGAACCTCGGCGCGCAACTGGTCAAGAGTGTGGCCACCAAGACCAACGACGTTGCCGGCGACGGCACCACCACCGCGACCGTGCTGGCCCAGGCCATGGTGCGCGCCGGCCTGCGCAACATTGCCGCGGGCGCCAACCCGATGGCCATGGGCAAGGGCATCGAGGCTGCTGCCGTTAAGATCGCCGAGGTGCTGGTGGCCGGAGCCACCCCGGTTTCCGGGGCTGAGGCCATCGCCCAGGTCGCCACCGTCTCCTCGCGCGACGAGGAGGTCGGCCGGATGGTCGGCGAGGCGATGACCGCCGTCGGCGCTGACGGCGTCGTCACCGTGGAGGAGTCCTCCACATTGGACACCGAGCTTTTCGTGACCGAGGGGGTGCAGTTCGACAAGGGCTACATCTCGCCGTACTTCGTCACCGACACCGAGGCCATGCAGGCCGTGCTCGAGGACGCCTACATCCTGCTGCACCGGGACAAGATCGGCGCACTTACCGACCTCCTGCCGCTGCTGGAGAAGGTCGCCGAGAGCGGCAAGCCGCTGCTCATCATCGCCGAGGACGTCGAGGGCGAGGCGTTGTCGACCCTGGTCGTCAACGCCATCCGCAAGACGGTCAAGGCCTGCGCGGTGAAGGCTCCCTTCTTCGGCGACCGCCGCAAGGCATTCCTCGACGACCTGGCCACGGTCACCGGCGGGCAGGTCATCACCGCCGAGGTGGGTCTGTCGCTGAAGGAAGCCGGCCTGGACACGCTGGGCAAGGCCCGGCGCATCGTGGTCAGCAAGGACGACACGACGATCGTGGACGGCGCCGGCAGTGCCGAGGACATCGCGGGCCGGGTAGCGCAGCTGCGCCGCGAGGTCGAGAACTCCGACTCCGACTGGGACAAGGAGAAGCTCGAGGAGCGGCTGGCCAAGCTCGCCGGTGGCGTCGCGGTGATCAAGGTCGGTGCGGCAACCGAGACCGCGCTCAAGGAGCGCAAGCACCGGGTGGAGGACGCCGTATCCGCCGCCAAGGCCGCCGTCGAGGAGGGCATCGTGCCCGGTGGCGGTTCCGCACTGGTGCATGCGGCCGAGTCCCTGGCCGACTCACTCGGCTTCACCGGCGACGAGGCGACGGGCGTCGGCGTGGTCCGCACCGCCCTGATGGCTCCGCTGTACTGGATCGCCACCAACGCCGGCGAGGAAGGCTCGGTCGTGGTGAACAAGGTTGCTGCCCTCCCGGTCGGGCAGGGCTTCAACGCCGCCACCCTGTCCTATGGGGATCTACAGGCCGACGGCGTTGTCGACCCGGTGAAGGTCACCCGCTCCGCCGTGATCAACGCCGCCTCCATCGCCAGGATGGTGCTCACCACCGAGAGCGCGGTCGTGGAGAAGAAGGAGCCCACCCCCGAGGAGGCCCCCGGTCGCCACGGACATGGCCACGGGCACGGCCACGGTCACTGACCGAGCTGCTGCTCGCTGAACGGCCAAGGGCCGCTCCCCATGCCGGGGGAGCGGCCCTTGTCGGATCGGGTGCTCCCGCGCCGCCAGAGCTCGTCGGCCGATAGCCATCGGGGATATGCTGAGGTGCACTCGGTCAAGAGGTGATTGCATGCCCACGCGCCCGACGGCCCACTGGCCCTGCCGATTCGAACGCCTCGCACGTCGCGTGTGCCGATCATGAGGCGCGGCGTCGAAGCTGTCCTGATAATGCGCGGTTGAGGTCGGCGATGGCCGAAATGGATCCCCTCGCCACCCAGCACGACATCGCCCCCGACTTCGCTGGGGAGCTGAGCGAGGCCGGCTTCGAGGACGCGACGGAGATCGGCCGCGGGGGATTCGGCGTCGTCTGCCGCTGTCTGCAGCGTTCGCTCGACCGCACGGTCGCCGTCAAGATCCTCTCGGCCGATCTCGATCCGGACAACCTGGAACGATTCCTGCGCGAGCAGCGCGCCATGGGGAGGTTGTCGGGACACCCGAACATCCTCGATGTCCTCGAGGTGGGGGCCACGCCGGGCGGTCGGCCCTACATCGTGACGCCTTACCACGCGCGTGGCTCGCTGGACACCCGGATCCGGCAGGAGGGCCCACTCGCCTGGGGAGAGGCTCTCCGCCTGGGAGTGAAGCTAGCCGGTGCGCTGGAGACCGCCCACCGGCTGGGAACCCTGCACCGCGACGCCAAACCGGCGAACATCCTGCTCACCGAGTACGACGAACCGCAGCTGGCCGACTTCGGCATCGCGCGGATCGCCGGCGGCTTCGAGACCGTCGCCGGCGCGGTCGCCGGATCGCCCGCATTTACCGCACCGGAAGTGCTCAAGGGCCTGACACCCACTCCTGCCTCGGATGTCTACAGCCTCGGAGCGACGCTGTTCTGCGCGCTCACCGGCCACGCCGCCTTCGAGCGCAGAAGCGGTGAGCACGTCGTCGCCCAGTTCCTGCGGATCACCACGCAACCGGTTCCCGATCTCCGCCCGTCCGGAATCCCGGAGGACATCTCCTCCGCCATCGAACGATCGATGGCGGAGAACCCGGCGAATCGTCCGGGTTCGGCGGCGGAGTTCGGTCACGAACTGCAAGCGGCTGAGCGGCACCACGACCTGGGTACCGCGACGATGGCCTTGCCCGCCGAGCTGCGGGCCGAGCAGTTCGCCGAGCCACGACAGGACACCGCGAACCCTTCCCACGCGGCCACCGCCACACCCAGTGGTTACGCCCCGACGCCGCCCGCTCCATCGACCAAGTTCCGCCCGCCAACGCCGACGCGCCAGCTCGTGGAGCGCCCTCGGCTTATCGACATCCTGCGCGCGGGCGGAAAGCGACGCCTGACGGTCATTCACGCGCCGCCCGGATTCGGCAAGAGCACCCTCGCACTGCAGTGGAGCAACGTCCTCACCGAGGAAGGCGTGGCGGTTGCGTGGCTGGCTGTCGACCGCGACGACAACAACGTGGTGTGGTTTCTGGCCCATCTGATCGAGGCGATCCGGCGGGTGCGGCCCACGCTGGCGCACGAGCTCGGGCAGATGCTCGAGGAGCACGGGGACGAGGCGGAGCGGTATGTCCTCACCTCGCTGATCAACGAGATCCACCAGGGCGGCGAACGGGTGGCGGTGGTCATCGACGGGTGGAATCGGGTGAGCAGTACCGCGACCGCCACGGCGATGAACTTCCTGCTGGAGAACGGCTGCCATCACCTGCGACTCATCGTGACGAGCAGGACCCAGTCCGGTCTACCACTGAGCCGGATGAGGGTGCGCGACGAGCTCGTCGAGATCGGTTCCAGGGCATTGGGTTTCGATGCCGCGGAGTCGCGGGCCTTCCTGGTCGATCTGGGAGAACTGCCGCTTCGTGCCTCCGAGGTCGAGGAACTGACGGAGGCGACGGATGGGTGGGTGGCAGCACTGCAGTTGGCTTCGCTGTCGCTACGTGGCAGGGACGACCCGGCGCAGCTCATCGATCACCTGTCGGGACGCCATCATGCGATCGGTGAGTTCCTCGCCTACAACGTGCTGAACACCCTGGAACCGGAGGTCTTGGAGTTCCTGCTGGCGACCTGCGTCACCGAGCGGATTTGCGGAGAGCTCGCGGGTTCGCTGGCCGATGTCAGCCGCGGGCGGGCGATGCTGGAGGAGGTGGAGGAACGCAATCTCTTCCTGCACCGCGTCGACGACGAGGGCGAGTGGTTCCGATACCAGAACATGTTCGCCCAGTTTCTCCGGCGCCGGCTCGAGCATGACCACCCGGAGCGGATGCCCGGACTGCATCGCAAGGCATCGGAGTGGTTCGCCGACCATGGTCACCTTCGGGAGGCCGTCGATCATGCCCTTGCCGCGGGGGACCAGCAGCGCGCGGTAGGGCTGGTCGAACGGGACGGGACGGAACTGGTCGAGCACTCGCAGATGGCCAGTCTGCTCGGGTTGGTGGACAAGCTTCCGCCGCGACTGGTGGTGGTGCGGCCGCGGCTGCAGATCGCCGTGGCGTGGGCCAACGTCCTGCTCCAGCGGTCGGTTCCCACCATAACGGCGCTGGGGCTGGTCGCCGCCACCCTGGAGCAGGGCTCGCTGTCCGCTTCGGAGATGGCCGACCTGCGGGTGGAGGCGGCCGTCGTGCGCAGTGTCCTCGAGGTGTCCGCGGACCGCATCGACAGCGTGCAGCAGCTCATCGAGGAATGTCTGTCCAGGCCGGACTTCCTGCGTCCGTGGGTCGTGTCCATGGCGGCCAATGTGGCGACGCTGGTGGAGATCTACCGCTTCGACTTCGACGCCGCGCGCCAGCGGCAGCGGTGGGCGAGGCGGTATCACGAGCTCACCGCCGGTCCGTTCAGCGTCATCTACGGCCACTGCCTCGCCGGTATCGCCGCCAACGAGCAACTCGACCTCGCGGCCGCCGAACGCCACTTCAGCAAGGCGCTCCAGGTTGCCAGGAAGTCGGCGGCCACCCAGTCGCACGCCGCGCGGCTGGCCAGTGCGCAGCTCGGCGAGTTGTTGTACGAGCGAGGCCAGGTCACCGAGGCCAGCAGGCTGATGGACGATAGCTTCGAGCTCGGCGCCGAAGGCGGCATCGTCGACTTCATGCTCTCCCGGTACGTGATCGGCGCGCGGATCAAGGCGTTGCAGGGCGACAGGGCCGCGGCTGCGCACCACCTGGATGACGGTGCCCGGACCGCAATGGCGTTGTCCGCGCCCCGGTTGCGGGCCCGGATCGAGAACGAGCGGATCCGCTTGGGGCTGCCCGAGCACCCGGGTCTCCAGACGCCGACTCCGGTGGAGTACGCCGCTCGTCGGCGCCCGGCGAACGGCTTGGACGAGGTCACGGCGCAGCTCGAGGAAGCCACCGCCATCAGGCTGCTCCTCGCCGGGAACCCGCCCGCCGACGCCGAACTCGCCTGCGCCTGGGCGCAGGAATGGATCACCGGACTCCAGGGCCGGGGACGCCACCGGGCGTTGCTGCAAGCCAAGCGACTGCACGTGGCCTGCCTGGCTGCGGCCGGCCGGACCGCCGAAGCCAAGCAGACCTTGGCAGCCATTGCCGCCCAGTGCGCCGAGCTCGGCATGGTCCGCTACCTGCTGGACGGCGGCCCGTGGGTGCGGGAACTCGTCGCGGAGCTGCGGCAGGACCAGCGGCGCGGGCAATGGCAGCCCGAATGGCCTCCGGTGCCGAGTTCCTTCCTCGACGAGCTGCTGGCGGCCCCGCAGAGCCGCGCCGAGGCCTGAGACGACGGGCCGGGGCCTGCGGCGATGGTCACCGTTGCCGCCGAGCACAATGCACATGTGGGCATCCCGGAAACCTCCGCCGTAGCAGCCTCCTCTGCGGCGGCGTTGTATGACGCCGCATTCGGCGCCGAGCCGGGCCGGTATCCGCTTCCCCCCGCGGCGTCGATGCAGAGCCGGTGGTGGCGCGCCGTGGCGCTGGGCGGTCAAGGCCGGTACGCCGCAGCCGAAACCGAGCTGACCATCATCCTGCGCCAGCCGGAGGGGGCACCGTTGGTCTCCCTCGCCGCCAGCACGCGGGGTTCGCATCTGCGCCAACTCGGCCGGCATGCTGCGGCGCGACCACTGGACGCCCGCGCGCTGCTGAGTGCGTCCGCGGAGCTCCCCGCGCACCGGGCACAGGCCCGATGCGACGCCCTGCTCGGCCTGGCCGCCGACGCCCTGGGCAGCGGGCAGACCGGGGTTGCCCGCCGGTTGCTTGGGCGCTGCCGCCCCCTCGTCGACGAGGCGGGCTGGCGCGCTCAGCTGCGTTGGCACTGGGTGCGCGCAGAGACCGCGCTCTGCGAGGGTGCGGTGGACGCCGCCAGAGAGCACGCCGCGCACGGTGAACGGCTCGCGCACCGATGTTCCTCGCAACGGCATCAGGTGAAGTCACGACTCGTCCACGCGGCCGCCCTGGGTACCGACGGCGGCGCGCAGCTCGCCGGGGAGCTGATCGATCGCGCGCGCACCCACGGCCTGCTTCCGCTGCAGTGGGCCGCGCTGATGCTGCTCAGGTCGCTGGGATCCCCGGCAGCCTCCGGTGAGCAGGCACTGGCGGCGGTGGCCGATCAGCTGGCCAGGCGTGGCGGGTCGTTTGCCTGACGCTGCCGGGCACGGTCCGGTCAGCGTGAAGCCCACGCGGTCAGCGGTTACGGTGGGAGGGCCGACCGGAGGCTTCCACCAAGCCCGCCGGACACAGACCCAGAGACCAAACGCAGAACGACGCGCGTCACTCGATGCGCAAATGGCGTAACGCTGGAGCCGATGCACGCGATGGATCACTCGGGGGAAAGGCTGGACGAGGACGCCACAGCAGCCGTGCGTGGCGATCGTGCAGCCCTCGCCCGTGTCCTCGAAGTCATCAGGCCGATCGTCGCGCGGTACTGCCGCGCCAGGGTCGGAGCATCGCAGCGCGGATACGTCTCCGCTGACGACGTCGTTCAGGAGGTATGTCTCGCTGTGATCACCGCCCTTCCGCGCTACCGCGACCAGGGGCGGCCGTTCCTCGCCTTCGTCTATGGCATCGCCGCCCACAAGGTGGCCGATGCGCATCGGGGTGCGGCCCGCAACCGCTCGGAACCGGTCCCCGAAGTACCCGACTCGGAGACCGACGCCGACAGCCCGGAGCAGCGCGCGCTGGACGCCGAGGCAGGCACCCGCATGGCGGCGCTGCTGGACACGCTGCCCGAGCGTCAGCGCGAGATCCTGGTGCTCCGGCTGGTGGTAGGGATGTCCGCAGAGGAAACAGCGGCCGCGGTCGGTAGCACCGCGGGCGCGGTACGAGTGGCCCAGCATCGTGGCCTGGCCCGGCTCAAGGAGGCCTTGGCAGCGCAAGAGGGGGTGACATCACGTGAGGGATGAGCGACACCGAACGTCCGATCGGGCGCCGAGCCCGGTGAGCTGGGCGACGGTGCAGGCCGATAACGCATTCGTCGAGGCCGTGCGCGCGGAGGAACCCAGCCTGGTCGAGGACCACCTCACGCGGCTGCTGCTCTCCTGGAAGCGGGATATCGACGCGGCCCCCTTTCCCAGCCAGCCGGACCTGGCGGCGGCGGAGACTGCCCTCACCGCCGGCACGGGCCCGCCTACCCGGCGTTGGGTGCTCACCCCGGTCGCCGCCGCTGCCGCCGCGGTGGGAATCGCCCTGTCCGGGGTGGCCCTCGTGGCTCATGACGCCCGCCCCGGCGACCCGCTCTGGGGCGTCACCAAGGTGGTGTACTCCGACCACGCGCAGTCGGTCGCAGCGGCCTACCAGGCCCAGGCCGAGCTCCAGCTGGCCGAACGCGCACTCGCAGCCGGCTCTCCCGATGCCGCCAGAACGGCCCTGAACCGGGTGAGCGATGCGCTGCTGTCGGTGCGCGATGAGGCGCGCCGGGCCGAGTTGACCGCCCTGTACTCCTCGTTGACGGCCCAACTGGTGCCGCCTTCGCCGCCGCGGCCGCCACCACCACCGGTCCCCACAGGGGCGCCCACGACGAACCCGGCCGCGCCGAGCGCCACCATCCCGTTGGTTCCCCGTCCGCCGCTTCCGGCTGCGCCGTCGGCTCCGGGCCCGGCACCGGCCAGCACGACGCAGGGCAGGACACCGGCCGTGCCGACCACACCGCCACTGCCACTGCCACTGCCACTGCCACCGCCACCGCCACCGCCACCGCCACCGCCACCGCCACCGCCTATGGTGACGACGACGCTGGCACCATCGACCACGCCCGTACCCACCTCGCCACCGAGCACGACGCCGAGCAGCCCAAATACGGCTCCCAGCGCGACTTCCGGCGCGCGGCCGGCTGCCCCTAAACCGCGCTGAGCGCCACGAGGCGCAGCGTCAGCGAAGGAACTCAGGGACCGATCGGGTCGTTGCCGGTCACCGCATCGGCGTATCCGCGGCAGTAATCCCAGGTGACGTAGGCGTCGGGACGGGGATCGTAGGCCGGCTCGTGCGGACGGACCGTGCCGTCGACCAGGAGTTGAAGCAGGTTGGCGCGCAGCATGTCCCAGTCGTGATAGTGCTCCTGCTGGCAGTCCTCGCAGGAGACGACCAGCCCACGAACGCCCTTGTGCCCGAGCAGCGCTTCGTAGACGGCCAGGTCGGCCAGGTCTTCCTCGACGGCGTGGCGTTCCTCAGCGTCCAAGGGCTCGCCGGGCTCCAAGGCGTCCAGCGCCGCCGACGGATCCGACGGGTCTCCGGCGAACGGGTCGGGCGGCAGTCCGGGAGGCAGTTGATCACGCACACCTACACGGTACGCAGAATAGGGCGCTCGCTGCTAGCCGATACGATGGCTACCTAGCACTTCGGACCCGTGGGGACCGGCTGGGCAGCGTCACATGCGGAGGTCGGACAGATGAGCAGTGCGGCAGGACCGGTGCACACCGGCGGCGACGACCCGGGCAAGGTCGCCATGCTCGGGCTCACGTTCGACGACGTGCTACTGCTGCCCGCCGCGTCGGAGGTCATGCGCAACGAGGCGGACACCTCCTCCCAGCTGACCAGGGACATTCGGATCCGGGTACCCCTGGTGAGTTCGGCGATGGACACCGTCACCGAGTCGCGGATGGCCATCGCGATGGCCAGGGCGGGCGGCATGGGAGTGCTGCATCGCAACCTTTCCCTGCAGGATCAGGCCGCCCAGGTGGAGACGGTCAAGCGCTCAGAAGCGGGCATGGTCACCGACCCGGTCACCTGCTCTCCCACCGACACCCTGGCCACCGTGAACGCGATGTGCGCCCGGTTCCGCATCTCCGGCCTGCCCGTCACCGACGAGTCAGGCGCGCTGGTGGGCATCATCACCAACCGCGACATGCGCTTCGAGCTGGACCAGAGCCGTCGGGTGGCGGAGGTGATGACGCCGGTGCCGCTGGTCACCGCGCAGGTCGGCGTGACGGCGGAAGCGGCCCTGGGACTGCTGCGCCGGCACAAGCTGGAGAAGCTGCCGATTGTCGACGGTCACGGCGCGCTGCGCGGACTGATCACCGTCAAGGACTTCGTCAAGACCGAGCAGTACCCCGACGCCACCAAGGACCACGACGGCCGGCTGCTCGTCGGCGCGGCGGTGGGTATCGGCGACGACGCCTGGCAGCGGTCCATGGCGCTGTGCGACGCCGGGGTCGACGTGCTGGTGGTGGACACCGCGCACGGCCACAGCCGTCCGGTGCTGGACATGGTGGCCAAGCTGAAATCCGAAGTGGGCGAACGGGTGCAGGTGATCGGTGGCAACGTGGCCACCCGGGAAGGCGCGACCGCCCTCGTCGAAGCCGGGGTGGACGCGGTGAAGGTGGGCGTCGGACCCGGCAGCATCTGCACCACCCGCGTGGTGGCCGGCGTTGGCGCGCCGCAGGTGACGGCCATCCTCGAGGCCGCAGCCGTCTGCGCCCCGGTCGGCATCCCGGTCATCGCCGACGGCGGGCTGCAGTTCTCCGGGGACATCGCCAAAGCACTGGCTGCCGGCGCGAGCACGGTGATGCTCGGCTCGCTGCTGGCCGGAACGGCGGAGTCGCCCGGTGAGCTGATCCTGGTGAACGGCAAGCAGTTCAAGACCTACCGGGGAATGGGCTCGCTCGGGGCGATGCAGAGCCGAGGGCAGACCCAGTCCTACTCCAAGGACCGCTACTTCCAGGACGATGTGCTGTCGGAGGACAAGCTCGTGCCGGAGGGCATCGAGGGGCGCGTCCCGTTCCGTGGACCGCTCAACCAGGTCACCCATCAGCTCATCGGCGGACTGCGCTCGGCCATGGGCTACACCGGTTCGGACACCATCGAGCAGCTGCAGCGGGCCCGGTTCGTGCAGATCACCGCGGCGGGGCTCAAGGAGAGCCACCCGCACGACATCACCATGACGGTGGAAGCGCCGAACTACTCCACCCGTTAGAACCAGCCCGAACACCACCAGAGAAAGGGGGGCACGTGCGCGACCTCGTCGAGATCGGCATGGGCCGCACCGCCCGTCGCACCTACGAGCTGGACGACGTCAACATCGTTCCCTCGCGCCGCACCCGCTCTTCCAAGGAGGTGTCCACCGCCTGGCAGCTCGATGCCTACCGCTTTGAAGTTCCGGTGCTGGCCCACCCCACTGACGCCCTGGTGTCGCCGGAGTTCGCCATCGAGCTCGGACGCCTGGGCGGCCTGGGCGTCATCAACGGTGAGGGGCTGTGGGGCCGCCACGCCGACGTGGCCGCGCAGCTGAAGCGCGTCACCGAGCTCGCGGCGGGCTCGGCCGACCCGAGCGAGGTGATCCGCCTGCTGCAGGAGCTGCACGCGGCTCCGCTACGGCCCGAGCTGCTTGCCGTGGCCATCGAGCAGGTCCGCGCCGCCGGGGTGACCACCGCGGTGCGGGTCAGCCCGCAGAACGCGGCGGCGCTGACGCCGGCGCTGGTCAAGGCGGGTATCGACCTGCTGGTGGTACAGGGCACCATCATCTCCGCCGAGCACGTCGGCGGCGGGGGAGCCGGCCCGGAGGCGTTGAACCTCAAGACCTTCATCGCCGAGCTCGACGTCCCGGTGGTCGCCGGTGGGGTCAGCGACCACCGTACGGCGCTACACCTCATGCGCACCGGTGCTGCCGGGGTGATCGTCGGCTACGGCTCCAGCGAAGGGGCCACCACCACGGGCGAGGTGCTCGGTATCGGCGTCCCGATGGCCACCGCCATCGCCGACGCCGCGGCGGCCAGACGCGACTACCTGGACGAGACCGGCGGCCGCTACGTGCACGTCATCGCAGACGGGGACATCTACGGCTCCGGCGACCTGGCCAAGGCCATCGCCTGCGGAGCCGACGCCGTGATGCTCGGCTCACCGCTGGCCGAGGCCGAACAGGCCGCCGGGGCGGGTTGGTACTGGCCGTCGGCGGCCGCGCACCCCTCGATGCCCCGCGGCGCGGTGATGCCGGTGGCGGTGGACGAGAAGCGCCCCTCGCTCAAGCAGGTGCTCGTCGGGCCCTCCGACGACCCCTACGGCACGGTCAACCTCGTGGGTGGCCTGCGCCGGGCGATGGCCAAGTCCGGGTACTCCGATCTCAAGGAGTTCCAGCGGGTGGGTCTGACCGTCCGAGCCTGATGCACCGCGCCACGCTCGTGCGTTACCGTTAGTCACACATATTGGCGGCCCCATGGTGATGGGACACACAGATACGCGGGTGGCACGTGGCACACACTGACTACGACGTCCTGGTCATCGGTTCGGGGTTCGGCGGGAGCGTTGCCGCCCTGCGACTCACCGAGAAGGGCTACCGGGTCGGTGTCCTGGAAGCCGGTCGCCGTTTCGCCGACGACGAGTTCGGCAAGACGTCCTGGGACCTGCGGCGCTTTCTCTGGGCGCCCCAGCTCGGCTGCTTTGGTATTCAGCGCATCCACAAGCTGCGGGACGTGCTGATTCTCGCCGGCGCCGGCGTGGGTGGCGGTTCGCTGGTCTACGCCAACACGCTGTACGAGCCGATGGAACCGTTCTTCGCCGACAAGCAGTGGGCGCACATCACTGACTGGCGGGATGAGCTCAGCCCGCACTACAAGCAGGCCGAGCGGATGCTCGGGGTGGTCACCAATCCCAGCCACACCCCCTCCGACGTCGTGATGCAGGCGGTGGCCGAGGAGATGGGCGTCGGCGAGACCTTTCACTCCACCCCTGTCGGGGTGTTCTTCGGGACGCCGGGCGAGAAGGCGGCCGACCCCTACTTCGGCGGCGTCGGCCCCGAGCGCACCGGCTGTACCGAGTGCGGCTCCTGTATGACCGGATGCCGCGTCGGCGCCAAGAACACGCTGGTGAAGAACTACCTGGGCCTGGCGGAGACGGCGGGCGCCGAGGTGCTGCCGCTGACCACCGCCACCGGGCTGGAGCAGCGCGCGGACGGCAGCTGGGCGGTGACCACCAAGCGCACCGGTGCCTGGGTGCGGAAACGTCCGCGCACCATCACCGCGGGTCAGGTGGTACTGGCGGCCGGAACGTGGGGCACCCAGAACCTGCTCTTCGCGATGAAGGACCAGGGCCTCCTGCCCCGGCTCTCGGCCAGCCTCGGCGAGCTGACCAGGACCAACTCCGAATCGATTGTCGGGGCCGGGGCGTACAAGGTGGATCCGACCAGGGACTTCACCAGGGGAGTGGCGATCACCTCCTCCTTCCACCCCGACGGCAAGACCCACATCGAGCCGGTGCGCTACGGCAAGGGTTCCAACGCAATGGGCCTGCTGCAGACCCTGATGACCGATGGCGGTGGCCCGGTGCCGCGTTGGGTCAAGTTCCTGGCCGAGGTGGTGCGGCACCCGCTCATGCTGCTGCGGATGCTGTCGGTGCGGCGCTGGAGCGAGCGGACGAGCATCGCCCTGGTCATGCAGAACCTGGACAACTCCATCACCACCTTCACCAAGAAGGGGGTGTGGGGCCGCAGGCTGTCCAGCAAGCAGGGACACGGCGAGCCCAACCCGACCTGGATTCCGGCCGGCAACGAGGCGACGCGACGGATGGCGAAGCACATCGACGGGGTGGCCGGCGGCACTTGGGGCGAGATCTTCGACATACCGCTGACGGCGCACTTCATCGGCGGATGCACCATTGGAGCGGACGCCGATCACGGCGTCATCGACCCCTACCACCGGGTCTACAACTACCCGGGTCTCAGCGTGGTCGACGGCGCGGCGATCTCGGCGAACCTTGGCGTGAACCCCTCGCTGACCATCACCGCGCAGGCCGAGCGCGCCTTCTCGCTGTGGCCGAACAAGGGGGAGAACGACTCCCGGCCCGAGCAGTCCGCCCCCTACTCCCGGGTCGACCCGGTGGCACCGCGACGTCCGGTGGTGCCCGCGGGGGCGCCTGGTGAGCTGAAGCTTCCGCCGGTGGGCAAGCGACTGCCCCGCACGGTGGTGCACGACGGGACGGATGGCAAGGCCGGCTGAGCCGGAAACTAGGCTGGGCAGGTGCCCGATACGCCTGAGCAACTGCTCGATGATGCCCACCCGGTCCTGGTTGTCGACTTCGGCGCCCAGTACGCGCAGCTGATCGCCCGGCGGGTGCGGGAGGCCCAGGTGTACTCCGAGGTGGTGCCGCACACCACCTCAGTCGCGGACCTCGTCGCGCGGAAGCCTGCGGCGGTCGTGCTCTCCGGTGGACCCGCCAGTGTCTACGTCGACGGCGCTCCGCAGCTGGACCCGGCGCTGTTCGAAGCGGGTGTGCCGGTGTTTGGCATCTGTTATGGCTTCCAGGCGATGGCCGGTGCGCTCGGCGGGACGGTGGCGCACACCGGCACCCGGGAGTACGGGCGCACTGAGCTCACCGTCACCACCGAGCCGGGGGCGCTGCACACCGGACTGCCGCCCACCCAGCCGGTGTGGATGAGCCACGGCGACGCGGTGACCGCGGCCCCACCCGGGTTCACCGTCACCGCCACCAGCGCGGGTGCCCCCGTGGCGGCCTTCGAGGATCGGGCCCGTCGGCTGGCCGGGGTGCAGTACCACCCTGAGGTGCTGCACTCCCCGCACGGCCAGGAAGTGTTGCGCCGCTTCCTGGTTGACGTCGCCGGCATCGAGGCGGACTGGACTCCGGCGAACATCGCCGAGGCCCTGGTGGCGCAGGTGCGGGCCGAGGTGGGGGACAAGCGGGCGATCTGCGGGCTCTCCGGTGGGGTGGACTCCGCCGTGGCGGCGGCCATCGTGCAGCGGGCCGTCGGCGACCAGCTCACCTGTGTGTTCGTGGATCACGGACTGCTGCGTGCCGGGGAGCGGGAGCAGGTGCAGGACGACTTTGTCGCCGCCACCGGAGCCAAGCTCGTCACAGTCGACGCCGTGGACACCTTCATGGTCGCGCTGGCGGGAACCTCGGACCCGGAGACCAAGCGCAAGGCGATCGGCAGGGAGTTCATCCGCAGCTTCGAGGGCGCCACCGCCGAGGTCCTGGGTGATGCCGCCGCGCACGGGGAGAGCGTGGAGTTCCTGGTGCAGGGCACTTTGTATCCGGACGTGGTGGAGTCCGGGGGCGGCACCGGCGCGGCCACCATCAAGAGCCACCACAACGTCGGTGGCCTGCCCGACGACCTGGAGTTCGCCCTCATTGAGCCGCTGCGGCTGTTGTTCAAGGACGAGGTCCGCGCCGTGGGCCGGGAGCTGGGTCTGCCCGAGGGCATCGTGGCGCGCCAGCCGTTCCCCGGCCCGGGTCTGGCGATCCGCATCGTCGGCGAGGTGACGCTGGAGCGGTTGGAGACGCTGCGCGCCGCCGACTTCATCGCCCGGCAGGAGCTGACCGCCGCCGGGCTGGATGGGGAGATCTGGCAGTGCCCTGTGGTGCTGCTGGCCGACGTGCGCAGCGTGGGCGTGCAGGGCGACGGGCGAACCTACGGCCATCCCATCGTGCTGCGGCCGGTGAGCAGCGAGGACGCGATGACGGCCGACTGGACGCGGCTGCCCTACGACGTGCTCGAGCGGATCTCCACCCGCATCACCAACGAGGTGGCCGAGGTGAACCGGGTGGTGCTGGACGTGACCAGCAAGCCACCCGGCACCATCGAGTGGGAGTAGGGCTTCGCCCCTGTGCGCGATTAGCGTTCGCCGGAGGGCCTTAATCACTCACGGGCGCGGCAGCGTAAGCACGATGCCCACCAGCACCACAACGCCGACCAGAATCCACCTGCCGTCGAAGGAGCCGATCGGCCAGGCGGTGAGCAGGGCCGGAAACGCCCCGAGCAGGGTGCCGACGCTCAGCGCGAGGGAAGCGAGGCCGGCCGCCAGCAGTACCGGCGAGGGCCGCCGACCTTGGGGCGCGGGTACTTTCTGTACGTCATCCACGGTGCACCTCCACGTCTCCAACCCCCGAGTTCACCTGCACGGTCAGCACCGGAGCACCCGAATCGCGCCCGACGTCATCGCTCGGGCAATCGGTGTCGCCGAGCCCTGCGTGGCAGTCCAGCCGTACCGGCAGCAGCCTGGGCAGCAGCACGGTTACATCGCCGACGCCGGACTGCACCTCGACGGTCTGGCCGTGCGTCAGCGACAGGTCGGTGAAGTCCAGGACCATGTCGCCAACGCCGGAGGAGTAGCTGGGCTGGAGGTCGGCGGCGTTGGTCACGCGCACCGTCGTGTCGCCAACGCCGGCGGAACCCGGGATGCCCGAGACCAGCGCACTGATGACGACGAAGCCGATCAGCGGACCGGTGACAATGAGCAGCCCCCAGCCGCGGCGGCGAAACGCCCCCACCACCATCCCGATACCGACGACCCCGAGCGCCAGTGCGCCGATGCGGCTGGGTGTGAGCCAGGCGGCGTCGGTGAGCAAGCGGACCGCGATGGCCGCGCCCACCACGAGGAGGGTGATGCCCAGGGTCACCGGCGTGTGCCGGGAACGGGGCGGGCGGGGGGACGGTGGACCGCTCGGTTCCGGCAGGTCCCAGGCGAATGGCGCCGTCCCCAAAGGATCCCAGGCGGGGGGTACCGGGGGGTCGGAACGATCCGGTGCTCCGTCGTCGACCGGGGGTGGCGTGACGGCGGGTGCTTCGGGGCTGCGTCGGTGCAACAGCACCAGAGCGCCGAGAAGCAGGACCGCACCGATGACGCCGCTGCTGGCGAATCCCTCGCCGAAGCCGCCGCCGAGCAAACCCGAACCGGTGATGGCAAGGGCCACCACGAGAACGATCGAGCGGATCCGTGGTTCGGTGCTGCGGCCCTTGCCGAGCAGCGATTCGGCCGCCGACACCTCGTCACCGTCTCTCGGCATCAGCAGCCAGCACGCCAGGTAGACCGGTATTCCCGCGCCACCGAAGAAGGTGGCCACCGCGAAGGCGACGCGCACGAGCACCGGGTCGATGCCGTAGCGCACGCCGATTCCCACGGAGACGCCGGCGAGCTTGCCCCGCCCGGGATAGCGATGCGGGCGGGTGCTCCACATCTCCTGCGGTAGCGAGCTCGTCGGCGGTGTCCCGGTGGGTGTCATGGCCCGATCGTGCCGGGTGCGCGAGGGCAGACACCATCGGGGAACACCCTGATCTTCACCGACGTCGGACTGCGGGTCGGGCCCGGATCCGCGCGGCCGCCCTGCATGTGAGGATCAAGATATGCCGCAGTCCGCCACGCCGCCGCCGCAATTGCGTCGACGCGCAGCCGGCCGAGTGATCGGTGGCGTCGCCGGCGGGATCGCCGACCATCTGCAGGTCGACGTGTTGCGCGTGCGGGTCGCTTTCGTGGTACTGGCCGCGCTCGGCGGAGCAGGCATCCTCGCCTACGGGCTGCTGTGGGTGTTCACCCAGCCCGGGGACGATGCCGTCGCCGCACCCGCGGGTGCGCGGCGCCGCGCCGCCGGGCTGGCACTGCTCGGCCTGGCCGCGGCCGGGGTGGCCTCGATGCTGGTGGACGGGCGCATCGGCGCCGTGGCGGCGCCGGTGCTGGTGGTGGCCGCCGGCGTGGCCCTGGTGTGGCGTGAGGCCGACACCAGCAGGGTGCGGCGGAGTCGGCCCGGTGCGCTGACCGTGGCGCGGGTGCTGGCCGGGGTGACCCTGGTGGTGCTGGGCCTGGGCGTCGTGGTCCTGGCGCAAGTGGATCTGGGCGCCGTGCGAACGGGAGTCCTCGCCGTGCTTGCCACCCTGCTGGGCGTGGTGCTGCTCAGCGTGCCGTTCTGGCTGCGGCTGGGACGGGAGCTCACCGCCGAGCGCCGGGCGCGCATCCGCACCGAGGAGCGTAGCGAGATCGCCTCGCACCTGCACGACTCCGTCCTGCAGACCCTGGCTCTCATCCAGAAGCAGGCCCAGCAGCCGCAGGAGGTGGCCCGCCTGGCCCGGGCGCAGGAACGTGACCTCCGGGCGTGGTTGTTCGACACCCAGGCGCCGGCGGGGTCCAGCTTTGCCGCCGAACTGCGCAGGACCGCGGCGGAGGTGGAGGATGATCATGGCGTCGCGGTACGGCTGGTGATCGTCGGCGACAGCGCCGTCAGCGAAACGACTGCGGCCGTGCTCGGCGCCGCTCGGGAAGCAATGGTCAACGCAGCCAAGCATTCCGGGGCCGACCGGGTGGATGTCTACGCAGAGGTCGAGGAGCAGGGTATGAGTGTGTTCGTCCGGGATCGTGGGCAGGGCTTCGACCCCGCGAAGGTGGCGGCCGACCGGCATGGGCTGCAGCGCTCGGTGCGTGAGCGGATGGCCAGGCACGGCGGCAAGGCGGAGGTGATCAGCTCGACAGGGCGGGGCACCGAGATTCGGTTGAGTGTCCCCATCGAACGCGCCCCGGAGCGCTTCGGTGACTGATCGGCTGAGCGTGTTCCTGGTCGACGACCATGCGGTGTTTCGTTCCGGAGTGCGCGCCGAGCTGAGCGCGGAGGGCGACATCGACGTCGTCGGTGAAGCCGGCACCGTCGCTGCGGCCATCGCCGGGATCAACGAACTGGCACCGGACGTGGTGCTGCTGGACGTGCATCTGCCCGATGGGGGTGGACCGGCCGTGCTCGCCGGTATCGCCGCCGGACCTACCTGCCTGGCGCTGAGCGTGTCGGACTCCGCCGAGGATGTGATCGCGGTGATCCGGGCGGGTGCCCGCGGCTACGTCACCAAGGTGATCTCCGGGCCGGAACTGGCGGCGGCGGTGCGGCGCGTGGCCGGGGGAGATGCCGTGTTCAGCCCGCGGTTGGCCGGCTTTGTGCTCGACGCCTTCACCGGCAGTGCCCCCGAGCCCTCCGCCTCAACGGACCCGGAACTGGATTCGCTGACGCCGCGGGAGCGCGAGGTGCTGCGGCTGCTGGCTCGGGGCTACACCTACCGGGAGATCGCCGAGGAGCTGGTGATCTCGGTGAAGACCGTGGAGACCCACTCCTCCAACGTCTTGCGCAAGACCCAGCAGTCCAACCGGAATGCGCTGACCCGGTGGGCATACCGGCGGAAACTCGTCTGAGCGCGCCTCGCTCACGTGGCTCTGCGCTAACTCAGCAAGGTGTCGCTAACTCAGCAAGGTGTCACTGTCGATCAGCGGGGGTGCCGAACCCCGGGAGAGCATCGTGAGCCGGTGGGTTTCCACCGCCTTCGGGCCCTTGTCGCGGTCGAACTGCAGCCTGGCGGTGACCGTGGCGCCGTCGTCCTCTGACGAGGCCGAAAGCAGCGTGACCTTCTTGAAGCCCGACCAAAAGTTGTTGTAAGAGTTGAATCCTTGCGCCCGCAGTGTCGGTCCCAGCAGGTCCCATGCCGTGCTGGTGTCGCCGGGGAGCAGGCTGTAGTAGTTGCGGACGGCGCTGACGGCGGAGTCGGCGGACGCGGCGACCGGGGTGCTGCTCGGCGTGGTGGTTGGGTTGGTGGTCGTCGTGCTTGTCGTCGTGCTTGTCGCCGTGGTGCTCGCCGATGGCTGGGTGTTGGTGGTCGTTGGCACTGTGGTCGTTGGCACTGTGGTCGTCGGCACTGAGGACGGCGCGAGCGCGGTGGCCGCGCTGGGTGCGGGTGCTGGTCCTGCCTCGGGTGTGCCACCGCCGCTGGTGAGGGCCACCGCGGCGGCGACGGTGGCGAGGATCAGCAGGACCACGCCCGCGGCCACCCAGGCGAGCCGGGAAGGGCGGCTGCCGGTTCGGACCACCTGTCCCTCGTCTGCATCGGGGGCGTAGGCGGCGGTACGCGGCGATCCGGGTGCCGGGTTTCCGAATGGCAGGGGGGTGCGGGCGGTGAGCACCGACCTGGTGTCCCCGCCCCGCCCAGCCGCGACGTGGGCGAGTTCGTCGCGCGCCTGCGTCATCGTCGGGCGGCGACTCGGCTCGGGCTCGAGCATCCACAGCAGGACCGGGGTGATGGCCCCGGCCCGTATCGGATGGGTCACCTCACCGCCGGCCACGCGATGCAGCAAGGCCATGGCATTGTCGTCAGAGCCGAACGGCGGCACACCTTCCACGGCGGTGAACAGCGTCGACGCGAGCGCGAAGACGTCGCTGGCCTCGGTGGTCTCGTGTCCCCTGGCCACCTCGGGCGACAGGTAGGCGGGGGTGCCGTTGATGATGCCGGTTTTCGTGAGGGTGATGTCCCCGTGCGCTCGGGAGATGCCGAAGTCGGTGATCTTGACGATGCCCTCGGAGCGGCCGGCGTCGGCGATGAGCACGTTGCCCGGCTTGACGTCCCGGTGCACGACTCCCGCGGCGTGCGCCGCGGCGAGCGCATCCGCCAGCTGGGCACCGATCTGGGCGACCTGCCGAACGGGCAGGGTGCCGCTGGTGTTCAGCACGGTGGCAAGGCTGCGAGAGGGGAGGTACTCCATCACCAGCCAGGGCTCACCGGATTCCAGGGCGACGTCGTACATCGCGAT
>JAABUM010003126.1_pt1 | contig 21006 bp, 22 predicted proteins | sample 5559161 | NCBI WGS metagenome assembly JAABUM01 (sample SAMN10711868, study PRJNA513369) | rock metagenome | isolation source: Antarctica rocks | place: Antarctica: Victoria Land, Siegfried Peak nord
CGGCGCCTGCTCCTGCGGCGAACTGCTCACCATCGACGAGCTCCTCGACGCACCGCCCTAACCGGTCACCAGAAAACCCCGGGACAAGACCAAACCGCCAGAAGGTTGACTCAGAGGGTGTCATGACGGATGCTCCTTGTCGAGCTCGGGTGGTGGTTCGGCGAGGACCTGCTGCGCGATCCGGAAGGCGGTGTTGGCGTCGGGGACGCCGCAGTAGATGGCGCTCTGGAGCAGCACCTCGCGGATCTCGGCGTCGGTGAGGCCGTTGCGCCGCGCGGCGCGCAGGTGCAGGACCAGCTCCTCGTGGTGGCCGCGGGCGATGAGCGCGGTGAGGGTGATCATCGACCGGCTCCGGCGGTCGAGACCGGGTCGGGTCCAGATGCTGCCCCACGCAAACCGGGCGATGAGCTCCTGGAACTCCCGGGTGAGGTCGGTGACCGCCGCGTTGGCGCGGTCGACGTGAGCGTCGCCGAGGACCTCGCGGCGCACCCGCATTCCCGCGGCGAGCAGCGCAGCGGCCTCGGGGTCGGCGTCAGACCCGATGTCGGGGTCGACCACCCCGGATGACGGGGCGGCTGCCGGTTGCTCGAGGTGTTGCGCCAGCAGCTTGGCCACGACCGACGGCTCCTCCGCGGGAGCGAGGTGGGCGACGCCGTCAAGCACGACGAGGCGCCCGTTCGTCACGCCGTGCGCGATCTCCTCGAGGTGGGCGGGCGGGGTGGCGATGTCGTCGGAGCCGGCGACCGCCAGCACGGGCACGGCGATCTCGCTCAGCCGGTCGCGCACGTCGAACCGAGCGATCGCCTCGCACACCTGGGCGTAGCCCTCGTCGTCGACGGCCTGCAGCGCGTGCAGCAGGGCCGCGCCCTGCTCGGGGTGGTGGTCGAGGAAGCCGGGGCCGAACCACCGCTTGGCTGAGAGCTCGACCACGGCCGCGGTGCCGGAGGCCCGGACGGTGCGGGCCCGGTCGTCCCAGCCCGGCATGGCGGCGAACCCGGCACTCGTGCACAGCAGAACGGCCGCGCGCACCCGGTCTGGGGCGTCGAGCAGCAGCTGCAGGCCGACGGCACCACCGGCGGAGTCACCGGCGAACACGAACGGGCCTGCGGGCTCGCCGCGTTCGGCCTGCACCGCGTCGACCACGGTGAGGACGGCGGACGCGAGGTCGGCCATGTCGAACTGGGCCGTGGCCGCGTCGTGGGTCGCGCCGTGACCGGGCAGGTCCCAGGCGACGACGTGGAACCGGTCGGCCATGTGTCCGGCGCACGCCGACCACAGACTGGCGGCCGACGTGCCGAGCGACGGCCCGAGGACGAGCAGCGGTTTGAGGCCCTCGTCGCCGTGGGCGGCGCTGAGCTGGGTGCCGGCGAGTCGAAGCGCGGTCACGACCGGCCTTCCAGATAGGTGGCGGCCCGTGTCCAGGCGGCGTCGACGATGGCGTCGGTCACGCCCAGGTAGGTGCGGGGGTCCGGGTCGGCGTCCGGACCGGCGATACTCCGCCGCTCGGCGAGCAGCGCCTGGGCGTCGGCGGCCAGTCTCGCCCGCATCCGGTCGGTGTCGACGCGGAGGCCGGCCAGCAGCTCGCTGGTCTGGGCTGCGGCCACCACCGCATAGCGGGAGAGGGTGCGCAGGGTGGCCCACTCGACGTGCCAGGCGCCGTCCGGCCGCTCGTCCACCGCGAGGGCCGAGGCCGTGTGGATGGTCGCCCCGAGCCCCGGCGCGGCGATCGCAGCGCGACGGACGAGGACGGCGAGGACCGGGTTCTGCTTCTGGGGCATCGTCGACGACCCGCCGCGCCCGGCGACGGCCGGCTCGCCCAGCTCGCCGATCTCCGGGCGGGCCAGCATGGTGACGTCACCCGCGATGCGGCCCCAGGCGTCCGTGCAGGAGACGAGCGTGTCACCGATGCGGGTCACGGCGCCGCGGGAGGTATGCCACGGCATCCGGGTCTCGAGGCCGAGCCCGGTGGCCAGCGACCCGACTGTCGCGACCGCGACGCCGGAGGGGTCGGAGCGGCCGCCCGCCCGAGCCAGCTCCGTGACGGCGGCGAGCGTTCCCGCCGCGCCGCCCGCCTGGACGGCCAGGGCCGACCGCGCCGAGCGCACGGCGTCGCCGGCGTCGAGGACACCGGTCAGCCAGCCGGACGCCTTGAGGCCGAACGTGATCGGTACGGCGTGCTGGGTCAGCGTGCGGCCCACCATGACCGAGCCGCGATGGGTGTTGGCGAGGTCGGCGAGGGTCGCGACCTGAGCGACGAGCTCCTGCTCCAGCCGGTCGAGCACGGCCCGGGCACAGAGCACCATGGCGGTGTCGACGACGTCCTGGCTCGTCAGACCGCGGTGCAGCCACCGCGCGGCGTCGTCGTTGACGGGGCGGACCCGGTCGCGCAGCAGTGCAAGGAGGGGGATCACCGGGTTGCCGCCGCCCTCGGCCGCCGTCGCGACCTGGTCGACGTCGGCGCCGGTCACCAGCCCTGCGAGGTCCGCCTTCGCAGCGGCGGGCGCGACGCCGGACCCGACGAGGACCGCGAGCCAGGCCTCCTCGACGGCGACCATCGCGTCGAGCAGGGCCTCCTGGGTCATCAGCGAGCCCGCCCGCTCGTCGCCGGGCCAATAGAGGTCGCTCACCGGTCGCTCACTCGCCCGGGTACCTCAGAAAGACGGTTTCCGCGTCGCCCTGGAGCCGCACGTCGAAGACGTAGCCGTGCTCGTCCGCCGTCGTGACCAGGGTGCCGCGCCGGTCGATGGGCAGCGACGCGAGGAGCCGGTCGGCGGCGAGCGCCTCGGTGTCCTCCGGCAGGTAGGCCCGGGTGAACAGCCGGTTGAGCAGGCCGCGCGCGAATACGGTGACCGCGAAGAACGGCGCCTGTCCCGGCTCGGTGGGCCCGGGACGCAGCGTCGTGAACGCGTACTCGCCGTCGTCGCGGGTCGAGGCGCGGCCCCAACCGGTGAAGGTCCAGCCGTCCCGGCGGAACGACCCCGGCGCCTGGAGGACCGACCCGTCCGGCGGGGCCTGCCACAATTCGAGCAGGGCGTCCGGCACGGGCTTCCCGTGGCCGTCGAGGACGCGTCCGTGAAGGCGGACCGCGTCGGCCCGGCCCGGCGCGACGAGCTCGTTGTCGCGCTCGAACGGCAGGGCGTAGGCGAAGAACGGCCCGATGGTCTGCCCCGGGGTGGGCACGAGCCGGCTCACGCCGGAGCCTCGTCGTGGTCGGCCTCGAAGACCATGCGCTGGCTGCCGCTCAGAACGATGTCCCAGCGGTAGCCGGTCGCCCACTCGTGCTCGGTGACGTCGTGGTCGTAGGTCGCGACGAGGAGGTCGCGGGCGTCCTGGTCGGTGATCGCCTGGTAGATCGGGTCGAGCGCGAACAGCGGGTCGCCCGGGAAGTACATCTGGGTGATCATCCGTTGCGTAAAGTCGTTACCGAACAGCGAGAAGTGGATGTGAGCCGGCCGCCAAGCGTTGTGATGGTTCTTCCACGGGTAGGGGCCCGGCTTGATCGTCTGGAAGCGGTAGGTGCCGTCGGCCTCGGTGAGGCACCGGCCCATCCCGGTGAAGTGCGGGTCGAGCGGCGCGGGGTGCTGGTCGCGCTGGTAGATGTAGCGGCCACCGGCGTTGGACTGCCAGATCTCGACGAGCTGGCGGGCGACCGGACGGCCGTCGCCGTCGACGACGCGGCCGGTGACGACGATCCGCTCGCCGAGGGGCTCGCCGCCGCGCTGGATGGTGAGGTCGGACTCAAGGGGGTGCACGTCGCGCTCGCCGAAGCACGGCGCCCACAGCTCGAGCGTCTCCGGGTCGGCGTGCTGCAGGTCCTTGGTCGGGTGCCGCAGGAGGCTGCTCCGGTAGGGCGGGTAGTCCAGGCGGGGCTGGGTCTCCACGACACCGGAGTCGCGGTACGCGGTCTGAATCGTCGCGATCTCCCGGCTCACCTCGGCCTGGGTGGAGGCGGCGGTGTCGGACGACAGTGGGACCGGTGACCCCTCGACGTCGCTGTCGACCTGCGCAGCAGTGCTCATGCCCTCACCGTAGGCCCGCCGCTGTGCGAGGATCGAGACCAGGCTTCCGCACAGTGGAGGAACCGATGTGGCCGGCAACACATCCGCTCCCGGGTCGAGCGTCGCCTCCCGCGTGCTCGGCGTCCTCGCCGCCTTCGACGAGCGACACCGCACCCTGACCCTCACCGAGCTGGCGGCCCGGACCGGCCTGCCCCTCTCGACCACCCACCGCATGGTCGGCGAGCTGATCGGATGGGGCGGCTTGGTCCGTCGCGACGACGGCCGGTACGCCATCGGGCACCGGCTGTGGGACCTCGGCCTCCTCGCTCCGGTGCAGACGGGGCTGCGCCAGGTCGCGTCCCCGTTCCTGCACGACGTGTACGCCGCGACCCTGCCCGCCGTGCACCTCGCGGTGCGCGACGGGCACGAGGTGCTCTACGTCGAGCGCCTCGCGGGGCGCTCCTCGGTGCCTATCGTAAGCACCGTCGGGTCGCGGCTTCCGTTGCACTGCACGGGAATCGGCAAGATCCTGCTCGCCTTCGCTCCGGAGCCCGTGCAACGGGCGGTCCTCGCCGCGCCGTTGCGACGCGTGACGCGGCATACCGTCACCAGCCCCGGCCGCCTCGCTGACCAGCTGGCCCGAGCCCGGTCCGGGGGGTACGCCAGCACGGTCGAGGAGATGAGCCTCGGCGCCTGCTCGGTGGCGGTCCCCGTGCGGCACGACGAGCGCGTCGTCGCGGCGGTGGGGATCGTCGTACCCACCCTGCGCCGCGACCGGCCCCGCCTCGTGGCCGCCCTCCAGGTGACGGCGCGGGGGATCGAGCGGAGCCTGGGGAGCTCCTAGCCTGGCGAGAACTCGGACAGCCGGTCAGGAGGTCGGGTTCCCGCAGAACACGTGAGCCCCTTCCCGTCGTCGCTCCCGACGGCGCGGACTCCAGACGCGATGGATGCCCCACCCCTGCGGTGGGGCATCCTCGGCAAGGGCTGGATCGCCGACCGGTTCGCGGCCGCGCTCACCGCGTCCACGCGGCAGCAGGTAGTGCCGTGGGCTCCCGATCGATGACCACCGCAATGGAGTTCGCCGGTCGGCACCGTGCGGCCGTGGCAGCCCATGGCCCTCGGCGCCTCCCGGTGCCGCGACCTGGCCGACCTGGCGGCCGCTTGCGGCGTGTTCCTCGTGGAAGCCCTGTAGACGCTCTTCCTGCCGAAGTACGACGTCGTCCGGCAGCTCGTCGAGGACGGCGCCCTCGGCCGCTGCACGCGGTGGTCGCCGACATCGGCGAGCCGTTCGAGGCGTCGCACCGGATCATGCGCGCCGACCTCGCCGGTGGCCCGCTCTACGACCTAGCCACGTACCCCCTCATGCTGGCGACGTGGCTGCTCGGTCCGCCGAGCGACGTCGTCGCCCTTACGAGCACCGCTCCGGCGGACCGGAGCGCCAGCGGGGTCGACGGGCATACCGCCGCCGTGATGCGCACCCGGTCCGGCGCAGTCTCGACGATCCACGCGACCGTGCTCGGCGCGACACCCACCACAGCGACCGTCGTCGGGTCGCACGGCTCGCTCTTCCCGGACAGTGGCTGCTGCAGCGCCGGCGCCGGGCGGAGGCGGCGCTGACCACCGTGGTGGCGATCTGCTACCTGCTCGGGGTGTCGACCCGGCGGATGGACAGGCTGGTCCAGTCGTTGGGCATCACGGGCCTGTCGAAGTCCCAGGTCAGCAACACTGCGCCGTCTTTCGAGGCGCACCATGGTGCGCGAAGATTCGGTGCTGGTTGCGGGTTGCTGATGCGACGGGCTGGGCGGATCCTGAAGGGGTTCGTCGTGGTCGACCCCGATGCCTCTGTGGTGCCGGTGAGCCCGTAGGTCAGCATGGTGGCGGAGGGCTTCCACGGGAACCGTGGATTGGTGCCTTCGAGCCGGAGCGTCAGACTTCCGATATTTCCCCTGCCCTCCCCGCGACGAACGACCGAACAGTTGACGCGGGAAGGAGAGGAACGCGATGGAGGTCATTCACTCCCGGTGCGCCGGGATCGACATCTCGAAGAAGGACGCCAAGGTCTGCGTTCGGGTCGGCTGGGGCCGGGCGGCGTAAGACGGTGGAGACCGTCAGCACGTGGTCCTCGATGACCCGCCAGATCCTGGCACTGCGTGAACATTTGATCGCCGAGCAGGTCACGTGCGCGGTGATGGAGGCGACTGGGGGACTATTGGAAGCCGTTCGTGCGCCACGAGGCGCTAGGAATCGAGTGGGGGTGAAAGGACCCTGCCGTTGGTCAGTCGCAGCTGGCCGATGAAGCTGGGAGGCAGCCTGGTCCGGGGAACGCCGGGCAGGGTGGGAGCAGCCTCCGACAACGTACGGGACGGGTTGGGACTGTCAGACGGCCCGGGTCCGGCAAGCAGTGATGGGAAGGCGTACGTGAGGAACCACTGTCTGAAGCCCCGTAAGTCCAGTGCCGGCTCAAACCTGACGGATATGGGCCGGTGTGCAGTGCGTGGTTGTCTCGTTTGGTTGGGGCAGCCGACTCCGAAGCCGGTTCAGCGGTCCGGTGGGGAGGCCACGGTGAAATGCCTGCGGCGTAGCCGTGGCGATGCTGTCGGGGTCAAGGTGGGCGCCTCCCTCATCGATCGATTCGTGGTGAACGTGGGAACCATCCGCGGTCGCCCTCCCGGCGGGTATCCAATCCGGTGGTGGGCAGGTCCGTTGCCGACTGATGGCCGTCGGATGGGGCGGAGGCCTCGTAGTAGTCCGAGCGCGCGAAAGGCGCGTACATGGCGAAGGGGGCTAGCAAGTCAGCAGCTGAAGTACTGGAAGACCAGGAGGTGTCGCCGGTGAATACCGACGACCTGGACTACGCCTTGTTTGAGGCGGAGCGCCGGGTACTGGAGATTCAGACCAAGCTGCACCGTTGGGCCGGTGATGACTCTCATCGCAGGTTCGATGATCTGTTCAACCTCGTCGCTGATCCCGCGTTCCTTTTGGTGGCGTGGGCTCGGGTGCGGGGTAACAAGGGTGCACGGACAGCCGGGGTCGACGGGCATACTGCGTCGTCTGTCGCGCTGTTGATGGGTGTCGAGGACTTCCTCGACCGGTTGCGGGCCTCGTTGAAGGACCGCAGCTTCCGTCCACTCCCGGTACGAGAGCGGCTGATTCCCAAGGCGGGCGGCAAGTTGCGTCGGCTGGGGATCGCCACGATCACCGACCGGGTGGTGCAGGCATCGTTGAAGCTGGTGTTGGAGCCGATTTTCGAGGCGGACTTCTTCCCGTGTTCCTACGGGTTCCGTCCGAATCGACGGGCTCATGACGCGGTGGCCGAGGTGCGTTTTTTGGCGTCCCACTCTTATGAGTGGGTCGTGGAGGGCGACATCAAGGCCTGTTTCGATGAGATCTCGCATTCCGCTCTTCTGGATCGGGTGCGCGGTCGTGTCGGGGACAAACGCGTGTTGGGCTTGGTCAAGGCGTTCCTCAAGGCAGGCATCCTCGGTGAGGACCGCGTGCTGCGGGAAAACAACGCCGGTACTCCACAGGGTTCGATCCTCTCGCCGCTGCTGAGTAACGTGGCGCTCTCGGTCCTCGACGAATCCATCGCCGAGGCACCGGGCGGTCCCGGAACCAGCCCGTATCAACGGGGACAGCGAAGGGCTCACGGTCTGCCTAACTACAGGTTGATCCGTTATGCAGATGACTGGTGCCTGGTTGTTTCGGGCACCAGAGCCGACGCTGAACAGTTGCGAGAACAGGCAGCCACGGTCCTGTCCACGATGGGGCTGCAGCTGTCGCCGGAGAAGACCCTGATCACCCACATCGACGGGGGCCTCAACTTTTTGGGGTGGCGTATCCAGCGTCATCGCAAACGAGGCACTGACCGGTACTACGTCTACACCTACCTGGCCCGCAAGGCCGTGATGGCCGTGACCGGCAAGGTGAAGACGATGTGCCGTGGAATGGACACCGGCCAGCCGCTCGATGCCCTCCTCATCCGGCTCAACTGGATGTTGCGGGGCTGGTGCGCCTACTTCCGGCCCGGGGTGTCTAGCGCGACCTTCAAGTACCTGAGCTCCTACACGTGGGCGCGGGTCATGCGGTGGTTGCGCCGAAAACACCGCCGGATCACCGTGAAGGAGTTGCGTCGCCGCTTCTGCGGCGGTGGCTGGTGGCCGGAAACGGAGGAACGGACACTGTTCAATCCCGCGAAGGTCAGCACAACACGCTATCGATACCGGGGAACAGCGATCCCATCTCCGTGGACGCCCATGCGATGAGCAGAGCCATCTCGGCTCCGGGACTTGTGGAGCGCCCGTTGCGGTGAAAGCCGCACGGCGGGTGCGGGAAGCGGTCCGGGGAAACGGGCCGGTCGAAAGACCGGAACCGCGCCTCGGCCCGACTTCACTACTACCTGCTCGAGGACGCCGGTTTTGAACTGATCCTGGTTAACGCCCGGCACGTGAAGAACCTGCCCGGCCGCAAGACCGACGTCGCCGACGCCACCTGGCTGGCCCAGCTCGGCGCGCACGGGTTGGTGCGGGGCTCGTTCGTGCCGCCCGAACCGATTCGGCACCTGCGGGACCTGACCCGAACCCGGACCGCGATCACCCGGGAACGCTCCCGGGAGGCACAACGGCTGGAGAAGCTGCTCGAGGACTGCGGGATCAAGCTGTCCTCGGTCGCCTCCGACATCCTCGGTGTCTCCGGTCGGTTGATGCTTGAGGCGCTCATCGCCGGCGACCGAGACCCGGCGGCGCAGGATGTGTTGAGCCAGTTGACCGATGGGCTCTCGTGGGCGTCGGGGTGGCAGGAGAGCTACAAGCCGCCGAGCAAGTCGGCGATCTTCCAGGCCCGGGCACGGCTCGCGTCCGATCCGTTGGCGGCACTGTTCGAGAGGGTCGCCAAGCCGATCGGGGTCGAGCAGACGCCTGGTGTGTGGCTGGCCGGACGCCGTCTGGTCGCGATCGACGGGACCTGTCTGGACGTGGCCGACACGACCTCCAACGCTGAGCACTTCGGTCGTCCCGGGGTGAACAAGGGTGAGCAGTCGGCGTTCGCGCAGGCCAGGGTGCTGGCGTTGGCCGAGTGCGGCACGCACGCGGTCTTCGCCGCCGAGATCGGCAGGTACTCACAGTCCGAGGCCACCTTGACCGAGCCGCTGCTGGACCGACTGGAGCCAGGCATGCTGCTCACCGCCGACCGTGGCTTCTTCTCCTATGCCCTGTGGCGCAAGGCGACCGGGACTGGGGCCGACCTGCTGTGGCGGGTGCGCACCGACAAGGCCGGCCCCAAGCCCACCCACGTCGAAGACCTTTCTGACGGTTCCTGGCTTGCCCATTTGCGCCGCTCCACCCCCGCCGCGGCCCGCCGTGAGGAGCCGATGCTGGTCCGCGTCATCGACTACACGATCGACGACGGACGCGAGAACCCCATCGCCTACCGGCTGTTCAGCACCGTGCTGGACCCGGCCGAGGTCAGCGCGGCCGACCTCGCCGCGGCCTACACCCAACGGTGGGAGATCGAGGTGGTCTTCGACGAGCTGAAGACCCACCAGCGCGGACCGCGCACCGTGCTGACACCTGTGCTGCCACTACGCGATCCGCTCCCTGATGGCCCAGGCCGCGACCCATTCCGGACACGACCCGGACCGGGTCAGCTTTGTCGCCGCACTGCGGATCAGCCGCCAGACCATCGCCCACCCGGGCGCTTTTCCCCCCTGACCGGCACGGCCTCACAGTCCCGGCTGGCTGCACTTCCTCCAGCGCCTGCTTGGCCGGCTCAACCCCGCCCGACGCACACGAGCCGCGCCCCGGGTCATCAAACGCAAGATGCCCAAGTGGCACGTCAAACGCTCCCACCTCGCAGCATGGCCGCAGCCCCAGCACGCACCGAACTATCTCATCCAAGGGATCTAACTTAACGGTATTGAGGTTAGCCGGGCTCGTTCGCTTGGCCGTCAGCTTCCGTCAGGAGGTTGCTCACGGCTACGCCGAGTACTCGTGCGGCGTCATCGTGGGACAGTCGGCGCAAGCGAACGTTTGGAACCTCCACCGCCAGGGGCGCAGACCGTGGCAGCGCGCGGACGAAGGCGATCAGCGGGAGCTGGCCTTCTCCCGGCACCTGCCGATCTTCTCTGGCCTCGTGGCGCATCTCGGATACACGGCCCGGCGCTAACAGTGGTGCGTCGCTAATCTGTGCATATAGGACTCTAGCGGGCGGCAGTTCGGCGAGGTCGGCTGGTTGGAGCCCCGAGCGGAAGAACTGCAGCGAGTCAGGAAGCAACGCTACGAATGTGCCGGCCATCTCTGCGAGGAGGTCAGCAGCTACGTGTAGGTTTGTGACTGCGGAGTATGCGATTGGTTCCAGCGCAACGACGATCCCCGCGTCTTTGCAAAGGGCGGCCAGTTCACCTAGCCGGGCCAGCAAGCGGGACCGGTCTTCGTCGGCGCCCACGGTGAGAAAGTAGCGTGCCCCCAGAACTGCCGCAGCCTCAATTGCTGCCCGAAAGTCTGCTACGACGGTGTCAGGTCGAAGCCAGATGGCCTCAGCGTCGAGCATTGCGATACCACTGTCCTCCATCCGTTGTTTGGCCTCCGCCAGGGCGCGTGGGTTGTGAACAAGATCGAATACGGTCCCTGTGGGTTCGGGCGACACTAACCGAACCCCGCAATGTGTGAATCCGCCGGCCTTCGCTGCGGTGATCAGCTCGAACGGGTGAGCGTCGAGCATGCTCAGGTGGTGCAAGGAGATGGGCCTCACTTGTTGGGAGTCCAGCCACGTGGCTTGCCGACAAAGGCATCCTCGAGTAGATCACGAAGTCCATTTGCCTCGACCCTGCGCGGGTTTGGGTATGGAGCGTCCGTCACCTGTTCGAGCACAACTTCAAGGTCTGCCGGCTGAAGGCCCAACTCGCGCAAGGACGCTGGTGCCCGAAATGTCGAACCAAGCTCCCGTAACACCAGGCACGGGTCATCAGTTCCCAAGGCGTCCATGATGGTGGACCGCTGAATGCTAGTCAGCGATGAACTGTTGTAGCCGAGGACGTAGGGAAGCACGATTGCGTGCGTTGCCGCGTGCGGCGTGTCGAACGTTCCGCCGAGGACATGGCAGAGTTTGTGGTGCAGGGACATTGTGGCGCCGCCCAAGCAGACGCCGCCGAGCCAGGCTCCATGCATGGCGAGCGAGTACCCCGCCAGGTCGTCAGGCTTGGCATGAATCGCCGTCAGCCCGGCATGCATCCTCCTGATGGCTTCGGCAGCTGAGAGTCGAAGCAAGGGAGACTGTTCTGGTGAGTAGACAGCCTCGACTGCGTGGGCGATGCTGTTAAGCCCACTGAGACCGGCGACATCGTGCGGGAGGGCTCTGGTCAGCTCCGGGTCATAGATGACGACTGCCGGCACGACCCGCGGATCCCGCCCGGTGGTTTTCACTCCGCCCGCTGTACTTCCCCAAACGGATGTCATCTCGGATCCGGAATAGGTGGTGGGTATAGCCAAGATCGGCAGGTTCACACGAAGAGCTATCGCTTTCGCAAGGCCGATCGCGGATCCGCCGCCCACTGCAACCAGACCGTCGGCTGCCTCGACTGCGACTCGACGTTCGTGCAAATCGGTCACGGCGGTCGGCGTGTGCATGCGGGCTTCTCCGGACACTGCTGCGGTGCGTTCGCCGAGGAGGTCACCGACGCGACGTGCAAGAGGGAGGGACGACGGTGTGGCCAGGATGAGCGCTCGGTTGAGGCCCAGCTCGATAGCGGCTTCGGCGATTTCGGTGACACGGCCGGGTCCGAAGAGCACGCGGGACAGGTTCGATCGATGTTCGAATCGCTCATCGCTCACGTCGCCACGTCCACGGCGTTCTCCGCCGCTCGCAGAACCACGTCGATGCGAAGGGAGGTGGATCCTGCTGCGGCATCAGGGAAGCAGCGCAGTAAGTCGGTGTCGTTGGAGGTGGTGGGCGCACGGATGAGGCTGGGCCGTACCGCAAAGACGGCATCGGAGTTCAGGTATGGTGAGCCGCCTAGGAAGATATGCGTGGTCAGCGAATCGTGCTGAGGCGCCGTCACGAGCAGGTGGATGTGGGCGGGTCGGTAGGGGTGGCGTTGACTGGCGGCTAAGAGTTCGCCCACGGGGCCGTCGGTAGGAATCGGGTAGGGCGCCGGCGGCACCGTGCGGAAGTAGAACCACCCGTCCTCGTCGCAAGTGAACAGCCCCCGGCCACTTCCCGGCGGAACCTGCTCTGGTTGCTGAACGTCGTAGAAGCCGTCGTCGTCTGCTTGCCAGATGTCGGCGGCCGCGCCGGCAAGGGGAGTGCCGGTGGAACTGCGCACTTGTCCATAGACGAGGATTTGCGCGGCCTCGCTGGCTACCTCGGTCGATGTTCCGAGCTGGCGAACGGGGGACTGCGTCATATGGAACGGACCGAGCACGGTGGCTTCGGTAGCGTCACCGACGGCGCCGTCCTCGGCAATGATCTCGGTAAGCATCGACAGGCCAAGGACGTCGGAGAGAAGGATGAACTCTTGTCGTGTCAAGGTGCAGGCTTGGCCGGTCCGGGTTAGAAAGTCGATTGCGGTGGACCATTCCTCTTTCGTTAGAGCAACGTCTTGCGCGAATGCATGAAGGTGTCTGACAAGCGCGACCAACACCTGGCGGGTGCGCGGACTAGGGGTGCGCTGGAAACTGGCGGTAACCTGCTCGGTGAGTTTGGCGAGCTCTGCCTTCGCCGGTCGGTCCTGGTTCTCGTCTGCCATCGTTCCTCCACTGCTGATACCGCCGGCGGCGAGCTGCTTCTGGTCGTCTAACGCCATGCTCCAAGACGGGGGTTACGGTTGAACTGCTGTCGTCCAGCGACAGGGTGGCGCGCGGCCCGCGAGGACGCACCCTAGGCACTAAGTTCGACAGGATCGCTGGGCGGCGCGCGCCAACCGGGTGCCGCACAGGCGGTGAGCACGTCGGCGTTATGGCGAAGGGTCGCGAGCGGGTCTCGCTCGGTGCTGAGGTCTTCTATGCAGACCCACCCGGTGTATCCGACGGCTTCGAGGTGGTTCAGTACGGCGGCCACGTCCACCACGCCGATCTCGAGAGGGCTCCATTGCGGAAGGTGACGACGGACCGGGCCAGCCGGCCCTTCCACTGGGGAGACAACTGCGTTCTTCAGGTGGACGTGGTGCAGGTAAGGGCCCAACAGTTCGGTACCGATGCGATGGTCCTCGTACCCCTCGAAGACCATGTTGCCGATGTCGTAGATCACTCCGATGCGGCTGGGGTCGAAGTGTGAGACCAGCCTGTGCACGAGTGAGGCGCTGGAAAAAATGGTGTACTGGTGGATCTCTATGACGAGGCGGACTCCGCGGGGCGCCGCCAGCGCATCTGCGTCGACCATGAAGTCCAGCATCCGAGCGAATAGTTGGCGGTAGCCGGAGCCGCCAGGCTGAAGTCGAGGGCCCTGGAGTCGGATCTGCGGCGCGCCGGCGGCGTTGGCAATGTCGAGCACGCGGTCCATAGTCTCGATGTCGCCCATCTCGATGTAGGGGCCTAACCCGATCACCGCGAGGCCTGCGTCAGCGCAGAGCCGGGCGACGCGCGCCCCGTCGGCCGGGTCGAGGGCCAGGGTGCAACGGTTGCCGACGAGGAAAGTCTGGGCCGAGCTGCCCATCGAGTGCGGAGCCTCGCCAACCTTCCACTCGAGTCCGGCGTAACCGGCGGCGGCGGCCTCGACGACCGCCTGCTCCGGCGTCAAGGTCGGAAGGGCGATTGTGGCGTATCCGTATCGCATAGGCTAGCTCGCTGTCCTTTCGGGCATTTCTTCACGGCTTGGACGGAGCTGGGGCTCCGACGGAAGAGTGGAGATGCGTGAGCCAACGCTCAGTCTCATCTACGACCAGAGCGGGCTGTTCTTCGTGGATCCAGTGGCCGGCGCCGGAGACCAGGATGGCTCGCGATGCGGGGTGAACGGCGTGCAACCGCTCCCACTCGGCACGCTCGAACGCCCGGTGAAAGGAAAGCGTCGGCTGGCGCCGGTGCGGCAACAGGGCTTCCGCCTGGGTTCGGAAGCGGATGGATTCGGCGGTGTTGATGAGGGCCTGCAGGGTGGCCGCGACGACACGGGCAGGCACTTCCCGAACACCTCGCAGGTGCGCGTCGCGGAGTGACGCGGAACGTGTGTGTGCATCGATTTGGTTGACGAAAATGTCCGCGACAGCCGCCTTGACTTGTTCGTCATCGGGTAGTTCCGCCATGGCTTGAAGGGACGCCCGTTGAGTTGGGTCGCCGCCGTAGTCGGGATCTACGAGGACGAGCGCGGACACTAGTTCCGGCCGGTCGACGGCAAGTCTGGTGGCAACAGATGTCCCCATCGAGTGCGCCATCACCGTCACCGGACCACCATCGATCAGTTCGATGACCTCCGCCAGGTCGGCGGCCATGTCCGGTGTCCCGTAGCCGGTGGCTGGGACGGAGCTGGTGCCGTGCCCGCGAAGGTCGACCTCCATGGTGCGGTGCCGCATTCGCAGTCCGGGAACGAGGTCCGCCCACGTGTGTCGGGTGCCTAGCCATCCGTGGACGAGGAGCAACGGACCGAGGCCGCCTGCGGGGCCACCCTGCTCGACGCCGATGGCGACATCCTTGAGCCGGAGTAGTGTCGACATTATCGCCCGCGCTTGTGTCGGTGGCTTGGTGCACAGGCCGCGGTGACTGCCCGCCACCGGCCACTGGCGCCTAGTTGGGCCATCAGCCCTCCTCCAGCCCGGTGATCAGAGCCAGCAGCCGCTCGGTGGTCGCCCCGCGTCGTTCAATAACTGCCACAAGCCGGCCGCGTCGCATGACAGCGATCCGGTCAGCGATCTCTAGGACGTGCGGCAACTGGTGGCTGACGAGAATGACCGCGATGCCGGCCGATCGGACTCGGTCGATAAGAGATAAGACCTCTCTCTGCTGTTCCACACCGAGGGCCGCCGTCGGTTCGTCCAACAGCAGCGCTTTCTTGCACCACGTCACAGCCCGTGCAATGGCCACTGCTTGTCGCTGCCCCCCGGAGAGTCGACCAACTTCCTCCGCGAGGTTGGGAATCCGGATGTGGATCTCATCGAGGGCAGTACGCGCTTCGGCCTGCATTCGAGACCGGTCCAGCCACCCTATCCATCGGCGTGGCGCAGTTCGGACGGTTAGTTCTCGACCGAGGTACAGGTTGTCTACGACGTCCAAGTCGATAGCCAGCGCGAGATCTTGGTACACCGTCGCGATGCCTGCGTCCGTGGCGTCGACAGCCCCCCTGAGCTCGTGTACCGCTCCGGCGATCTGCAAGGTACCCGAGGTCGGTTTGATGTTGCCGGAAAGAATGCCGAGGAGTGTGCTCTTGCCGGCACCGTTATCGCCGACGATCGCGAGGACCTCGCCGGCCTGCACCTCCAAGCTAACTCCGTCCAGAGCCGTTAGGCCACCATAAAGTTTGGTGAGTTCGTGGGCCACGATGACTGGCCCCTCACCGATCGGCGACCCCTCGATGCCGCCAAAGGATTCAGACGGGAGGTGCTGGGTAGCGTTCACATGGCGGGTGCGCATATCACTGATCCGTCGCTTTCTTGAAGATGATGTCCCGCGGGTGCCGATGCTGCGCGACCGGCTGGAAGCAGAGGGTCGTTCGCCTCCATCGACTTGGGCTGCACCCGGTGTAATGGCCCCGGCCGCTCGGCACGCAACATGCTGTCTACGCTCAGCCGGAGCTATACAGCATGGCTTTGACGTCGGGGTTATCCACATTTTCCGTTGTGACCAGAACATTCTCTAGATTCAACTGTGCCTGTATGGCGGATTTATCTCCGCGCAGGTATCCGTTCGCATACTGGATAGCCGTTCGACCCATCTTCTCTGCGTCTTGAACGATCAGGGACTGGAGATCTCCCGACTTGAGAAGCTGCACTTCAGCGGGTGTACCGTCGTAGGCGATGATCGATATCTTGCCCCCCTGACCGGCGGCTTTGACGGCAGCTGCTGCGCCTTCGGCGTTCACTTCCGTGACGCCAAAGATGCCTTTCAGATCCGGGTGCGCGAGGAGCAGGGCCCGAGCGGCGGTCTGAGATGCGGAAGCATTGCCTCCGGCATTAACGACCGGCGCCAAGGTCACGTTCGGAGCGGCTTTCGTCAGAGCGGACTGGAACCCTTGTACACGTTGTTCGGCCGACAGTGACCCCGCCGCGATATTGATGATCGCGACGGTTCCCGACCCGCCCGCGAACTTGGCCATTTGTGCGCCAGCTACTTCGCCACCATTAACGTTGTTTGCGGTAATCTGGCTGACCAAGCCGCTTGGGTCTTTAAGGCGCCCGTTGACGGTGATGACAGGTATGCCGGCGTCAAGAAACCTCTGAACTGGGGGCCGAATTGCGCTCCCGTCATCGGGTGATACGATCAGAAAGTCGGGGTGCGACGTTAGCACCGAGTTGAGGACAGTCGTCTGGGCGCCAGCATCGAAGTTGGGCGGCCCTTGGTAGTCGACTTTGATGTTGACTTTTGTTGCTTCCTCTTTCATGCCCCTATAGATGGTGTCAAAGAATGGGTTCGGGGTTACTCCGGGCACAAAGGTTACCGTGTACTGCCTCGACGCGGCCCCCCCTCCGGAGTCCGTGCTAGAGCCCGAGCCCGGGTCAGATCCGGGGCTGCTGCATGCCGCACCCACCAACATAAGTGCCGCAGTGGCGACGACGGCCGAACCCTTGGTGACCGATGGGCACGTGATTTTCGTCATGGTGACCTTTGCTTCCGTTGTTGTTGGTGCAGAGCAGTGCGGCAGATTCATCCGGCGCTGGCTGCCCGAACACGTTGCCGATCCACGAGGAGCGCGCCGATGAGGATCAGCCCGACAGCGATGAGCTGCCATGCGGAGTTGACCTTCGCAACGATGAGTCCGGTTGCTAGCACGGCGACAATCAATGCGCCTATTACAGTTCCGGCGATGGAGCCGCGTCCGCCGTAGAGGCTGGCGCCACCGATGATCACGGCGACGATGGCCTGTAGTTCACTACCCGTCCCTGCCGACACGGTGGCGACGCCCAATTGGGCTGTCGCAACGAAACCCGCAAGACCCGCGAGGGCGCCTGAGAAGATGTAGATGATGGTGAGGTGGCCGCGAACGTTGATACCAGTCCGCAGTGCGGCTTGTGTATTGCTGCCGATTGCATGGGTGCGCCGTCCAAACCTGGTCTTGCTAAGGACCACCCAGGCCACGATCGCGACAATTGCGGTCAGGGCCACCGGCGCGGCGATCCAGTTGCCGGCCAGAAGCTTGTTCCCTAGTGTCGACAGTTCGGGGGGGAGGTCCGATATCTCCTGTCCCTTGTTCAGAAGCTGGGTGGCGCCCTGAGCAATGCCGAGCGTCCCAAGCGTGACGATGAGCGGCGTTAGCGAGAAGCGTGTTATAGCTAGGGCATTGAATGCGCCGAAGATCGCGCCGGCAACGAGGGCAACCAAGAAGCCGGTAAGGATCACCGGGTACGCGCCGAGGCTGGACGAGAGGAGGTGCTGCATGATCCACGCGGATGACATGCCGGCGAAGCCGAGGACCGCACCTATCGACAGGTCGACGCCTCCGGCAACGATGACGTACGTCTCACCGATGGCCAGCAGCAAGAGCTCGGTGGCTGCAATTGACGTCACCGTCCAGCCCTGCTTGCTGAAGAAGTTGTCGGTCACTAGAGCGAATGCGATCACGAGGATGACCAGGACGCCGAAAGTCCACAGAGTGCTGTTACGAGCCGTCAACCCTCGCATAGCCTTTCGTACGCTGTCGGCCGGAGGTTCGCTAGGCCCGGTGCGGGGTGGACCGGAGCGCTCTTCCGCCTCGGAATCCGTCTTTGGTGTGACCATGCGATCTCCTTATTCGGCCGTCCCCGCTATGGCCACTGGGGTGGTACCTGGGTCTCGATCGGTGGTATATCTGCATCTGTTGCGCGTTGCCTCGGTCAGGAGCGGTTACCAGTGGGCCGAGGAGTCCAATCCGCCCTGGCGGTGCACGTGTGACGGCCCGCTCGCCGGCCTTGGAACTAGGGCTCCTTCGCGTGACGGTCCTCGAGCTGGCGGGGCGCAGTCGGCTCATGGAGGGGGCGCCAGTTGGGCTCCGCCGGCGATAGGGAGGACTTCGCCGGTGTTGAAGGAGGCCTGGGGCGACGCGAGGAACGCCACCCCCTTGGCCACGTCTTCGGGCATGGCCAGCCGACTGGGGAGGGCGAAGCTGCGTTGACTCGCAAGGAGCGCCGCGAGTTCTTCCGGGGTGCGCCCTGCTCGACGAGGGGCGTCCAAGGGCTGGGCGCAACCGTGTTGACGGTGACGTTCAACGGTGCCAGGTCGATGGCCAGCTCCCGCGTTAGCCCGACGGGTCTCGCCTTGAAGGAGAGGTAGGCAAGGGGGCCGCCGGTCAGCCCCGTCCGGGCGGTCAGGTTCACAACGTGACCTCGGCCAGCCGTCTGCCCGAGCAAGCAGCTGCCTGAAACGGCGACGCGGGCCCCCAGAGGTTGACGGCCGTGATGGACTCCCACTCCTGAGCCCCGCCATCTCCATACCCGCTGCGCTGGTTCACTGCGGCGGTGTTCACTAGCTGATCGATGAGCCCATGCCGCTCGGCGGTTCTCGCCACCAGGCCGCGGTTGTCCGAGTCAGAGGCAACGTCGCAGGGCCGGCTGGCTACCTCCATGCCTGTTTCGGCTTGGATCAGGCGAGCCGCCGCGGCCGCCCTTACGCTAGCGACGCCGGCGCGTGCGACGGTCGTGCCCTCGCGGGCAAACCTCGCCGGGATGGCGCCGCCGATCGCACCGGCACCGCCCGACACGACCACAACTAGATCGACACCGTCGGTCGTGACGCAGGTGCGTGCACGCGGCTCACGCTGGCGCGCGGTGCTGAGTGGATAACACAAGCGAAGTGGGTTCACGAACTACCTCTCGGTCACGTCGATGTGGCCTGAGCGTTTCCGAAGAGCTGGGTGCGTCATCGGTTACAGCAATGAGAAGTCTGGACCCAGGGGCCAGGCCGGTCTAGGTTCATATGGAAAGAAGCGGACGGACATACGCTGGACGTATGATGGGTAGCTGGGGTTAGATTCGTTCATGGATCTGAGACACATGCGCTACTTGCTCGCGGTGGCCGAGCACGGGCACTTCGGGCGTGCGGCAGAGGCGCTGGGCATCAAGCAACCGCCGCTCTCACAGCAGATCCAGTCGTTGGAGGTTGAACTCGGTGTGCAGCTCTTCGTGCGATCGCGACAAGGGTCCCAATTGACGCCCGCGGGAGAGGCTTTTGCGGTTCATGCTCGCGCGGCGCTGGAAGCTGCCGATGCGGCTCGAGTAGAGTCGCAGCGGGTAGACCGCGGGGATGCTGGCCGTCTGGTTGTGGGCTTCCTCCCGTCAGCGTTCGACACGCTGCTGCCGAGAGTCTTCGCCAGACTCGCTCGGCGGTGGCCTCAGGTCGCCGTACAGCCAATCGAGTTTCCGCTTACGGTGGAAGCCGTCGCCGCCCTCCGGCGGGGAACAATCGACTGGGCAGTCGGCCGTCCTCCGCTCGCATCCTCCGGGGTCCACGATGACTTGCGCGCGCTGCCATTGCTTGAGGACCAGGTCAATGTCGTCTTGCCGCGCACCCACCCTCTGGCGCGCCGCACCGAGCTGGAACTGGGGGCATTGAAGTCGGACTCTTTTCTCATCACGCCGCTGGAGGAACGGTTTCCGGGCTATTTTCAGATGATCTGCCGGGCCGCTAGTTTCGAGCCAACCGTCGCGGGCCGGGTCCAGGGCGCGCATACCCTCGTCGGCATGGTCGCCTCGAACTTCGGGATCGGGTTGCTGCCGCAAAGCGCGAGAGCGATCGCCAGGGCCGGCGTGGTGTTCACGCCACTGACCCCTTCTATCGTGGCGCCCCCGTTGACGTTGATCTGGCGGAGTAGTGATGACCGAGTGTTGAGTCGTCGGTTCTTGGCTGTGGTCCGAGAAGTACTGCAGCTGGACCAGGAGGCCATGAACGGTCAAGACCTGAACAGTGGCTACCTGAGGCTGCTCCGGGCGCAGGTGAGCCGGATCGCGTGACGATCCAGTGAAGGGCGGCCGGAATCCGGTGTTTGCTGCGCGCGGAAACCCCAGTGCAGATAGGGCGGGTCGGCTGGGCTTCGTCTGCAAGGGATCGCCGTCGGCGCTCTCGGACGCCAGGAGAGTCGTGCCAGCCGGCTCCCACTACAGCTCTAGTGTCGGTCCTACCTCAAGTCAGGTTGTGGGCATGGACGACGCCAGCCACAGGCCAAGACGGCGGGCATCGGCGGCAGGCTCGACGTCTTCCACCCGAAAGGGCTCGTATCGCGCCACGCTGCCGCGGTACCAGCGGGCGCCGGCGATAGTGGTGAGGCGGTCAAGCCGGCAAGGTTGTGCACCCGGGGTGCTGAACAGATCGACGAGTGCTTCGCAAGTCGCCAGCAGACCCTCGACAGGGACGGCGATGTCTTCTAGTAGGGCGGTCGTTCCGGACGGTCTGTTGCCGGCGACCGCCGTGTACAGGCCTTTGCGGATGTGCCACAGGCGGGCTCCCTGCCGGGCACCGGTGAAGAGTTCGCCGGGCGTCGACAACGGCAGACGCTCGAAGAGTGTCTCGCCGTCATGGCGTGAGCGGTGAGCGCCCTCCGGCGTTGGCTGACGGAACTCTAGGAGAAGAGCAGCGTGGTCAGACCACGAGGTCGCAAAGGGCGAGCCGACGTCCCGGCGCTCAGCCCTCCTGGCATAGTGTGTTCGAGCGCAGGCACGAGCGGTGTCAGGGTTGAGTAGTGCGTGGAACGCTGGCTTGGCTGCCTGCGTCCATCGGCTTCAGTGCGTTTCACGAATCACCGAAGGCTCCAGGGTCGGGTGGCCCGGGGCAATTTCACCCCCTGATGACGCTTACCGAAAGTCCCCAGTGTCGCTCATCGAAGTTCCCCACCCTGTGGCGTTGATGAGGTTAGCGGATTGTGTTGGGTTCGAGGGTGTCGAGCAGGTCGGATATCGCGACGGGTTCAG
>JAABUM010003128.1_pt1 | contig 20984 bp, 20 predicted proteins | sample 5559161 | NCBI WGS metagenome assembly JAABUM01 (sample SAMN10711868, study PRJNA513369) | rock metagenome | isolation source: Antarctica rocks | place: Antarctica: Victoria Land, Siegfried Peak nord
GCTGAGAACGGCGAAAGCCGCCCACATGGGCTTGTAGTAACACGACCCCACAGCGCCCTGCGCGCAAACCCCCAGGTCAGCGGCATGATCACGCCAGTCGTGTGCTCATCATCTGCGGAAGTCCGGCTGGTGCGACAGCAGCTTTTAGCCCATGCCCTGGAGACCAGCGGGTCCGAGGGCGCTGCTCGGGTCCGCGTGGTGCACGTTCTGTCGGAGCACAACGTGGAGTACCAGCACTCCCTGGCCCGACCCGAGCACCGAGCGCTCGGGGACACGGTGAGTGAGGTGTGGCATCGCCTCCTGCGCCGGCCCGACCGGTTTCTGTCGGTAGACAGCAAGCTCTTCCTTGACCCAGAGATCACTTCCGAGGAGTACGTACGAAGGTACGGTGCCCAGCCTGACCCGCCCGCTGGGGATGCCGCGTCTCGAGCCTGACGGGAACCCTCCCCATCATCAATCTCTCTGGCCTCGAAGGCCCGCTCGCTTCGACCGTCCACGACATCACCGGATGCGAGAACATCCACGCATGAACCAGCCCGTAGAAACCGGATCCGCACCGGCAAAGACACCGGACTCGGGCACCTGCCCTCGCGGCACCAGACCATCAACGAGGTCTGGGTCGAACTCGCCCCGATCCCCGCAGACCAACTCGGCCGTGGCTCAATCGATGCTGCCACCGATGATCCCGGGCTGCGCGGCTTCGAGCCCAAGACCCTGCGGTATCGGCTGCTTCGTGCCGCGGCCCGCGTCACCGGGGGCCGGCGCGAAGTTTTCCTGCGCCTGGTCGAACGCTGGCCCTGGGCATTGGCGCTGGTCAGAGCATTCGCGCGCCTGCGCCAGATTCCGCTCTCAGCCCGACCAGCCGGTACCACCACCTCGCGCCGCTCACCAAGCCCACGGAGACACCGGGCCCGCGCCGGCGCTCAACGTCGCCCCGACACCCGACCGCCCAGACCAAGATCATTAGGCGACGGATGAGCACACTACTGAAGCTGGGCTAGTGCCGGCGACTGAACATGCGCGTCGGCTTGGCCACCGTCGCGGCAGCGTTGCTGCCCGCTGCACGGCTGCCACTTTCCACCGCAACCAGCCGCGACGTCAGGTCAGCGACCTGCTTCTCCAGCTCGATCAGCCGACTCAGTGGGGCCGACTCCACCGCAGCCGGGTGGGGCTCCGGGCCGGTGGACGTCAGCGGTACCGGGCTCGCAGGTGCGGCCGCCGTCGTGGACCGTCGTGTCGAAGGCACCTTGGTGGCAGCACCCTTGCTGGCTGGTCCGGCCGCGCTTGCCTTGCGGGCAGGCGCCGACGTCTTCTTCGTCGCGGGTTTCTTCGCGGGAGCGTTCTTTGCGGGAGCGGCCGTTTCAGCGACCTTCCGCGTGGTGGCGTTCTTGCTCGCTGCTGAGGGCTTCTTGGCGACGGCTTTCACCGACGGCGTGCTCGCGGGGCCAACGTGCGCCGCGGCATAGGCATCGACGACCTTGGCAGGCAACGGCCCCCTGGCGCTGATCGTGAACCCGTTGCTACGGGCCCAATCACGGACGGTGGTCGCTTCGGCTCTGTTCACGGGAGTGTTTTACCAGACCTGCGTCTCACATTCTTGTCCACCGCCTCGTCAGCAACGTGCTGCGTCTGCGATTGGTTGAGGAACCATCAACCCGATGGTCGTAGCTGGGCGCACCGCGGAAAGGCCGGCGGCTCGATCGCGTCCGCAGTAGCTAGGCGTCCGTGAAAGCGGGTCAAGTCCAATTCGTCGACGAAGTGGAAGCGAAGCCGGTCGCGTCCGCTCGATCGCCACCGGCGTTGACGGCTACCCGGCGGCCTCGCCGCCATACTGTCCATCGAGGCGCTCATGGCCGAGGTGTGCCATCGACGATGATGCAGGCCGCCAGGAGAGGGCGCAGTGGATAGTCAACGCACACACACGTGGTACGTCACTCGTTCGCTGTTTCTGGGGGATCCGCCGGCTTTGCCTGGTGCTGTTAAGGTCGCTGACCCCGCACAGGCGGCAGAGCTCGTCAGGGCGGGTGGCATCGCGGTGCTGCCGGCGGGTTCTTGGGACATGGCTGATGAGGTTCTGTGGCTGCTCGACATCGACCCAGGTTGGCGCGAGCACCTGTTGCACTGGGCGAGAACGGGTCAGGTCCGGCGGCCGTTGCCGACGCAAGAGCACCCAGCCGAGCCAGCTCCCCGCCGCCCGACGCTTGCGTCAGGGACAGGGCCATGGCCTGATCCACCCGATGGCCAGAAGGCGGGATCGAGGTCGGTGCTGGCCGCGGAGTTGGCCGACCTCGAGCAGGTGGATAGCTACCGATATAGCGCCCTAGTGCGACTTGCTGAGGGCGCCGCCGGTCGAGGGATGCACCATGATGATGCACTCCGACGCGCCCTCGACGAAACCGCTGCCGACGACGAGGTGTTCGACGACATGTTGGCTGAGCGACTACGCGTGGCGTCTACCCCCGGTCCTGGCGTCCACGAAGCCGATGAGGGCGGCGGATTCGCAGAACTGGCCGCGGACTGGGCTGGTGGTGCACCGGCGTTGCTCCCGTCCCCTCGGACTCCGGGCTGCTGACCGGGTGCGTGGCGACGCGCTGCCTCGGCGGCAGTAGCGACGTCACGTGCGGCGAAGTCCTGCCAGTAGCAGCGCAGGCGTGCTGCCGAGGCGCTATCCGGAACCACAGCACAATGGGTGGGTGGGTGGGTGCGCCAGCGGCCACACTGCCTGTTCGGTCGGTGCGCTTCGCTCCATCCGCTCACGCCGCGGTTGCGGGCCGCTGCCAGCTGTGGGGCGATGTTGACGCCGGTGCTGTGATGTTCCATCGGCTGAGGCCGCTGGTTGCGTTGGCGACATCGAACATCTGGTCGTCGTAGGTGCTGTAGCCGCATTCGTCGTCGACGCCTCGGGCACCGGGAGTGCCGCAGGGCGGCATCAGTCGCCCTCAAGGCCTTGCCACGTCCGTCCCTGCTTTGGCGGGCTGTGTCCAGGCGGTCGCGACCATGTCGCACCCAGCGGGTCTCCCTGCTCATCACGATTGCCGGGTGACGCTGGTTCCGCACCACAGTGATTGGTCGGCCGGTCCTCCTGAGGGGGAGGCACCCGGTGCTACCGGGTTGCTGGGTCCTTGCGGACCGCTCTTGACCTGCCGCCAACATTGCCCTCGCCGCCGACAGGGACCAGGCCTTGCGGGCGCTGAGGAGGACGAAAAGTGCCGGTGTCAGACCTGTCCTGACGGAGCCGCCCGACCCGCCCTGGCTCATGAGACTGCCGGCACCGCCAAGGCGTCGGTGCCGGCCCTCCGGTGGTGCTCAGCCAGTCGCGGTCACGACTCCCTCGCCCGAAGCCTCGTCGTACCGGTAGACCTGACGGCCCTCGATCCACGCCGCCGCCACGCGCGACACCGCGTCGAGCGGGTCTCCCGACCACAGGCACAGGTCGGCGTCCTTGCCGGCCGCGATCGAGCCGAGCCGGTCCTGAACCCCCATGACCGTGGCCGGGTTGAGGGTTATGGCCCGCAGCGCGACCTCCGGGTCGAGTCCGTCCCGTACAGCCAGCACGGCCTGCAGCACAAGGTAGTGGATCGGCACGACGGGGTGATCGGTGATGATCGAGATGGTGACGCCCGCGGCGTGCAGCCTGGCCGGATTGCGCATCGAGCGGTTGCGCAACTCGACCTTCGAGCGCGACGTCATCAACGGCCCGATCAGCACCGGAACGCCGCGGTCGGCGAGGAGTTCGGCGACCAGGTGGGCCTCCGTACCGTGGTCGATGACGAGTTCGTAGCCGAACTCGTCGGCCAGCCGTACGGCGGTGGCGATGTCGTCGGCCCGGTGCGAGTGCTGGCGCCAGGGGATCTCGCGCCGAAGCACCTGCAGCAGGGCCTCGGACACCAGATCGACGTCCGGAGCCGCCTCGCCGGTCGCCTGCGCGCGCTCCTGCTTCGCGCCGTGGTCGCGGGCGGTGGCCAGCGCGGTACGGATGACGGCAGCCGTCCCGAGCCGCGTCGAGGGCATCTTCTTCTGGTCGCTGTAGACGCGCTTCGGGTTCTCGCCCAGCGCGGACTTCATGCCGCTCGGCGCGCGCAGCAGCATGTCGTCGACGGTGCGGCCCCAGCACTTCAAGGCGACCGTCTGGCCACCGATCGGGTTGCCCGAGCCGGGATTGACGTTGACCGCCAGGACCCCGCCCGACAGCGCGTCGGCCCAGCCGAGGTCGGCGGGGTTGATGGCGTCGAGGGCGCGGACGTGCGCGGTCACCGGGCCGGTCATCTCGTTGGTGTCGTTGCCGGCCCAGCCCTCGCCCTCCTCGTGCACCCCGAGATGGGTGTGGGCGTCGAGGAAGCCCGGCAGCACCCACTGACCGGACGCGTCGACGACCTCGGCCTCCGGCGGAACCGGCGTGTCTGGTCCGCCGACGGCGGTGATGCGGCTGTCGACGCAGATCACCACGCCGTCGTCGATGGGTTCGCCGTCAATCGGCACGACACGTCCGCCGACGAAGGCGAGGGAAGTAGCGGGCACAAGAGCTCCAGGGTTCGAGGTGGGCACGTCGGTCCTGTCCGACGTGCCCACCCCGGGCGATCCCTAGCCGTACGGAATCGGTGTCGACCCGGGCGGTCAGCCCTGCAGGCCGCTGCGGGTGACGGACGCGGATGCCCTGCTGATGGCCGCCCGTGACCGCGACCCCGTGGCCTCCGACACCCTGCGCAATGAGCCGGAGCTTGCACTGTGCATCGCTGTGCAGGATGCCGTGCCGCCGCCCGACGTCCGCGGGATCAGCGGGTTGTCGAGTCCCGAGACCGGAGCGATCGCCAGCGTGAAGGCGGAACCCTGGCCGGCGACGGGCGACCCCCGGTAGGTGCCGTCGTGGCGCCTGAGCGGTTACGAGAGGCGTTGCCAGGGGGCGGTCCTTCGGCGTGCAACGACACCAACGGGTCGGACGACCGAGACGTGAGCGTCTCAGTCCGTCGCCTGGACGGGGTGGAGCCAGCCGTCACCGTCTCCACTGGCGACCGCAGAGCGTGTATGTGCGGGAGGGCGCTGAGCTCTCGCTGTTGCCGAATTGGCTAGGCGGCATCGGACCGCCCTTACCACGGGGGTAGGTGATGCTCCTACTGTCAACTGAGGGCTGATTTCGGCAGCGAGTTGTAGACCTCGCGGGCGATGTAGCGCTTGAGGCACGGATGGCTTCGCTCTTGGTCTTGCCTTCGGCCTGGCGCTTGGCGACGTAGTCGCGGGTGGGTTGGTCGCAGCTGAGGCGGACCATCGCGATGCGCCAGAGCGCAGCGTTGGCTCGACGGTGTCCGCCTCGGTTGAGGCGGTACCGGTTCTAGATTTGTCCGCTGTTGGCGGGTACCGGTGAGCTCCCGACGAGGCTGGCGAAGGCGCGTTCGTGGTGCAGCCGGTTGGGGTTGTCGCCGGCGGTGAGCAGCAGGGTGCTGGCCGTGTCCGGGCCGACGCCGCGTTTGGCGACGAGATCAGGTGCGAGCGCAGTGGTGATCCGGCGGAGCCTGGCGACGGTGCTTTTGAGCCGGGCGTCGAGGAAAGCGATGCGGGCGGCCAGCTCGCGCAGAGTCAGGCGGGTGATGGCGCCGAGGCCGTCGTCGTCGGTGCGGATCCGGAAGGCTGAGCAGGTCGCGAGCAGGGCACCCCGGGGCAGATCGCGCAGGCGTGCACGCAGCTCGTCGGGGGCGGTGCCCAGGACCGCACGCAGCTGGTTGAGGGCCTGGGTGCGGGCCTGGGTGCGGGCCTTGTTCGCGCTGCGCTGCAGGGACTTCAGCGCTCGCAGAGCCTCAACCGGACCGTCGTGGGTCTTGGGCGTGGCGGTGGCCTCGGGCGTCAGCACAGCCCGGCCAGCTGCGATCGCATCGACAACGTCGGACTTGCCGTAGCAGCGCCGCACCTGCCGGTTGGGACGGCTGACCTCCAACACCTTGAGGCCGTGACCGGTGAGGTGACGAGCCAGCGCGGTGCCGTAGCTACCGGTGCCCTCGACCCCGACGGCCACGAGCTCACCAAGCCCTGACATCCATGCCAGCAGCGCCGCGTAACCGGCGGCAGTCGTTGGGAAGCTCGCTGTTCCGAGCAGCCCCCCGTTCGGTCGAGCGCTGCTGCGACGCTCTAGAAGGCAACAGGTTTGTGGCGCAGTTTGCCAGTATGTGAGCATGGCCATTACTGCGGGAAGTTCGCCGCAGGCGGACGACAACGCTCCTGTGGGGCGCGCTACCGTCCAGCAGGACTTCCGTCGCCTGTGGCTGGCCCAAGGACTCAGCTTCGCCGGCAGCGGTATGACGCTTGCCGCCGGTCCGTTGCTGATGACGACGTTGACATCGAACCCAGTGCTCATCGGCGGTGCCGCAGGGGCGCAGCAGCTCCCCGTCCTGCTCTTCGGGCTGTTCGGCGGAGCCTTGGTGGACCGGCGCGAAGCCCGTCGGCTGATCGTCTCCACGGACCTCGTGCGTGGCCTGCTGATGGTGCTGCTGTCCGTCGGCGCATTCGCCGGCGTCGTCGCGGGCGGCCGGGGAGTAGCAGCCGTCTATGCCACGGTTTTCCTGCTGGGGATGGGCGAGTGCATCGTTCGGCCGGCGGGGCTCGCCCTGCTGCCCAGCATTGTCGCTCCCGATCGCCTCGCCGGGGCCAATGCCCGGCTGCATACGACGTTCATCGTTGGTGGCAACCTGGTCGCCCCACCTGCCGGCGCCCTGCTCTTCTCCCTCGCGCGACCGCTGCCCTTTGCCGCCGATGCGGTGTCGTTCGTCGTGGGTTCGCTGCTCCTGCTGCGGCTAGCGGCGAGGGGTGCGCCCGCAGCGGCGTCGACGGGTTCCTTCCGCCGGGACGTCACGGTCGGGCTGCGCTGGCTGATGAATCATCCACGCCTGCGCATCCTCGCGCTGTGCATGCTGGTCATGAACATCACGCTCGGTGGGGTCATCGCCACGCTCGTCATCTACGCACAACGGCGGCTGCACATCACCGGGCCCGGCTACGGCTTGCTGCTCGCCTGCGTCGCTGCGGGCAGCATCGGCGGCAGCCTGGTGGCGGGCCGCCTGCGGCGAGTGGTCGGACCCGGCCGCCTCCTGGCGATCGGTCTCGTCGTGGAGACCAGCACCCACCTGGGGTTGGCGCTCGTGACCGTCCCGCTGGCCGCCGCCGCAGTGCTCGTCGTGTTCGGGGTGCACGACGGCATCTGGGGGGTGGTCACGACGACCGCCCGCCAGCAGCTGATCCCGGAGGACATGCGGGGACGCGTCCAGGCCGCCTACTTGACGTTCTCTGTCGGTGGGCACGCGGTCGGCGGTTTCCTGGGCGGGGCGCTCGTCGCGCTGGGCGGGCCGACGGGGCCGCTGTGGTTCGCCTTCGGTGTGATGAGCCTGCTCTGCTTGGTGGCCGTCCCGGTCGTCTGGCGATCGGACTGGCCGCGCGACTGAGTCGGATGCCGGCCGCTCCGGGTCGGGAAACGAGGACGACTCACTCCTCAGCCGCCGGAGACAGTGGCGACGGTCGCCAAAGTGCGGGTCATCTGTGCGAGGCATTCGACGCTCGCGGCACATAGCTCGGTGACCAGCAGGACGCAGTCCGCGGCGGTGAGGGCGTTGACGGTCAACTGCCCCAAGCTCGGTGGGCAGTCGACGAGGACCACGTCCCACTGCCGAGCACCCCGTCGAGCGCGGTGCACAGTCGGTACTCCCGGCCCAAGTCCTGAGTCTTAGGCTGGCCAGCGCAAAGTGCGCCGCAATATGCACTGTGCACGCACAGAAGCTGGGCGCCGGGTCCCATGTTTCAGCCGAGAGCTTACGGTCCTTCGGGAGACTTCCGTACGGTGGCCGCTGCGTCACGGGAGCGTCACGGTCCCCGCCGAGGTGCGGCGCAACAGCCCCATGTGCTGCTTCACTACGAGCACAACGGCGTTCACGTGCCCGCGACCGACCCATCAGAAGCCCTCGAGGGGAGCGCCATGAGCGCACACCGCACCGCCAGGAGAGTCCTTCCCGTTCTGCTCGTCAGCACGCTGGCCGCCGCCGGCTGCAGCAGCAGCACCAGCAGCCCCAAGCCAGGCGCCGGCGCACCGGCCAAGGCCGCCAACGTCAAGGACGAAGGACGGTGGCACGCTGACCTTCGGCGCCGACCAGGAGCCCAGCGGCTTCAACAACAACACGTCCAAGGACAACTCCACGGCGGCCGGCGACGTCGACAGAGGCCTGCTGCCGAGCGTATTCAAGACCCACCCGGACTTCACGCCTCAGCTCGACAAGGACCTGATGGTCTCGGCCGAGCTGACCAAGCCCGAGCCCGAGACGATCGTCTACAAGATCAAGCCTGAGGCGAAGTGGTCGGATGGCGTGCCGGTCGACGCCAAGGACTTCATCTTCAATTACAAGGCCCAGAACGGCACCGACAAGAAGTTCGACGTCGCCAGCACCACCGGCTACGAGGACGTCGCCTCGGTCACCGGCTCCGACACCGAAAAGACCGTAACGGTGGTGTTCAAGAAGAAGTTCGCCGAGTGGAAGAGCCTGTTCAACAACCTGATCCCCGCGCACATCGTGCAGAAGGACCCCAAGGGGATCGAGGAGGGCTGGAACAACGGTTTCAACAAGATGGTGCCGGTCTCGGCCGGCCCGTTTAAGTTCCAGACCTACAAGCCGACCGAGAGCCTCACCCTGGTGCGCAACGACGCCTACTTCGGCCCGAAGGCGCACCTGGACTCGATCCTGTTCCGCTTCCTGCCCGAGTCCACCACCCAGCCGGACGCGCTCAAGAACGGTGAGGTGCAGCTGATCTACCCGCAGCCGCAGCTGGACCTGGTCGCCGCGGTCAAGGCGATCCCCGGGGTCACGAACAGCATCAACTTCGGCCTCACCTTCGAGCACTTCGACTTCAACACCAAGACGCCCGGCCTGGACGACCCGGCCGTGCGCAAGGCCATCGCCACCGGTCTGAATCGGGAGTCGATGATCAAGCGCACCGTCGCGCAGTTCAGCGACAAGGCGAGCGTGCTCGGGAACCGGATCTACTTGACCGGCCAGCCGGAGTACAAGGACAACTCCGGCAGCTATGGCAAGGGCGACGTCGCCGGGGCGATGAAGGCCCTGGAGGCGGCCGGCTACGCCAAGGGCGCCGACGGCATCTACGCCAAGGCCGGCAAGAAGCTCTCGTTCCGCTTTTCCACCACCTCGGGCAACAAGTTGCGCGAGACCCAGGGCGAGCTGCTCAAGACGCAGATGAAGGCAATCGGCGTCGACATCAAGATCGACAACGTCAAGGCCGCGGTGCTGTTCGGCGAGCGCCTGCCGAAGGGCAACTTCGACATCGCCGACTTCGCCTGGGTGGGCACGCCGTTCGCCACCTCCAACAAGTCGATCTACGTCACCGGGGGCGGCCAGAACTACGGCAAGGGCTCCGACCCGAAGGTGGACGCGCTGTTCAACCAGGCCGGCGGCGAGCTCGACGACGCCAAGCGCACCGACCTGCTCAACCAGGCCGACGCCGAGCTGTGGCAGAACATGGTCACCATCCCGCTCTACCAGAAGCCGACCTTCATCGCCTACAGCGACAAGTACGGCAACATCGGGGACAACGCCTCCGCCGAGGGCCCCTTCTGGAACGCCGGCACCTGGGGCATGAAGTCCTCCTAGCGGCGCGCTCACCGGCGACGGCGCCCTGACGGCTCCGTGTACCGCTGGTGTCCAGGACGCCCCTGCAGCCCTAGGCTGCAGGGGCGTTCGTGTACTCCACCGAGAACGTCCGTACCACTAGCCGCCCGACCGGGCGGTCCTGGGAGCCCACGTGCTTGCCTACACCCTGCGCCGGCTGTTGATCTCCGTGCCGTTGCTGATCATCTCCTCGATGGTCGTCTACCTGCTCGTGAACCTCGCCGGCGATCCGCTGGCCGAGCTGAAGTCGCGCAACCCCCCCGTACCCGAAGCGGTCCTGCAGGCGCGGCGGCACGCGCTCTACCTCGACCACTCGCTGCCCGCGCAGTACGTCCACTGGCTGACCGGGATAGTGCAGGGCAGGTTCGGTCCGTCCATCACCGGCCTGGACATCGGGGCCGACCTCCAGCACCGCCTGGGCGTGACGCTGCGCATGGTCGTGCTCGCGATGGTCCTGGCGATCGTGCTCGCGGTGATCGTCGGCGTGCTGTCGGCGGTGAAGCAGTACTCCCCGGGCGACTACACCGCGACGCTGCTGGGCTTCCTTGCCCTGTCGATGCCGGTGTTCTGGTTCGCCGCGCTGCTGAAGGAGTTCCTGGCGATCGATATCAACCAGGCCGTCGGGTCCGTGTTCGTCTACACGGTCGGCGACCAGACCCCCAACCTCACCGGCAGCTTCGGTTCTCGGCTGCTCAACCAGCTCGGCCACCTGCTGCTGCCCACCCTCGCCCTAGCTGCGGTGAGCTACGCCGCATGGAGCCGCTACCAGCGCTCGTCGATGCTCGACGGCTTAACAGCGACTACATCCGGTTGGCCCGGGCCAAGGGCCTGTCGCGATCGCGGGTGCTCGTCCGACACGCCTTGCGCTGTGCGCTGATCCCGCTCACCACCATCGTCGCGCTGGACGTCGGTGCGATCCTCGGCGGCGCGGTGATCACCGAGCGGGTGTTCGCCTGGCACGGTATGGGTGAGATGCTGCTGACCTCGGTGAGCACCCAAGACACCAACCGCATCCTGGCCTGGCTCATGGTCAGCGCCGTCATCGTGGTGCTATTCAACTTGTTCGCCGACCTGCTCTACGCCTACCTCGACCCGAGGATCCGCTATGCCTGACAGTGCTGAGCTGGACGTCCTGCTTTCCGGTGACCCGGACGAGACGGCCACAACCAGCCGAATTGAGCGCGAGTTCACCGTCGAGACGCGCTCGCAAGGCCGCCTGGTACTCCGGCGCTTCCGGCAGCACCGGCTCGCGGTGGTGAGCTTGGTCGTCTTCCTGCTGCTCGTCGTGGGCTCGCTCGCCGGTAACCTGCTCTGGCACTACACCAGCACCACGATCACCGACGACCTGTCGCTCGCGCCGACGCTGAAGCACCCGTTCGGCACGGATGGCGTCGGTCACGACCTGCTGGCGCAGGTGCTGGCCGGCACCCGCGTCTCGATCCTGGTCTCGCTGCTCGTGGCGGGGCTCTCGACGGTGTTCGGGACCGTTTACGGCGCCCTGTCGGGCTACTACGGCGGCCGGGTCGACAACCTGCTGATGCGCTTCGTCGACCTGGTGCTGACCGTGCCAAGCCTGGCGATCCTGGTCACCCTGTCGACCCTGCTGGCCGGCGGCGGTGGTGACCCGATCACCATCGCGCTGATCCTGGCATCGCTGTCCTGGTTGTCGATCGCGCGGGTCATCCGCGGGCTGTTCCTGTCCCTGCGGGAGAAGGAGTACGTCGAGGCGGCGCGCTGCCTAGGCGCCAGCGATCGCCGGATCATCTTCCGGCACCTGCTGCCCAACGCGGTCGGCCCGATCATCGTCAACGCCACGATCACCGTTGCGGTCGCGATCCTCATCGAGACGGCGCTTTCCTACCTCGGCTTCGGCATCAAGTTTCCGAGCACCTCGCTCGGCCTGCTCATCAGCGACGGGCAAGCCGCCGCGTCGACCCGCCCCTGGCTCTTCTACTTCCCGGGACTCGTCATCATCCTGATCGCCCTGACCATCAACTTCGTCGGCGACGGCCTGCGCGACGCCCTCGACCCGCAGCAGAACCGGGTGCGCGCGTGACGTCCCACGCGCTGCAACCCACGGCCCCCGCGAGTAGCAGCACCTCGGACGTGGTCCTGGAGGTCACCGACCTGACGGTCGCGTTCCCTACCGACGACGGTGTGGTGCAGGCGGTCCGCGGGCTGTCCTACACCCTGCGGCGCGGTGAGGTCCTCGGGATCGTCGGCGAGTCCGGCTCCGGCAAGTCCGTCACCTCGCTGGCGATCATGGGACTCCTCCCGCACACCTCCAGGGTCACCGGATCAGTGCGCCTGAGCGGCCAGGAGCTGATCGGCGCCAGCTACGACGAGCTGGCGAAGGTCCGCGGCCGTCAGGTCTCCATGGTCTTCCAGGACCCGATCTCCTCCCTCAACCCGGTCTACAGCGTGGGCTGGCAGCTGGCCGAGGCCGTGCGCGCACACAGCAAGGCCTCCAAGAAGCAGGCGTGGGAGCGCTCCGTCGAGCTGCTCGATCTGGTCGGCATCCCCAGGTCGAGGGACCGGGCCTCGAACTACCCGCACGAGTTCTCCGGCGGCATGCGGCAGCGCGTGGTCATCGCCATGGCGATCGCCAACCACCCCGACGTCCTGATCGCCGACGAACCGACCACCGCCCTAGACGTGACGGTGCAGGCCCAGATCCTGGAGACCCTCGACATCGCCCGCGAGGCCACCAACGCCGCGATGGTGCTCATCACCCACGACCTGGGCGTCGTCGCCGGTGTCGCCGACCGCGTCCTCGTCATGTATGCCGGCAAGCCGGTGGAGACCGGCTCGGTCGAGGACATCTACTACCGGCCGCGGATGCCGTACACGATGGGCCTGCTGGCGAGCATCCCCCGGCTGGACGAGAAGACCGGAGGGGTGCTGCAGCCGATCCCGGGCTCACCGCCCTCACTGCTCAACCTGCCGCCCGGCTGCCCGTTCTCCTCGCGCTGCACCTACCGGATCGAGGTGTGCGACCAGACCGAGCCCGCGCTCCTGCCAGTCGACGGTCTCGCCCACCACGCGGCCTGCCACCTCGCCTCCACCTTCACGGGGGACGGCACCGTGCAAGAGCGCGTCGTGGCGGCCGAGGCCGCCGCCGAGGGCGACAGTCGTACGCCGGCGACGAAGGCCCGGTGACCGCCGCCCGGCCGGACGTCGGTGTCGAGAAGTACAGGGATGAGCCGGTCCTGCAGGTGCGCAACCTGGTGAAGCACTTCCCGGTACGCGGGACCGGTCTGCTCCGGCGCGCCGGCAGCGAGATCCATGCGGTGTGCGACGTGTCGTTCGAGCTGCACCGCGGGAAGACGCTCGGGCTGGTCGGGGAGTCCGGCTGCGGGAAGTCCACGACGGGGCGCGTGGTGCTCAACCTGCAGCCGGCCACGACCGGCCAGGTGCTGTACGACGGGCGCGACGTGACCCAGCTGCGCGGCAAGGAGCTGCGAGGTCTGCGACGCGAGCTGCAGCTGGTCTTCCAGGACCCCTACGCCTCGCTCAACCCGCGGATGAACGTCAACGACCTCGTCGCCGAGCCGCTCGACATTCACGACCTCGCCGGCGATCGGGCCGGCCGGCGCGACCACGTGCAGGAGCTGCTGCGCCTGGTCGGTCTCAACCCGGAGCACGGCAACCGCTACGCCCACGAGTTCTCCGGTGGCCAGCGCCAGCGCATCGGTATTGCCCGCGCGCTCGCCCTCGAGCCGAAGGTGCTCGTCCTTGACGAGCCGGTCTCGGCCCTGGACGTCTCGATCCAGGCCGGTGTCGTCAACCTGCTCGAGCGGCTGCAGGACGAACTCGGGTTGTCCTACCTGTTCATCGCGCACGACCTGTCCGTGGTGCGCCACATCGCCGACCGGGTCGCCGTGATGTACCTCGGCCGAATCGTGGAAATCGGCACCCGAGACCAGATGTTCGAGCAACCGGCGCACCCGTACACGCGGGCGCTGCTGTCGGCCATCCCCATCCCGGACCCGCACAAGGAGCGGGCACGCCAGCGCATCGTGATCAGCGGCGACGTCCCGTCCCCCGCCGACCCGCCGAGCGGCTGCCGGTTCCGCACCCGCTGCCAGGTGTTCCGCGACCAGCTCACCGACGACCAGCGCGAGCTGTGCATCGGGCAGCAGCCGGAACTCATCAAACGGGGGCAAGAGCACCCGGTGGCGTGCCACTACGCCGAGGACGAGGCCGTCGTCTAGACGACATGGAGGTGCGGTTCTTGGGCCGGGACCTCACTCGCAAGTTGTCGTGGGTTGCCGGGCCGGAGTTGAGTCCGCGGTGGTAGGGCCGACAATTGCGGGAGGTCCCGGTGGGGATGAAGCAGAGCTTCGTCGGTCTGGATGTGCACGCCCGTTCGGTCGTGGCGTGCGGTCTGGACGATGTGACAGGTGAGTTGAGCGAGGCCCGGCTGGTGCCGGACAACGAGACCACCGTTCTGGCCTGGCTGCGAGCGCTGGCCGTCCCGGTTGCGGTGGTTTAGGGAGCCGGGCCGACCGGCTACGGGCTTACTACACCGCCGGTCTGTTCGTAAGCACCCCCGTCCCGGACCCGCGTGGGGGGGCAAGGCCCGGGTTGGTATCCGGGGCGAGCTGCCGAGCCCGGTGAATCCGCCGCCCGGCTGCCGCTTCCGCCCACGCTGCCCCGCCACAGAGGACCTGTGCGAGCTGGTCGACACCACCCATGCGCCCGTTCGGTGCAGGTCACTGGGCGGCCTGCCAATTTCCGCTCCAGCCACCGGTGACCGACTCGGACGTAGGGTCCGAGTCCTCGATGCGCGCTGCTGCCCTAACCTCGACCTTCCTCCCTTCCCCTCCCAAACCGGCGGTCTCCCTGTTGCGCTCTGACCAGATCGACCTCCTGTCCACCCTGTCGGCTCCCACGCTGCACCCGGACGGGGACCGCGCCGTCGTCTCCGTCGTACGGCCGGACGTGGCGTCGAACGAGTACGTCGGCCAGCTGTGGGTCGTCCCGGTGGCCGGCGGCGAGCCCACCCGGCTGACCCGCGGCCACAGGGACACCTGCCCACGGTTCTCGCCGGACGGCCGGCTGCTCGCCTTTCTGCGGGCCGAGCCGAAAGGCGGCAACGCCCAGGTGCACGCCGTCCCGGCCGACGGGGGTGAGCCGGTGCGCCTGAGCGAGGCTCCGCTCGGGGTCGGAGAGCCGAAGTGGTCTCCGGACAGCCGGCGCCTCGCCTACACCGCCCGTCGTCCCGAGGACGGTCGGTACGGCACGGACGACGACGTCAGCGCGGACGCCGAGCCGCCGCGCCTTCTCACCGACCTCCGCTACCTCGAGGACGGGGTGGGCTACGTGGGTGACCGCCGCAGCCAGGTCTACGTCGTGGACGTACCGGACCCCCGCGCGGATGAGGTCGGCGCCCCGCCGCCGCAGCCGACGCAGGTCACCGACGGTCCCTTCGAGTCCGTCGAAGTCGCTTGGAGCCCCGACGGAGCCCGCCTCGCGTTCGTGAGCGCCCGCCACCAGGAGCGCTTCGCCGACCTGCGCGCGGACGTGTGGACGTGCGCGCCGGACGGCACCGACCTGGTCCAGGTGACGCCGACCAGCCTGGCGGCGCAGAGCGTGGCGTGGTCAGCGGACGGCGATGTCCTGTGGTTCCTGGCCAGCGACCCTGGCCCGTCCGGCCTGGAGTTCATCGCCAGGCACACCGGGCTGTTCTCCGTACCCGCCGACGGCTCCGCCGAGCCGGTCCGGCACACCGACGCCGAAACCGTCGACCTCGGGGAGGTGGGCTCGCACCTGACAGTCACTGAGGACGGCGTGCTGGTGCAGAACCGCGCACGAGGAGCCGTGGAGCTGCTGCGGGTGCGGCCCGACGGCACGGAGCCGGAGGTACTGCTCGACGGGCAGCGCTGCGTGACGGGTCACCACGCCCGCGGCGTCGGCCCTACCGCGGTCCTCGTCGCCACGGTCCTGAGCCCTGACTCTCCCGGAGAGCTCGTCCTCGTCGCCCCGGGACCCGTTCGCCAGCTCACCGACTTCGCGGCTGCCGTGCGCTCCGGCGCAGGGCTGCGGCCACTGCAGGAGATTACGGTCAAGGCGGACGACGGCTACCCGGTGCACGGCTGGGTTGTACTGCCCGATGGCCACGGTCCGCACCCGGTTCTGCTGGACATCCACGGCGGCCCCTTCACCCAGTACGGCTGGCACGTCTACGACGAGGCGCAGGTGCTCACCCGTGCGGGTTATGCGGTGGTGTTGGCGAACCCGCGCGGCTCGGCCGGCTACGGGCAGGAGCACGGCAGCTGCATCGCCGGTGCTCTCGGCCAGCGTGACGCGGGGGACCTGCTCGACTACCTCGACGGCGTGCTGGCCGACCCCGAGCTGGCTCTGGACGCCGACCGGGTCGCGGTCATGGGCGGGTCGTACGGCGGCTACATGAGCGCTTGGTTGACCAGTGACCCCCGCTCAGCGGACCGCTTCGCGGCTGCCGTGGTGGAGCGGGGCTTCCTCGACCCCACGTCGTTCGCCGGCACCTCCGACATCGGCTGGTTCTTCGGCGACGCTCTGGTTGGCGTCGACCCCGAGCAGGTGCGCGCCCAGTCACCGATGGCCGCGCTCGACCGGGTACGCACCCCGACCCTGGTCATCCACTCCGAGCGCGACTACCGGTGCCCGCTCGAGCAGAGCCAGCGCTACTTTGCCGGGCTGAGAAACCGTGGCATCCCGGCGCAGCTGCTGGTTTTCCCAGGCGAGAGTCACGGGCTGACGCGGACCGGCCAGCCGCGGCACCGGCGGCAGCGCTTCGACCACGTCCTGCGCTGGTGGGCTGAGCACCTCCCCACGAGCGCCAACCAGCTCGACTCGACGACTAACCATGAGGAGCAAGCATGACCGTTCGTGCCATCCGCCTGTTCGGCGACCCGATCCTGCGCGAGCGGTCTCAGCCCGTCGTGGACTTCGACTCCGAACTACGTGACCTGGTCGCCGACCTCACTGACACGATGTTCGACGCCGAGGGTGGCGGCATCGCCGCGCCCCAGATCGGCGTGGGTCTGCGGGTGTTCACCTACGTCGTCGAGGGCGAGGTAGGGCACGTCGTGAACCCGCTCGTCGAGGTCATCGGTGACGAGGAGCAGTTCGGCGAGGAGGGATGCCTGTCGATCCCCGGGGTGCCGATGGACTGCCGGCGCCACGTGCACGTCGTCACGACCGGCTTCGACATGCACGGTGAACCCCTGCGCCTCGAGGGGAGCGGGCGGCTGTCGGTGATCATCGAGCACGAGAACGACCACCTGGACGGGATCCTGTTCGTCGACCGGCTCGACCCCCAGGAGCGAGAGGCCGCGAAGGCGGTGATCCTGGCGGCGGAGTGGAGCGGCGGGGTGGTGCCCGAGATCCGGGCCAGTCCGCACGCACCGCTGCGGGCGGCCGGCTGACCCAGAGCAGGACTGCACCTGCGTCGGCGATCTGCCGCCGCAGGGCCGTCGGCCTGCTCAGCGCAGGACGTCGTCGGTCAAGACCGCGTGCACGCCCCAGACCTGGTTCGCGACCTGGGTGACGCGCAGATCGACGGTGCTGCTGGCCAGCGCCAGGGCAGCCGGCCGGTCGAGCCCGTACAAGCTCTGCATCCAGGTCAGCATGGCCCCGAGGGCATCGGCCGTCGCTTCGTTCAGGTCGGCGTTGAAGCCAAAGGTGATCCTGGCTGTCGGGGTCTTGGCGTGAATAGTCGGTACGGGGCGGTCGGTCACCAGGTCGAGCACGAGCTCGGTGGTCATCGGGCACTCGATGGCGGTGCCGCCGACCTCGCCGTCGCCCTGCGCGGCGTGGCCGTCGCCCAGGCTCAGCAGGGCTCCTGGGACGGTCACAGGCAGGTAGAGCCTGGTGCCGGCGACGAGCTCGCGACAGTCGATGTTGCCGCCGCCTTGCGTCCGGGGCGGAACGGTTGAGTGCTCGCCCGGCTCGGCCGGGGGCAGACCCATGACCCCGAGGAACGGCGCCAGTGAGCGGGTGAAGCCCCGGTTGTTCGTCGCTGTGCCGCGCTCGACGTCGAGCTCCCACAGCAGCCAGGACGGGGGACCCGCGCTCACCCCCAGCCGCTGGTTTAGCTCGTTGTCGAGGGCGGCAGCAACCGTCCAGCCCCAGCCGGCGGGACGCAACGAGAGCAGCGTCAGTTCCAGCACCATGCCCGGCTCGGCGCCTCGGACCTCGATCGGACCAGTGAGGCAGTGTCCGCGACCCTCGGGCAGCATCCTGGGCTGCTGCTGGCCCGGGAAGGACTGCGGGGTGAGGTAGCCCGATGCGTCGAGCGAGCTGACGACGAGGCTGTCGCCCGGGTCGACCGTCAGCACCGGGGCCCGATCGCGGGCGAAGACGTCCACGACGGTCGGCGGTGTCACGTCGAGGCGGTGTGAGGGCATGTACTGCTCCGGCTCCTGCGTCGAGGGAGTCGTGCGTTTCCGGGTCACACAGGGCCCTCCCAAGCATAACAGCGGGGACGGTGCCATGGCGGCGGGCTGCACCCCACCGGGGTCCTTCTCCTGAGCCGGCGGCCGTCCGCCGCCCTTACACCGGGCCGCAGCGCAACACTCGACGCCGCGTCTCCCGGGCGGTGGTCCGGGCCGCGACTCGTGACCCGGGGTCAGGCCATCGCCAGCGCCGCGAAGCTGCCCAGCCAGTGGGTGCTCAGGTAGCCCATGGCGGACAGCGACGGGAGGGCGGCGTCGAGGTGCCGCGCCGCGGACGCCAGCAGGACCGGGCGACGGGGGTCGTTGCCGGCGAGGGCCGCGCCGACCGACCGCAGCGCAGCGGCCCGCGAGAAGTTGAGACCATCGAGGTGCCCGAGCAGCCCGTCGGCGCGGTCCGGCACGTCGACGGGCCACAGCGGCGACCGCGGCCGTCCCGCTGCGAGGCCCGGCAGGAAGCCGGCCAGCCAGTCGCCGAACTCCTGGCCGGGCAGCAGCCGCCGGACAAGGTCGGCCTCGGCCAGCGACGGCGACAGGAAGTCCTGCCCGGACGGCTCCCACGCCGCGGGGACGTTCCGGTCGTCCAGGTAGCACCGCGCCGCCCACTGCCGCACCGCGGCGGCGACTCGTGGCAGGCGCAGCGTTGCGGTGGCGTCGAGCACCAATGCGAGGAGAAGGCGCTGTTGGCGTGGCCGCCTTCGCGCACCGGGTACACGGCGCGGGGCAGCCAGCGCAGGATCAGCTCGGCAACTGTGTCGACCGCCGGCCGCAGGGCCCGGGCCCAGGTCGCGGCGTCCGGGTTACTGTCCCAGCCGGTGCACTCGGCGGCGAGGGTGAGCAGCCAGGCCCAGCCGTACGGCCGCTCCAAGGACGGGTCGGCACGCAGCTCGTCCGCCTCGGCCCGCAGGGCGTCGGGTGCCAGGTGCGCACTCAGCAGCCGCCGCACCGCGGCTGCGTCGACGCGCTCGGAATGCCGGCGCAGCAGCCGCACCAGCAGCCAGTGCATGTGGACGGCGGAGTGCCAGTCGTAGGCGCCGTAGAACGCCGGGTGACGCTGCCGGGGGAGGGTGAGGTCGTTGGGTCCACGCAGGACGTCGCCTGGGCGTACGGGAACTCGCGTACCAGGTTAACCAGCGCGGTGTCCGCGAGCGGACCGGCCAGCTCAGCGAGCCTTGGCGTCGAGGTTCTCATGCTGCAAATGGCGCCGGGGGCAGGCCCACCGCCTCCAGGGCGGCGCGGACCCGCCTGGCAAGGAGGACCGCTCCGGGTGTGTCGCCATGTACGCACAGCGAGCGCACCGGCAGGTGCAGCTGCGTGCCGTCGACGGCTCGGACGGTGCCGGTCTGGGCCATCAGCACGGCGCGCTCGACGACGGCGTCCGCGTCGGTCACCAGTGCTCCGGGCTGGTTGCGCGGCACCAGGCGTCCCTGCGGGGTGTAGCCCCTGTCGACGAAGCCCTCCGGCACGGCGCGCAGCCCGGCGGCTTCCGCCTGCCGCAGCAGTGCGGAGCCCGGCAGGCCGAGCACCGGCAGCGTGCTGTCGTACTCCCGGACCGCGCGGACGACAGCGGCCGCCTGGGCCTCGTCGTCGACGGTGGTGTTGTAGAGCGCGCCGTGCGGCTTGACGTAGCGCACCCGGTCGCCGGCCACCCGGCAGAACGCGTCGAGGGCGCCGATCTGGTACAGCACGTCATCGGTGAGCTCGTCGGGCGCCACGTCCATCCGGCGGCGGCCGAAGCCGGCGAGGTCGCGGTAGGAGACCTGCGCGCCGACGGCGACGCCGGCAGCGGCGGCACCCGCGGCGACTGACCGCATTGTGGGCGGGTCGCCGGCATGGAAGCCGCAGGCGGCGTTGGCGCTACTGACCAGGCCGAGCAGGGCCTGGTCGTCGCCGAGCCGCCACACCCCGAATCCCTCGCCGAGGTCGCTGTTGAGGTCGATCGCGTCGGCCATGTCACCGGCTCCTGTCGGGCACGAAGCACACCGTGGTGCCGGGCCGGGCCTGAGCCAGACCGGCGAGGTCGCGGGGGTCCACCAGGCCGACGACTGGGTAGCCGCCGGTGGTGGGGTGGTCGGCGAGCAGCACCACCGGCTGCCCGTCGGGGGGCACCTGCACGGCGCCGAGCGCGACGCCCTCGCTCTCCAGCTCGCCTTCGCGCAGCCGCGGCACCGGCGGTCCGGTTAGCCGCACACCGACCCGGTTGCTCAGCGGCGACACCTCGTATGTCGCGGACCACAGGGCAGCGAGCCCCGCAGCGCCGAACCAGTCGTCGCGCGGGCCCGGCAGCAGACGCAGCACGACGGGCTGCGGCGCGGCGGCCGGCACGGTGAAGTCCACCGCCGGCACCGGTCCGCTCGGCCGCCCCACCGGCAGCAGGTCGCCGGCCGACAGCGGCGACGGCCCGAGGCCCGACAGCGTGTCGCGCGACCGGCTGCCGAGCACCGGGGGCAACGCGATTCCGCCCGCGACAGCGACGTAGGACCGGACCCCGGCGGTGGCGGGACCGACGTCCAGCACGCCGCCGGGCGGCAGGCCCACGGCCACGCCCCAGGGCGCGGCACGACCGTCGACGGTCAGCGGCGCCTGCGCACCGGTGACGGCCACGGTCACGGTCGTCGCCGCGCGCAGCCGTACACCGTCGACGGTGGTCTCGAGCACCGCCGCCGCCTCGGGGTTGCCGACCAGTCGGTTGCCGAGCCGGGCGGCCGGGGCGTCGAGGGCGCCGGCCCGGGGAACGCCGAGGTGCGCGAACCCGGGCCGGCCGGCGTCCTGCACCGTGGTCAGCGCGACGGGCCGGACGTCTCGACGAAGTGGACGCGGCTGCCGGGCGGGAGCAGGGCGGGCGGGTCGCGGGACACGTCGAACAGCGGCACCGCGGTCGTGCCGAGCAGCTGCC
>JAABUM010003129.1_pt1 | contig 20980 bp, 20 predicted proteins | sample 5559161 | NCBI WGS metagenome assembly JAABUM01 (sample SAMN10711868, study PRJNA513369) | rock metagenome | isolation source: Antarctica rocks | place: Antarctica: Victoria Land, Siegfried Peak nord
CCGGGTCGAGCAACAGCACGAGCGAGTCACCATCACCCGGAATGGGCACGACGTAGCGGTTCTCATCAGTCCTGACGACCTTGCTCAGCTCGAGGAGACGCTGTCCGTCCTCAGCGACCCTGAGGCGCTGGCCGACATTCGGGAAGCAGACGCTGCCTACGCCAGGGGTGACGTCCTGCGCGGCGTCGACGCGGTCCGTCAACTCGGCCGGTGACCGCGCAGGACGACTACGAACTCGTCCTCGCCCCACCGGCCCGTCGAGCGCTGACCGACCGGCTTCCCGAAGCTGTCGCCGCGGCAGTAATTCACTTCATCACCAGTGCCCTGGTGCACCAGCCACGCCGTGTCGGCAAGCCCCTGCGCGGCGACCTGGCGGGGATCTGGGCCGCTCGTCGCGGCACCTATCGGGTGCTCTACCGACTTCGCGAGCAGCCACGCGAAGTCATCGTGGTGCGCATCGAGCACCGCGCCGACGCCTACCGCCCACGCTGAAACCGTCGCCGCGCTACCGAGTCTTCTTCTGCACGTCGGCCACCGCGCGATCGTTCAACCGGACGGTGCCCTCGGCCTCACCGCCGACTGGCTGCGCGGCGCCGTCGAAGATCTGCCCCACGAACCGCAACGGCGTCGGCGCGTTGCGGTTCATCAGCATCTTCACGGCGGGGACAGCGGCGATGAAGATTGCGAGCGGAGGCTCGATCAATCCCGCGGCGACGGCATACCCAAGGCCCCGAAGTAGCCCAGCGACCTTGGCACGTCGACGGTCAACGGGCCTGCGTGCACGATCAGGCCTCGGTCCTCACTACTGCCGGGCTGCGCCATCGGGATCTCCCTGGCTGCTCTCAAGACGGATCCAGCGTCTCTCAAGCTAACACTCGGAAGCAGCCCTGCGCGGGGTACTGCGGTACCGCTGTCGTTGCTCGCGCGGGTTCGCCGGACACGGCCTATGGTCGGCACGGAAGCACATCGATGTGACGCAGATCGCACCGGTCCCCCCCTTTTGGAGCGACGATGACCATCGAGTCCACGCGCAGTGGCGCGGCGAGGAAGATCCGCTCGGCGCCGAAAGCCGACGTCAAGCCGCCCAGCAGACCGACCGCCGCTCCCGACCGTGGCATGGGCGAGGACAACGAGGACGTCGCGGCCCCACTGGACTCGCTGCTGGTGGATGCGGTGTTCAGTCCGCTGCGCCGCTTCAATCCGGGCATGCCCGGGTTGCGCCTGGCGGCCAGGCTGGCCACCCGGCCCCGCACCGTCGCCCGGCGCGTCATCGACACGGTGGAGGAGCTGACGAAGGTGGCCACCGGTTTCTCCTCGGTGGCCCCAGCGGGCAAGGACCGCCGCTTCGCCGAGCAGGCGTGGACGGACAACCGCTGGCTGCGCCGGGTGCTGCAGGCCTACTTGGTGACCGGCAAGGCGACCAAGGATCTGGTGACCGACGCCGAGCTGGGTTGGCGGGACCGCGAGCGGCTGACTTTCGTCGCGGAGAACCTGGTCGAGCTGATGAGCCCCAGCAACAACCCGCTGCTCAACCCGGCGGCGCTCAAGGCCGCGCTGGACACCGGCGGCAGCAACTACGTCCGCGGGGCCAGGAACTTCGTCCAGGACATGGCGGTCAAGCCGCGGGTACCCAGCATGGTGGACACCACCGCCTTCAACGTGGGCCAGGACTTGGCGGTGACCCCGGGTTCGGTGGTGCTGCGCACCGAGGTCTTCGAGCTGATCCAGTACGCCCCGCAGACCAAGACCGTGCACACCGCCCCGCTGTTGATGGTGCCGCCCACCATCAACAAGTACTACGTGGCCGACCTTGCGCCCGGCCGCAGCATGGTGGAGCACTTCGTGTCCTCCGGCCAGCAGGTGTTCATGATGTCCTGGCGCAACCCCAGCAGAAAGCACGCCAACTGGGGGCTCGACACCTACGTGCAAGCCGTGCTGGACGCTATGGCCGCCGTCGAAGAGATCTGCGAGACGGAGAAGAGCATCCTGTTCTCCCTGTGCGCCGGCGGCATCATTTCCACGCTCACCTTGGGCCACCTGGTGGCCACCGGGCAGGAGGACCGCCTGGCCGGCTTCGCGCTGGGGGTGACCCTGCTCGACCAGTCCCGGGCCGGGCTGATGGCCTCGATCACCAATCCCGAACTGGTCGCGGCCGCCGCGGCCAAGTCGCGCGCCGACGGCTACCTCGACGGCCGTTCGCTGGCCGCGGTTTTCGCGTGGTTGCGCCCCGGCGACCTGGTCTGGAACTACTGGGTGAACAACTACCTGCTCGGCAAACGACCCCCGGCCTTCGACGTCCTCTACTGGAACGCGGACACCACGCGACTCGCCGCCGAGCTGCACGCCGACTTCCTGCACCTCGCGGCGGACAATGCCCTCGTGCACCCGGGCAAAGCGACCGCGTTGGGCAGCCCCGTCGACCTCTCCATGGTGACGGTGGACTCCTACGTGGTGGCCGGGATCGCCGACCACATCTGCCCGTGGGCCAGCTGTTACCGCAGCGTGCACTTGCTGGGCGGAAACAGCCGGTTCGTGCTGTCCACCAGCGGGCACATCGCGGCCCTGGTCAACCCGCCGGGCAACCCCAAGGCCAGCTACCGAGTCAGCGATGACCTCCCCGAGGATCCGCAGGAATTCCTCAGTTCGGTAGAGCCGACCAAGGGCACCTGGTGGAGCGACTTCGTATCCTGGCTCGCCGCCCACTCCGGGCCCGACCAGCCGGCCCCGAAAACGCACGGCAGCGAGACCCACCCGGTGCTCGCCGCGGCGCCGGGCACGTACGTCTTCGCCACGTGAGCGCTCAACCTCCGCTGGCGCAGGCCGAGGTGCGCGCGGTGCACGTCGACGGCCTGGACATCAAGGTCTCCGTACGCGGGAGCGGGCGACCAGTGCTGCTGATCATGGGGCTCGGGGGCAACCTCGGAATGTGGGAGCCGCTCGAGCGCGAGCTGGTGCCGCGTGGCTTCCAGACCATCAGCTTCGACGCGCCGGGCACCGGTGATTCCACGGGGTGGCGGGTGCCCCGGCGGATGCCCGCCATTGCCAGACTGGTGCAGCGCCTGCTGTCCGCGTTGGGCCAGGGCCAGGTGGACGTCCTGGGCGTCTCGCTCGGCGGGGCCATTGCCCAGCAACTCGCCCGCCAAGCCCCGCACCGGGTACGCAAGTTGGTCCTGGCTGCGACGATGCCCGGGCTGGGGGGTATGCCCGCGGCGCCGGCGGTGCTGTTGCGAATGAGCACCCCGCGCCGCTACCGGGACCCGGAGTACTTCCGGGCCGTCGCCGGTCAGCTCTACGGCGGTCGCTCGCGGCTGTCCGAGGGCTCTCCGGTGCACGGCTCGGCGGCGCGCTTCGCCGCGCCGCCGAGCTGGTCGGGCTACCTGCAGCAGCTCTACGCGGTGCAGGGCTGGACGAGCATGCCCTGGCTCCACCGGCTTCGGCATCGCACGCTGGTGATGGCCGGTGACGACGACCCCATCGTGCCGCTGGTCAACGGCCGCATCCTGGCCTGGCGCATCCCCCGGGCGCACCTGCACATCGTGCACGGCGGCGGGCACCTGTTCCTGCTGGAGGAGCCGGAGAGCTCCGCCGCGACCATCGCGCAGTTCCTGCACGGGTGAACCGGCCCGGCTCGGGCGTTCCGTTTCAACCATCCCGTTTCGTCCTCGGCGCGTAATCTCAGCCCGTCGGTTCAGGTGCGGGAAACCAGCGAGGTGACCATGACCAACTTGGCTCAGAATCTGCGGGTGGCGGCCGAACGGCACGGTGACCGGCCCGCGCTGCGACTGGACGACCACACGCTGACCTTCGCCGAGTTCGCCGTTGCGGCCGGCCGAGTTGCCGCCATGCTGAACGAACGCGGCGTGCAGCCCGGCGACCGGGTGGGACTGGTGTTCCCCAACGTCCCCGCTTTCCCGGTGCTGTTCTACGGCGCGCTGCACGCCGGTGCCGTCGTGGTGCCGATGAACCCCTTGCTCACGGCGCACGAGATCGAGTACTACCTCACGGACTCGGGAGCGAAGGTGGTGTTCGCGTGGGACGGGATGGCGGACGCAGCGACCGAGGCGGCCGGCAAACTGGGCATGGACTCCGCGGCCGTCGGCGCACTCGGGCCGGTAGAGCTCCCCGCGCAGCAGGGCGAGATGGTCGAGCGGGAGGACAACGACACTGCGGTGCTGCTGTACACCTCGGGCACCACCGGCCAGCCCAAGGGCGCCGAGCTCACCCACCACAACCTGGACAGCAACGCGGACACCGCCGCCGCGACCCTGCTCGAAGTCACCCCCGACGACGTCGTGATGGGCTGCCTGCCGCTGTTCCACGTCTTCGGGCTCACCTGCGGGCTCAACGCCGCGGTGGCCTCCGGCGCCTGCCTCACCCTGCTGCCCCGCTTCGACCCGGGCAAGGCGCTGGAGATCATCGGCCGGGACAAGGTGACGGTCTTCGAGGGCGTCCCGACGATGTACTCCGCGATGCTGCACCAGCCCGAACGCGAGCGCTACGACGTGTCCACCCTGCGGTGCTGCGTCTCCGGCGGCTCGGCGATGCCGGTGGAGGTGATGAAGTCCTTCGAGGATGCCTTCGGCTGCATCGTGCTGGAGGGCTACGGGCTGTCCGAGACCTCGCCGGTTGCCTCCTTCAACCACCCGAACGCCGAGCGCAAGCCGGGGTCGATCGGTACCCCGGTGCGCGGGGTGGAGATGCGGGTCGTCGACGACGCCGGCAAGGACGTGGGCACCGACGAGGTCGGCGAGATCGCGATCCGCGGCGAGAACGTGATGAAGGGCTACTGGCAGCGCGCGGAGGCCACCGCCGAAGCCATCCCGGACGGCTGGTTCCGTACCGGGGACCTGGCCCGCCTGGACGCCGACGGCTACTACTTCATCGTCGATCGCAAGAAGGAAATGATCATCCGCGGGGGTTACAACGTGTACCCGCGGGAGATCGAGGAGGCGCTGTACGAACACCCGGCGGTGGCCGAGGCGGCCGTGATCGGCATCAAGCACCCCGATCTGGGCGAGGAGATCGGGGCCGCGGTGGGACTCAAGCCGGGAGCCTCGGCGGACGCGGACGAGCTCAAGGCCTTCGTCAAGTCCCGGGTCGCGGCCTACAAGTACCCGCGGCACGTGTGGCTCGTCGACGGACTGCCGAAGGGCCCGACGGGCAAGATTTTGCGCCGCGAGGTCTCCCCGCCCGCAGATGCGTCCGAGTCGTGACACCCACCCGGTACGAGCACCTCGGCGAGGCCCTGGGCACCGACTTCTTCTCCGTCCAGGAGCAGTTCACCGAGGAGCAGTGGGGGCGGTTCATCGCCACCCGCCGGTTCGTCGACGAGGAAGTTCTCCCGGTCATCGGTGACTACTGGGAACGGGCCGATTTGCCGTGGCCGCTGATGCGCCGCCTACCCGGGCTGGGCGTCGTAGGGGAGGACATCAAGGGCTACGGCTGCGCGGAGATGAGCCCGATGGCTTGCGGCCTGGTGAGCATGGAGCTGCACCGCGGTGACGGCAGCCTCGGCACCTTCCTCGGGGTCCATGCGGGGCTCGCCATGGAGACCATCGCGATGTGCGGCTCGGAGGAGCAGAAGGCCCGCTGGCTGCCCGCGATGGCCACCATGGAGAAGCTCGGGGCCTTCGCGCTCACCGAACCCGACCACGGTTCGGACTCCATCGCCTTGGAGACCACGGCCCGACGCGACGGTGCGGACTGGGTGCTCGACGGAAGCAAGCGGTGGATCGGCAACGGCACCATCGCCGACCTCGTCGTTGTGTGGGCCCGCAACACCGAGGACGGGGAGGTCAACGGATTCGTGGTGGAGACCCCCGCCGAGGGTTACGAGGCCACCAAGATCGAGGGCAAGCTGTCGTTGCGCTCGGTGTGGCAGGCCGACATCGTCCTGCACGGTGTCCGGGTGCCGGAGGAGAACCGGCTGACCGAGGCGCACTCGTTCAAAGACACCGGACGGGTACTGGTCACCACCAGGAGCACTTGCGCCTGGGCGGCGCTGGGACACGCCACCGCCGCCTACGACACCGCGCTGACCTACGCGCGGCAACGGCTCCAGTTCGGCAAGACCCTGAGCAGCTTCCAGATCGTGCAGCAGCGGCTCGCCGGGATGCTCGCCGAGCTGACCGGCATGCAGCTGTACTGCATGCAGATCGGTCACCTCGCCGAGGTCGGGCGGCTCAGTCCCACAGTGGCGGGGCTGGCCAAGATGAACAACACCCGCAAGGCGCGGACGATCATCGCCGATGCCAGGGACCTGTTGGGCGGCAACGGCATCCTGATGGAGAACCACGTGATGCGGCACATGGCCGACATCGAGGGCATCCACACCTTCGAGGGAACCGAGACCATGCAAGCGCTGATCGTCGGCCGCGACATCACCGGAGTCACCGCGTTCACCTGACCCGCTGATCATCAGCTCTTGACGAAATCCAGCAGGTCCGCGTTGAGCTGGTCGGCGTGGGTGATGATGATGCCGTGCCCGGCGGTCGGGTACTCGTTGTATACGTTGCCCGGCACGAGTTCCGCGGTTCGCCGCCCGCAGACGTCGATGTCCGCGGACGCGTCGGCCGCGCCGTGGATGATCAGGGTCGGCACCGCGACCTCGCGCAACTCGGCCCGGAGATCGGTGGTGAAGACCGTCTCCATGACCGCGCCCGCCGCCTTGGCCGAGCAGTCGAGGCACCGTTGGACCGTCCAGTCGATCAACTCGGACGAGACCTGGTTGCCCAGGTGCGTCGCGAAGAACGCCTGTGCGTTATGGGCCATCCACCTCGGGCGGTCCTTGGCGCGCTCCGCGTTCACCGCATCCACGATGCCCTTGTCGATGCCCTCCGGATTGTCCGCTGTCTTCGCGGGGAACGGCAGGGTCGCGGAGATCAACGCCACCCTGCTGATCCGGTCGTCGCCGTGCCGCGACAGATAGCGCACCACCTCGCCGCCGGCCATGGAGTGGGCGACCAGCGTCACGTCCCGCAGGTCGAGGTGCTCAAGCAGCGCCGCGAGGTCGTCGGCGAGCGTGTCGTAGTCGTAGCCGTGCCCGACCCAATCCGAACTGCCATGCCCCCGTCGGTCATAAGCGATACACCGCACGTCCTCGGACAGCGGGAGCATCTGGAACTCCCACGATTTGCTGCTCAACCATGCACCTGCCATGAACACGACTGGGCTGCCGGTTCCCACTCGGTGTAGAACAAGCTCGTACCGTCGCTGGCGTCGAAGAATGGCATGGTGCGAAACCTCCTGTGTGGCTGCGTGTTCGACAACCATCGCGCAACAAGGGTGCTGCCGTCGATTACCCGAGAGGTAATGGAGCGAGAGACGGGCCAGCACCGCCGGGTCGATGGAGACGACCGCGGCGGTGCCGGCCCGCAATGACCTGCGGTGCGGTTACAGCCGCGCCCAGGCCTCGGTGAGCACGCCGCGCAGAATCTGCTCGATCTCGTCGAAGTGCGACTGCCCGCAGATCAGCGGCGGCGCCAACTGGATCACCGGGTCGCCCCGGTCGTCGGCGCGGCAGTACAGGCCGGCATCGAACAGCGCCTTGGACAGGAACCCGCGGAGCAGCCGCTCGGACTCCTCGGCGTCGAAGGTCTCCCGCGTCGTCTTGTCCTTGACCATCTCGATGCCGTAGAAGTACCCGTTTCCGCGGACGTCACCGACGATCGGCAGATCGAGGAGCTTCTCCAGCGTGCTCCGGAAGCCCTGCTCGTTGTCCAGGACGTTCTGGTTGAGCCCCTCCCGGTCGAAGATGTCGAGGTTCGCCATGGCTACCGCCGAGGAGACCGGATGCCCGCCGAAGGTGTAGCCGTGGGCGAAGGAAGCGCCGCCGGAGAGGAACGGCTCCATCAGCCGGTCGCTGGCGATCATGGCGCCGATCGGCGAGTAGCCCGAGGTCATGCCCTTGGCACAGGTGATGATGTCGGGAATGTAGTCGAACTTGTCGCAGGCGAACGTCGTCCCCAGGCGGCCGAAGGCGCAGATGACCTCGTCGGACACCAGCAGCACGTCGTGACGGTCGCAGATCTCCCGCAGTCGGGCGAAGTACCCGGGCGGCGGCGGGAAGCAGCCGCCGGAATTCTGCACCGGCTCGACGAAGACGGCGGCGACGGTGTCGGCGCCCTCCATCTCGATGGCCAGCTCGATCTGGTCGGCGGCCCACCGGCCGAAGGCCTCCAGGTCGTCGCCGTGCTCGGGGGCGCGGTAGAAGTTGGTGTTCGCGGCCTTGTGGGCACCGGGCACCAGCGGCTCGAAGTACTTCTTGGCGTCCGGGATCCCGGTGATGGACAACGCGCCCTGCGGGGTGCCGTGGTAGGCGATCGCCCGACTTATCACCTTGTGCTTCATGGGCTTTCCGGTGAGCTTGAAGTACTGCTTCGCGAGCTTCCACGCGGTCTCGACCGCCTCGCCACCACCGGTGGTGAAGAAGACGCGGTTGAGGTCACCCGGGGTGAGCGAGGCCAGGCGCTCGGCGAGCTGGATGGCCTGCGGGTGGGCGTAGGACCAGAGCGGGAAGAAGGCCAGCTCACTGGCCTGCGCTGCCGCGGCCTGGGCCAGCTCGACGCGGCCGTGCCCGGCCTGCACCACGAACAGGCCGGATAGCCCGTCGAGGTACTTGCGGCCGGTAGAGTCCCAGATGTGGGCGCCGTCGCCCTTGACGATGACGGGTACCGAGCCGCCGTCCTGGTAGGTGGAATGGCGGGTGAAGTGCATCCACAGGTGATCGCGGGCCGAGGCGGCCAGGTCACCGTCCTCGACGCGAGGCCAGACCTGTGGGGCGATGGTGGCAGTCATTTTTCGGTTCCTTCGTTGTCAGGCGGCGTACAGCGCGGGAGCGGCGAGGGGCAGACCGTGGGCCTGGGCCACCGGGGCCGACAGCAGGGCGCCGTCGGAGGTGCTCAGGCCGGCGGCCAACGCCGGGTCGGCGGCGCAGGCCGCCTGCCAGCCCTTGTCGGCGAGCTCGACGACGTAGGGCAGCGTCACGTTGGTCAGGGCGTAGGTCGAGGTGTGCGGGACCGCGCCGGGCATGTTCGCGACGCAGTAGAACAGCGAGTTGTGCACCGCAAACACCGGATCGGCGTGGGTGGTCGCGCGGGTGTCCTCGAAGCATCCGCCCTGGTCCACGGCGATGTCGACGAGCACCGAGCCCGGCTTCATCCGGCTCACCAGCTCGTTGCTCACCAGAGTGGGCGCCTTGGCCCCGGGCACCAGCACCGCGCCGATGACGACGTCGGCGTCGAGCACGGCGCGCTCGATCTCGAAGGAGTTGGACGCGACAGTCTGCATGTGCCCCTGGTAGACGCGGTCGACCTCGCGCAGCCGGCCGATGTTCTTGTCCAGCAACAGCACCTCGGCCTGCATGCCCAGGGCGATCGCGGCGGCGTTCAGCCCGGACACCCCGCCCCCCAGGACCACGACCTTAGCGGCGTAGACGCCGGAGACCCCGCCCATCAGGACGCCGCGGCCACCGGCATAACGCTCCAGGAAGCGGGCGGCGGCCTGCGGGGCCATCCGGCCGGCAACTTCGGACATCGGGGCCAGCAGGGGCAGCGACCGGTCGGGCAGCTGCACCGTCTCGTAGGCGATGGCGGTGGTACCGGAGGCGAGCAGCGCGTCGGTGCAGGGCCGCGACGCCGCGAGGTGCAGATAGGTGAACAGCACCTGCTCGGCCCGCATCCGGCCGTACTCCTCGGCGATGGGCTCCTTAACCTTGAGCACCAGATCGCCGGTTGCCCAGACGTCGTCCGCGGTCGCCAGGATCTTCGCGCCGGAGGCGACAAAGTCCTCATCGGGGATGGACGAGCCGAGACCGGCGCCGCGTTGGACGTAGACCTCGTGGCCGTGGGCAACCAGTTCGTGGACCCCGGCAGGCGTCAGGGCGACGCGGTACTCGTGGTTCTTGACTTCGGTGGGTACGCCGATGCGCATGTGCGGATAGCTCCTGTTCGGAAGGGACATGTGGGAAGAGGTTCAGTGGGTGGGGGAAAGATCGTGGTCGGACTGCTCGGCGTGCAGTGTCGGCACGTCGACCGGTGTGGCGGACTTCCGTCCGGTGCGGAAGAAGGTGCGGTTCGAGGCTTCGCAAGCGACCATCACGACCAGCCCGAGCAGCAGCGAGCCCATACCGATGAGGAAGACGGCGCCGACACCGTGGAAGGAGGTCTTGCCGTAGTCGGCGGCGAACATGTCCTGGGCGCTCTTGTAGAAGCAGAGCGAGAGGGTGACGGCACCGACCAGCGGCAGCACGCCCTTGACGAAGAACTGCTGCACGCTGTTGGTGAGCTGCCGGCGGAACTGCCACACGCAGGCGTAGCCGGTGAGCGCGTAGTAGAAGGCGATGAGCAGGCCGACCGCGGAGATGGAGTCGCCGAGGACGTTGCCGCTGATCACGACTAGGCCGACGTAGAAGGCGAGCGAGGCGACGCCCATCGCAATAGTGGCGACGGTGGGCGTCTGGTAGCGCGGGTGGATGGACGCGAACTTCTTCGGGATGGCCCGGTGTGCCGCCATGGAAAGGGCGGTCCGGGCGGCAGGCAGGATGGTGGTCTGCGTCGAGGCCGCCGCGGAGCTGAGCACAGCGAGGATGAGGATCTTGCCGAAGGTGCTGCCGAGCACCTGGTCGCCGAGCACCGCGAGCACGTCTCCCTGGTTGGCAGGATCGGTGAGCGTGCCGACACCGCCGTAGGCCTGGCAGGCGAGCGCGACCAGGATGTAGATCGCGAGCAGAGCGAACGTCGACATGATCGCCGCGCGACCGGGGGTGCGCTCGGAGTCCTTGGTCTCCTCGTTGCAGGCGACGCCGTGTCCCAGCCCCAGTAGATGAAGACGGCGAGCAGCACGCCGGCGGACAGCGCGCTGAAGGACGGGATCTCCAGGGGGTTGAACCAGCTCAACGAGGGATGCACGGAGCCTTCCGGCGCGTTGCCCGAGTACACCTTGACCAGGGCGACCACCGCGAAGGCAGCGAGGGCGAGCAGTTCGACGGCCAGCAGCAGGAACTGCAGTCGCGCCGAGATCTCGATACCCCGGTAACAGACGTAGGTCAGCGCGGCGATCCACACGGCGCCGACGAGCGTCGTCCAGAAGGTGCTCGCGGCCAGGCCCTCCGCCCCGAAGAGCAGGAAGCCGTACTGCCCGGCGATCTGCGCCAGGTTCGACATCACCACGATGTCGGCGATGACGAGGCCCCAGCCGCCCATCCAGCCGATGCGGGGACCGAACGCGCGGGAGGCCCAGGCGAAGGTCGTTCCGCAGTCGGGATCGGTCTGGTTGAGCTCCCGGTAGGCGTAGGCGATGCAGAGCATGGGCACGAAGGCGATCAGCAGCACGACGGGCGATTGCAGTCCGACCGCCGCGGCGACGAACCCGATGGTCGCGGCGAGGCTGTAACCGGGCGCTGTCGAGGACACGCCGATGACGACGCTGGACAGCAGACCCAAAGCCCCGGCCTTGAGGCCCTTGTCCTGCGTCGCGGGCAGCGTTACTGCCATGGAGACTCCTTCCAAACCGAGTAGGTGTGACGAGTCTCGCAACCAAATCTCGTTCTGACAAGTGTTTCAGTGATATTAGCTATTTTACAGTACGAATTCCGTTGTCCAGCGTGTTGATCGTTGCGTTGTCACGCAGGTGGATTCGTCCGTGGTCACTCCCAGGATGGGCTCGGAAGTAGGGTGGGAGCGCGGGTCACCGACGCCGGATGAGCCGCCACCCGAGGAGGTCCTATGCCGCCCGCGCCACGCAGGCAGTCCCGCAACGGGCTGGCCATCGCGCCGACCCCGGCCACGCTGCTCGACGACATCGGCAAGGGCATCCTGCGCCAGCTCCAGGAGGACGGGCGTCGCTCCTACACCGCCATCGCCGCCGCGGTCGGCCTGTCTGAGGCCGCGGTGCGCACCCGGGTCAAGGCGCTCATCGACAGCGGGGTCCTGCAGATCGTGGCCGTCACCGACCCGATCACCCTCGGCTTCGGGGTGATGGCCAGCATCGGCATCACCGTCAGCGGTGACGCCAGGGAGATCGCCGACGCCCTGTCCGCGATCGACGAGGTGGACTACTGCGTGCTGACCTCCGGCCGGTACGACCTTCAGCTCGAGGTCGTCTGCCGCGACAACGAGCACCTGCTCACCGTGATCAACGACCGCATCCGCCCCGTGCCGGGCGTCCGCGACACCGAGACCTCCGTCTGCCTGCGGGTGCACAAGCAGACCTACAACTACGGCACCCCGGAGTAGTCCCGGCTCCTCGCGCGTTGGGAAGGATTCCGTGCGCTGACCGCACGAAATCCTTCCTAACGGACGTCAATCCCTGTCCTTGACTCCGGCTCGCGTCAGCAGCCCGGCGATCAGCGCCCGCAGTCCGAAGGCGAACGCCGCGTCCGCACGGGCGGGGTTTCGCACCGAGGTCGCCAGCGCTGCCCGCATCGCCTCGTTCGCTTCCGGGGCACTGGCCCACACCACCTCCGGGGCCGCGAGGTCGAGCGCGGAACCGAGCACGAAGCTGTCCAGCGCGGTGATGCCATGCAGGACCTCCGCGGGACTGAACCCGCCGTCGGTGAACGCCTGCGCGAGAGCGTTGTACATCTCGAACGCCACGCTGGTGCGCACCGTCTGCGCGGTGAGCAGCGGGATCAGCCGCGGGTGCTTGGCGTAGCTGCGCCGGTACTCCCTGGCCAATCGGGTCACCGTCTCGCTCCAGTCGCCGGCCGCCACCGGCACCGCGATCTCCGACATCACCTTGGCCCGCATGAGTTCGACGATCTCGGCCCGACCGGACACGTGGTTGTAGAGCGAGGACGGCCGCACGCGCAGCTTCTCGGCCAGGCCCGGCATGGTGAAGTCGCCGCCGGAATCCACTAGGCGCAGAGCAGTTTCGGTGATGAGGTCCACCGAGAGCAGCCGTCGGGATGGACGCGGCATGGACATGGCCCCCTTGTCTGCTGTCCGTGGCGGCGGATCGGACGGCGCGCGATCCCCGGATGTCCGCTTGATTGCCGGAACGGGAACCACCATACTTAACGAATGCCATTCGTTTTACTGTGCGTCCCGAGTCTTCAGGAGCAACGATGCTGACCGTCACCGCCGTGCCCCCGTCCGAGTCACTCAGCCGGGCAACACCGGGCGACCGGGCGCCCTTGCGCGTCGGCCTGGTGCAACACCGCTGGCACGAGGACGAGCATGCTCTGCACGGCGAGCTGACCGACGGCATCGCGTCCGCGGCCGGGCTCGGTGCCCGGGTGGTCTTTCTGCCCGAGCTCACCCTGCGTCGTTACCCGGCCGACACCGCGGCCGGCGACAACCCGGGCGGCGACGCCGAGGATCTGCTCACCGGCCCCACCTTCACCTTCGCGGCCAAGGCCGCCGCCGAGCACGGGGTGCTGGTGCACGCCTCGCTCTACGAACGCAACAACGAGGAGGGCGCCACCTCATACCGGGACGGCCTCGGGTTCAACACCGCGATCCTGGTCTCGCCCGAGGGCCGGCTGCTGGCCCGGACCCGCAAGCTGCACATCCCGGTGACCGCGGGTTACTACGAGGACACTTACTTCCGAGGTGGGCCGGCCGTCGATCCCTACCCCGTGCACGCCCCCGAACAGCTCGGCGGTGCCCGGCTCGGGCTGCCCACCTGCTGGGACGAATGGTTCCCCGAAGTTGCGCGGGCGTACTCGCTGGCCGGCGCCGAGATTCTCGTCTACCCCACCGCGATCGGATCCGAACCGGACTTCCCGCGCTTCGACACCCAGCCCCTGTGGCAGCACGTCATCGTCGGCAACGGCATCGCCAACGGAACCTTCATGGTGGTGCCCAACCGCTACGGCAGCGAGGGGCTCATCACCTTCTACGGCTCCTCGTTCATCTCCGATCCCTACGGCCGGATCCTGGTCCAGGCCCCCAGGGATCTCGGCGCGGTGGACTGGGTGTTCAACGGCTGGGGTCAGCAGGACTGGGCCGAGTGGGATCGGGACGCGGAGATCGGTGCCTTCGTCGCCGAGCGTGCGGGGGCGGAGCTCGTCGATTCCGCTCTGGTGAACGAGGGCGGTGGAATCCAGGTCGACGGGCTGGGCACCGTGTTGGTGACGGAGACCGTGCAGCTGGACCCGTTGCGCAATCCGGGCGTGAGCAAGGCCGAGGTGGAGGCGGAGCTGGCGCGGACGATCGGCGCCACCACCATCGTCTGGCTGCCCCGGGGACTGGCCCGCGACCAGGAACGATTCGGCACCAAGGGGCACGTGGACATCGTGGCCGCGATCAGCGTACCGGGTGTGGTGCTCGTGCACGATCAGCGCGATCCCGAGCACCCGGACTTCGCGGTCAGTCGTTCGATCGTGGAGGCCCTCGAGCAGACCACCGATGCCCGGGGCGAGCCGTGGCAGATCGTTCCGCTACCGGCACCGCGGACGCTGCGCGATGCCGAGGGCTTCGTCGACTACAGCTACATCAACCACCTGGTGGTCAACGATGGGGTCATCGCCTGCAGCTTCGGCGACCCCTGCGACGCCGAGGCGGCCGAGATCCTCGGGCAGGCCTATCCGGGGCGCCGGGTGGTCTCGGTGGATGCCCGGCCGCTGTTCGAGCGCGGCGGCGGCATCCACTGCATCACCCAACAGCAGCCGCGGGCCCGGGGCTAAGGGGGTTACCAGCCGCGGGTGGCGAGGCGGTGGTCGACGGGCAGCTGCTCGACGTTGATGCCCACCATCGCCTCCCCCAACCCGCGGGACACCTTCGCCAACGTGTCCGGGTCATCGAAGAACGTCGTCGCCTTCACGATCGCCTCCGCCCGCTGCGCCGGATTACCCGACTTGAAAATCCCCGACCCCACAAACACCCCATCGGCGCCCAACTGCATCATCATCGCCGCATCCGCCGGCGTCGCGATCCCCCCCGCCGTGAACAACGTCACCGGCAACTTCCCCGCGGCGGCCACCTCAGCCACCAACTCATACGGCGCCTGCAACTCCTTGGCCGCCACATAAAGCTCGTCCTTACTCAACGACGTCAACCGCCGGATCTCCGCGGAAATCGTGCGCATGTGCATCGTCGCGTTGGAGACATCACCGGTACCGGCCTCCCCCTTCGACCGGATCATCGCCGCCCCCTCGGTCAACCGCCGCAACGCCTCACCCAAGTTGGTGGCCCCACACACAAACGGCACCGTGAACTGCCACTTATCAATGTGATGGGCATAGTCCGCCGGAGTCAGCACCTCCGACTCATCCACATAGTCCACCCCCAAGCTCTGCAGGATCTGCGCCTCCACAAAATGCCCGATCCGCGCCTTCGCCATCACCGGGATACTCACCGCCGCCACAATCCCGTCAATCATGTCCGGATCACTCATCCGCGACACCCCACCCTGGGCCCGAATGTCCGCCGGCACCCGCTCCAACGCCATCACCGCCACCGCACCGGCATCCTCGGCGATCCTGGCCTGCTCCACGGTGACCACATCCATAATCACCCCACCCTTGAGCATCTCCGCCATCCCCCGCTTCACCCGGGAAGTGCCGGTACCGGCAGTGGTCGAGGCGGCGGTGTTGGGCTGTGCGGTGCTCACGGTGGACTCCGATTTGCTGCTCGGGGACGTGACGGACGGACACCCCCATCGTAGGGCGTCCGGGCCGGCTGCACCGCCAGCCCGGAAGGTCAGGCGATCTTTCGCGGCGAGGGGTGGGCCAGCCCGTCCGCGGAGCGGGTCACGCGCACCACCTCGGGCAGCAGCTGCGCCAAGCCCGGCGGGTACACCCGCTCGCCGGCATCGTCCAGAGCCTCCAGCGCGGCCGGCGTGCACCACCGATAGTCGGTGATGGTGCGCAGCTCCAGCTCGGTGAACCCGTCCTGGCGCGGCTCGAAGTCGTCGACGGCGGCGGCGTAGTAGGTCTCCTCCGCCTCGATGCTGCGCCCGTCGTAGTCGAGCACCGATCGGCGCCACCACAGGGGCCCACGGAGCTGCTTCACCGGAATCCGCAGGCCGGTCTCCTCGGCGAGCTCGCGTACCGCGGCCTGCGGCAGGGTCTCTCCCGGTTCCAGCCCACCACCGGTGGTGACCCAGTAGCAGCTCCCCGCCACGGCGGGATCGGTTCCGCGCAGCATCAGCACCCGGTCGCGACTGTCGAGCAGCACGACCCGCGCCGCCGGTCGCCTCGGCGGGCCCCCGGCTTCACTCACCCTGCCTTCGGCGATCTCGAAGTAGTGCGGCTGTGGCGCGGTGCCGCCCAGGTGCAGCCACCGGACCACCCGTCTGCTGCGCAGCGCCAGGGTGTCGCGCACCGCGTCGTTGTGAAACCGCCTCGCCAGCAGCACCCGCGTCTGCGCGTCGGCCAACTCGCTGGCCAGCTGCGGCGAGAGCCGCTCGACGGGGATCTCGGCCAGCGCAGCGGAGAGGACATTCTCGGCTGCCTCCCGGCGCGGCCGGTTGGTTCGCTCCGCCGTCGCGGCGATGCCGGCCAGCCCTCGCTCGCCAGTGGGTTCGGCGTTCGCGATCGTCCGAGCCACCACCGCACGCCGGGACAGGGCCGCATCCAAAGCCAACCACGCGGAATCGAGCCGCACATGCAACCGGTCCAGTCGGTGCGCCGTGGCGTAGACCCACAAGGCGAGCAGCGCGAGAAGCAGGACCGCCAGCGCGACCAGATACATCATCAGCGGTCGGCCTCGTGCACATGTTCGCGTCCTGCGGTCACCGTCTCGTAGACCCGCATCACCTGCTCGGCCACCACCACCCAGTCAAAGCTGGCGACGACTCGACTGCCCTCCTCGGCGAGCGCTGCCCGGGCGGGCGCGTCGACCAACAGCTCGTGCAGCGTCCGCGCCCATGCCGCGGCGTCACCGGTGGGGACGAGACGGCCGGCCGCTCCGCCGTCGAGCACACGACGAAAAGCGTCGAGCTGGCTGGCGACGACCGTGGTGCCCGCGGACATGGCCTCCACCAACACGATGCCGAAGCTCTCCCCGCCGGTATTGGGCGCGCAGTAGATGTCGGCGCTGCGCAGGGCGGCTGCCTTGTCCGCGTCGTCGACCTGTCCCAGCAGGCAGAGGTGCCGGGAGACCCGGCGCCCAGCTGCCTTGCGCAGGGCCGCCTCATCGCCACCGCCCACCACGAGCACCTGCAGATCGGGATGGTGGTCGAGCAGTTCCGGCAGTGCCCGCAGCAGCACGGGCATGCCCTTGCGGGGTTCGTCGTAGCGGCCGACGAAGGCCAGCGTGCCGCCGGCCCGCGGGTAGCCGGGCAGTGGCTCGGCCTCGGCGAAAGCCCGCACGTGCACCCCGTTGGGGATGAGCACTGCATCAGAGCCCAGCGACTCCACCTGCCACCGCCGCGCGAGGTCGGACACCGCGATCCGGCCGGAGATCTTCTCCAGGAACGGCTGCAGTACGCCCTGGAAGGTGCTGAGCACCCGCGAACGCGTCGTGGAGGTGTGGAAGGTCGCGACGATGGGACCTTCGGCAATGGTCATGGCCCACATGGACAGGCTCGGTGCGTTCGGCTCATGGATGTGCAGCACATCGAAGTTGTGTTCGGCGATCCACCGGCGTACCCGCGTCATGTTCGTCGGGCCAAAGCTCAGCCGGGCCACCGAGCCGTTGTAGGGCACGCCAATCGCCTTGCCGCCATTGACGACGTAGGGCGGCAGCACCGTGCCCTCCTCGGCGGGGGCGAGCACGCTCACTTCGTGTCCCTGGGCGATGAAGACCGCGGCCAGCTCGGCGATGTGCGCCTGCACCCCGCCGGGGACGTCGAAGGAGTAGGGGCAGACCATTCCGATCTTCATGAGGTGGGCCCGACCTTCACGAGAGCTGCCCGAGGTCGGCCAGCCACAGCGGCTGCAGCATGTGCCAGTCGGCGGGATGGGCTGCGATCCCCTCCGCGAAGCGATCAGCCATCGCCTGCGTGGCTGCGGCGGCGTCAAGGGTGCGGTCGACCGGTGGATGGATGCGCATGCGCCAGCCGTCGGGGGCGAACCAGCAGTGCACCGGCAGCAGCGCCGCGCCGGTGCTCCGAGCCAGCCGTGCCGGACCGGGCGGCATCTTGGTCGGTTCGCCGAAGAAGGTGACCGGGACGCCGGCCAGGCTCAGGTCGCGGTCGCCGAGCAGGCAGATGACGCCCCCGGAGCGCAGCCGGCGAATCAGTCCCCGCACCGGCGATTCCGCACCCCCGGTGAGCGCCAGGATCTCGAAGCCCAGGCCCTGCCGGTAGGCGGCGAACCGGTCGTACAGCGACTCCGGTTTGAGTCGCTCGGCGACGGTGGTGAAGGTGCCCGCGTGGCCCACCAGCCACACCCCGGCCACGTCCCAGTTCCCGCTGTGCGGCAGCGCGAGCACCACGCCCCTACCCGCGGCCAGGGCCGCATCGATGTGCTCGGCCCCCTGGACGTCGGTGTTCGCCGCGAGCACGGCGGGGTCCATCGTGGGCAGCCGGAAGGTCTCGCGCCAATACCGTGCGTAGGACCGCATCGCCTCGCGCACCAACCGCTCGGGCACCTGCTCGGGGTCGACGCCGAGCACCCTCGCGAGGTTGCGGCGCAGCTGGGCGATGCCCGAGCCACCACGCCGGGCGGTGAGCTCGGCGCCGGCGTCGAACGCGGTGGACGCCACCCGGTGCGGCAGGGCGCGGACGACCTGCCAGCCGGCGGCATAGCCGAGATCGGCTGCCCACTCGTTCCACTGCACGGGCTCAGACCGGTATCTGCTCGGTGGCTCCGTCGGCCTTGCGCACCGCGAGCACGCGTTGGATGACGGTCACCACGCTGGCGACGGCAAGGCCCCACATCGCGATGTGGATGGCCCAGCTCAGTCCCAGGCCGGTGAGGCCCGCGCCGACCAGCACGATGATCAGCCGCTCCGGGCGCTCGATGAGTCCGGCGTGGGCGGTGAACCCACTGGCCTCTGCCCGGGCCTTGACGTAGGAAGTGACCTGCGAAGTGATCAGGCAGAGCAGAGCCGCGGCCGCCAACGGCTTGTTGTCCCCAAGGGTGAAGGCCCACCAGGTCAACGAGGCGAAGACGGCGCCGTCGGCGATGCGGTCGCAGGTGGCGTCCAGCACCGCGCCGAAAGGCGTGCCGCCGCCACGCACCCGGGCCATCGCCCCGTCCAGCATGTCGAACATGACGAAGAACCAGATGAGCATAGTGCCGAGAAACAGGTGCCCGGTGGAGAACAGCGTCAGCGCTGCGGTCACGGTGGCGACGGTGCCGATGACCGTCACCGCGTCCGGGGTGAGGCCGATGCGCACCAGCGACCGCGCCAGCGAGGTCGTTCCCTTGGACAGCCCCGAGCGCGCAAAGCTGCTGAACCCGCTCACGTGTCGGTCCCCCCTTGTGCGTGGGCGGTCAGCGGACGGACTGTGGTGCGCCGCAGCACCTGTGCACCGCTGTCGTCGACGCAGGCATGGTCGACCTCGACCACGGCTCCGGAGCCGTCGAGCACGAGCGTCATCACCCCGTTGTCGAACCAGGGACCGTCGGGAACCGACCACCGGATCGCGGGATCGCCGACACCGGCCCGCCGGGCGAACCCCCGGAGCAGGCGCACCATGCTCGGCCGCTTCACCAGTCGGTTGACCACCCGGATCGGCTGGTTCAGCGGGTTGCGGAAGGGCGACATGGTCAGCTGGTGCAGCGCGGTAGTGCGGTGATCGACTCCGTCCACCCTCGCCTCGGCGAGGTAGGAGCAGTGCACGTCACCGGAGAGCCACAGCACACTCGACGGCGGCTGTTTCCCGTGCGCCACCTCGGTGGCCAGGTGGACCATCGCGTCGAAGGACCGGCGGAAGGCTGCCCAGTGCTCGAGGTCCAGGGCCAACCGCAGCTTCTCTCCGAGCTTGGCGTACCGGCGCCCCTTGGCCCCTTGCGCGGTCGCCTCGTTCCAGCCCTCCAGGTGGTGCAGGCCGGGCATCATCAGGAACGGCAGCGAGGTGCCGATGAGCAGGTGTCGGATCGGCTCGCCCGAGGGCAGCACGCCGAGCGCCTGCTCGCGCACCCAGTCCCATTCCTTCTCGTCCACCATCGCCCGCTTGGCCGGATCCAGCGTGCGGGAACACCGCGAGTCGACCATCACCAAGCGCGTTCCCCCGAAATCGCGGTGGTAGCTCCACCGGGCGGCATCCGGCTGGACGTCGGCACGCCAGGAGAACTCCGCCAGCAGCCGTTCGCGCTCCGCGTCGTCGGGGGCGGTGCGCACCGCGCGGAAGAGCTCGTCGTCGGCGAGCTCGTCCGGGGAGAGGTTTCCCAGGTGCTGGTAGACCCAGTAGGAAGAGAAGGCACCGACCACCCGGGCGCGCCACCACGGCTCGGTGACGATCTGCTGGCGCCAGGACCAGGAGCTGTTCCAGTCGTCCCGCAGATCGTGATCGTCCAGGATCATGCAGCTGGGCACCGTGGAGAGCAGCCAGCGCACCTGGTCATCGGCCCACGACTCGTGGTAGAGCCAGGTGTACTCCTCGAAGTCGCAGATCTCCTCGACGACCTGTTCTGGGCCCTGGTCGGTGCCGTGGGGACCGCCCCCCGCCGCCCGGCGCTCGTGCAGCCGGCGCTTGAGTGCCTCGGAGGGATCGTCGGCGTACACCTGGTCGCCGAGCATCAGCAGGGCGTGCGGCCAGCGATCGACCTCAAGTTCGTTCATCCGAGTGGCCATGGCCTTCAGGGCATCGGCACCGACGTTGGCGATGTCCTGCTCACTCTGCCCCTCGCCACGGCGGCAGGAACCAAAGGCAAGCCGGACCTCGTCGCCGGGTCCGCGGGTCCGGATGAGACTCGCCGTCGCGCTGGGAAGCGGCCACACCTGCTCGCCATCCAGCGCCACCGTGTAGGGCTGCTCCGTGCCTGCTTCCAGCCCGTCCAGGGCGATCAGGGCGAAGTGGTGGCCGTGAACCCCCCAGGTCTGTTCGGTGCTCTCCGCCGTCCCACAGCGCACCGACGCCGCGCACGGTCGGTCGGTCTCCACCCACACCGTGGCCCGGTGGGAGTCGACGAAGCGCAGCAGTGGGC
>JAABUM010003134.1_pt1 | contig 20956 bp, 18 predicted proteins | sample 5559161 | NCBI WGS metagenome assembly JAABUM01 (sample SAMN10711868, study PRJNA513369) | rock metagenome | isolation source: Antarctica rocks | place: Antarctica: Victoria Land, Siegfried Peak nord
CAGCGACGCACGTCAGGGCGGGGACAGGTCCCTGGACACTGACCCGTGATCACACCGTCGACATCAGCCGACCTCCAATCGATGCAACCAACTCACCATGTGCGACCTCGTGTCGCACGGACCCGGCGTTGCCCGGCCGCAGCAGCACCGCCAGCGGCTCGCCGGTGCCGGCCGGGCCGTGGTCGACGAACGCCCACAGCGGATGGTGGCCATAGCCACGCTTGAACGTCGGCGCCGCGCCCTCCTTGTCCGAGTGGGCGGTGATCAGCGTCGCGTCCAGGTCGACGACCAGCGGCCGGCGGGCGTCGGTGGCGGCATCGGGCGCATTCGTCCCGGCCAGCTTCCACGCCGCCTGCCGCGCCTCGGCGCGGGCGCTCCCGATCGCCGCCAGCACCCGGTCCGCGTCCTTGGCGAGGGTGTCGACGAGCCGGGACACCGTCGGGTCCGAGGCGACCCGGCCGAACACGCCGGGCTGCTCGCGCAGCAGCGCCACGTCGGCCAGGCAGTCACCGCCCAAGGTCAGCATCACCGACAGGTCGCAGATGATCTTTGCCGGGTCGTGGACCGCGAGCGGCCTGCGCCACGGCGCGAGCGCCGCCGACAGCGCCCGGTCCAGACCGACCGCGCGGACCGTCTCCAGCAGCACCACCGCACCGGCCTGCGACACCGTCGACCGCCCCGCCGCGTCGACACCGGTACTGGGATAGAACCCGCTACGCTTGCTCACCAGAAAGGTGCTCCTGTTCCAGCTTCGACATGACCCTCGACAAGTCAGATCGTTGCTGCTCAGGGGCACTTTTCATCTGATCAACACACGGTCACGCCCGAGCGGCATGAAAGGCCTGGGCTAGAACGGTGCCCACGCCGCGACTCCGGTGATTGGCCTGCCCGGCCGACGGCTCGTCACGGCCCCTGTCGGTGCTGGGTCACGCGTCTTCTGTCCCTGGAGCGGAGGCGGACGCCGCACCCGGCGGCCGGTCGGTTGTTCTGACCGGGTGTCGGCCACGCGGCTGCGGCCCGCCGGACGTGGGTTGGAGCCAGTAGAGAGCGACACCGGTGACGATCGGCAGCATGGCTGTGGTGCCGGCCGCCTGGGACGATGCTGTGGGGGCGGGTGAGGTCAGGGCGCCGACTTTGCCGAGCAGCAGGCCGGTGCCGGCCGTCCACAGGCCAAGGCGGTGCTGCCGGTGCCTTTCCCGGTAGGCGAGTACCGCCGTCAGGGCCAGCGTCAACACCGCTCCCGCGGCCAGCACGATCAGGCGCTGGCCGGCGGGCTGGGCCCAGGCCACGCTGGCGGCCAGCAGGTCAGCCGCGAACAGGGCCAGCAGCCGGATGCCGGCGGAGCGGCTGTCGGGGCGGGAACGCCACGGCGGCGGTGCCGGACGCTGCGGATCCAGGACGGGCAGCCGGCGGCCCAGGCGGCGGTAGGTGACCGCGAACAGGGCCACCTCGCCCGCCACTCCCGCAAGGTTGCCCAGCACCGCAGCGCCTGCCACTGCCTCCCCGGCCAGGCCGGGCACGACGAACCCTGCCGCGAGCAGCACGGCGGGCAGCACGACCGAACCGGCCCAGTAGCGCCAGCTGCGGCGCAGCACGACGACCAGCCCGGCGCCGGCCGACGCCGCCAGCAGCAGTACCGCGCCGGCCGCGCCGGCCGGGGCAGGACTGGAAGGCGTCCTGGCCGCCGGGCGGGTGCAGGTTCAGGCCGAGCTCGACAATGCTCTGGTCGCCCGCAGGCTGCGGCGGGAGATCGGTGAGTTGTTCGGTGATTCCGCTGCCGTCTGGATGCTGCCGGCCGGCAGTTCACGCCCCGGTCCGCGGTACCTGGTGCGGGTGGAGCACGGAGCCGCGCTGGCCCGTTCCATCGGCCTGATCGACCAGGCCGGTCGCCCCGTTCGGGAGCTTCCGCCGATGGTTCGTCACAGGCGGAGGCTGTGACGCCGCCGCCGCTTGGCGTGGTGCGTTCATGGCGCGCGGCTCGCTGACCGGCTCGGGCCGCTCGGCGGCGCTGCAGGTCACCTTCCCGGGGCCGGAGGAGGGGCTGGCCCTTGTCGGTGCCGCCCGCCGGCTGGGTGTCCTCGCTACGAGCACGCGGGTGCGCGGCGCCGACCGAGTGGTCATCCGCGACAGCGCCGCGGTCGGGGTGCTGCTGCACCAGCTGGGAGCATCCCAGGGGGTGCTGGCCTGGCAGGAGCAGCAGCTGCGCCGCCAGATGCGCGCAGGCAACAACCGGCTGGCCACGTTCGACGATCCGAACCAGCGCCGTTCGGCGACGGCGGCCGCCGCTACCGTCACCAGCGTGCAGGAAGCGCTGGCACTACTGACCGGGCAGGACAGCGAGCAGCTGCTGGTGGCAGGGCGGTTACGGCATCCACAGGCGTCGCTGGAGCAGCTCGGCGCTCTTGCCGACCCGCCGATGACCAAAGACGCCGTCGCCGGCCGGCTTCGCCGGCTGCTCGCCCGGGCCGACCGGCGCGCGGCCGCGCTGGGGCTGCCGACGACACGAGCCGCGGTGAGCCCTGGGTTGCTCCCGGCCGTCGACCAGGGCTGATCTCAGCTTCGTAAGAGCCAGTGTCACGACTGCGAGCTCGATGGCCCGCCGAACTGCACACGGTCCTGCCAGCATCAGCCCGCCAACCCGGAGATCATCACAGCAGCTCCCTCATCAACAGGCATGTCAAGGCAGGCAGGGCCGGTAGCGACTCGACGGCCGTTCTTCCTCACAGCGGACCGGCGACCCGGCGACCCAGCGGTCCGGGTGCCGATGGCCGTCCGGGACGCCAGCAAGGCCGGAACGGGTCAGGCTAGGACCGAGTCCCGGCCGGTTCTGCCTTCCAGCACGCGCTGACGTCGGTGCGTTCGAGGACCAGCGCGGTGACGTGCAGCGGGGTGCCCTAGTTTCCGTCCTTGATGGATGCGCCGACTCGACGGCGTGCCGTCAGCCCGTCATGCCGTCACAACTAGCGTGAACTGTGCGGCCCTGCTTCTCGCCGGCCGGCGCTCAGTGGACAACAAACGGTCAGGATGGGATCGACGCGTGACGGTACCGAAGGCACCATGGGACGCCTGATGACATCGCGCCGCTCGTCCGCCGTGAGCGCAGGTGGCAAATAGGAGCGGGGGTCTGAGGGATGAGTGGGGGGAAGAAATAGCTGGCGAGCGAGCTGGCGGAGGCCAGGCCGACAGACGGTGTACGACGTGCTAGCCCGGTGCTAAAGCCAGCCGGTGCTCACCGTGGCTGATAGAGGCAGGCGTCAAGGTCTAGGCATGCCATCGCTCGTGATCTAGGGTCATCCGGTCGGTGCTGGGCGTCAAAGCCAGCCCTGCCGCCTGCATACCGGTAGGGGCAGCCAAGGGCAGCGCGATGCGCGGGGCTCTTTCACCCGACGCTGCCTAGACGCGCCCCTGCGCCCGGCACCGACACGCCAGGGCCACGTTCGGATTATCCCAGGGCGGGGCGGGTGTCGATAGATCATCGGGGTCGCCGGCCTCTGGCGGGACCGGCGGCCCTCATCCGCGCTCAATGGTCGGTGCGTCGATGGCCGTCCGCTCGCGCCCTCGCCGCCCCGTTGCTTGTGGTCCGGGCCCGGGGTCTCAGTAGCGCAACCCCGAACGCGAGGTAGGCCGATCGCTGCCCGCCGAGGCACCTGCGCCCCTCCCTCGTCAATGCTGATTGCGGCCTCGGCCGCCTGCTGTCCTCGCCGCAGGAGCGGTCGTGCCGTCTGCCCGCTGAGGAACGGGCTGCTGGTGTGCTGGCTTGGACTAGCGCGCGTCACCCGCGGCGGAGCACGCGGCTCGGAGCCCGGACCGTGACGGTCGGCAGCTCGACGGCGGCCGGGGCAGGCTCGACGACCCGCGCTGCCCGCCCCTCGGCACGGGTGCCGCCAGCCCAGCTCGCGGCCGGCGCTGACGGCCCGCTCGAGGGATTCGCTGTGCGCGGCCCCGGCCCCCTTATGGGCAGTCAGTCTGTATGTCCTGGATTGGCTGGCCGAGGGCGTTGCCTGCTGGGCGAAATCCGAAGACCCCACGTAGGCGGTAAGGGTAAGGGGCACCGGCGTCATCGAATAGGTGGCCCTACTTTGGGTCCCCCACCGCTGCAAGCGGCGCGTCCTTCAGCACTTGCTGAGCGTCAGGTATCAGCCGTCCACGTCATGTGCTGTGTAGGTCGTGATGTCGCTGTAGAACGTGTTGAAGGCCCTGCACGCTGCGGCGGCGAAGGGCTGCTGGCGAAACGACCGGAGGCGGGGCTGGTGTCGTCCCCGCAGGCTGAGCGGCCTCAGGGCGCACCCCCAAGCGCCGCGCCGGGAAGCTCCGCACCCGGCAACGCGATCGGCATGGGCAGCGCGGAGGCGTTCGCGCTTGCCGACCACAAGCACGGCCACGAGAACTGGTCCGGCACGCCGACCCCTCTGACCACCGCCGGGGGCGGCACAGCCGGGGCGCGAGCACCGTGACCCGCGGCGACCACACCCACGGGCTGCCCGCCCCTGGGCAGCCTGGCGCATCCAACTCGGGCAACTCGGGCAACTCGGGCAACTCGGCGTGGCCCGGAGCTGCCACCACGCTCGCGCTGTCCGCGAACAGCTGAGCAACAGCCGTCACCTTGCTCAACCATCACGCCGGCCACCGCTTGAACCATGGCTTCCATTCGGACTGTTGCTGCTGCCAGGGCCCTGGCCGGCTCCGCTGGTGGTGGTGGTGCCGGGACCGCTTGGGGTGGCCGCGCTTGTCGGTACGCCGGAACTGGGGGCGGTGCTGGTCGTCCCCGAGGTCGGCGGGCCGGGAGTCGTGCTGGTCGTCCCTGAGGTGGGCGGGCCGAGAGTGGTGTCACCCGGACCAGGGGAAGGCGCGGCGGGACTGGGTGTCGCGCCAGGAAAGGAGCCGCCGGGCGAGGAGCTGGCGCGACCCGGGGCGCCGCCGGTGCTGGCGGCAAAACTAGAGCCGGCGCGGGCACCGGGGGAGCCGCCGCGGGCACCGGGGGAGCCGGCCCCTGCCGGGCTGGGGCCGATGCTCGTCGAGCTGCTGGCGGCACCGTTCGAGCTCGCACCGCTACCGACGGCACTGGCACCGCCCGCGGGATCGGAACTGCCGGCCGGACCGGCTACGGGTGTGCGGGTTGCGCTGGGCGGCGACCCAGCACCGACGTCGGTTGCGGGAGCGGCAGTCGTGTCGCCGCTGCCACCGGCTTTCAGGGCTGGTGGTTGCGGGGAGCTGGCCCAGCCCGCCGGCGCCGCCTGCGACTCGCGGCGTGCGGCGTCGGCTGCCTGGCCAGGAGCCGGCTGGGCGACAGGGTGGGCCAAGGCGCGTGCGACAGGGGTTCGCTGGGTGCTCGGGGTTGACCGCGCCGGCGAGCTACCGGAGCGCAGTGCACGTTCGCCGGCGATGCCGGCGGGGGTCAGCGCGATCATCGCCGCGGCTGCCAGCGCGAGCCGTCGCCGTCGCCGTCCCGGGCTCTCGTTGCCGGGGGCAGGTGGCCAGGTTCGGCATGTGCTGCTGTCGGTGCTGCCGCCGCTGCCGCCGCTGCCGCCGCTGCCGGTACGGGGGCGGCGAGGGGAGCGCCCATGGCCTGCGCGAGTGCGGCGATGCCGCTTTGAGGGGCGGCGGCCAGCTGGTGCAGGGCGCCGGCTGCGCTGCCAGCGGACGGCCGGGCCGCCGGGTCGGTGGCTGTCATCGCCGCCAGCAGCGCGGCCGACCCGGCGGGCAGCTCGGCGGGCAGCTGCGGGCGGCGGTGCAGGCGGGCCATTGCCGACTCGAGGGCTGTGCCGGGATACTCCTGGTGGCCGGACAGGCATTCGAGCAGGACCAGCCCGAGGGCGTACACGTCGGCCGGCGGGCCGACCTCGGCGCCGGTGACCTGCTCGGGGGCGAGGTATGCGGCGGTGCCCAGCACCAGACCGCTCTGGGTGAGTCTGGTCGCTGAGGTCGTGCGGGCGATGCCGAAGTCGGCCAGCCGGACCCGCGGACCGGGGCCGAGCAGCACGTTGTCGGGTTTGACGTCGCGGTGCACGACGTCGCCGGCGTGCACGTAGGCCAGAGCGTCGCCGACCGCGGCGCCGATCTGCGCCGTGCGGGCCAACGGCAGCCGCCGGCGGCGACACGCCTGGCCCAGGGTCGGGCCCGTCGACCAGGGCCATCACCAGGAACTCACAACCGTCCTCGGTGCCGGCGTCGATCAGCTCGACCAGGTTGGGGTGCCGCAGGCCGGTCAGCGCGCGAACCTCGGAGCTGCGCCGGTCGGCGCCGCCGAGGTCGGTGTCGCGGAACACCTTGACGGCGACCGGGTCGCCGGTGCGGGCATCGACCGAGGCGTACACGTCGGCCATGCCGCCGCGCCCGAGCAGGCGCCCAAGCCGGTACGGGCCGGCGAACAGAGCGCCCGTCTCCTGGGTGGGCGTCGTCATGCCCGCCTCACCGCGGGGGGAGTGGCGGCTTGCTGTGCGCGGCCTGGCACGGGTGTGTGGTTGCTGGTGCGCCCGTTACCTGTCCGGGCACTGCTTGGACTCGGGAGGATGCGGACGCAGCGGGGTCGAATGTGGGGTCGAATGTCCCCGCGCTGGCCGCAGGCCGGGTCGTGGTCGATCGACGTCGTCGGCGGCGAGGTTCAGGCCCACCGGGTTGCTGCTGTACACGCCGGCGTCAGAGCGCTCCTGGGCGTCGATGCTGGCCTCATCGAGGTTCTCTTCTGCTCAACCGGACCATCGCTAGTCGGGACAAACACCTCCTACCCGGACATGAGATCGCTACTCGGCCCCCTAGAACGGCTCGACAAGCCCCGGGGAACGCCGCCCCCGGGCTCGGCCTGGCCGGGGTGACTCGTCCTAAGCCACATGTCATTCGGGGATGGTGGTGCCTGAACGTGCGTCGAGTCGGTCGCCGGGCTCGGGAGGGTGCTCCTAGCGATTGACGGGAAGGGGGGGTTGCGCTGGTCAGCCGGCTGCAGGCGCTGGGGCGGGCAGCTCGGCGTAGCGGTCGTTGGTCGACGCAACGGCGGCGGTGAGGGTGAAGACCTTGAAGGTTGACCCGGGGCCGAACGCGGGCTGGGTCGGCAAAGGGACGGTGGTCTGGCCGGGTGCGGTGCCGTAGTCGCGGCTGACCGCCATCGCCAGCACCTGCCCGGTGCCGGGCTTGAGCAGGACTTCGGCGGGGGCGGCGCGGTTGGTCTTCTCCACGGTGCCCTCGACGGCCTGCTGGGCGGCGCGTTGCACCGCGGGGTCGAAGCTGGTCCTGATGGTCAGGCCGCCTTGCAGCAGCCGGTGGTCCCGCTCGGCCCGGGTGGCGCCCAGCGCCTTGTCGGACAGCAGGATCTGGCGGACGTAGTCGCAGAAGAACGGCGCGGGCGAGCTCAGGCACGGGTCGGCTGCCGCGGGCGGCAGGACCGGCCGCAACCCCAGCGGCTGGCTTCGCGCGGCCGTCTCCTGGGCGATGGTGATGTGGCCGAGCTGGCGCATCCTGGCCAGCACCTCGTTGCGGCGGGCGGTGGCTGCTTGGGGATGGCGCAGCGGGTCGTAGGTCGACGGTCCCTGCACCAGCCCGGCCAGCAGCGCCGCCTGCCCCAAGCTCAGCTGGTCGACGGTCTGTGCGAAGTAGCGCTGGGCGGCAGCGCCGAGGCCGTAGGCGTTGTTGCCGAAGAAGGCGATGTTCAGGTAGCCCTCGAGGATCTTGGTCTTGGGCCAGCGCTGCTCGAGCGCCAGGGCGTAGCGAGCCTCTCTGATCTTGCGGGTGAGCGACTTGCCGGCCGCGGCCTGCTGCTGGTCCGGTGTTGCGGCGTCATTGAGCAGCACGTTCTTCACGTACTGCTGGGTTAGGGTGGACCCGCCCTGCTCCGTAACACCGGCCTGGGTGTTCTTCAGCGCCGCCCGGGCCAGGCCTTTGTAGTCGACCCCGTGGTGGGAGTAGAACCGCGAGTCCTCGATGTCGACGATCGCCTGGCGCATCACCGGTGAGACCTGCTCAAGGCCGACCGGGACCCGGTTCTGCGGCCCGTGCAGCACCGCGACGACGCTGCCGTCGGCGGCCAGGATCCGGCTGTCCACCCCGAGCACCGGGTCGGGCAGACCGGTCGGCAGCGCGTCGAAGTGTTCAGCCGCGCTCTTGGTCGCCAGCCCGGTGCCGAGCACCAGGGGGGTGGCCAACGTTGCGAGCAGCAGCCCGGCGGCGGCCAGCAGCGCGAGCAGCAGGGCCAGCCGGGACAGGCGCCTGCCTGCGCTACCGCGTCGTGTGCTCACCGCCGCGGGCGGGCGGGCCCCACCGGCGGGGTGCACGTCTGCCGTTCGGGCGCCGGCCCGCTGGTGGCGGCACGCTGGCAGGGGACGTGACGGGCTCATGCACCGTCTGCACCGTCTCCACTGGCGGCTGCGGCTGCGGGCTCATCTCAGTTCCTGCCGCCAAGGCGCGGCGCTCTCACTTGGCCGTCTGCTGTTTGGCGTAGACCACGTAGTTGCCCAGGTAGTGCCCGGTGGCCCGGTCGAAGTCGCCGGTGCAGGTGATCAGCCGCAGCTCGGCGTCCGGGTTGGGGGCGTAGACCTGCTGGGCGGGGAAATTGTCCTTGGGGTACTGCGCGGCGCGGTAGACAACGAAACGCACAGATGTCCCGTCCGCCCGGCGGACGAGCACCGGGTCACCGGTCCGCAGCTCACGCAGCTTGAAGAAGACGGCGGGGCCGGTTGTGGAGTCGACGTGGCCGACGATGACCGCCGGTTGGCCGACGTCACCGGGGGCCGGGCCCTGGCTGTACCAGCCGGCCTGGGCGTAGTCGGTGGGGACCTGCAGCGAGCCGTCGGTGTTCAGCCGCAGGCCGACCAGCCCCGAGCGCACCCCGATGGCGGGGACGGCGACCTCCACCGGCGGGACGTGCTGGTCCAGGGGTGCCAGATGCCCTGCGACGGTGGCCGGGGCGAACGCGCTCGGTGCCTGCGCCGCGGGGATCCGGTCATTGGTGGGGGCCGGTGCGACCAGCGCGCTGGAGTGCCGCTGCAGTACCAGCACCGCTACCAGGATGCCGGCCAGCACCCCGGCGACGACGAGCACAACAGCGCGCACAGGCCCCCGGTGCCGGGAGCTACTACCTGCCGGTGCGGCAGCTGGGTCGGTACCGATGTGCGGGTCGGTCGTGTTCGCCACAGCTTCTCCTAACGGGTCACGACAGGGTCACGGTCATGTCCTGAAATGCCGCGCGGGCGGGTGGCCGAGGTGGCCACCCGCCCGCGCGGGGGGGTTACACGTGACTGCTCAGGCCTGCGATGCCGCCGGCCGCCGGCGGCGGATGCTGCGGAACCCGGTGCCCAGCAGCACCATGCCCAGCACCCCGGCGGTCACCGGCAGCACCGGGAGGCCGTCAGAGGCCGGCTGGGCCGCACCGCCGCCGCCGGTCGCGACCCCCCCGCTGGGCATCGTCATGCCGGCAGCGTTGGAGGTGCCCAGGTTGACCGACTTGGCGTTCGGCAGCGCCAGGTAGGGGAACGCGGACCCGGGAGCACTGGCCGGGGTGTTGACTCCGTCCCCGGCTGCCAGCGCCGGCACGATCGTGCCGGTCTGGGCGGCTCCTTCGAGGGCTTGGAGCTCGATGTCGACGACGTCGTCGGTCAGGCGCCGCCCGTTGGGGAAGCCCTGCAGGTCCTTAGCCAGCACCCCGAGCCGGTTCGGGCTGGCGGTGACCGGCACCGAGGTGTTGAGCCGCAGCTCCTCAGCCGGGACGAACGAGCCGGAGCTCACGCCCTTGTTCAGCATCTGGGAGTTCAGGTCAGCCGCGATGGGTCCGCAGGCCTTGCAGATCCCGGTCAGGAAGATCTCCTGCAGGTCCTTGCGCGGCGCTGCCGGTGCCTTCAGCCCGTAGATCGACTCGATCAGCTTGGGGACCTCGGGGTCGAGGACCTTGGCCACCGCCGGGGCGACGGTGTGGTCCTGGGCCGGGGTCAGGCCGTTGAAGGCGTCTTTGAGCTGGGCGGGGATGACGACCTCGTTGACCAGCGGGTTACCCAGCCTCGAAACCTGCGCGAAGTCCCCGTTCGGGGTTTGCTTGTTGCCCGCCGCCAGCGACAGTCCCTGCTTTTCGGTGGTGCTCCAGACCCCGACCACCGGGTTGCTGGTCGCGTCGCCCTTGAGCGCGACGTCGCTCTTGGGTACCTGCAGCGCGATGGTGTTGACGTTGTAGCCCGCCAGGGTGTTCTGGCCCGACTCCTTCAGGTTCGTCCCGTAGAGCAGGTCGAACACCCGCAGGTCGAGGAAGAACGGGTCGGCGGCCTGGCCGGCGAAGGTCTTGCCGCCGCCTGGCAGGTTGGTGATGGCCTGGTCGCGCAGCATCGCGTAGTTCGGCATCGACGCGGGGCCGACGTCGGAGGGCGCGACCTTGGCGTTGCTGACCAGCGTGGTGCTCTGCCCGGCTTTGATCTCGGTCAGGGTGTAGGTCTGCCAGAACAGCAGGTGCGGGTCGTTCAGGGACTGCACCGGGCCGTTGTTGTACAGGAACGTCCCGCCCCCTGGGGCGGTGGCCCGGGCGTCGTGGTCGGCGAAGGTCCAGCGGTAGGTGATGTCGGGCTTGCCGGTTCCGCTGTTGTCGATGTTGATGTCGTAGTGCGACCCGGCCTTGAACGGATAGAAGTTCGGGCCGCCGTTGGGCTCCTCGAACGGGATCCAGTTCGCGATCAGCGTCACCGTGTTCGACTTGTCCGGGCTGGTGAACGCGTACACGTCGGTGTTGTCATGCTGCGGGTCACCCGCGGTCAGCGGCGCCTCCCGGTGGGAGGAAGCATTCGCCACACCGCCGCCCAGCCCCGCCATGCCCGTGCCGGCAAGTGCTACGACCGCGACCGCAGCCGCCCGCTTCCGGCCGCTGTGCCGCTTCCCGTGAGACGTCATGCGTACATCCCTTCGCAGGTGAACAGACCAGAGTCCAACCCACGAGCAGTGCTGCTGCACCGGCCCAGGGGTGCTCCAGTTCTGTATTCGTTTCCCGGACCGAAACGGATTGGTCCCGCACCCGGCTGCGCAACTGTCGGCCGCCGGCAGCCATCTGTGAACGACCCGCGTCCGAAATGTACCCGGCCCGCGCCCGACTACCGTCACACGGGTGCAGCAGCTCACCCCGCCCACCGTCCGCCCGGCGAGCTTCCGGCGGGCGGCCCTGGTAGGCGGGTGCGTGATTGCTCTTGTTGCGGCAGCAAGCTGCTCGCCGTCGTCATCGACCTCGGCATCGTCCCAGCACCATGGCGCGGCGCCCCCAGCCGCCTTCAACGATCAGGGCGCCAACCCTCAGCCGTGCATGGCTCACCAGACCCGGCGGCCCACACCGGCCTACCGGGCCGGCGACACGGCGGTCAGCGCGCTGGAGCTTCCCATGCTCGCCTACTACACCGCCAACGGTGACAAGCCGTACTGCGACGGGCGCCCCGCCACCGCCGTCGACCGCGCCTGGCTCACCCTCTACGTCGCCGACGCCGCCGACCCAGCCCACGTCCAGCGCCAGCTTGGATAGCCATCCTGGGACGAGCGGATCCGGCCCGGCGGTGCTGGCAAGCCAGGCCGACGGACTGACATATCAGGTGACAGCCGCCGCTGATGACCGCCGCAGCGCTGGCCTGCGGGAGCAGCGGCAGCGAGGGGTGGAGCGCAACGAGCTATGGCGCGGGGCACGGCCCGATGGTCCTGCACCCGGCGCCGCGGTCATCGCAGCAGGGGAGCAGATCAGGACCAGGCCAAGGGGACGCTGTCCTGTGTTTCGTTCGCCCGGCCGAAATGAGAGATCATCCGGTCACCACCCGGCCACCGGCGGGTGGGCGTCGTTATCTGTGACCAGCCTTGGCCGTCGCCAGACGTGGCTGCACAGCCCCGGGTGCCCCCCGGGTCTGGAACACGTCCGGCGCGGCCCACGCCTTGACCCGGCGGCCTGGTCTGCTGCTGGCAGCCCGCCCAGGCAAGTGTCACGCCGGAGCAGGTGCCACCCCATGTCGGTGTCACTCGATGTCTGCATACCGTCCCGATCTGTCACCATCGAGAAGGGGTGTGCAGCCATGGTGGGTGCGGTCTCGGTGCGTGGTGGTGTGCCGTTGCGTGGCAGCGTCACGTTGCGGGGGGCCAAGAACCTGGTGCCCAAGGCAATGGTCGCCGCGCTGCTGGCGCCTGGGGTCAGCGTGCTGCGCAACACCCCGGACGTGGCCGACGTGGCGATCGTGGCCGGGTTGCTGGGGCTGCACGGGGTGGGCGTCGAGCGCGACGTGGAGGGCGGCACCGTGGTGGTTGACGCGGCTCGGGTGGCAAACCCGGACGTGTCCGAAGTGCTGACCCATGGTGGTACCAGCCGGATCCCGGTGTTGTTCTGCGGACCGTTGCTGCAGCGGCTGGGCCGGGCGTTCATCCCCGACCTGGGCGGGTGCCGGATCGGGGACCGGCCGATCGACTTCCACCTGGACGCGTTGCGGGCGTTCGGCGCGGTCGTGGACAAGCGGCCCGACGGGTTGGACATCACCGCGCCGAACGGTCTGCGCGGCGCCATGCTGACCCTGCCTTATCCCAGTGTCGGTGCGACGGAGCAGGTGCTGCTGACAGCGGTGCTGGCCCAGGGGGTGACCGAGCTGCGCAACGCCGCCCTCGAGCCTGAGGTCCTGGACTTGATCGCTGTGCTGCAGAAGATGGGCGCGCTGATCGCGGTGCGACTGGACCGGGTGATCCGGGTGAGCGGGGTGGGCCGGCTGCGGGGCTACACCCACCGGGCGATACCCGACCGGATCGAAGCCGCCTCCTGGGCGAGTGCCGCGCTGGCGACCCGCGGGGATGTGTACGTCGCGGGTGCCCGCCAGGGGGATCTGATGACGTTCCTGAACGTCTTTCGCACCGCCGGCGGGGAGTTCGACGTCGACGATGAGGGCATCCGTTTCTGGCACCCCGGTGGTGAGCTTGCCCCGCTGGCGCTCGAGACCGACGTTCACCCAGGTTTCATGACCGACTGGCAGCAGCCCCTCGCGGTCGCACTCACCCAGGCCGGCGGCCTGTCGATCCTGCACGAGACGGTGTATGAGAACCGGCTCGGCTTCTTGGACGCGCTAGGCCGGATGGGCGCCACGGTTCAGCCCTACCGGGAGTGCCTGGGCGCCACCCCGTGCCGGTTCGGTGCCCGCAGCTACATGCACTCGGCGGTGATCTGCGGGCCGGCCAAGCTCGAAGCCGCCGAGCTGAGCATTCCCGATCTGCGCGGCGGGTTCTCACACGTGATCGCCGCACTGGCAGCCCAGGGCACCAGCACCATCGACGGGGTCGAGATCATCAACCGCGGTTATGAGTCGTTCACCGACAAGCTGACCGGTCTGGGCGCCGACATCGAGCCGGTCGGGTCCGGCAGCGCTGTGCCGCCGCCGTTAGCGGCCTGACGGCGCTCAGAGTCGGGTCGAAACCGCCCGGCTGTCGACGGTCGGAGCCCGCTTGAGGCCGTCGACGACAGCAGCGGGCCGGGTCAACCCGGTGCGCGGGCTGTGTTGGTTGACGGCCGGGTGCTACTGGTAGCGGACGGTGGTGGCGCCGGTGGCGGCGTTCCAGGTGATGGTGCCGTGGGCGAAGGCGCTGGCCCGTCCGCCGGTGACGGTGTACTCGTTGCTGGTGGGGTAGCCCAGCGGGCTGCGTTCCCAGCCCGCTGCTGCCCAGCGGGCGGCGATGGCGCCGTGCACCTCGTGGGCTCCGGTGCCGGGCGTCCAGTAGATCGACCCGGCCGAGCCGGTGAAGTGGTTGTAGCGCCCGAGCTGGTCGGGGGTGGTGGTCTCGTCGGTGGTGGGGTAGCCCAGCGGTCCGCGTTCCCAGCCGGTGGCGGCCCACAGGGTGCGGATCGCTCCCTGGATTTGGTGGGCTCCGGTGGCCGGGGTCCAGTAGATCGACGCGCCGCCGGAGCCGGTGAAGTGGTTGAAGCGTCCGGCGCCGTCGGGGGTGGGCAACTCGTCGGTGCTGGGCAGCCCGGCGGGGCCGGCGGGTCCGCCCAGGGTCAGGTAGTGGGTGAGGATCGCGCCGCGCACGACGCGGGCGCCGGTGGCCGGCGAGTAGTAGATCCTGCCCCCGTTGTAGTTCTGGGCGGTGCCTCCCGCCACGGTGTACTGGGCGCCAACCGGGCTGCCCAGGGTGCCGCCGCCGAAGCCGAACTGGTCATAGCGGGCGGCGATCGGGTCGGGAGCAGCCGCCGGGACCTGCGGCGCCGGTGCCGGTGCCGGTGTGACTGGGGGTGTGCCGGCGAACTGGCGTAGCTGGGTGAGGTTGCCGTTGAAGGCGTCGGCGTCGCCGGGCAGGGTGCCGTGGTCGTTGTACTGCCAGATGCTCTGGAAACCCCAGCCGGGCGGCATGATGCCTGGGGTGGCGGCGTAGCTGGCGATGAACAGCGGGTTGGTCGCGCCGAAGCTGCTGTTGTTGCCCAGGCAGTAGGTCCACCAGTCGGTGGTGGTGTAGATGGTCGGGTAGCGGCCGGTGGCGGCGTTGACCGTGTTGGAGAACTCGGCGATCCAGGCGGCGAGCTGCGCCGGGCTCTGGCCGTAGCAGGTCGCCCCGTAGGGGTTGTACTCCATGTCCAGCATCGGCGGCAGCGTCTTGCCGTCGGGCGACCAGCCGCCGAGGTGGCTCAGGAAGTAGTTGGCTTGGGCTGCGCCGGTGGACCGGTCGGGCAACGCGAAGTGGTAGGTGCCGCGGATGATCCCGGCGGCGTAGGCGCCGGTGTACTGCGAGGCCAGGTAGGGGTTGACGTAGCCGGTGGCTTCGGTGGCTTTGATGTAGACGAACTTCGCCCCGTTGGTTGCGGCGGTCGGCCAGTCGACGGTGCCCTGCAGGCTGGACACGTCCATCCCGGCCGGCTGGGCGCCGGTCAGTGACAGCATCCGGGGGGCTGCGGGCTGCGGCTGCACAGCGGTGGCCGGCTGGTGGGCCCGGATCGTCGAGCCCATGTGGTCGGCGTCGGGGTGACTGACCGGCGCCAACGCCGCCGGGACGGCAGCGGCGGTGCCGGTCGGAGTGCCGGCGAGCGCGGGGACGGCGCCGGCGAGCAGGGCGCCGGCGGTCATCGGCAGGGCTGCTGCGGCAACAGTCAGGCGCCGGGTCAGGGCAGAAGGCACGAGGATTCCCAAGGGGCGAGGCGACAGGTCGGTCACGCTGGGTCACCTTGGGAGTCGACTCGAATGCGGCTCGACTTGACCCCGGCATCCAGGCTTCCGGGTCGACTGCAGGCGCCGGCCAAGGACTGCCGGGGCGGGCGCCCCCCGACGGGGCTGTCACACAGGCGCCGACAGGCCGTCACACGGGCGCCGACCGGCCGGACAGACGGTGCTGGGGACCCAGGCTCGCCGCTGCTCCGGCGACTGACCGGCCGGTCAGGTGGGCGCCGGCCGGGCTTCCGTTACCGCGCGTCGTGGTGGAGGGTGAGATGAAGGACGAAAGCCGCGGGTCTTGGCCTGCTGCCGTCGTGTCCCGTGGGAGGTGGCCCCATGCCGGTAGAGCCGACGCCAGTCGGCGGCGAGCGGCGCTTTCCGGTGACCGAGCTGGGCCCGGACGCCGCCGGCGAGCTGGTAGCGCTCAGCGGTACGGCGTATCCGTTGACCGCCGGACCGGATCAGCAGCCGACCGCCGAGCAGGTCGCCGCCGAACTAGCCGACCCTGACGTCATGACGCTCGGGGTACGCGAGCCGGTAGCCGGCCGCACGCTGGTGGCCGCTGCGTGCGTGCGAGTCAACCCAGACGACCGCGGAGTGGCTGACGTGTCCCGCCTGGTCGTCGCCGCAGGCCGCCGCCGGCCGGGTCTGGGCAGCCTGCTGCTGCGGGCCGCCGAACACCGGTTGCCGGCCCAGGTCCGTGAGCTGTGGCTGCAGATCAACCCGGCTGATGAGTACAGCCGGCGGCTCTACGCCCAGCACGGCTACCGGCAGGCCGCCCACCACCGAGCTGCCGGGAACCACACAGCGCACCTGGTCAAGTCCCGTCGGCGCGGCGCACGCCGGAGCGCCCAGTAGACCGCGACGCCACACCGGCTGGCACTGCCGCGGCCGAGCTGACGACGCCGCCTGCCTGGTCACCGACGTCCGCGGTCGGCACCGCGCTGCAGGTCGCACCCGATACGCAACGGTCCCCGGTTCCTCCTGGCGACTCCGACAGCAGGTGGACAGCGCCGCTGAGGTGTGCCTGACTGCCTTCATCGCTGTCTGCGGCTGACGTTCAACTCACGCAGGCTGCGGTCTCAGGCGCACCGTGCCGGTGCTAGGCGCTCGTCGAGGAGGTCGCCGTGACAGTTCTCAGTTCCTCTGTGGGGCCCGTGCAGGCCCTGATCGCGGAGGCTTTCGAGCGGCGGGTGGCGCCGGTGATGGGTCTGGCCGACGATGCGGTCGCGCTGGCGGTGGCTTGCCGGGAGATGGCGGACCGCTTCAGGCGCGGCGGGCGGCTGCTCGTCTTCGGTAACGGCGCGGGCGCCACCGACGCGCAGCACGTCGCTGTCGAGTTCGTGCACCCGGTCATCGTCGGCAAGCGTGCGCTGCCCGCCTTGTCGCTGGTGAGCGACGCCGCCACGCTGATGGGGGTTGCCGCACGCCGGGGCTGGAGGGCGTCTACGCCCATCAGGTGCAGGTCCTCGGGCGGCCCGACGACATCGCGCTCGGGCTGTCCGGCGACGGTGAGTGCGCGAACGTGCGTGCCGGGCTGCGTGCGGCCCGCGAGGCCGGGTTGCTGACCATTGCCTTGGTCGGCGGCGACGGGGGCGAGGTGCTCGAGAACGCGGAGGCTGACCATTGCCTGCTGGTCCGCTCGGATGACCCAGGCGTCGTCAAGGAGGGGCACGTCACCGCCTACCACCTGCTGTGGGAGCTGGTCCACGTGTTCTACGGCTCGCCCGCCGCAGAGGCTGCTCGGTCGCCTGAGCCGCCCACCGGGATCGAGCAGCTCTACCCGTTCCTGTACGGCGGGGGAAGCGACAGTAAGTCCCTGCTCGACGCCGCGGCGGAGTCGGCCCGGCAGAAGGTTGCCGAGATCGTTGAGCTGCGCCGGGCGGTCGGGGCGGAGCAGGGGGCGGCGCTGGCGGCGTGCGCCGAGCGGCTCGCTGCGGCGTTTGCGGCCGGAGCGACGCTGCTCGCGTTCGGCAACGGTGGCAGCAGTACTGACGCGCAGGAGGTCGTCCACACCTTCCTGGACCCGCCGGCTCCTGCGGAGCCGCTGCCGGCGCTGGGGCTGACCAACGACGTCGCGGTGCTCACCGCGCTGTCCAACGATGTCAGTTTTGACGTGGTGTTCTCCCGGCAGATCGGGGCGTTCGGCCACCCGGGTGACATCGCCGTCGCGATCTCCACGAGCGGTGGCTCGGCGAATGTGCTGGCCGGGATCGAGGAGGCGGACCGGGCTGGGTTGGTGACGGTGGGGTTGGCTGGCTACGGTGGCGGCCGGATGGCCGAGCTGGCCGCCCTGCACTATCTGTTTGCGGTCCCTTCCTCGTCGGTGCACCGGGTGCAGGAGGTGCAGACCACGCTGTATCACGTCCTGTGGGAGGCGACCCGAGCGGTCCTCACCTCCATCGCGGCCCCGAGGGTCACGAGCCCGGCCTGAGCTCAGCCGCCGGCAGCGGCGGGTAACGGCCCGCTCGCTACCGCCCCTGGCCGAGGCTGATGCCGCCGTGGTTCGGCGGAGGCTGGCACTCGGTCAGGACACTGAAGCCAGCGTTTTTGGAGCAGCGGGGTGTGCGTCGGTGCGTACTGCGGCCTTATCCGGCGAGGGGCGGTGAGCCGGGTGCCACCGAAGGCGGGTCGACATTGTGCTGCGGGCGCGGTCGTCGGGGACCGACGTGACGATCGTGTAGCGGGGACCGCACGGGTGCATTGACGAACGGGCACCCGAAACGCCGGTCGCGGGGTCGTGCAGCTCGCGGGTGCAGTCCGGGCAGGTGGCCGTGTCGGGCGAGACCAGGGCGCGTCGGGGTTTCGTAGGTGGCGCTGCGGCGGACGGGTCAGGGCGGGAGCCAACAGCGCTGATGGCGCTCAGGTGAAGCTCCCCAGAGTTGCTCAAAGAGTTGCTCACTGAAATTCCCCACCCGTGTGGCTCCGCCGACAGCGGTGGGGCTCCTTCGAGGCTGGTGGTCTGTGACCACGCACCAGCTCGAAGGAGCCCTGCTTCATGCTCACACGGGAGGACGACGTGGACGCTTGTGCGCTCCACCGCCAGGGCTGGACGATCTCTGCGATCGCCCGGCACCTGGGACATGACCGCAAGACGATCAGGGCCTATGTCACGGGCAGGCGAACCGCCGGGGCGCGGGCCCGGGCAGCCGGCGACAGCTTCGATGCGTTCGTCGAATACGCCGCCGCCCGGCTGGCCGAGGACCCGCACCTGTGGGCCAGCATGCTGTTCGACGAACTGCTCGGGCTGGGGTTCACCGGGTCGTATCCGACGCTGACCCGCCAGCTCCGCGGCCGCCGGCTGCGCCCAGCGTGTGAGCCGTGCTCACCGGCCAAGGGGCCGGCCGGTGGCGGTGATCGAACACCCGGCGGGTGCCGAGACCCAGTGGGACTGGCTCGAGCTGCCCGACCCGCCCGCCGCGTGGGGGTGGGGCAGCCAGGCCCATCTGCTGGTCGGCGCGCTGTCGCACTCGGAGCGCTGGCGCGGCCGGCTGTGCGAAGCCGAGAGCTTCCCGCACCTGGTCGAGGGCTTGGACACGGTCAGCCGGGCGCTGGGCGGGTTGACCCGCAGCTGGCGTTTCGACCGGATGGCCACCGTGGTCAGCCCGAACACCGGGCGGGTCACCGCCGCGTTCGCCGGGGTCGCCAAGCACTACGGCGTGCAGGTTGCGCTGTGCCCACCGCGGCGCGGCAACCGCAAAGGCGTGGTGGAAAAGGCCAACCACGTCGCAGCCCAACGCTGGTGGCGCACCCTTTCCGACGACGTCACCGTCGAGCAGGCCCAGGCCAGCCTGGCACGCTGGTGCGCCACCCGCGGGGACCTGCGGATGCGCTCCGGCGGCGCCGACGGGAAGATGACCGTCGCGACCGTGGCCGAACGCGAACCCCGGGCGGCGCTGCCGGCGCCCTACCCGGCCGAGCTCGCCGTCGAACGGGCCGTCTCAGCCCAGGCGCTGGTCTCGTTCGCCGGCAACTTCTACTCCGTCGCCCCCGAGCTGGCGACCACCCGGGTCGGGGTCCGGGTCCGCCTCGGCGACCAGCACCTGCACATCACCGACCCCGCCGGGCGGGTCGTGCTCGCCCGCCACCGCCTGGCCCCACCCGGCGCCGGGGCCATGGTCCGCACCGATGTGCACGTGCACGCCCTGAACACCGCCGCGATGGCTGCGGCGAGCCCGGCGGTTCCGCACCGGGCCAAGGTGCGGATCCCACCCGGGGCGGCGGCCCGCGCCGCCGCAGCCCAACTCACCGGCCGCCCCAACGACCCGGCCTGCGACGCGGTCGTCGTCGACCTCGCCGCCTACGCCGCAGCCGCGGCAGGAAGGAACACCCTCCCATGAGCAGCACCAGCACCGCCGCGAGTACGGCTGAGCCCGGTCCGCCGCCTTCGACGATGGCCCAGGCCGGGCTCTACCAGCAGCTGCGCGCCCACCTGGCCACCTTGAAGCTGCACGACGCCGCGCAGGCGCTACCCGCCGTGCTGAAGCAGGCAGCCGCCGACAAGCTCACCCTGACCGCCGCCCTGGAACGGCTGCTGGCCATCGAGGTCTCCGCCACCGACGCCCGGCGCCTGGCCAGCCGGCTGCGGTTCGCCTGCCTACCGACCCCGGCCACCCTGGCCGGGTTCGACTACGACGCCGCCCCCGGCATCGACCCCAAACTCATCAGCGAGCTCGCCACCTGCCGCTACCTGGAGAGCGCCATCAACATCCTGCTCATCGGACCACCCGGCACCGGCAAACCCACCTGGCTGTCGGGCTGGCCAGGACCGCCGCCGAGGCCGGCTACCGCACCTACTTCACCAGCGCCGCCGACCTCGCCGCCCGCTGCCACCGCGCCGCGATCGAAGGCCGCTGGGCCACCACCATGCGCTTCTACGCCGGACCCACCCTGCTCGTCGTCGACGAGCTGGGCTACCTGCCGCTACCCGCCGAAGCAGCCTCCGCGCTGTTCCAAGTCGTCTCCCAGCGCTACCTCAAGACCAGCATCGTGCTCACCACCAACCGCGGCGTCGCCTCCTGGGGCGAAGTCCTGGGCGACGCCACCGTCGCCGCCGCCATGCTCGACCGGCTGCTGCACCGCTCGGTCGTGCTAGCCACCGACGGCGAGTCCTACCGGCTGCGAGACCACAACGCCCGTCACGCCAGCCTGCGAAAGGCCCTCCATGGCTGAGCCCGCACCACTGCGCGCATCCCCGTCAGGTGACGACGACACGACGACAACCACCGGCCCCGGCCAGCTCTGCCCCGTGTGCTGGACCCCGTTCACCCGCATCGGCCGCCAGCTCTACTGCTGCGACGGGTGCCGCAAGACCGCCTGGATCCGCCGGCACACTCCCGCCGCCCTCGCCGCTCCGGTCCCGCCGGCCCGGCCCCGGCGGGACGTCACCATCTACGCCTGCCCGACCTGCGGCCAGCGCTACCACGCCCAGCAATGGTGCCCCGACTGCAACCAGCCCTGCACCCGCATCGGGCTCGGCGGACCCTGCCCCCACTGCGACGAACCCGTCGCCATCGCCGACCTACTCGGCCCCCAAGCGCTACCCTGACCAACGCACAGGGGGGGAACTTTCGATGAGCAACCCTGGGGACTTTCAGCGAGCGCCATCAGCGCGGCCCTGACTCGGCGGGGGCTTTGTTAGTGGGCTCATGTTTATCCGGTTAGCTCCGCCTTGTTCATGGCTCCGGGTCGGGCCGCGACGATGCTGCGGTAGGTGGTGGGCTGCTGTTGGCTCTGCAGACCGAGCAGGGTTTGGAATGCGGCCATCGGCGTTCGCCGGCGGTTGAAGCGGAAGGTGTACTCGTCGAGGTAAACCTGCAGATGCTCGCCGGAGACGCCGCGGTGAGTGCCTT
>JAABUM010003135.1_pt1 | contig 20953 bp, 18 predicted proteins | sample 5559161 | NCBI WGS metagenome assembly JAABUM01 (sample SAMN10711868, study PRJNA513369) | rock metagenome | isolation source: Antarctica rocks | place: Antarctica: Victoria Land, Siegfried Peak nord
GTCGAAGGTCCCGCGGTGGATGGCTTGGCGTTCGATGATGCCGAACCGCACCTCGACGAGGTTGAGCCACGAGCCGCTGGTGGGCGAGAAGTGGACCGTGATGCGGGGGTGGGCGGCGAACCACTTGCGGTCCTCGACGCGCTTGTGCGTGGCGTAGTTGTCCATGATCAGGTGCAGCTTTTGGCCGGTGCCGTCGTCGGGGTAGGCGCGGGCGCCCGAGGTGCTGAACCAGGCTCGGTTTCCGCTCGCACGTATGGATGAGATCGCTATGGCGCCGAGTCAGGCATTGTTGGTTAGGACTCGGTTAAGGAGTTCGGGCACCGAGTCCAGCGCAGCGTTGAGCGTGTGTTCGATGGCGACGGCCTCATGGGAGGTGTTGATGTCGATGGCGCGTCCCCAGGTCTCGGGCTCGTAGCGGGCCAGGATGGATAGCCCGAAGAGCGTTGCCCACCACACGACGAGTGGATGGATCGGTTGCCCGCTCGCGTCCAGGCAGGGATAGGCGTTGGTGTGGCCCATGTAACTGGTGGCGACCCTTTTGCTCAGCTGCTCAGGGGTGGAGGAGTCCTTAGAGTCGTTCGGCCAGTGGATTGCGACGATGGCCGTCCCGTCGTCCATAGGGCGGAAGGCGATGGGTTGGCCACCGCCGGTTCCGAACTTGTATCCCTTCAGGCCGGGGTAGTTGCTCAGAAAGTCGCGCACCCGCTGTTCTTCCTCGGCCCAGTCGGCGCGTGGGGCAGATGGATCGTCGTCCGGTCTGCGCTCGATACCAAGATCGGAGGGAAGGCCGCTGATCTCTGCACTGATGGGGGCATTGTCTGAGCGGTAGCCGTTGACCTGGATGTTTAATAGCCGACGAGGTCCGCTGTTGGGCAGCTCGAAGCGCTGAGTGTCTGGGAGCAGGGGCCACAGATCGCCGAGTCGCGTGGGACCGGGCAGCGCCGAGGAGGCCAGTGCGCCGGCAACCAGGGTGAAAGCGCCGGTCTTCCCGGCCCTCGGCTCGATCTTGAAATCAGCGACAGTGGTAGTTGCGCCGTTCTCCCTCGCTTCGCCGATTCCGTGGCTGCTGGACTTCCACGGATCGCCGAGCGTGCGGGCGGCCACGAGGGCGCGGCCAGCCTGCGAGAGGCCATAGAAAAGCGGCAAGGGGCGCGCGGCTGGATCGATAGCGGCGGCCGCGGTGAACAGCTGCTCTGCCTGCTCCAGCGCCATCGCAAAGGTCGCCTGCCGGCTGCCTCGCGCGTGCCCTGGAGGATCGGCGCGGAGACTGCGAATCGCGCGCCAAGACACTTCCCGAGGGGTTGCCTCCAGGTCAGCCCAGGTCTTACCGAGTGCCACCATGCTCAGATGGTGTCAGGGGCTGCATACCGGCTGCGCACGGGGCGCGGACCCTGTCCAAATCGAAGCAGGCCCGCTACGCCTCTTGCGTTGCTAAACCGAGCAGGGTAGAAGCTGGGAAACGAGCTACGTTGGCCAATGTGAGCGAACCGCAGCGCCCGAAAGAACACTGGATTCCGGCACTCGTGCTCGGTGGCTTCTCGTCAGACGTGGACCGCGCCAAACCGCGTGATCGACGTCTTTGCTTCCGACACCGCCACGAGACGGCGCCGCGAGTCACCGGCGCGAAGAACCTCGCCTACAGCCGCGGCCTGTATGACTGGGACACCGCCGAGCCCTTCGCGGGCGTCGACATCGACATGCTCGACGACACGTTCAACCCGTACGAGCGCAAGTTGCCCGCTGCATTTCGCGAGGTGCAGGCGTCGCGCAACTTCATCCACTTCGAGCCGTGGATGCGGGCGCTGGTGCCGTACGTCGCCGGGCTAACGGTCCGCGCACCCGAATACGAGAAGCGGATTACTGAGGGGACGGTCGGCGTGCTAGTACAGCATTCCCGTTGGATGGAAATGTCGCGCTCTGTCGCGCCCCTCATGGCCGCCGATTGGTGCTTGCTTGCGGCCCCCGAGAATGCTCGCTTCACCATCAACGATCGCGGATTCGCCTGGACGGAGGACCGCGACAACGACCGCGTAGGCCTGCTTATCCCAATCATGGCGACGCACGCACTCGTGGTGCTGCCGAGGTCCGAGCGGTTGATCGCGGGTCTCAACTCCAACGGATGTTGGATGACCGCGGTCCCCCGAATCCAAGAGACCGCGGATGGTGTGGCGAGAGCCAACGCCGCCATCGCTCATGATGCTGTGTCCTGGTTCGCGGGCGCCGAGGCCAACGACGTGGCCACCCAAAATTTCGGCCAGCCCGATCTGGGCCTGGCTCCGCTGGGCTACTCGTGGCCTGCCCTCGGTGCCCTCGGCTCCCATGACCGGGACTGGGCCGCCGCCGCGGCGTACGCCGGATTGACCACGGACAAGGACGACTGGCAACCTTCCGGGATCTTCTCGTCGATCGAACCGGGCGTACGTCGGGAGGTGACACCGAACGGCCTTGCCATACAGATCAGCTTCCTCCGCCCGTAAGAGCAGGGAACTGGTTGCCTCAAATCATGAGCCCGCGAGCTTTTGAACTTGGCGGGCCACCGATGAGGATGCGCAGGGCGCCGACGATCGGGCGCCGATCCCCCCGCCATAGTTCCCCGCCAGTCCTGCGCGCTCGCCTTGCCGCCTTGCCTGGCCAAAGCCGACAAGAACAGCGCAAACTTGGGAGCGTGGGTGCCGCGCGGTGAGCGGGTCTCACCTTTGATCGACGTTCCGGATCGGCACAGCTACGTGACCTGCCCTGCTGTCATCGCTGTTCCGCCAGAGAAACACGCCGACCTCGCACGCAGGGCCAGGTGGAGCAGAAACCCTTCATGCAAGCGATTTGCACTGCCGTTACTTCACGCCGTACCTACATAAATACAGGGAGCCCTTGTTTAATTGGTTACAACCAGCGGCCGAATATGAACACATCACTCGGTTAGGGAGTCGAGGCCGAGGTAGCGCGACTTCCGGTCCAGTCGTCGAGTAGTTCGGCCGGACGGCACCCGCGAGACGGAGGGCGACGCGGTCGGCGAAGATGCGCGCCATCCTCACGGTACGACACCCAAGCTGGCGGCCAGCTCGACCACAGCGGCGGGTGCGCCGCCGGCCCCAAGCCAGGCCCCCGGTGACATCGGCACGGTGCCGCTGCTGAGCTCCTCTACGGGCAGCGTGAAGAACGCGTGTACCTCCAGCGGGTGCAGGTTCGCGGGCAGCGCGGTAAGGACGCGGGGGAGATGGGGAAGGACGCCGTCCGACGTGAATTGCCACAGTGGGAGCCGATTGCTGCGACCGACGCGGATCGCGTACAACGCTTTCCGGCTGATCCGCCTGCGGATCGTGGAGGCGTTCACACCGAGCCGCGCGGCGGCTTGTTCGATGGTGAGACTCGTTCCGATCAGCGCGATCAGGTGGGCGGCTGTCGTGGCGACCGCGACGGTTACGGGATTCGCAGTGTCATCGTGGCCGAGGCCGCCGTGGTCGTCGAGGACCTGCTGCGCCGCACGGCTCAAGGGTGCCGACCCGGGTTGCCGGATCTGGCCGATCAACGCGTTGTCCAGCGCAGTCACCAAGTCCGCCTCGGCGACCAGCATTCCGCGCTGGGTCATCAACTCGGCCACCGTCGACGGGGAGCGCGCTCTGCTCGCTGTCATGACTGAACCTCCGATTGGGCTGAGGAGGCGGAACGTACAGGTAGTACTTGTCCGCACTGGGCCGGTGAGTTCGGCCGCCGAGCTACCCGCCGGGCGGTCACCGGACCGGACGGCGGGAAACCATTCTGCTCCGTAGCCGTTCGGCCTCCACCGTGCGCGCAGCGAGAATGTCCGCCTCCCCTCGGCGGATATCATTGACCGCCATTGGGTCGGACAGGATAGCGATGGTCTCCTGCAGCGCGACAACTTCGACGTGCGAAACGAGCACCGCCGCGACCTTGCCGTTGCGCGTGATCTCCACGTGCTCCCTCGTCGTGGCCACTACCGCGACCAGCTCTGGAAGTCGCTTCGTCGCATCCGCGACAGTCACCGTCTCAGACATGGTTCGAATGCTAGGCCGCTCGAACGTCATGCCCGCGTGGACCCGCCACCTCGGCTCACTGGCACCAGCCCCGCCGCCACCAGCCCAAGGCCGAGGTGCCCCCGCCCAGCGAGTCCGGGATCACGAAGGTGACGGGGACGTCGCCGAGCGCGCAGGCATCACTGGCTGGTTGGGGGTGAACGGGGCCGTGCTCGCCATCGAGTTCACGACGCCACTGCGCATTGGCCGCAGTCGTGCGTTACTCGTGGGGCGGAGCCGGCCGTCACGGGCGTGTTCGTTGAGCGCGGTGCGCCGAGCACAGGCACCGCTTAGATGGTCGCCCCGTCACCTTGTTCGATCACCGCGGTGGTCACGGTGATACCCCAGACATCGCGCGCCCCTATTTAGCTCGCTCCGCCCCACATTTCGGCGTCGAGGGCGCGGAGGACCGCTGACGTCCGCCCGTACCGCAGGGCGTCAACGGGTCGGGCGCCTGCGAGGTGGGAGTTGTTTCCGCGCAGCCACTCGTGCACTGCGCGTGGCCCCCACATGAGGCTTGCCCTTATGAACACCCGGTCCAGGGCGATGAGCTGCGCCATCGATTGTTGGCGCGGTCGGTGTCGTCCGCTGATCCATCGTCGCGTGGTGGAGGCGCTGACCCCGATTAGTTTCGCCAGTCCTGCGTTGCCGAACACGTCCGCGAGCGAGCGCAAGTGCTCGTCCGGCAGCAAACGGTCCGGGTGGGTGTCCGGATCGCTCGGCTGATCGGGCTCGTTGGTCGGCGCCCGTTCGGTGGCCTGCTCACGCACGGCGGTGGCCGTTGCGGTAGGCGGTGCCGGCGGCGAGTCCGGTGTAGGTAGTGAGTTCGGCGAGTTGGGCGCATTTGGCCACGACCTGGCAGGTGGCGCAGAAGCAGAGCGCTGGGGCGGCGGCCGCGGTCCGCTGCTGGGCGGTGGCGGCTGCGGCGTAGGCGGTTTCCCAGGTTGTCCAGGCGGCGCTGTGGCCTTTGCAGTTGCCGTCGGTGATGGTGGCGGCGAGGTCTTGGGCGAGCACGGTGCGGCTGATGCCTCTCATTGTCGGTCCACTCGGTGCGGGGTCAGGCCTTTGTGCACAGTGCTCTCCTGAGTTGCTCTTGGTGGTGTGCGGTGAGGGAGGTGTCGAATTGGCGGTAGAGGGCCCGTTGCTTCGCGGTCGGTGGGCGCGGCCAGGCGGGGCTGGTGAGGATGTGGCCGTGTGCGATGTGCAGCCATTGCCAGGTCAGCGCGTAGCCGTGGCTGCTGTCGCGGGTGTGGGGACGGCAGCGGGCCCACGCCTGAAACCATGCGGTGCTGTTCCGGAGGTGGCGGATTGTTGTCTCGATAGCCGGGTAGTCGATGTCGGGCAGCGCCTGGGCCAGGCGGGTGAGGTGGGCGAGGTAGTCGGCGATGTTCACCTGCAATGTGGCGCCGCAGGCCCGTGCGGTGCGCCGGCCGAGGTCGGCGGGCAGGCGCAGCGCGGCAGCCGCGGCGCCCCAGGTGCTGGTTTCGGGCAGGGCGCGGGCCAGGCAGAGGGAGGCGAACAGCCGCACGGTGTCGGGGTCGGAGTCGAACAGGCCCCGCAGGTGGGTTTGGTAGAGGACGGTGGGCAAAACTTGGGGCAATCGGTGCGCGGAACCGTCGAGACCACCGTGGTGCCCCAGGCGGTGGGACAGGGTCCGGTGCGGGGCGTGGGCGGCCAGGACGATCCGGGTCAGGGTGGGGGTCATGACGGTGCGGTTGGCCAGCCACCCCAGGGAACCGGTGGCGGTGCGGGGAACGGTCTGCAACCAGGGCACGAAGGCGGCCGCCGCGGCATCGACGGTGTCGCAGGTGAGGATGTCATCGGCGCTGCTCAAGGCGCGGCTGCGCAGAGCAGGGTCGGTCGGGGGGCGCAGGCCCCACCGCGGCCCGCGCTGACCGGTGCGGGCCGCGGCCTCCACGGCGAGTCCGCTGACCCACGGGACCAGTGCGGAGCCACCGGGCTGGTTCGCGAGGTGCAACAGCAGGGTGGTGAGGTGGCGCAGGTCCTGCAAGTACGCCACGCCGGGGACGTCGGTGCCGACAACGCGAACCGTGTCACCGGCGGCGGCGGTGTTGCGTCGCTGCTGCGCGTGCAGGCAGGAGGGGTCGGCGCGGACGGCGGGAAGCGCGGTCAACTCCCGGGGGCACTGGCGGGTGGGCCCCTGCCCGAGGGGATTGCCGCAGTGGGTGCTGGTGCCGGCCCGGCGCAGGGGGGAGTGGCGCTGATCCCGGAATGGCCGCCCGCAGCCGGGGCACACGGCGAGCAGATAGGTGGCGTGGCTCAGACAGACGGTGACCGTCGGCAGTCGCCAGGCCAGCTGCCAGACCCCGGTCTCGGCGAGGCAGGGTGGACAGATCTGAGTGCCGTGCCCGGGAACCCACCCCCGCGCGGCGACGGCCCGGAAGCTGGAGAGGGCCGCCGGGTCGAGTCCGGCGAGGTCGAGGACGGTGCCGTTGTAGGCGGCCAGCGTCGCGGCCGTCACCTCTCCGGGTTCCAGAAGCGTCACGCAGGCGAGTCGGCGAACCGTGGCCCCGGGCGGGTGCAGCAGGAGGAACCGGGTTGTGCGGGGACCGCCGCCTCCGCGTACCACTGTGAGGAGCTGGGCGGTGGTGATGCCGTTGGCCTCGGCGAGGTGCTCGAGGTAGCAGTCCAGGGCTTGGCCTGGGTGCAGGTCGAGGGTGACCGGCAGTGGTGTGCTCACCCGAGCCTGCGCAGTGTCGCTGGCCCGGATACCGCTCGCGTAGGTGCGCCCGGCGCGGCGAAGGACGCGAGCTCGGTGTCGGTGTCGGAGTCCGGGTCGGTGAGCAGCAACATGGCGTGCTCGTAGAGCACCAGCTGGGTCTCCAGGTCGATCCGCGCCCCGAAGCGCAGCACCCTGCCGACGGGTCGGGTGGGGGTGTTGCTGGTGTACAGCGGTCCACGGGTCAGGACCAGCCAGATCCAGCCCAGTGCCAACTCAGCGCCGGGGGTGCCGTCGACCGCGGGCAGGGTGAGGCTGCGGTGGGGACGCCAGGTCAGGGTGCGGATGTCGCGGAGGAGGTCGCGTCGGCGCTGGTAGTCGATGAGCCCGTCGTCGATGAGTCCCTCCGCGGTGGCGAGCAGCAGGTGGGCGTGGGGTGCGGTGATGCCGCGGCCCAGGGCGATGCCGGAGACGAGCGCGGAGGTTTCGGTGTGCGCGGTCCCGAACGCGTGGCAGGCGGTGCTGGCGGCAACGCATCCGCCGGTCAGGCCGGACACCAGCGTGTACAGCGCGATCGCGGCGTTGGCCCGGGCCGTCCACAGCCCACTGTCGGGCAGCGGGTCCTCACCGGGCAGGCACGCCAGCGCGGGGATGTGGCGTGGTCGGAGCCCAAAGGCGGTGACCAGCCGGTGGAGCTGGGCGGTCAACCAGGCGAGGCGTTCCCGGTCGGTGGTGGTGAAGCCGGGCAGGATCGCCGGTGTCCGCGGCCGGGTGGGCCGTGTCGGACGGTAGTGCGGCGCCGGCAAAGGGGCGGCGCTGGGCGTGTGCCGCAACCGGGTGTAGCCCTGGCGGATCAGGTCCCGCTCGGCGGCGGGGGAGGTGAGTGCGGGGGCGGCGGCGAGCAGGATCGCGGCGACCGTGGCCGGATCCTCGGCCGGGTAGCACCCCCAGACGCGCGCCGCGGTCACGTCCACCGCTGGTGCGGCGGCGGGACGCGGCGGCCAGTGGTCGTCGATGGTTTGGGCGATCAGCACACACAGCCGGGACAGGCGCCGCAGGGCGGCTCGAGCTTGGCGGTTGGTGCGGGCGTCCTCGACCATGACCATCAAGGCGTCGACGATGGTGATCAGTTCCCGGGCGGCGGCCTGGGATGCGAGAGCGGTTCCTGGAATGGGTGCGGGGGCGGTCACGGGGGTGAGCAGCACCCGGCAGTCCCGGCAGATCGGATGCAGCGCCAGCGCCCAGTCGCGGCGGCGGATGCCGGTCAGCGGGGCACACCGGGGGCAGTCCCACTTCGCCCGGTGTAGGCGCCACCCGCCGCGGTGGGTTCCGGTCGTGCCACGGATGGCGGGTGGGTACCGGTCCAGGGTGGCCTCGTGCAGCTGCTCGACCGGCAGCCCGGCCGCCGCGGAGAGGGCCTTGAGGCGGGCGGCGGTGAGTCCCACGTTGCGCGGGTGCGCCAGCAGGTCGGTGGGTGCGAGCCCGTTGGCGTGGGCCAGGCGGGTGGCGTAGGAGTGCAGGGCCTCCCCATCCGCGAGGTGCGGGCGCACGGGCAGCAGCTCAGCCGGCACGCCGGCCCTGCACGCTGGTCGCGGTGGTGATGTCCGCCTCGCCGTGGTGGGCGCGTTCGCTGAGTGTGACCGCCGCGAGGTGCTCACGGGTGAGGGTGGTGTCCGCGGCCAGGGCGGTGAGCAGGCCTTCGGTGAGCAGGGTGGCGGTATCACCGACGTAGCCCTGGGTACGCAGCCACAGGTAGGGGGCGTGCTGGCGGGCAAACAACCCCGGGGAGCCTGCGGGGAGGTAGGGCAGCAGAATCCGTTCGGCATCTGCCAAGAAGGCTTGCCACGCAGCCTTGCCGGCGACGGTGGTGATCTCATAGGGGGCGAGTGCGAAGCGCTGCAGACGGCCTTCGATCTGCGGGTCGGCATGCAAGGCACCATTTTTCAGGTCCACGCCGACGAGAACCATGCTTCCCCCGGCCTCGCCGAGCTCGGAGTTGAGGAACTTGAGGTAGTCGAGGGTCTCGCGGCCGACAATGGACGTCGTCCGGAGCATGTGGACGTCGTCGATGATCAGCAGACGGACGCCGTGGGTGAACAGAGCGGCGACCACCTTGGTGGTGGTCACCCGGGTCAGGCCCTCGGTGGGGTAGCGCAGGAACGCGAGGATCTGGGCGTTGACCTCCTTGACCTTCGACGCCGACCGCAGGGTGGCGTAGACCACCGGAACGAGATCGGCGGTCACTCCCGGTTCGGGCCGCCACGTCGGGCGCTCACAGGTGAGTTGGTCGCCCAGCCAGCAACGGTGCAGACCCTGAGCCCACGACTTGATCATCGTGCTCTTGCCGGTGGCGAAGGGGGCGTCGAGCATGATCATCCGCTTGGCCCCCGGCGCCTGGCGGGTGTTCTTGCGCAGGATGCGGTCCATCCCGGTCTGCACCGGCTCGGTGTGGGCGCGGGGCAGCACGAGGCGTTCGCAGGATTTCTCCACCTGGAGCAGGTAGCGGCCGCGCTCCTTCGCGGACAGCGCGCGGACCTGCGCGGCGGGCAGTGGCGGGTGCATCGCCGGGGGTGCGGCGGTGGCCTGCTCGTGCCAGATCCGGGCGTCCACTACTGGGCCTGCTCCTGGGCGAGGTCGGGCCACGGGGAGTAGAAATCGATCTCGGTCAGCGACGCGGCGGTGCTCGACTGGCGGATGCGCGGATTGCGGGGTAGGGATTGGGTTTGCCGGTCCTCGAGCATGCGGCCGGCCTCGGCTGCTTCGGCGTGGTCGACCCGGGACTGTTCCGAGCGCAGTCGCGCCGCCGACATTTGCGACTTCCAGTCCTCGAGGGTGCGGGCGCCGGTGAGCTCGGTGATCTCCTCAATGATCTGCCGTTGCACGTTGCGGGCGCTGAGGACGTTGTTGCCTCCCCGCTGTTTGATCAACGCGATCGCCCGGTCGCGGACCACGTTGGTCAGCGGGGCATGCAGCAAATGGGCACCCCGCCAGGGGATCTCGTGGATACGCCCGCTCTCGCGGTCTCGATGCCACATGCGGGTGACGTCGCGCGGATCGTAATGAAACGGGACTTTGCCGTCCTGGGCGCGGAAGGTGCCGGTCCGCAGGTTGCGCAGGCCGTCGAGGATCTCGGCGTCATAGGACAGTCCTTTGTACTCGACGCTGGTGTGGCCGGGGGTGAGCCAGCGGATGGGCAGGAACTGGTAGATCAGGTCGGGGTGCTGGGGAACCAGGATGCGCCCGGTCGCACCCATCAGGGCGTCGAACATTTCCAACGGGCTCAGTTTGGCCTGGGTCCGGTCGGCCAGCTTGAGTCCGCGGTGCTTGCTGCGGTGGTAGTCCAGGGCGATGAACCGGTTCAGGTGCTGTTGCAGCTCGGTGGCCGTCAACAACGGCTGGTCGGCCCGAATGACCCAGCGGCCACGCTCGTAAACGCCGCGGCCCTTGAAGCCGGGGATCTGCTGTAAGGCCCGTTGCAGCGTCTCGTGCCACCGTTCGATCTGCGGGTTGTCGGTCGGTTTGCTGCCGCGCGAGAGCATGAGATCGATCTGCCACTCGTTGAGCAACGCCCGGAAGTGCCGGCTCAGGAAGATCGACCCGTTGTCGGCGCGCAATGAGGACGGGATGACTCCGGGGAGGTGGTGGACCCCCTTGAGCGCCCGCTGTGCCTTGACGACTTGCTGCCGGCCGGTGTGGATCGGATTGCCGCTGAAGTCCAGTGACGCCGGTATGCCACACCACCGGAAGTCGTCGATGGTGGTGTCCTCGACCACCATCGAGAACGGGCGCATCGCGTCGTACACCGCCAGGCCGGCCTCGACCCCGTTTGCTGAGCGAGGCACGACCCGGCATGCGACGATCACTCTGGTGGACACCGAGATCATGCTGATGATCTCCACGGAATAGACCCGCTCCTGCACTTCGTCCCACACCAAGTTGTCCGCGTGGGTGACGTCGATCGCCAGATGACTGGGATGGGTCACCGGGTAGCTCGATCGCGACGACACGACGCGTTGGGCGTTGGAGCGGTGCGCCCGGGTGGTGTGGCCCCGGGCGTTGTATCGGTTGGAGAGGTATTCCTGGGTCAGGCGCTGCGGAAGCTCCGCGTCGGTGATGCCCTCCTGCTTGAGGCGGACCAGGATGCGCCGCTCGATCTCACCCAGATTTACCTCGCTGATCCCACCGTCGAAGGCCGCCAGCTCGTCATCGGCGATCCGCAGGAACCGGGGGTCGAGGGTGTCGAAGCCCCGTTTCCCTTTGGTCTTGCGGCCGTCCACGAGGCCGCGGAGGCCGTCGCGCTGCCAGGTCCTGACCCACAGGTAGATCGACTGGCGGGTTACCCGCTCGGTCACCAGCTCCGCCTCATGAACTCGCCGCATCACCGCTCGGTCCACACTGCGTTCGAAGGACACCTGTTTGGACATCGCCTCGCAGCGTTGTCGAACGCTGGCGCCGTAGCCGGTGCCGAAGGGGAAGAACGGTTCGCCGGCGTGGGCCAGGTCCGAGTGGCCGTCCCGGTATCCGGTCAGGACCTCCAGCACGACTTCTTGCTTGAACAGCGCATCATTCCGGGTGTCCACATTGAGACCCGACCACCACGGCTCCAGCGAGGAGTGCTCGGCCTGGATGTTGCCGTCTCCTACCTGGGCTGCGACCAGGGTGTTGTAGGAGATCGACAGGGTGGCCCCCAGGGCGTCCTGCACCCGCACACCGTGGCGTTCCAGGTGCAGGACGATCAGCAACCCGTGGTTGGTCAGGATCCGGCCACCCGGGTGAATTTCCACCGCTCGCTGCGGGTTCACGCGCGATCCGCCATGGCGTGCTCGGGAGTGAGGACTGTCGTCGGCATGATCGGCTCGTCCAACGCGCAGCCTATGTCTCCACGCCACAGGTAGTGCCACATCGCGGAGATCACGTGTCCGGATCCCGCGTCCGCCGCGAGCACTGTCGCCACCGTGGCGGTTCCATCAGTGAGAAGCTCGGACAGCACTTCGCGCGCGGCCTCGTGCCATGGCTGTGCGCGCCGGTAGGCCTGCAGCCACATCAGGTTCGCACGCAGGGCGTCTCCGTAGCCGGCGAAGACGCGATAGTCCCAACCGACGTGCGCGCATGCCCGCGCGGTCAGCGCCGCCTTCAGCCTGAAGTCCTCGTCCTGTTTCGACTCTTTCCGAGCGTCCCACACCGTCACCGCGCCGGACGCCTTCTGCGAGAGCAGATCCGGGGTGTGGCGGACCGGGCGGCCCTTCAGCTTGACGGGAAACGTCAGCCGCGCTGGCTGGGCCGCGAACCAAACCTCGTCGCGCTGCCGATCCAGGGCACGCAGCAGGTCGTGCTCCAACCCGGACTCCAACCGGATGGTGCTCCCAGTAGTCACGCTGTGCGCTTCGACCGGCACGTGCCGAGATGCCGCGGTGGACTGCGGGCGCCGGATCGAACTCAACCTCCGCACCGGTGGGGGCCCCGTCGACCAATCCCAGTCGACCTCATCGTCGTCCACCCTCAACCGCCACACCGTCGCGGCGTAATCCGCCGCGTCCACATGGGGTAGATCAGTCGGGGCAGAGCCAATACACTCAGGCATGACGGTTCCTTCGCTTTCCGAGCGTGTCTCGGGACCCGTCACGAGGGCGTGGCTGCGACCAACAGCTGCGCCCTCTTTGTCTACTTCGAACTCATCGCGTGGGCGCGCCGACCTCGATCAGGATCTGCCGCAGACGCTACCGCCCGCACTGCCTCATCGACAAGAGTCGACGGGATTTAGGTGTCGCAGCGTTCGACTCATGGGTCCATCGCTGTCGAAACTGTCTGTTACTCGCAGTCAGGACGCAGCCGCTTGGCCAGCGACCGCGACAGGTCGCCTCTCGCCTTTGACCAGGTCAATGGTGGTACGGTGATGCGAGTACTATTTCCCGGCTGTGCTTCAGTCGCGAGGGAAAATAGTGGATCATGGCACGATGCAGACGGTGCCCAGGCCAGAATCGCCCGCCCTTGGTCGCGGCGGTGATCCTCCACGATGCGCGCTTGACCAGCGCAATAAAGATGGATCCCCCGCCGTGCGTAAGACTTTGTCGTCCGTTCTATCCAGCCTGAATCGGCCAGCCCAGGGCGCGGACGTCACCGCTGCCCTGGACATGTGTCTGAAGTTGCCGGATGCCATCGGCTGCCTAAACCCGCTGTGCGAAAACACATGCGCATGGCCCACCGGACGAGGACGCCCGCGCGACTACTGCAGCCGAGGCTGTCGACAGAGCGCGCTACGCACCAATACTCGGCTGGTCGGGGAACTCGCCCTGCTCGAGCGTGCGCTCGCTGCGGGTGGCCTGCGCAAAGTCGATCGCGTGCGGCTGGAGGCCCGTGCCGCGCAAACCAGGTGGTGTCTGCGGCGTTATCCCGCGGCCAGCCAACAGAACCCAGCAACGTTCGATCCTGAACACGACTTCGAGTGAAGGTTGTTGAGTTGTACGGACAGCGGTACGTCGACCTGGAGATCACACCGCCGCCGGTGGCCTGGCAGATGTTGCGCGCCCTGCGCCACGTCCCGCCCGGGAACGCCGCCAAGGGTGACCGGAAGGCGACATTCAATGCTGCGCTGGAACAGGCCGAGCAGTTCTTCACGGCAGCGACGGTCGCCGGGACAGCCACCCGACCAGTCCTCGTCTTCTACGGATTGGCACAGGCCGGGTGGGCCGTCGCCGCCGCCGACACGAACACCGACAACAATCATTGGCGCATGCCTGGTGGACACGGCATCACGACCGCCCCCGTCCAGAACGCGGTCAACGGCAAGCTCGCCGACTTCGCTTTGGTCGACGACGGTCGCGGATCGTTTACCACACTGGCCACCGTTCTCAGCGCTGCATCCCTCCCTGCGGCCACACCACTCGGTCAGCTGTGGGGGCTGCTCGCCGAGGATCAGCGTTTCGCCCTGCCGGGGATGGGGACCGCGCGCCCTCTAGCGGTGAGCGGGATGGGCGGTACTGGTGCAGCGCTTGTCACGATCGGTGCCCTTCCTGCCCACTTGCTCACCTCCTCGGCTGGCGACGACTCGACCCTCCAGGCCCTGGCGTGGGCAGAACAGCGCCGCCAAGTTGTCCAGTACCTCGCTCAGTATCCCGACCTGGCTGGATGTGCGTCGTCTCTACCGGAAGGGCGCCCCCTCACCATCACAGGTAATAGCGGAGACGCGTTTGAGATCCAGGTGCGATTGGAATCAGGCGAGGGCGCTCCTGAGCTCTCTAGCTCCGACGCGATTGTGCCGACGACGATCGGCTACCGAGGGCAGCGGGGCTACGTCTTTCCGCAAGTGGGTGGCTCACAACGGCCTGCACACCCCTTCCTGCTGTGGTGGGCGGTTTGTTTCGGGCTATCGAAGCTCGCCCGCTACGAACCTAAAGGCTGGGCCGAGCGCATCTCCGTGAACACGAGCGCAGACGCCATACCGATCGAACATCTCCTCGACCGGGCCTTGGTGGTCCTCCCCGAACTCATCCACCGCACCATCCTCAGGGTTGCTGACGACGAATAGTTGGGGTACCAGGGTCCGCAGTACCCCGCTCCATGGGTGAGATGCCGGAACAGCACGAGTGTCCGACCCCGACACCGAGGCGGTCTCTATCAAAGGTATGTGAACGGTGAACATCCCACACCGCCGCGCATCCATTCGCCCAGGTCATCGCCGTTCGGCGCCCAGCGCCGGGGAGGAACAAATCGTCGGTCCGCGTAAGCGGCACCGATCAAAACCCGTGGCCACCCTCGGGGAGCCGGAACAACGTCGGCACGCCGTCGAAGTCAGCCACCCGTTCCTCTTGCGGGCCCGTAACGGCGCCTACGGACGGTTGCTCCCGGCCGCCGACGAGGTGCCCCGGCCCTGCTGGTACGCGCCATGTGGCGGTAGATGCTCGCCGTGACCGGGCGTGGTGATGACGAGCCTGGGCCGGGCTTCCTCCGGTTGGTCCGGCGCAGGCCGTCTGAGGGTTCGTCGGTTTCAGCCGGGTTCATGTCGCTGCGACCCGTCCGGGGCTGTTGGCGGACAATGCGAGTCATGGACCAGCCCCAACAGGCCCCGCTGTTCGACGACAACCCGACGACGTTGGATCTTCTCGGGGTCGGCGGTGTGGTCGACGCCGTCGTGCGGGTCCTAGACGCCGGCGGGCTCGACCCGGTGACGATCGGGATCCAGAGCGGCTGGGGCGGCGGGAAGTCGACGTTGCTCAAGCTGATCGAAAAAAGGCTGAAGAAGAAGGAGCGCTTGCTCGTCGTCAGAGTCGACCCGTGGGAGTTCGAGGATAGCCAGGATGTACGCGGCACGCTGATCGCGCTGGTGCTCAACGCCCTGCAGGAGAGGGTCCAGGCACAGGCGGGCGAGGAGTCGACGGACCGCGCCAATGAGATCGTGCAGAAGCTCGACGGTCTCCGGCGACGGATCGCGTGGGGGAGGGTCGCGAAGGTCCTCATCACGAGCGTCGCAACCCAGGGCCTGGCGCTGCCGGCGCTGATCGACGCGCTGACGCCTGCGCCGCCGAGCGGCAAGGACGAGCAGGGCGTGGAGAAGCCGCAGAGCATGGCGGGGTTCCGGGAGGACTTCGAGGCGCTCATGCAGACGGATCTGGGGCTCAGCAGGGTGGTCGTGCTCGTCGACGACCTCGACCGGTGCCTGCCTGCCTCGGCGGTAGCGACTTTGGAGGCGATCAAGCTCTTCCTTTCGGTGAAGAAGATGGCATTCGTGCTCGCGGCGGACGAGGGCTTAGTCCGGGCGAGCATCAACTCTCATCTCGGGGACCTGGCTCAGGGCGAGTTCGCGAACCGGTACACAGAGAAGATCGTTCAGATCCCGATGTCGCTGCCCCGGCTGTCGCAGCGCGACGCCGAGGCTTACGTGGCGCTGCTGCTCGCCGGCCAGTCGCAAGAGTCGAACATGTCGGGCGAGGGGAACAAGGCGATGATCGCGCGCGCTCGGGATCGCCGGCGCGCAGGAGAGGCGCCGTACGCGGTAGACGACCCCGACGGCGGGCCAGGGCCGACCGGGGAGCAGCAGCGGCTCGCGTCGGTGATCTCGAGGGGGCTGTCGGCGGACAAGTGGCAGACGCCGCGGGCAGTCAAGCGGTTTTTGAACAACCTTGCGATCCGCGAGCAGATCGCCGACGAGGCAGGCGCGCACCTGCCCCTCAACGTGCTGGTCAAGATGTACCTGCTCGAACTGCGGCACCTCCCGGAGTTCAAGGTCCTGGCTGGGCTGGAGGCTGACAAGCGCACGGACCTGCTCCGGCGGTGGGAGGGCTGGGCCCACGGGGAGAAGAATGCCGTCAAGCCGCCCGAGGTGAACGAAGGCACGCACGCCTGGGCGCACAACGAGCCCCGCCTGGCTGGCCGCAGCAGCGAGATCGAGCGGTACCTGAGCCTGGCCGCGACCCTGCTGTCTGACGTCACCTTCGGCGGAGCGATGGACAGCGAACAGCGCAAGATGGTCGAGCTGCTGCTCAGCGAGTCCGATATCGTCCGACGTCCCGCGGTTCAGGACGTCCTCGGCATGACTCTTGAGAACCAGGACGTCATCGTCGGTGCTCTCGGCGAGTCGCTGCCCCTCCAGGAGGACGCCAAGCTCGCGTTCGCCTCGCTGACCGACCTGGCAGCAGGTAGTGAGCGTCTTGCCCCTGAGGTGGAGACGATGCTCCAGCGACCCGCCCTGATGCAGAAGGTCAAGGCGCAGTGGGTGCCCATGTTCCGGAAGATGCCGCCGGTGCTAAAGACACTGGCAGAGGCCGACGGCTTGCCGCCGGCGGTGACCAAGGCCGCGAAGACGAACCTTGAGGCCATTGCGAAGGCTGGCCGGGGCGCCTGATGGGCACCTCGGGGGCGTACGGCGGCAGCGGGACAGCGTCGTGGGACGACGCGCACGACCTCTACGAGCAGGTGGCGGGAGGCGGCACCAGGCCGCCGGTTGAGGACCTTGTCAGGACGCTTACGCAGGCCCTGAACAAGACCAAGGGCGGACCTCCGGCTGCACCCGGTGCGTACGCGGCTGGTCAGACCGGCCCGAGCCGCCCGACCGGCACGAGCGGCTACACGCACAGCAAGACGTCCATCGGCGGCGGAGGAAGACCGGGTCTGGCGGGCAGCGCTGCCCGTGGTGCCGCTGCGGTCGCCGGCGCGACCGCCTACCGCGCCCGGGACGCACAAGGGCTGGCAGAGCTCGGTCTCGACATGGCCGCGCTCGACGCTCTGCCCGACGACACGGCGCGGTGCGAGGCGATCGCCCAGGAACTGCTCGGCGTTCCGGTCCACCCCGAGGACGCCGCGCTCAAGTCCGCGGCAATGGAAACCATGCTCCAGGCAATGGAGGCACCGGAGGAGCCCGACGCCGAACGGCTCGTCGAGATGTTCACCGGGAACCTCACCTACGAGTACGCGCTCATCGAGCTGACCTCCGAACACCGCAAGGACCCCGTGTCAGCCGTTGAGGCCGCGAAGATGGAGCAGGAGATCAAGGAGTACATCGCGAGCGACATCAGCAATCCCGTGGACAAGCCGGTCGGCACACTGAGCAAGCAAGGCCTCATCGACAAGGCAGCCAGCCTGGCCCAAGACGTCCTGAGCATCTTCCGGAGGACCCGATGAGCAGCGCCCGCATCGAGCTCGCCGCCGACGGCGACACCCAGCGGGATGCTGGCTCGGCGCTGCACCAGTGGCCGCTGGCCGCCGGCCACACCGACACGATGCGCACGGGCATCGACTGGCACGCCACCCAGTTCGGCCGCCCAGCACCCGAGGCCAAGGACCTGCTCCGAGTCGTCACGGCGGCCTACATCGCCGACCGAACGGCCAGCCAGCCCGCCAAGGCCCTCACCCGGCCGCTGGCCCTCACCGTCCACGTCGAGCAACCCCACGCGTGGACCGACACCGCACTGGAACGGGCCGTGGATTTGCTCCACTGGCTCACCGGGGACGACTGGGCCCTGCGGTGCGTCCCGTCGAAGGCGAAGCCGCCGGAGCCCGAGCAGACACTCGACCTCGACGTGTCCGCCGCCGACGACATCTGCCTGGTCTCCGGCGGCCTCGACTCGCTGTGCGGAGCGCTCATCCGGCTCCGTCAGCCTGGGACGCCGTTCTTCCTCGGCCACGCCGACACCTCGACGCTGATCCGGCGGGCCCAGGAGCACCTGCAGAAGCACCTCGCCGGGCAGACCCCGCCCCGCACCTACACCCAGTACCCCTTGCGGCACCGCGGCGACGTGAGGCACCGGACCCCGAAGACCCGGTCGCTGCTGTTCATGTGCATGGCCGTCGCCGCCGCGTCGGGCATGGGCGCGACCCGCGTGCTTGTCCCAGAGAACGGATTCACCAGCATCAACCCTCCGTTGGAGCCGTCCCGCGCCGGCGTCATGACGACCCGCTCGACCCACCCCTGGACGTTCCACGCGGTCACCGAACTGCTGACCACCCTCGGCCTGAACGGCATCGAGGTTCTGAACCCGCACCACCACCTCACCAAGGGCCAGCTACTGGCATCGGCGATGCACGGCGCGACCCCTGACGACCAGGCGCTGGCGGCAGCGACCGTGTCCTGCGCCAAGCCCAACCCCGGCAGGCCGCCCGGCGGCGATCCCAACACCCAGTGCGGGATCTGCATCGCCTGCCTGGTCCGCCGGGCCGCGTTCATCGCCGCCGACGTCCCGGACCTGACGCCCTACGCCGCCGAGACGTGGGCCCAGGCACCTGCCGAGGCGGTTCGCCACGCCCGCCGGCACGACGTCGCGGCCTGGCGGTCCGCCACCGAGAACGGGATCGCCAGGCACCGCGTCCTCGGCTCCGCCGTATGGCCCCCGGGAACCGACTTCGACCACGTCCTTGACCTGGTCGACCGAGGACTCCAGGAACTCGCCCGTGTCCCCGTCTGACCTGCCGCCGCTCGACTGCCACGCCCACATCGCGCCCGACGTCACCCGGCCCCAGATCGCGGGACTGAATGGCGCGCTGGTGTTCGCGATGACTCGCACGTCTGGGGAGGCCTGCGCCGCTGCTCGCCGGTCCGACCCCACGCTCGCCTGGGGCTTCGGTGCACACCCGGGACTCCCAGATGCGATCGGCCGGCTCGACCAGGCAGCGCTGCACTCCGCCGTCGAGGCGCACGTGGTAATGGGAGAGATCGGGCTGGACCGGAGAGGCGCCGCGGAGCCGCAGCGCGACGCGCTGAGGGCGATCCTCCATGCCTGTCAGGGGCAGCCCGTGCTGCTCTCGTTGCACAGCACGGGGCGGACACGTCAGCTGCTTGATGTCTTGCGCGAGAATCCGCATCCCGGTGCGGTGCTTCACTGGTTCAACGGTTCTCGCGACGAGATCAGCGAGGCAGTCGCTCTCGGCTGCTACTTCTCGGTGAACAACGCGATGAGCGACGAGCGGCTCGCGCAGATCCCGCCCTACAGGATGCTCCCGGAGACTGACTTCCCGGCATCGCGCAAGACCACGCTCGCTTCCAAGCCCGGGGACACCCGCGCGCTTGAGCAGCGCCTCGCCAAGCGCGACGGCATCTCTGAGGCTGCTGTCCGCCAGGGCTTCTACCGCAGCCTCGCGGGCCTGGCCGCAGCCGCCCGGGTCAGGTCGCGGCTGCCTAGGGGCTTCCAGGAGGCCCTCCAGACAGCCGGGGTGTAGCCGGCGTTACCACGGCGCCGGTTGGCCGTGGCCCACCGTCGCACGTCCTCAGGGGCGTGGATCGACGCGCCGCTCGTCCGCCCGGGCTCGCTCAACTACCAGGACGGCGCCTTCGTGCACGACGTCGAGCTCGTGATGGGGCTCAACACGTCGTTCCTGACCCAGACGGTGACCATCGGGGCTCCGATGGAGCGAGGGCAGCTCTACATCGCCACCGACGGCGCACAGCGCGTGCCGCGGATCGAGCCCCCTTCGAGGGACTGCGGGACAGCCCAGCACAGCCCAGTTCGCCTGCTACTTCCACAACCGCCTCGAAGGCGAGGATGCGCGGCTGGTGTCGTACCACTCTGGCGCCGGCGTGGTGCCCGAACGCTTGCCTGGACTGTCGACTCTCGTCGCCGGCTTCGACGCAGCCCCGGACTGAGCGCCGCGCCGCCGCCTGGGATCAGTGGTCCGACCGCCGCTCGGATCCCGCCGATGTCGGCCGCGAGGAGTACCTCGACTGCGATACCGCGCACGAGCAGGCCCGACCCGATCACCCCAATTGTCCAGGCCCCGATCCGGGCGACACGAGAAGCGTGCTGGCTGGTCCCGACCGCGACGATCCCGACCGTGGCGAGCAACAGCGAGCCGGCTACGCCCCACAGCCCGACAATGACGAGGCGGCTGGGCGCCGCGCGGCTAGGTCGGCCCCGGCCGGGGACGCCAGGCCGGCCGATCCGCCCACCGCCCAGAACAGGTGCGCCGCGGCGAACACGCAGCACCACGCGACAGCGGATAGCGCGACTCGCGGCATCGTCTGGCCGGCGGCTCGGATCGCGGGCACCTCCGAGAGTCTGCCTGCCGACGTTTCCCAGCCGTCGATCGGACCAATGAGAACGGCCGCAATGCGGGTCAGACGTCCCGCTGGCGGATCCTCATACGACACAGCTACAAGATGCCCTCAACGACCTGAGCGATCCTCCGACGTCCCAGCGTGGCCGCACGCCCGACGGCTCTTGCACGGTGTCTTACACCCGACTTGGCCTGCATAGATACCACGGTCGTGCGTCCATCGCCTCGACGATCGAGGTCTGCCGATGCTTGCCAGGTGAGGTCCGCGAGCGCCCTCCGACTTCAGCCGACCGGCTGCTGTCGACAGCTGCCAACAATGTGAACGGGTGCGCCGCCGCTCAGCGGGCGCCCCGGCGCGTAAGAACTCGCCCAGATCAACTTTGCAGTCCCGGCGCTATCGCACCATCGTTCACCGGCCGGCTGTCCGAGTCCCGTCGTCGCGGAGGTCAGTGCATACGGTGTCGATGTCGTTTGAAAACGTTCGTTGATGGGTCTCCACCAGAGTAAGGGTCACCTTACATTTATTACGGACCCCGTTTGATAAATTTTGGCTGCATCTCGACAAGCGATGTCGGGATGCAGTGAAGATTGACCACGATCAGTGGCCGAGATTGAACGAATCAGCCGTCTCGGCGACCGTGGCTGTCGGTTGCATCCCCGGGGCTGGCTCACTTGCGCTGTGCGCGGCGCCTACTGCTCATCTCCTGATGCATGTCGTTGATCTGTTCGACCAGAATGTCGCCGTGACCTGCGTGCCGGGCGA
>JAABUM010003136.1_pt1 | contig 20950 bp, 28 predicted proteins | sample 5559161 | NCBI WGS metagenome assembly JAABUM01 (sample SAMN10711868, study PRJNA513369) | rock metagenome | isolation source: Antarctica rocks | place: Antarctica: Victoria Land, Siegfried Peak nord
CCCCGGCCCTCTCCCGGAGGGAGAGGGAGCAGAAGCAGGCAGGCCCTACTTCTTCGGCACCGGCGGCAAGTCCTCGTCCAGGATGCTGATCGTCAGCGAGTAGGACACCTCGCCGTCCTCGTCGTCCCGGTGCAGCGTGCCCAGGAAGTCCTTATCTACCGTGACCTCGACCGAGGCACCCTTGCGCTTGGGCACTTCCACAGTGATCCGGTCGTTGCCGAGCGTGCGGCGCAGGTAGGTCTGCACGCGCGCGATATCCGTTGGCTTCATCCACCTGGTCCTTGCGTAAGCGCGGGCTTTAGCAGCCTGCGCCGCCGGGCGGAACGGTCCGCGTCGCGGCGGGCATCAGCGCAGCCCGCGCAACTGCTCCGGCGTGAAGCCGCGGCGCCCTCCGCCGTCCGGCGGCCGGCGAAAGTCCTGCGGGCGGGCCGGTCCTTGCAGTGCCTGCGCGGGCTGCGGCTGCTGTGGCGGCGGGCGCGGCCGGTCCCGTTCGATGCGCTCGCGGAACCGGCTCCGCTCGAACCGCTCGCGCTCGAACTGCTCCCGGCCGCGGTCGGCCTGGAAGCGGTTCCGCTCAAAACGGCCGCGCTCGAACCGCTCGCGGTTGAACCGGTCCCGCCCGCCGTAGAAGCCGCCTAGCGGCAGGAACGGCGGCGGCGAGGCGTAGCCATAGGCCGGCGCCGGTGAGCCATAACCGTAGAGGTCCGGCCCCGGCGTCACCACCACGGGCGACGGATAGCCCGGCTGGGCATAGCCGGGATCAGGGTCCTGCTGCGCACTGCCGTCCGGCGGCGGCAGGTATGGCTGCCCGGCCCCGCCCGGCGTCGAGGCATAGGGCTGCGGCGCATAGCCCGGCGGCGCACCGTAGTACGAGCCGGGCGGGGGCGCGCACCCCTGCACGGCCAGGCACGCGGCCAAACCTGTCAGCCATACCACCCGCATGGGTCCCGTCCTCCTGCTGCCTGGCCAGCCGCCACCCTGGCGCCGTCTTGGCACCCGGCTACGCATATGCTGCAAACGTGGCGGCACGGCGGCGGTTCACGCGGCTGCGATCATTGGAGAGACGGCAATGCCGGTCAGCGGCCTTGGTCCCTACGACGACCAGAACATCTTCGCCCGCATCCTGCGTGATGAAATCCCGTCCCGCCGCATCTACGAGGACAGGTGGGCCATCGCCTTCCACGACATCACCCCGCAGGCGCCAGTGCATGTGCTGGTGATCCCGCGCGGACGCTACGTGTCGTTCACCGACTTCACTGCCATGGCCCCGGAAGCGGAAATCGCCGGCTTCTTCCGCGCGGTCGGCGCCGTGGCCCGGCAGTTGGAGATGGAGGCGCCGGGCTACCGCATCGTGTCCAATATCGGCGGGCACGGCGGGCAGGAGGTGCCGCACCTGCACGTTCACCTGTTCGGCGGCGTGGCGCTGGGGGGAATGATCGCCCGGGCAAGGGGGTAGCCGGCGGGCTTGGCGCGGGACGGAAGCGGCCTGCGCAGCCCCTCTCCGCCCTTGCTGCCGCCTTTGGCAGCCCGTCCCTGGCTGCCGGCCTTCACCTGCCCGTTTCCGGCCGCCGCACCGGCGGCGGCGCCCCGTTCGCCACCGCCCGTATCTGGAAGATCGTCGCCCCCTGCGGCAACGCGAAGCCCGCGGTCTCCTCGATGATCCCGTCCCGCCGCGCCTCGTCCGCGCTCAGGATCACCGTGCGCCGGGTGAACGACGACGCCTCGGCCGCGGTCAGCCTGGTCCGCGTCGTGAGCATGTTCGTGAACGAGCGTTCGATCTGCTGAATCTTGAGGCTTGCCTCCTGTAGGTTCTGGCTGGTGATCGGGCCGTTCGTCACCACCGCCGCCTCATGGAACAGGAACGTCCCGCGCGGCACCGACAGCCGCCGCTGCCCGGCCAGGAAGACGTAGCACGCAGCCGACGCCACCACGCCGACGTTATGCGTGACGAACCTGGTGCCGCGGTCGGCATGGGTCCTGTCCATGAACGCGATCATGTCCTGCGCCGCGCTGATCGTGCCGCCGGGCGAGGTGATCAGCACGTATATCTCGGAGGCGTTCTCGGCCAGTAGCCTATTCACGTCGGTGATGAACGCATCCCGCAGCCCGTTCACGATGGGTGCCTGGATGCCGATGTAGCCCGTCCGGTTCGGGCCGAGCCGGGGCACGGTGCTTTCGGGCAGCGTGTCCGGTTGCTGGCACCCGGCCAGCGCCAGCGCCCCTGCCAGGACGCCGCGCCGCCCCATCCCTCGTGCCAACGTCATGCCGTCCAAATCCCAATGCTGCGCCCGGCACGGCGCCGATGCCGTACCGGGCACAACGTAGGTGCGGCGGGAACGGTGGAAAAGGGCGCTGATCGCACCGCGTGGCGGCGCGGCGTAGGACCGTACGGCACGGCGCGTCCGCATGTGCGGCACGGGCCGCATCGAGGGCCGAGGCATAGCGTGGCGGTGCTTGCGGCAGCCACGAGGGGCATATCGCCCATTGACACATCCCCATGCCGGGGCGACCTTGCAGCTATCCGAGGGGGGTCCCGTCAAGGGGCTGAGAGTCCGCTGGCCCGCATGGACCCTGTCCATGCCATGCAGCGCGGTGACCCTGTGTAACCTGATCCGGGTCATGCCGGCGTAGGGACGGGACTGAGCGCGCCACTCCCGCCCCCGCTGCACGACCCACCATGGGAGGCGTGCGACGATGACCTATCAGCAGAAGCCCAGCTCCGTCACCACCGGCCCCGTCACCGGGTCGCGCAAGATCTACACCAGCCCGGCGGGCCATCCGGACATCGTGGTGCCGTTCCGCGAGATCGCGCTGGACCCCTCCGCCAATGAGGAGCCGGTGCGGCTGTACGACTGCTCCGGCCCCTACACCGAAGGCAACGCCGTCATAGACCTGGCCGCCGGCCTGCCCCGCGTGCGCGCTCCCTGGATCGCCCGCCGCGGCTTCGACGCCGCGACCGCGCGCGAGGTGAAGCCGGAGGACAACGGCTTCGTCCCGCAGGACCGCCTGGTGCCGGAGTGCCCGGCGACGCAGGACCTCCGCGTCGGTCGCGACGGCCAGATGGTCACGCAGTACGAGTTCGCCCGCGCCGGCATCATCACCGAGGAGATGATCTACGTCGCCCACCGCGAGAACCTGGGCCGCGCCGAGGCTCTGGCCGAAGCCGAGGCGCGCGTGGCGGACGGCGAGAGCTTCGGCGCGGAGATACCGGCCTTCGTGACGCCCGAGTTCGTCCGCAGCGAGATCGCGCGGGGCCGGGCCATCATTCCCGCCAACATCAACCACCCCGAGCTTGAGCCGACGATCATCGGCCGCAACTTCCTGGTGAAGATCAACGCCAACATCGGCAACTCCGCCGTGACCTCCGGCGCGGCGGAGGAGGTCGAGAAGCTGGTCTGGGCGATACGCTGGGGCGGCGACACCGTGATGGACCTCAGCACGGGCCGCAACATCCACAACATACGCGGCTGGATCGTCCGCAACTCCCCCGTGCCCATCGGCACCGTGCCGCTCTACCAGGCGCTGGAAAAGGTCGGCGGCGACGCCGACAAGCTGAGCTGGGAGGTGTTCCGCGACACGCTCATAGAGCAGGCCGAGCAGGGCGTGGACTACTTCACCATACATGCCGGCGTCCGCCTGGCGCACGTTCCGCTGACGGCCCGGCGCACCACGGGCATCGTGTCGCGCGGCGGCAGCATCATGGCGCGCTGGTGCCTGGCGCACCACACCGAGAGCTTCCTCTACACGCACTTCGAAGACATCTGCGATATCATGCGCAAGTATGACGTGAGCTTCTCGCTCGGCGACGGCCTGCGCCCCGGCAGCAACGCCGACGCCAACGACGCCGCGCAGTTCGCCGAGCTGGAGACCCTGGGCGAGCTGACCAAGGTGGCCTGGGCCAAGGGCTGCCAGGTGATGATCGAGGGGCCGGGCCATGTCCCGATGCACAAGATCAAGGTCAACATGGACAAGCAGCTCCGCGAGTGCGGCGAGGCGCCGTTCTACACGTTGGGGCCGCTCACGACCGACATCGCGCCGGGCTACGACCACATCACGTCGGCCATCGGCGCGGCGATGATCGGCTGGTTCGGCACGGCGATGCTCTGCTACGTGACGCCGAAGGAGCACCTGGGCCTGCCCAACCGGGACGACGTGAAGGTGGGGGTCATTACCTACCGCATCGCCGCCCACGCCGCCGACCTGGCGAAGGGCCACCCGGCGGCGAAATTGCGCGACGACGCCATCAGCCGGGCGCGGTTCGACTTCCGGTGGGAGGACCAGTTCAACCTGGGCCTCGACCCCGACACGGCGCGCAAGTATCACGACGAGACCCTGCCGAAGGACGCGCACAAGGTGGCGCATTTCTGCTCGATGTGCGGGCCGAAGTTCTGCTCGATGAAGATCAGCCAGGACATACGCGCCGACGCCGTGCGTATGGAGGGCCTGCAGGCCAAGAGCGAGGAGTTCAAGGAGCGGGGCGGCGCGCTGTATGTGCCGGCCGAGGCGGCGGAGTAGCCGCCGGATGATGGAAGGTGGGCGGTAAGAGGCGGATGATGAGAAGCGGGCGATGAGCGATCCGCGCGATGCCCTGGACGCGGTCGGCCAGTTGCCGGACGTGGAGTTGGACCTGGCCGGGGCGGCGTTGCAGTTTGCCCGCATAGACGCCCCGGACCGGGACTGGCAGGCCGCGCAGGAGCATCTGTCCGCTCTGGCGCGGGATGCCGTTGACCTTTCGCGGGAGTTGCCGAGCGCGGAGCTGGCCGCCCGTGCCGGGGCGCTGGCCGGGCTGATGGGCGGGCGGCACCGCTACGCCGGGGACACCGAGACCTATGACGACCCGGCCAATGCCAACCTGATCCAGGTCACGGAGAGGCGGCGCGGCCTGCCGGTCGCGCTCGGCATCCTATGGCTGCACTGCGCCCGTGCGGCGGGGTGGAGCGCGCATGGGCTGGACTTCCCCGGGCACTTCCTGATCGCCCTGCAGGGCGAGCGACCGCGCGGCAAGGCCCGCGCGACGGAGCCGCAGGCCATCGTGCTGGACGTGTTCGCCGGCGGCGTGCCGTTAGGTGCCCGCGATCTGCGCGGGCTGCTGAAGCGGGTCGAGGGCGACGACGCGGAGCTGCGCCCCGGCGTGCTGCAGCCCATGTCCGCGCGCGGCGTGCTGCTGCGCCTGCAGAACAACCTGCGCGGCCGGCGCCAGGATGCCGGCGACCTGCCGGGCGCGCTGACCTGCATCGAGGACATGCTGCGCATCGCGCCCGACACAGCGGTTTTGTGGCGGGACGCGGCGGTGATGAACCAGCGGCTGGAGCGGGTTGCGGCGGCCCTGCGCTGCTACGAGCGCTTCCTGGACATCGTGCCGCAGGGGGACGCGGCAGCCCGGACACGGGCGGCGGTCGAAGAGTTGCGGTCTCGGCTGAACTAGAGGCGCCCTGATTCCTCCTCCTCCGGGAGAGGGGCGGGGTCATGTGTGCCATCTTGCATCAACAGCCCTGCGCTGCGGCCGTTCTGGTCTGGGGCGGGCTTGCGATGGGCTGAATGCGGCCTGGTGTTCCGGCGAGCCGGTTCCAGGCGGCGCAGCAGCGGTCCACGAAATCCCTTCCGGTCCCGCCGCGTGCAGCCAGGTGCGGTCAGGGCGTCGCGGGTGCCGGGCCTGCCGGCAGCGGCAGGCCGGCCACTGCGCCACTGAACCAGGCTTGGGGCAGGGAAGGTGTCGCGCGCTGCCGGCGTTCCTCAGTCGTGACGCAGGTCTGGATGCCCTCGAACGCCTGCTGCCAAGTGCCGCCGCAGTCCGGGCTGTCCAGGAAGCAGCGGTCATAGACCGTATGGATGAACCCCGCACCGCATCCGAGCGAGGTGCGGTCGGCGCGGGCCGTCGTCGGGATCACCCGGTTCGCCTTGCGTCATCGGCGGCTGGGCGAAGCTGCCCGAGAAGCAGCCTGACGCCACCACCGCCGTCGGCGCGTTGCCGCACCCGCGCGCCAGGGCACGGTCGAGCGAGGCCGGGCTGAGCGTCTCCCCGGTGGCGGCCCCGATGGCGGACAGCGACAGGCCGCGGTTCGCGGCGCCGTGGGACGCGATGAACACGAGGCACCCTTGGCCCGCCTCCGGCCTCAAGTCGTTGACCGCTTCAAGGAGGTGGTCGAGCAATGCCGATTGCACGCCGCTCTGCGCGACGACCCCTGGCGCGGCGGCATCACGCCCTGCCGCGCGATCCCGCCTCGGCGAACCTGGCGGCGCCGCCGGCCAGCACCTCCGCACCTGCACCGGCGAACCGCGAGGCGATGTCGAGCTGCCCGGCGATCACCATCAGCTCGACAGGCTCGAACACGAAGCCGCGCCGGCCCGGGAACGGCAGCGGCTTCGGCCGCGTGCCGCAGTATTCGTCGGCCAGGCGGGCCATCATGCCCACCGCATGGCGCTGGACGCCCTGGCGGCCCTCGCCGGAAAGCGCCTCGCCGATCTCGTGCAGGTCAACGATCTTCTCGATGACGACCTGGGCGAAGGCGACGGTGAACGCGATGCGCCAAGGGTCCGGGTGCGGCTGCATCGAGAGGTCCAACTGATGGAGCTGGGGCGTCACCCGCAGGTTCAGCGCCGCGCGGTCAACGGCCTTCCAGATCCAGGGACCCCACCACGGCCCATGCGGAGGGTCTCCGTCAGGGTTCGGGTAGCCGCCGTAGCTGGTGCTGAACTTCTGCGCCAATTCGAGGGCGAGGGGGTGCCCGGGATGTGTCTGGATGTCGTTCATCTGTGCAGCTCCTGGTTCCGTGGTGGGGCAGCCGTGCCCCATGGCGACCCGGCCTGGCCAGAGGTGCGGGTCCGGATCAAGCTACCTGGACCACCGGCCCCGGGCTGTGCCATACGGCACACTTTCGTGACGGTCGCCTGCTTTCTGGGCCTGTTCGGGCCGTGTCCGCCGGCGATATGAAGACTGTGCCACCTCAACCTGAGTTGCTACACCGTCACTGCGGAGAGCACGAGCGAGGTGCCGGGTCTTGCCATCCATCCGCGCCCATCCTCCGTCAACGTATCGGGGTCCAGCGCCGCCCAGACTGCGATGTGCGTATCGAGCAGCAGCTTCAATCTGCGATGCCGAGCACCTGCCGACCGAAGGCCGGATCGTCGAAGCTGGATGGCAGGCTCACCTTCAGGTCATCCAGCCCAAGTTCGCGGCGGACGATGGCCGCCTTCTCGAAGTCCATGCCGGACGTCCCCTGCGCCGGAACCAACTCGACGAAGGGGCGGCCATGCTTGGTGACGACGACGCGCTCACCGCGCACGGCAGCGGCGGCTGCTTCGGCGAAGCAGGCTTTGACCTCGCGTGTCGAGAGTTCCATGGTGCGTTCCATACGGCGCTGGTTCCTGGACCAGCCAGGCAGCAAGCCTAGCACGGCTAAATGCATGGCCATTATGCGACCATGACTTCCCAATCTGGTCATGTGATCCAAACACGGCTGTGATCGCAGTTGCGCCCACGCCGCCGCAGTGCTGGACCGGTTTGGCGAGTGTGTCGTCAAACTACCCAAGACGTTTGCGCCAGTGCCTTGGGGCAGCCAAAAGAGGTGCAGATCACCTCCGGTCGCGGTAGGAAGCAGGGATGACACTGTCCGGCCAGAGACTTCGAACTGCCCAAACCGCCCGGGATCGGCTGCTGGCCGACCAGGCAACCCGCCCGGTCAACGAGCAGCGCGCCAGGCTCGACATCCTTGCGCAGCGCCTGGACCGTGCCGGCCGCATCGCCATCACGCAGGACCTTGCCGTCCGCGTCAGGACCGACCGCCGCTTCGCCCCCATGCTCGGCACCCTGTTCCAGATGGCGCTGAACGGCTGACGGCAGCCCCGGCTTCGCTGCCGGACACGGCGCGATCCCAGGCACGGGGCGATCCTTGACTTCAACCCCCCGCCCCGGCATACCCCGCCGCAGTCCATGACGCCGCTCCGCGAAGGCTCGCGCAGCGGCGCCTTACCGTTTGGGGTGAACTGATGTTCGACACCTTGTCGGGCAAGCTGTCCGGCGTCTTCGACCGCCTCCGCGCCCGCGGCGCACTGAACGAGGCCGACGTGGCGGACGCCCTGCGCGAGGTCCGTCTGGCCCTGCTGGAAGCCGACGTGGCCCTGCCGGTGGTGAAGACCTTCGTCAGCACCGTCCGCGACCGCGCCCTGGGCACCGAGGTGCTGGACAGCGTCAGCCCCGGCCAGCTCGTCATCAAGATCGTGAACGACGTGCTGATCGAGGCGCTGGGCGGCGCCGGTGCCGTGCCGCTCAACCTGGACGCCGTGGCGCCCGTCCCGGTGCTGATGGTCGGCCTGCAAGGGTCGGGCAAGACCACCACGTCGGGCAAGCTGGCGCTGCGCCTGTTCAAGCGGGAGCGCAAGCGCGTGCTGCTCGCCAGCCTCGACACCCAGCGCCCGGCCGCGCAGTTGCAGTTGCAGCAGTTGGCGCAGCAGGCCGGCGTCACGTCGCTGCCGATCATCGCCGGCCAGACCCCGGTGGAGATCGCCCGCCGTGCGATGGACGTGGGCCGGCGCGAGGTGTTCGACGTGGTGATCCTCGACACCGCCGGGCGCCTGAGCATAGACGCGGCGCTGATGGACGAGGTGCGCGCCATACGCGACGCCACCAACCCGGCGGAAACCCTGCTGGTCGTGGACGCCATGACCGGCCAGGACGCCGTAAACACCGCCCGCGCCTTCAACGAGGCCCTGGGCGTCACCGGCATCGTCATGACCCGCATGGACGGCGACGCCCGCGGCGGCGCGGCCCTGTCCATGCGCCAGATCACCGGCGCCCCAATCAAGCTGACGGGATCGGGCGAGAAGCTGGACGCCCTGGAGGAGTTCCACCCCGAGCGCGTCGCCGGCCGCATCCTGGGCATGGGCGACATCGTCGGCCTGGTCGAGCGCGCGGGCGACACGATTGACCAGGAGGACGCCGAGAAGCTGGCCCGCAAGATGGCCCGCGGCACCTTCGACCTGGAGGATTACGCCACCCAGCTCAAGCAGATCACCAAGATGGGCAGCCTGCAGGGCATCATCGGCATGTTGCCCGGCGCCGCCAAGATCAAGGACCAGCTTGCCGGCGCGAACCTCGACACCGGCATCCTGAAGCGCCAGGCGGCGATCATCTCCTCCATGACAAAGGCCGAGCGCAAGCTGCCGGACGTGATCAAGGCGAGCCGCAAGAAGCGCATCGCTGCCGGGTCCGGCACGACGGTCCAGGAGGTCAACAAGCTGCTCAAGCAGTTCGACGACATGAGCACCATGATGAAGCGCATGACCAAGATGGGCCAGAAGGGCCTGATGCGCCAAGGCATGGGCGCCCTGATGCCCAAGCCCCACCAGCAGATCAGGCGCCACTAGGCTGCTTCGCCTCCCCCTCTCCCTCCGGGAGAGGGCCGGGGTGAGGGAAGCCGCAAGCGCCGCCCTAAGCCATTTCGAGTCCTCCGAGCCTCAAGACCAAGGAACCAACGCATGTCCCTGAAGATCCGCCTCTCCCGCGCCGGCGCCAAGAAGCGCCCGTACTACCACATCGTCGTCGCCGACAGCCGCAGCCCCCGCGACGGCCGCTTCCTGGAAAAGGTCGGCAGCTACAACCCGATGCTCCCCGCCGAGCACGAGGAGCGCATCCGCCTGCAATCCGAGCGCATCACCCACTGGCTGGGCCAGGGCGCGTTGCCGACCGAGCGCGTGGCGAAGTTCCTCGGCCATGCCGGCCTGGCGCCGATGCCCGTCTTCCGCGAGCAGCCCATCCAGTCCGCGCCGAAGAAGAAGGCGCAGGACCGCGCCGCGAAGGCCGCGGCCTGACCATGCTCCCGGCGATCAACCCTGCCGTCCGAACCCGGGGCGCAGCCGCGCTCCGCACCGGGGCGGCGCTGGCCTGACATGCCCGACCGCCGCATCCTGATGGGCGTGGTGGGCCGTCCGCATGGGGTGCGCGGCCTGGTGCATGTGAGCAGCTACACCGCCGACCCTGCGGACCTCGCCGGCTACGGCCCGTTGCTGGACGAGGCCGGGCGGGCCTGGACGCTCACCTGGCGCGCATCCGGCGTGGCCGAGCTGCGCGACGCCGCAGGCCGGCCCGTGCAGGACCGCGGCGCGGCGGAGCGGCTGGTCAACACCAAGCTGTGGATGGACCGCGACCGCCTGCCGCCGCCGGAAGAGGGCGAGTTCTACCTGGCCGACCTCGTCGGCATGACAGCGCTGGACCCGGCCGGCGCGCAGATCGGCCGCGTGACGGTCGTCCACGACTACGGCGCCGGCACCAGCCTGGAGATCGAGCGGCCCGGCGCCGCCCCGTTGCTGGTGCCCTTCACCCACGCCTGCGTGCCGCACGTTGATCCGGCGGCAGGCACATTGGTTGTGGCCGAGCCTGACGAAATTATGGTGGAAGACACGGCGGAGGCGGCGGAGTGACGAACGCCGTTTGCTCTGACCAGCCCTTGCCCACCCCCGCCCGTCATTGCGAGGAGCACAGCGACGCGGCAATCCAGAGGCTGCAAGTACTGCGTTCAGCCCCTGCGGCCACTGGATTGCCGCGCCGCAAGCGGCTCGCAATGACAGTGCTTATGCGGCTGAGCTTGTACACGGGGCAGGGCAGGGAGACGCCCGCATGACCTGGCACGCTACCGTCCTGACGCTGTTCCCCGCCATGTTCCCCGGTCCGCTCGGCGGTTCGCTCGCCGGTCGCGCCCTGGACGCCGGGCTGTGGCGGCTGGACGTGCGCGACATACGCGACGCCGCGACCGACCGGCACCGCACGGTGGACGACACCCCGTTCGGTGGCGGCGCGGGGATGGTGATGCGCCCGGACGTGTTGGACGCCGCCATCGGCGACCCCGACGGACGCCCGCTGCTGTATATGACCCCCCGCGGACGCCCGCTGTCCCAATCCCGCGTGCGCGCCCTGGCCGCAGGCCCCGGCGTCACCGTGGTCTGCGGGCGCTACGAGGGCGTGGACCAGCGCGTGCTGGACGCCCGCGGCATGGAGGAGGTCAGCGTCGGCGACTACGTGCTGTCCGGCGGGGAGCTGCCGGCGCTGGTGCTGCTGGACGCCTGCGTCCGCCTGCTGCCCGGCACCATGGGCGCCGCCGCCAGCGCCGCCGAGGAAAGCTTCAGCGACGGCCTGCTGGAATACCCGCACTACACCCGCCCGGCGGAGTGGCAGGGCCGCCGCGTGCCGGACGTGCTGCTGTCCGGCAACCACGCCGCCATTGCCGCCTGGCGCCGCGCCCAGGCCGAGGACGCCACCCGCCGCCGCAGGCCCGACCTGTGGCGGGCGCACGCCGCCCCCCATGCAGCGGCGATGGACACGGCGCCGCCCGCGCCGTAACAGACCCGCAAGAAAGGACCACCCCAATGAACATCATCCAGCAGTTCGAGGCGGAGCAGATCGTCAAGCTCACCGCTGCCCGCGCCGTCCCCGTGTTCCAGCCCGGCGACACCCTGAAGGTCATGGTCAAGGTGATCGAGGGCGAGCGCACCCGCGTCCAGGCTTACGAGGGCGTGTGCATCGCGCGCAGCAACAAGGGCCTGAACAGCAACTTCACCGTCCGCAAGATCAGCTACGGCGAGGGCGTGGAGCGCGTGTTCCCGCTGTATGCGCCGACGATTGCCGAGATCGTGGTGGTGCGCCGCGGCGACGTGCGCCGGGCCAAGCTGTATTACCTGCGCGGACGCAGCGGCAAGAGCGCCCGCATCGCCGAGCGCGCGCGCGAGGTCGTGGTGCCCGTCACCGGCACGGCGAACGCCGCCGCCGCCGTGGCGCCCGCGACCGCCGACTAGCTGGCCAAGGCTGCCGCCCGCTCCGCCCGTCGTTACGGGGAGCGTAGCGGCGTGACGATCCAGGAACTGCCAGCCCTGCTGCTGGACTGGCAACTCCCGGATCGCAACCCCGCTGGTGGCTCATGGTAATAGCGCCCACATGTGCAGTGCCCACGTGCCGCTTGCGTAGGGCGGAAGAGCGTAACGCCCTTCGCCACTGGCCTGCGTGAGCGCGGACGGCGGAAGGCGCTACGCTTTTCCGCCCTACGAAACTACGAAACCGGCGTCCGGCTAGGACCGGCACGCCGTCGCCAAAGTGTCTCAAGAGGAACGCCGCATGTCTCAATCGCCGCAGCCGTCCCCCCGCACGCTGTTCGACAAAGTGTGGGCCGCGCACGTGGTCCAGCAGATGCCGGACGGGACGTGCATCCTCTACATAGACCGCCACCTCGTCCACGAGGTGACCAGCCCGCAAGCCTTCGAGGGCCTGCGCCTGGCCGGTCGCCGCGTCCGCCGCCCGGATGCGACCATCGCCGTCGTGGACCACAACATCCCCACCAGCGACCGCAGCGTCGGCATCGCCGAGCCGGAGAGCCGGCTGCAGGTAGAGACGCTGGAGCGCAACGTTGCCGAGTTCGAGGTGCCCTACTTCCCGGTGCGCGACGCTCGGCAGGGCATCGTCCACATCATCGGGCCGGAGCAGGGCATCAGCCTGCCGGGTTTCACCATCGTCTGCGGCGACAGCCACACCAGCACGCACGGCGCGATGGGCGCCTTGGCCTTCGGCATCGGCACGTCGGAAGTGGAGCACGTTCTGGCCACCCAAACCCTGTTGCAGAAGCCCGCGAAGAACATGCTGGTGCAGGTGGACGGGGCACTGTCGCCGGGCGTGACGGCCAAGGACGTGGTGCTGGCCATCATCGGCCGCATCGGCACCGCCGGCGGCAACGGCCACGTCATCGAGTATGCCGGGGAGGTCATAAGTGCGCTCGACATGGCCGGGCGGCTGACGATCTGCAACATGAGCATCGAGGCTGGGGCGCGGGCCGGCATGATCGCGCCGGACGACACCACCTTCGACTACATCGAGGGCCGCCCCTACGCCCCGCAGGGCGAGGCGTTCGACCATGCCGTGCAGTACTGGCGCACCCTGCCCAGCGATCCCGGCGCGCACTACGACCGCGTGGTGACGCTGCACGCCGACGAGATCGCGCCGATGGTGAGCTGGGGCACCAACCCCGAGGCCGTGCTGCCCATCACCGGCGTCGTGCCCGACCCCGCCGCCGTCGAGGACGAGGCCGCCCGCGCCCAGATGGTCCGGATGCTGGACTACATGGCGCTGACCCCCGGCGAGAAGCTGACGGACATCCCGGTGGATGTCGTTTTCATCGGCTCCTGCACCAACGGCCGGATCGAGGACATGCGCGCCGCCGCCGCCGTCGCCCTTGGGCGCCATGCCGCGCCCGGCGTCCGCGCCATGGTCGTGCCCGGCAGCGGCGTCGTAAAGCTGCAAGCCGAGGCGGAGGGCCTGGACCGCGTGTTCCTGGACGCCGGCTTCGAGTGGCGGGAGGCCGGGTGCAGCATGTGCCTGGGCATGAACCCGGACAAGCTGACGCCGGGCCAGCGCTGCGCCAGCACCAGCAACCGCAACTTCGAGGGCCGCCAGGGACCCGGCGGGCGCACGCACCTGCTGTCCCCCGCCATGGCCGCTGCCGCCGCCGTCACGGGCCGGCTGACGGACGTGCGGAGCCTTGTGTGATGCAGGCATTCACGACGCTGACCGGCGTGGCGGCGCCGTTGCCGCTGGCCAACGTGGACACCGACAAGATCATCCCGGCGCAGTTCCTCAAGACGATCAAGCGCACCGGTCTGGGCGTCCATCTCCTGCACACGCTGCGCTACGACGCGGCGGGCCAGGAGCGGCCGGACTTCGTGCTGAACCAGGAGCCGTACCGGCACGCCGAAATCCTGGTGGCGCACGAGAACTTCGGCTGCGGGTCGTCGCGGGAGCACGCGCCCTGGGCGCTGCTGGACTTCGGCATACGCTGCGTGATCGCCCCCAGCTTCGCCGACATCTTCCACGCCAACTGCTTCAAGAACGGCATCCTGCCGGTCGTGCTGCCGCGCGAGGTCTGCGACGGCCTGATGGAGGACGCGGCGATGGGCGGCAACGCCCGCATCACCGTGGACCTGGCCCGGCAAGTGGTGATCCGCCCGAACGGCGAGGAAATCGCGTTCGACATGGACCCGTTTCGCAAGAGCCTGATGCTGCAAGGCTTGGACGACATCGGCCAGACGATGCAGCAGGGCGCCTCGATAGACGCCTACGAGGGCCGGCAGCGCGAGCAGGCGTCCTGGATGCCCGGCATCACCGTCAGCTAGGAGGTTCTATGGCCGCCAACAAGCAAATCCTGGTCCTTCCCGGCGACGGCGTTGGCCCGGAGGTCATGCGCGAGGTGCGGCGCATCATTGACTGGATGGCCCGCCGCCGCCGGGTCGCGTTCGACGTCACCGAGGACCTGGTCGGCGGCGCCAGCATAGACCAGCGCGGCGTGCCCATCACGCCCGAGGTCGTGCAGCGTGCCAAGGCAGCCGACGCCGTGCTGTTCGGCAGCGTCGGCGGGCCGCGCTGGGATAAGCTGGGCTTCGACATGCGGCCCGAGATCAGCATCCTGACGCTGCGGCGCGAGCTGGGCCTGTTCGCCAACCTGCGCCCGGCCATCGTGCTGGAGCCGCTGGTGGACGCCAGCACCCTCAAGCCCGACGTGGTGCGCGGCCTGGACCTGATGATCGTGCGGGAAAGCACCGGCGGCATCTACTTCGGCGAGCCGCGCGGGGTCGAAACCCTGCCGGACGGCCAGCGGCGCGCCTTCAACACCGAAAGCTACAGCACACACGAGATCGAGCGGGTGGCCCGCGTCGGCTTCGACCTGGCGCGCAAGCGGCAGAACCGGCTGTGCAGCGTCGAGAAGGCCAACGTGATGGAAAGCGGCCTGCTGTGGCGCCAGGTCGTGACGGCGCTGCACGAGCGGGAGTATTCCGATGTGCAGCTCACACATATGTACGCCGACAACTGCGCCATGCAGTTGGTCCGCAATCCCAAGCAGTTCGACGTGATCGTCACCACCAACCTGTTCGGCGACCTGCTGTCCGACCTTGCCTCCATGCTGACCGGCAGCCTGGGGATGCTGCCGTCGGCGACGCTGGGCGCACCCGACGCCGGTGGGCGACGCCACGCGCTGTATGAGCCGATCCACGGCAGCGCCCCGGACATCGCCGGCAAGGGCATCGCCAATCCCATAGGGCAGATGCTGAGCCTTGCGATGCTGCTGCGCTACTCGTTCGACATGGAGGAGGACGCCGCGCTGATCGAGCGCGCCTGCACCAACGTGCTGGCCAGCGGCCTGCGGACGGCCGACGTGATGGGGCCGGGCACCGCGAAGGTCGGCACCTCCGTCATGGGCGAGAGCGTCATGCGCGAGCTGGAGAAGCTATCGGCTTGACCAGCCTGTACCTGGACGCCGACGCCTGCCCGGTGCGGGAGGAGGCGTTCCGCGTCGCCACCCGGCTGAACCTGCCGGTGCTGGTGGTGTCCAACGGCTCCCGCCCGATCCGCCCGCCGGGGCTGCCGAACGTGCGCATGGTGACGGTCGGCGGCGCCCCGGACGAGGCCGATGACTGGATCGCCGAGCGCATCGGCCCGGCGGACGTGTGCGTGACGGCGGACATTCCGTTGGCGTCCCGCTGCTTGGCCCGCGGCGCCCGCGCGCTGTCGCATACCGGGCATGTCTGGACCCCGGACAACATCGGCAGCGCCCTGGCCGGCCGGGAGGTCGCCCGGCACCTGCGGGAGATCGGCGCCCCCGGCGGCGGCCACCCGCCGCTGACCAAGGCGGACCGCTCCCGCTTCCTTTCGGCCCTGGATACGGTGGTGCAAGCAGTACTGCGCGCTGCTCTTGCTCCCTCTCCCTCTCCTTCCGGGAGAGGGCCGGGGTGAGGGAAGCCGCAAGGACCGAAGCTGCCGTTTCACGGGCTGGAGTGGGCTGAATGCGGCCAGGCTGGGTGCCTGCCGCCTCCCTCACCCTAACCCTCTCCCGGAGGGAGAGGGGACAGGCGCAGCCCGGCCCTAAACCGCCTCCCCGCGCTCCGGCGGGGCCTCCTCGCCGTGGCGCAGCTCCTCCCGCGTCATCGGCGTCTCGCGCCATTCCCCCTGGTCCGCCACGCCGCTCCCGCCGGGGAACTCGCCCAGGTTCTCCTGGATGCTGGCCTCCTCGACCAGCACGCCGGGCATCCGCTCGTTCTGCGTCATCGGGTTGGGCAACTGGCCCGTGCCGGCGGCGTCCTCCATCCGGATCAGCTCGTCGGCCCGCTCCTTGTATTCCTCCATCCGGCCCGGCGGGCTGCCGTCGGCCTCCCAAAGCTGCGTGGCGCGGGCGTCTATGCGGCCTTGGCGCTCGGGGGTCATCTCCAGCGGGTTGTCGGACATGGCGGCGTCTCCTGCATGTGTAGGGGTGCATAGCGCGGCAGCACCGGCGCGGGTTGCGCCGCGTGCAGCCTTCTGCGGCGCCAGGCGTTGCACAGGTCAGCGCACCGCATACGAACCGCGTGCAAGGAGATTGCCATGGCCTCGCAGGACATGCCGACCAACACGCCCCAGGACGCCCAGGTGCGGACCGGCGGGGCGGACAGCATCCCCTCCGGCGCCCCGGCCGGCTCGCCGGAACGGGAGGCCAATGCCCGCGTGCTAAAGCGCAAGGCGCCGCAGCCACGCGAGCAGGGCGCGACCTTGTCCACGCCGGGCTTTCCGGCATTCTGGAGCATCGCCGGGTCGTTTGCGCTGGTCGTAATCGTGGTGATCGCGGCGCTGATCGCCGGGCCGTACTAGACGCGCCGCAACGCCTCGTGCGGCAGGGGCGGCAGGTCCACCTGCATCGGGTCGCCCGCCTGCACCGCGCCGCCCTCCAGCACCACGGCCATGACGCCGGCCCGCAGCACCAGGCTGCCGTCAGGCGCGCGGTCCAGCACGGCGGCCATCAGGCCAGGTTGAAACTCGTCCAGTTGGCCGCAAGGGTTGCGCAGGCCCGTCACCTCGACTACGGCCGATCCGCCCAGCCGCAGCCGGGCGCCGCACGGCAGGGCAAGCAGGTCCAAGCCGCGGGTCGTCACGTTCTCGCCCATGGCGCCCGGGAACACCCGGAAGCCCTTGGCCGCAAGCTCCTCGATCAGCTCGGCGGCGATCAGGTGGACCTGGCGCAGGTTCGGCTGGGTCGGGTCCTGCCGGACGCGGGAGCGGTGCTTTACCGTCGGCCCCTCATGCGCGTCGCCGCGCACGCCACGCCCCGTTTCCAAGTGGACGACGGCTTGCACGTCCTTGCTGAAAACGTGGGTGGACTTGCACGCGACCGCGACGACCTGTGCCGCCGGGGCAGTCGTCACAGCAGGATCAGGCCGCCGCGCAGGCCCTTGGCCACCGCCTCCGCCCGGCTGGTCGCGCCCAGCTTGATGAACACCGCCTCCAGGTGGAACTTCACGGTGTGGGCGCTGATGCCCAGGCGGCGGGCGACGGCCTTGTTGCTCAGGCCCTCGCCCAGGCAGGTCAGCACGTCCAGTTCCCGCGGCGTCAGCGCGGGGCGGGCGGCGTCGTCCGCCGGCGCGTCGCCCGGCAGGCTCACGCGCAGCCCGGCGGCAACGGCGCGCAGGGCGGCGTCCAACTGCACCGCGGACAGCCCGGTCGGCAGCGCGCTGCCGGTGTCGTCGCCACGCCCGGCCAGGCGCAGGGTCGGCGCCCCGGCGTCCGCCAGGATCACATCCGCCGTGTCCACCGTCCGCACCGCGACGTGCCCGGCCAAGGCCACGCGGGCGGACAGGTCGGCATGCCGCACCGCGTCCTGCGCCACGACGGCCACCAGCAGCCGCCGGTCCTGCGGCAGCTCCGCAAGGAACCCGGCATCTAGCATCCCGGCAACGTTCATGGCACGGCTTTCGTGGCTGGGGCGCGCAGGTGGGGCATGGTCGGCAGTGTCCTAGCCGTCGGTGGTCAATCGTTCCTTCCATATGTGGCACATCAATGGCGGCTTCACCCCTCGATAGATGGGGAGGGTCCATAACGATGTTGTGGCACGGACGGCTTGCTGCGGGCCGGCGGGCCGCATATGTGCGGCCCATCCAACCGGAGATCCCCATGCCTGCTACTCGCCCGGCCACCCTGCTCGCCGTCCTCCTCGCCACGGCGCCCTTGGGCGGCGCCATAGCCGGCAGCGACGACCCGACCCGTGTGGGCGACGTCAGCACCACCTTCCGCGTCGTCGGCCGCAACGACAAGATCGTCGTGGACCGCTACGACGACCCGAAGGTGCAGGGCGTGAGCTGCTACGTGTCCCGGGCCGAGACCGGCGGCATCAAGGGCACGGTGGGCCTGGCGACCGACCCCAGCCGGTTCAGCATCGCCTGCCGGGCCACCGGCGCCTTGCAGGTGCCGGACAAGCTGCCGGCCAACGAGGTGGTGTTCGGCGCCTCCGCCAACTGGCTGTTCAAGGAGATCAGGGTCAGCCGCATGTGGGACCCGGCCAAGCGCACGCTGGTTTATCTCGTGTGGTCCACCCAGGCGCTCAGCACCGGCGGCAGCCCCTACAATAGCGTCAGTGTCGTCCCGGTCGCGGCGCCCGCACCGTAGCGTCAACGCCCGCCCTGGCCGCTTCCGTCGTTGCGAAGGGCGCAGCAGCCCAGGCGCGGCCGGGACGGCGCTCGCGATCCCCGGATTGCCGTGCCGCAAGCGAGTCCCGCAATGACGGTGTGCCGCCGCATGGGCCGGAGCGGACGGTGGTGGATGCAGGTGCGGCGGGGCCGGTCAGCTTCCTGTCAGCAACCGCGCCAGCGGCGGCACGACGACGGCGGTGACGACGCCGTTCAGCCCGATGGCCAGGCCGCCATAGGCGCCCGCCGTCTCGTTCAGCAGCAGGATGCGCGCCGTCGCCAGCCCGTGCCCCGCGGTGCCGGACGCCAGCCCGCGTGCGCGCCAGTCCGTCACCCGCACCAGCCGCAGCAGCGGCGGGCCGAGCACGATGCCCAGCAGCCCCGTCAGCAGCACGAACACCGCGGCCAGCGAGGGATTGCCGCCGATCTGCTCCGCGACGCCCATGGCGATGGGCGTCGTCACCGACTTCGGCGCCAGCGACAGCACGACCTGGCGCGACCCGCCCAACGCCCGTGCGACCAGCATGGCGCTGCCGGCCGCGACGACCGCACCGGCCAGGACCGCCGGCACGATGGCATGGGCGCTGCGGCGTATGCTGCCCAGCGCGGTGTGCATCGGGACGGCCAGCGCCACCGTCGCCGGGCCGAGCAGGAAGTGGATGTATTGCGCGCCCTGGAAATAGGCGATGTAGGGCGTGGCCGTCGCGGCCAGCAGCGCCGACAGCAGCAGGATGGCGATCAGCACCGGGTTGGCCAGCGGGTGCCCGCGCGCCAGGCGGCTGCACGCGCCGGCCACCTGCCAGGCGACCAGCGTGCTGACCAGGCCGAGCAGCGGGGTGGATTCCAAATAGACCCAGATCACCCCTAAGCGGGGCGGCATCAGCCCTTCACCGGGTCACGCTTAACGAATCGTATCCAACCGACCAGGCGCAACAAGCCAGGCTCAATATGTCATGCTCAACGGGACAGGCGCTGCATCACCAGTCCCGTCACCATCAGGCCCAGCGCCGTGGACACCAGCAGCGCCCCGGGGATGGCCAGCCAGTCCTGCCGCAGCGCGTCCAACTGCGTCACCACGCCGACGCCTGCCGGCACAAACAGCAGCGACAGGTGGCGCAGCAGCCCGCCGGAGGTCTGCCGCATCGCCTCGTCCGGCCCGCCGCGCAGCGCCAGCAAGCCGAGCAGGATCAACAGGCCCAGCACCGGCCCCGGCAACGGCAGAGCCAAGCCGCGCGCCACGACCTCCCCGGCGAACTGGCACAGGATCAGCGTCGTGAGCGGACGCAGCACGCTATCGTGCACGTGCGGCCCGGCGCTTCACTGCTGCTGCAACGGCATTCGCAGGCTGAAACCCGGCGCCGGCCTGGCACGCCTCTGCACGTCGGACTCAGAGGTGGAGCCGCGGGAGAAGCCGTCCCCGCGATACGTCTCCCCGCGGGTGAACAGCCCCGGCTTGAACTCCGTGGCGTTGCCGGCGCGTGGCGCAGCCGGCGCGTCGTAGTCGCGGTTGGGCGTCGGCGCGGGCTGGAACGCGTTGGGAGCCGGGCCAATGCGCGGGCGGGCCGGAACACCGGGAAACGGCGCGGCCGGCGGCTGCGCCTGCAACACGACGCCGCGGCCCTGTGCCAGGGCAGCGGGCGCCGCGGACAGCGCCATCAGGGCCAGAAGCGCAGCCCTCACGGCGCAGCCTGCGCCGGAACCTCGGGCGAGGTTCCCCGCTGGTCGGAAGGCGGGTTGGTGGCGGGGGCGCCCAGCGGCCCCGCACCGGCCTGGCGCCAGGCGTGCAGGGACCAATGAACGGAGGGAAAGGCCAAATCGCTCCATGGAATGTCCTCCCAGCCGAAGAGTCGCACGTCCAGGCTCTCGACGCCGGGGGCGAAGTGCGGGCCATCGGCGAAGCCGGCGCGGAAGATGACCTGGACCTGTCCGATGCGGCTGATGCTGTATAGCGCCAAAGTGCCGTCAATGGCGATGTTTGCGCCGGCCTCCTCGAAGGCTTCGCGCTGCGCGCCCTCGGCGACGGTCTCGCCGTGTTCGAGGTATCCGGCGGGAATGGTCCAGAAACCGCGCCGCGGCTCGATGGCGCGGCGGCACAGCAGGACTTGGCCCTCATGCGCTACGACGGCGCCGACGACGACCTTCGGGTTGTCGTAGGCCACCCAGCCGCAGGTGTCGCAGACCGCACGCGGGTGCTGGTCGTCGGGCGGTATGCGTGTCGTGAACGCGGGCATGGCTACAGGGTGCAGTGCCGCCTCCTGGCGATCAAGCGGCATATGCCATGCTGATCGCTAAACCTGAAGGTTGAGCAGGGAACCTCGCGGCGTGTTGCCCGGCGGCACCACACCGGGCTGCGGGCGAAGCGGCGCGGCTTGGACCGATTGCGGCACCACGTCCCGCACCGGGCGGACCGGCGGGGACCGGACCGCCGGGGCGGCGCCGGAGAAGGCGGGGAGGGATGTGGGGTGGATCATGCCGGGAAGGATAGGACGCAAAG
>JAABUM010003137.1_pt1 | contig 20949 bp, 17 predicted proteins | sample 5559161 | NCBI WGS metagenome assembly JAABUM01 (sample SAMN10711868, study PRJNA513369) | rock metagenome | isolation source: Antarctica rocks | place: Antarctica: Victoria Land, Siegfried Peak nord
CCGCACCGGGCACACCGGGCGGGTCTGCGCGGTGGTCGGCTTGGTCAATCGGCAGCGCGCCGCCTCACCACTCCGGTGGGGGCCAGGGGGTGGCTACCCTCGTTCACTATTGCGACGCAACTCTACTGGGAAGCGTGGCCGCGCCGGATGCGGGCGGTCTTCGGCGGCGCGACCGTCCTGGACAGCCGACGCGGGCGATTGCTGCATGAGACCGGGCAGATGCCGCGCCACTATTTCCCGCGCGATGACCTGGTCCAGGAGTTGCTGGTGCCCGCGACCGGGGACACGCCTGCCGGGCAAACGCCGCGCTGGTCGGTGCGCGTCGGCGACCGGCTGGCCGAAAATTGCGTGAGCGGCTCCCCGACCGGTCCCGACGGGGCGGAGATCCTCCCCGGTCACGTCACGGTGGAGTTCCCCGCGATGGATCGCTGGTTCGAAGAAGACGAGCCGATCTACGCGCACCCGCGCGACCCCTACCATCGGGTCGATGTTCGCGCCGCATCGCGTCGGGTCGTGGTCCGGCACCAGGGGCGCGTCGTCGCTACTTCGGAGCGCCCCAAGCTACTCTTCGAGACGGGCCTCCCCATCCGCTATTACTTGCCCTTCGCCGACATACGCATCGATCTGCTGACCAAGAGCGCGACCATCTCCGAGTGCCCGTACAAGGGCGACGGGCAGCACTGGCACCTGCGTGGCGACGATGGCAAGACGGCGGTTGAAGATGTGGCCTGGAGCCTGCCCCACCCCTTACCGGAGGGTCTGGCCGCGCTCGAACACGTCTGCTTCTACCCCGACAAGATCGAGTTGGAGGTCGATGGGCAGCGTGTCACCACCTGACGACGCGAGCCGTGCCGCCGCGCCGGTGGCGGGGTGGACGTGTCCGGGCTTTCCCGATCGGCAACCCACCGCGCATCGGCACCAAACTGGTCGCCTCTTGTCCCCCTAGCAGCGAGATGATCTCCATCACGGTCTCGTGAGGGTCGGTCATGCGCCGACTACCCCGCGATCGTGACCCGTTCGCCCCGTTCGGCGCTCTCGATCGCCCCGAAGACCATCGCCAGGCTCTGGATGTTGTCGGTGCAGATTGTCTGCGGGGTTTCGCCCGCGCGGATGCAGCGCACGAAATCCTTGATCAGGCCCACATGCCCGGTCGGGAGATCGTACTCGCCGGGCGGTAGGTCGAGGTCGCGGTAGGTCGAGCGGATGCCATCGCGCCCCGCCGCGACCTGCGCCGCGAAGCCGGTCGCGCCGTCCCAGGTCACGCTGCCGCGCGTCCCGACGATCCGCCAGCTCGCTTCCCAGGTCGTATTGACCCCCTCGGCGACCCAACTCCCCTGATAGGTGTAGGCGATGCCGTCGCTCAGCTCGAAGAGGGCGACCGCCGAGGCATCGCGGTCGTACCACGACCCTTCCGGGTTCCACTCGCGACAGTAGACCGCCTGCGGGTCGGCCCCGGTGATGAAGCGCGCCGCGTCGAGGGTGTGGATCGCCATGTCCAGCAGCAGGACGTGCGCCATCTGCTCGCGGAAGCCGCCGAAGTGCGCCGCGAGAAAGAAATCGCTCGTCACGGTGGTGATTCGCCCGAGCGCCCCCGAACGGAGGAACGCGCGCAGGCGATGGATGTTCGGGTCGTAGCGCCGGTTCTGGATCACCGCGTAGGTCCGCCCCGCCGCCGCCGCCGCCGCCGCCATCCGCCGCGCCTCATCGAGCGACGGCGCGATCGGCTTCTCGCCGAGGACGTGACAGCCACGCGCCAATGCGGCGAGGGTCACGACCGGGTGCGCGGCGGGGATCGTGCAGTCGAAGACGACATCGGGGCGTAACGCCTCGATCGCCGCCGCCACATCGGTGCCGATCATGGCGTCGGTCAGCCCGAACTCCGCCGCCCGCTCCCACGCGCTCGCCTCGTGGAGATCCACCAGCCCGACGATCTTGAGGTCCGGCACCTCCGGCAGCGCCCGCAACCACGCCCGGCTGATCCCGCCGCAGCCGACCAGGAGGGCAGTCGTGGGAGCGGTCCGTGGTCCGTGGTCCGTGGTCCGTAGAATCTCGCTCCTGACCTCATCAGCATCCGGCGGGCCGCTCATATCTTCCCTTCCCCCTACGGACTACGGACCACGGACCACCGACTTACTTCCGCACCGGCAGCACTTCCAGCGGACGGCGATTGCCGAAATGGCGGTTGTCATCGCGGGTCGGCGCGGCCCAGCGGACGCCATTGGCGATCACGCGCTGAATCTCGGTGTTGTGGTAGGTCGGCAGCGTCTCGTGGCCGGGGCGGAAGTAGAAGATCTTGCCCGCGCCACGGCTGTAGCAGCAACCGCTGCGGAAAACCTCGCCGCCGGTGAACCAGCTGACGAAGACGAGCGTGTCCGGCGCGGGGATGTCGAAGTGCTCGCCGTACATCTCCTCCTCTTCGAGTTCGATGTATTCGCCGATCCCGTCGGCGATCGGGTGGCCGGGCGCGACCACCCAGAGCCGCTCCTTATCGCCCCCTTCGCGCCACTTCAGGTCGCAGGTGGTGCCCATCAGCGCCTTGAAGATCTTGGAGAAGTGCCCCGAGTGCAGGACGACCAGCCCCATGCCGCCGAGGACGCGCGCCTTGACCCGCGCCACGATCGCGTCGTCGACCTCGCCGTGCGCCTGGTGGCCCCACCAGACCAGCACGTCGGTGTTCGCCAGTACCTCGTCGGTCAGGCCGTGCTCCGGCTCATCGAGCGTGGCGGTGCCGACCGCGAAGCCGTGCTGGCGCAGCGCCGCCGCGATCGCCCCGTGAATCCCCTCCGGGTAGACCGCGCCGATCTTCGCGTCCTGCAGCTCGTGCCGGTACTCGTTCCACACCGTCACACGCGGGGAAGTTGCCATCGTTGCTCACCTTTCCCTTATTCCGGCGCCATCCTCGCGCCAGCACCAAACTACAGCGCGCCCCATAATCTGTAGCAAGGAGCGCGCCGTGAATCGCGACGACGCCAGCGCTCGCCACGACCGCATTGCGCGCTATCGTACCCTCAGCGCGAAGTTCGACGAGTATACCCTGGAAAAATCGTGGCATGTTGCGCCGGGGGGCGGCACCCGGCCAGCGGGGGGAACGGCTCACCACGCGACAAACCACGCCGCTTTACAACCGTTGGGCAGCGCGCAAGCGCGACCCCGTACCGCAGAGCCGCCACCCGAGCCGAGAAGGTACGGTGCCAGCCCGCAGTATCGTGGGGCGCAATGAGTACAGGCCCGCCGCTCAGTCGGGGGCGAGGAGCGCGTTGACGGCGTGCGGTAAATCCTCAAGATCGAACGGCTTGCTCAGGAAGGCATCGCCGCCGTACCGAGACGGGTCCGCGCGCACATCATCGAGATTGGATTGCACGGTGGACAACACCAGCGTGGGGATGCCATGTGTGCGCGCCCCGGCGCGGAGACGTTCCAACAAATCCCAGCCCGCTCGTTGGTTGTGTGCCAGATCGATGAGGAGGACAGAGGGCTTCAGGGCGGCAATCTGATCGAACGTCTCGGGGACGAAGTTCGTGGTGGTGATGTTGTAATTCTCGTCCTCGAACAAATCGCGGACAGGGTTGAGGAATTCGGAGGCCCATTGACCGCGAAAATATGCGGTCGCCCCATCCGTGTCTGCTCGTCAGCGCCCATCGACATGCGCTCGTCGTCGCTCATCGTACTGCCTTCTTTCCTGATTAAATCACATTTTCACACCCGAACGGCTCGCTGTCAAACCATCGGCGCGAATGGGGCGGCAACCGCAGTAGAGACGCGCCGAACATCGCGCTCGCTCACGGCAACGGGCGACGCAGCGAGGGGAGACCTTGCGGCCTCCCCTCGCGTTCGCGTGCATTTTTACTGTTGAACGTCGCGTGTTATCCGTGCGCCGACCCTGCTGTTGCCCCGACCAACACGCCCCGCACCGCCGCCGGCAGCTCAGCGACATCGCCGGGCTTCGCGATCAGGCCAGCGAAGCCGCGCGCGCCATAACCGTCGAAGGTCGCGGGCGGGAGCGCGGTGAAGATGACGGTTGGGATGTCACCCGCCGCCCGCCGAAGCGCGTCGAGGTCCGCCCAGCGGTCAGCGTCGGCAGCCAGCGAACGACCCACATGATCGGCCAGGAGCAAACTGAACCGCAGGGAGGTTAGCGCGGTCAGGGCATCGGCGTGATTGCTCGCCACGACGACCCGGAAACCTTCGTCGTGCAAAACGTCGCGGACCAGGCTGCGGAGGGACGGATTATCGTCCATGATGAGGATGACGCCGGGAGGGGAGAGGGCGGTATCCATGTGGCGCTCCTGATGTGCGGTGAGCCGGTATCGGTCACACACGCGACACCGAGGTGCCTCATGGGTGCTGGCACGAACATACCGATCGACGCCTGCGTGAAGATTACACTTTTGCAGCGCCTTTGTCAAGGTTATGCACAGTAAACGCAATGGTATCGAATACATCACTTCGGGACGCAGAAGAGAACCTCCGTTGTCGTCGGCATATCGGCGACATGGCTATAGCGTAGGCGGAAGCGCCAGGGCAGCGGAAATACCGGCACGCCGCGCAGCAGGGTGATCGACAGGATAACGGTAAGCGTTACGGATCAGCCGATAACCAACAGATCGCGCTACTCAGCAGCAGCGCAGCAGGGGATTGCGCCGAATAGCCGCCAGCGCTTCCACGTCGTCATCGGCACACGGCGGCGGTGGCGCTCAACTTCCCGACCGCGCGACGGGTTACGGTCCTCATGGCAGGCCGGATAGCCCCACCATGCGGCGGTACTATCGCCTTCTGTGGACGGGAACAGTGCCCCGATCGAGGCGCACTACGGGTCGCCGGATAGCGATAAAGACGAGCGCCGGGATGCTGCTCCTCCGTGGTCGGCATTCGGCGGCCCATCATACGCGAAGTCGTACAGGAGCGACATACTGCCAGGACGCAACCCCACGGTCGTGGCGGGGCGCCGCTGCACCGATAGCGCCCCTATTCGACCCCCGCCGCCACCTCCTCGATCAGCACCTCACGCCCTTGCCGCGCCGAGGCGTAGCAGGCGTCGATGATCTGTGCACGCTTCAGCCCTTCCTCGCCGTGATAGTGCAACCACTCGCCCCCCTGGACGATCTCCACGAACTCGCGCACCACCCTGAGGTGTCCCTCGTTCTTGGGGATGCGCGGCGCGATCACGGCTGGCTGCCCGGCAAGATCGGTGAAGAGGCGCAGCGTGTCCTCTTCGGCGTAGTTCACCACGTTCAGTTCGGCCCCGCCATCGGTGCCGAAGAGCGTCACCCCGAAGTTGTCGCGCGCGCTACCGTAGACCGCCCAGCTCACCTCGAGTTGCAGCGTCGTACCGTTGGCGAAGCGGACGAACGCCATCGCCAGATCTTCGACCTCGAACGCGCTGCCGACGATGTGCTTGGCCGCCGACGCACTCTCGCCGCGCCCTTGCGGGCCGAGCTCGGCGTAGGTGGCCCCGCTGACCGTCACCGCCACCGGGTCGCCGAGCAGGTAGAGGCCCATGTCGAGCATGTGGACGCCGAGATCGATCAACGGCCCGCCCCCGGCCATCTCCTTGCTGGTGAACCAGCTCCCGAGGGAGGGGATACCGCTGCGCCGCATCCAGAAGGACTTGGCGTGATAGATCCGCCCGAGTCCCCCCTCGTCGATGTGCCGTTTCAGGAGACTTACATCGCCGCGCGCCCGGTGATTGAACACCGTCTGGAGCACGCGGTCGGCGGCGCGCGCCGCCTGGACCATCGTCTCCGCCTCCACGGAGTTGCGCGCCAGCGGCTTCTCGCAGAGGACGTGGTGCCCCCCTGCCAGCGCGGCGATGGCGATCGGGGCGTGCAGCGAGTTCGGCGTGCAAATGCTGATGAGATCGAGATCGTCACGTTCGAGGAGTTGTTGCCACTCACGGTAGAGATGCGGCACGCCGTAGGTCGCGCCCAGCGTCTCGCGCGGGGCATCTTCCAGCCCGGCCAGGGCCACGGTCTCCACGTTCGGGAGAGCCTGATAGCCGCGCAAATGCTGGTTGCCGGTGTAGCCCAGGCCGATCACCCCGGCCCGCAAGGTTCGAGTGCCCCGATCGCCGCCGCTCATCCACGTCCCTTTCGTCGCGCGCCTCACCCACGAGCCGCCATTCGCGGCAGGGTCTCCCGAGGAATAGTACCGCGCCACCAAGAAGGGCGCGCATCACCACGCCCCTCGCAAAAAGATGGCCCCGCCCTGCGTGATGCAGGGCGGGGCCGGGGAATCGCGTTCGGCGCGGCACCAGCGGGCGCGGCTACGGGATGACGTTGTACGTCGTGGTGGCGAGCGGTGTACCGGCGGCGGTCAGCACGGTGATCGTGCGCGCGCCAACCCCGGCGGCGGTGATCGTGCCCGCGAAGCTGCCATCGGCGATGGTGGTCACGGTGGCATCGACCGTGGTGGCACCGCTGTCATCGGTGAGGCGGAAGAGGTAGGTGGCGTTCGCCGCGAAGCCGACGCCGCCGTAGCCGAGCGTACCGCCGTCGTTCATCTCGGGCACGGAGGTCGCCACGGCTGGCGTGGTGACAGTGAAGGTGACGGCGAGCGAGCCATCGGTGCCGGTGAGGGTTGCGGTGCGCGTGCCCGCCGTGGTGGGGGTGATCGTGATGGTGAACTGTCCGGCATCGTCGGTGGTGACGGTGCCGCCGCCGGTGACGGTGCCGGCATCATCGGTCACGCTCACGCCATAGTTGGCGTTCGGCGTGAGTCCGGTCCCGGTGAAGCTGAAATCGCTCCCGACCGGCCCGGACGCGGGCGAGGCGGTGATCGTGGGGACATCGGCGAGGGTTTGACCAGGGAGGGCGAGAAACCCGCAGAAAAGGAAGAGACCGAGGGCCACACCGATCAGGGAACGCAAACGAGCCATCGCGACGGTACCTTTCTACATATACAGACCACACACCGAACATCGAACGCCGCCACGGCTCCACCCAACCCGAGCACACCATCCCGCCGAGAGCGCTGACCGACGCGCGAGCGGCGTACCTACGCCACCTGTACCCGGCACCGCCCGCTGACAATCGCCGCATGCACGACCTGTTTTCCCCCGTGACAGCTAGCTTGAGTGTAGAGGTCCGCAGCGGCGACAAACAAGAACCAAATCGCCCGCAACGCTTGTACGATCGTCCATGTACCAATGGGCGCGGGCCGTGTATCCGGGGATGTCGCGATGGGCGCGGGGCCGCGTATGACCGGAAGTTGCGCCACCCCGCCGCACCGCATACGCTACAACCACTCGCACGCTCGTCGGGAGTGTGCGCGGGTGGGGGCGCAGAGCGCGCGCGATGTTGAAAGGGGGGCACGATGCCACGACCCGTCACGCTGTTCACCGGCCAATGGGCCGATCTACCGCTCCGCACGCTGGCCGAGAAGGTCAGCGGGTGGGGCTTCGACGGCCTCGAACTCGCCTGCTCGGGGGACCACTTCGATGTCGCCAAGGCGCTCTCCGACGATGGCTACGCGCGCGGACAGCGCGAGCTGCTGGAAAGCTACGGCCTCAAGGTCTGGGCGATCAGCAATCACCTCGTCGGGCAGTGCGTCTGCGACCCGATCGACGAGCGCCACCAGCGCATCCTCTCGCCCAAACTCTGGGGCGATGGCGAGCCGGAGGGGGTCCGCCAGCGTGCCGCCCGGGAGATGATCGACACCGCCAGGGCGGCGAAGCTCCTCGGCGTGGACACGGTCACCGGCTTCACCGGCAGCAGCGTCTGGAGCAAGCTCTATTTCTTCCCGCCGACGAGCCAGGCGGACATCGACGCGGGCTACGCCGACTTCGCCGCGCGCTGGACACCGATCCTCGATGCCTTCCAGCGGGAGGGTGTGCGCTTCGCCCTGGAGGTCCACCCGACCGAGATCGCCTACGACATCATCACCACCCGCCGCGCGCTCGATGCGGTGGGGGATCACCCGGCATTCGGCATCAACTTCGACCCGAGCCACCTGATCCACCAGTTCGTCGATCCGACCATGTTCATCGAGGAGTTCCCGGACCGCATCTACCACGTCCACGTCAAGGACGCGCGCGTGCGGCTGACCGGGCGCAACAGCATCCTCGCCTCGCACCTCGACTTCGGCGACTCACGGCGCGGCTGGGACTTCGTCTCGCCCGGTCGCGGCGACGTGAAATGGGACCTGATCGTCCGCGCCCTCAACCGGATCGGCTATAACGGCCCCCTCTCGATCGAATGGGAGGACAGCGGCATGGACCGCGAGTACGGCGCGCAGGAAGCCATCGCGATGATCCGCCGCCAGGACTTCGCCCCCTCGTCCGTGGCGTTCGACGCGGCGTTTGCGCGGTAGGGACGAGTCCGTAATCCGTGGTCCGTAGTCCGTAGTAGCGGGGAGAGACCAGTGGTACGACAGCAAGGCGGTTCCACTACGCCAAAAGACCCGCGCATAGAGGGAGAGGGGCGATACCGCAAACTCGTCGCGTGGCAACGAGCGATGACCCTGGTCAGCCAGGTCTATCGCGTCAGCGCCGGTTGGCCGAAAGAAGAACTCTATGGCTTGACGAACCAGCTACGGCGTGCGGCCGTCTCAGTACCAGCGAATATCGCTGAAGGGCAGGGGCGTACTGGCACGCGCGAGTTTGCTCACCACCTGTCCATCGCCAACGGGTCGCTGCACGAAACCGAGACCTTACTTCTCATCGCGCGCGATCTTCATTTCATCGATCAGGAAACGTGCGACCAACTCCTCGTGCAAACGACAGAAATAGGTCGTTTGATCGGCGGCCTCATCCGCAGCCTCCGGGCAACGGAGCGCCCGACTACTACGGACCACGGACCACGGACTACGGACTGACCAGGAGGTAACAATGAGCACCGGCTTCACCACGATGGCGAGCGCCAGGGCCGAGGGGGAGGCGCCGGAGATCGGCGTCGGGATGCTCGGCTATGCGTTCATGGGCAAGGCCCACACCAATGCCTACAAGACGATCCCCTACATGATCTACCCGCCCCCGGCGATCCCGAAGCTGGTGGCGATCTGCGGGCGCAACGACGAGGCGACCAGCGCGGCGGCGACGCGCTACGGCTACGAGGGGTATTACACCGACTGGCGCACGATGCTGGAGGATGACCGCATCCAGCTCTTCGACAACGTCAGTTCCAACAACATGCACGCCGCGCCGACGATCGCGGCGGCGCAGGCCGGCAAGCACGTCCTCTGCGAGAAGCCGCTGGGGCGCACCGCCGAGGAGTCGAAGACGATGCTCGACGCCGTCCGCAAGGCGGGCGTCAAGCACATGGTCGCGTTCAACTACCGCTTCGTCCCGGCGGTGCGGCTGATCAAGGAGTTGATCGATTCCGGCAGGCTCGGGCGAATCTACCACTTCCGCGCGGTCTACCTGCAAGAGTGGATCATGCCGCACTACAACACGCCGCAGATCTGGCGGCTCGACAAGGACGCGGCGGGGAGCGGCGCGCTCGGCGACCTCGGCGCGCACATCATCGACCTCGCGCGCTACCTGATCGGCGAGCCGACGACGGTCGGCGCGATGACCCGCACCTTCATCCCGGAGCGCCCGCTGGCCGATGGCAGCGGCACCGCGAAGGTCACGGTGGACGACGCCTTCGTGGCGACGGTCGGCTTCGCAAATGGCGCGGTCGGCACGCTGGAAGCGTCGCGCTTCGCGGCGGGGCGCAAGAACCATCAGGTGATCGAGATCAACGCCGAGCGCGGCACGGTGCGCTTCGAGTTGGAGCGGCTGAACGAGTTGCAGGTTTTCTGGATCGACGACGAGCCGAAGACGACCCAGGGCTTCCACTCGGTGCTGGTCAGCGAGAGCGACCACCCCTTCTGGAAGTATTGGTGGCCGCAGGGGCACATCATCGGCTGGGAGCACACCTTCATCCACGAGATCACCCACCTCCTCGACGCGATCGCGACCGGCGCACCGATCGCCCCGCACGGCGCGACCTTCGAGGACGGCTACCGCAACGCCGTGATCTGCGACGCGATCCTCGCATCGGCGCAGTCACGGAGCCAGGTGGACATCAAGTACGAGGACTGACCAACCCTCAACAAACACGATCGCGGGCGACCTCCTTTCGGAGGTCGCCCGCGATCGTGCCGCGACGATTGTCCGGTCCGTGACCGCGCTGCTACAATCGTGACGCGCGGTTTCACAGCAGCAGTCACGTCGCGCGCGGCGCGGCGCTACGACGATCAGCAAGGCGGGGCGGTCGGACGATCATGCACGGTGGCCGACGGAACACAACGCTCAGGAGCCGCCACGCCCGCCCGCGCCCATATGCCAGCCTCTTACTCGCGCTCTGCCTCCTCCTCGGGATCGGCGGCTGTGCGATCGGCGCGACGCCGACTGCCGCGCCGACCGGGCCGAACAGCACCGTCACCGCGCCGGACCGCACAGAGACGCCGACGCCGCGTGGTGAGCAAGCGCTGACCCTGGCGCTCGGCGGCGAGTTGCCCACACTCGATCCGGCCCTCGTGCGCGACGCCAATTCCAGCTTTCTGGCGCACCAGCTCTTTCGCGGACTCGTCCGCCTCGACAGCAACCTCAACGCCGTACCCGATCTCGCGGAGCGAATCGCGGTCGGCGACGACGGCCTGACCTACACCTTCACCCTCCGCCCCGACCTCGCCTTCCACGACGGCACGCCGCTCGATGCGGAGGCGGTGCGTTATAGCCTCGAACGGGCGACCGATCCGGCATTGGCGGGCGGTAACGGCGCGAGCCTCCCCGGCGCGACCTATCTTGGGGACATCCTGGGGGCGGCGGACAAGCTGGCGGGGCGCAGCCCGACGCTGGCCGGTCTGCGGGTGCTCGACGCGCGCACGATCGCGATCCGGCTCGGCGCGCCCAAGATCCCCTTCCTGATGAAACTCAGCTACCCGGTCGCGGCGATCGTGGACGCGGCGACGGTCCGCGCGGGCGGTGCCGACTGGGCGCGCACGCCGAATGGCAGCGGCCCCTTTCGCCTCGCGCGTCTCGCGGACGGGCAGATCGAGCTGCGCCGCTTCGAGCGCTTCTACGCCGGGGCACCGCTCCTGGAGCGCGTCACCTTCCTCTATGGCGAGGCGGCCGGGTCGCCGATGAATCTCTACGAGGCCGGAAGGATCGATTCCACGCGCGTGCCGCTCAGCTCGACCGACCGCGTCCTCGCCACGAACAGTCCGCTCCACGCGGAGCTGACCATCACCCCCACCCTCTCGCTGACCTACATCGGTTTCAATGTGACCAAGCCCCCCTACAACGATCCGGCGGTGCGCCGCGCCTTCATCCAGGCGGTCGACCGGGAGCGCCTGACGACGGTGGGCCTGGATGGGAAGGCGACGCTGGCGGAGGGGATCGTGCCCGCGACGATGCCCGATGGCCCCTGGGCGGGGCGCATCTTGCCGCACGATCTCGATGCGGCGCGCGCCGCCCTCGCCGCGCGACCGGGCGGCGCAGCGTCGGTCAGCGGGGCGCGCATCTACGGCGCGGACGGGCAATTGGGCGTCAGCCTCCGCAAGGTCTACGCGCGCGACCTGGGCGTCGCCCTGGAGGCGATCGACGTGCCGTGGCCGACATATCTGGCCGGGCTGAGTGCGCGCGACTATCCGGCCTTCGAGCTGACCTGGGTGGCCGACTACCCCGACCCGGAGAATTTCCTGGCGCTCCTCTTCGGCAGCGGCAGCGGCGAGAACCACACCGGTTATAGCAATCCGGCGGTGGACGCGCTCCTGAGCGGTGCCGCCGGCGAGCGCGACCCCGCCCGGCGGCGCGACCTCTACCTCCAGGCGCAACAGCTGATCCTGGATGACGCCGTGGTGATCCCCTGCTACTATACGACCGATTACACGCTGACCAAACCGTATGTACGGGGACTAGCGATCACCCCCCTCGGCGTGCAAGAATTGGACACCGTGTGGATCGATCGTTAGCCCGCCGGACGACCGTACCGGGCGGCTGACGATCGCGCGACCGATGATGGGCGGCAGGGAGGCGAGCGATGGGGTGCGAACAGCGCGTTGGCCTCCACAGCGGGCGCGGCGCGGCCAGGCCGGGTCGTGTCGGGGGCGGGTGCCGATGAGGCCGCTCGGGTTCAATCGGGCGTCACCCGGCCCGGCAGACGAGACCCCGGTGCGGCTCGGACCGCAGGATGTGTCGCGCCTCTCGCTCGGCTGGAGCAGCAGTTTCAACGCGCGGGAGTTGGAGCAGCACGTCCTCGCGCATCCCCGCCTCTCCTGGTGGCTCCCATCCGGCGGGGAATATCTGGTCGGCGCACCGTGGCGACACCGCGACGAGATCACGGTGATCCAGGAACTCTCGGGGCGGCTCCGCAACGAGGAGCTGGTCGCGGCGCTGGTGGCGGGCTGCCGCGAGGATGGGCAGAGGCTGGTGGTGATGCTCGATCAGTACGAGGGGCGGCGCGACAGCTTCTACGGTCGCATCGACTTCGAGCTCTTGCAGCACATCATCATCTACGAGTTGTCGCGCCTGCCGCGCGCGATCCCCGCCCCCACCCGGCTCCGTTTCGCGCCGCTCACCCCGGCCAACTGGGATGATCTGCTGGCGGTCGATCACGCCGCCTTCCCCTGGCTCTGGTGGAACAGTCAGGCGGAGTTCAACGCCTACATGGCCCTCTACGGCGTGGAGCTCATCCTCGCCTATGAGGCCGATGGCACGCCGGTCGCCTATACTGGCATCACCTCCTACCGGGGCTGGGGGCACCTCGATCGGATCGCGGTGATCCCCGACCGGCAAGGGACCGGCTACGGCCTGGAAGCGCTCAACTACGCGGTCGCGCGCCTCGGCGAACTCGGCGCGCGGCGGATCGGCCTCAGCACCCAGGCCGACAACATCCGCTCGCAGTACCTCTACGAGCGCTACGGCTTCCGCCGCACCAACGGCAGTGACTATACGATCTATGGCAAGTGGCTGGGTGAAAGTAACGATTAGTCGGCAGTCGGCAGTCGGCAGTCGGCAGGACAAGAGCGGCGCACGGTATCTGGCATACGCAGGAGGGCAATTCCTTCTGCCGACTGCCGACTGCCGACTGCCGACTTCAGCGCCGGAGGCACAACAGTGGGAAACACATTCGGCCACCTCTTCCGGGTGACCACCTGGGGGGAATCGCACGGGGGCGCGATCGGCGCGGTCATCGATGGCTGCCCGCCCCTGCTGCCGCTCGCGGAGAGCGACATCCAGCCCGAACTCGACCGGCGCGCGCCGGGGCAGAGTCGCCTCGTGACGCAGCGCAAGGAGTCGGACACGGTCCGCATCCTCAGCGGCGTCTTCGGGGGGCAGACGCTCGGCACGCCGATCAGCCTGCTGATCCCGAACGAGGATCAGCGTTCCGGCGACTACAGCGAGATCGCGGAGAAATACCGCCCCAGCCACGCCGATTACACCTACGCCGCCAAGTACGGCACGCGCGACTATCGCGGCGGCGGGCGCACCAGCGCGCGCGAGACCGCCGGGCGCGTCGCGGCGGGTGCGATCGCCAAGAAGCTGCTCCGCGAGCGGTACGGCGTGGAGGTCGTCGCCTGGGTGGCGCAGGTCGGCGCGATCGGCGTCGCGTGCGATCCCGAGACGGTGGCGCAGGACGCGGTGGAGCGCACGCCCGTCCGCTGCCCCGACCCGGACGGTGCCGAGCGGATGATCGCGCTGATCGATGCGATCCGCAAGGCGGGGAACTCGGTCGGCGGCGTGGTCGCCTGCGCGGTGCGCGGCTGCCCGACCGGTTGGGGCGAGCCGGTCTTCGACCGTTTGGAGGCCGATCTGGCGAAAGGGATGCTGAGCCTCCCCGCGACCAAGGGCTTCGAGATCGGCTCGGGCTTCGCCGGGTCCGCGCTGACCGGCACCGAGCACAACGATCCCTTCTATATGGAGGGGGACAGGGTGCGGACGCGCACGAACCACAGCGGCGGCGTGCAGGGCGGCATCACCAACGGCGAGACGATCTTCTTCCGCACGGCGTTCAAGCCGACCGCGACGATACTGCACGAGCAGGAGACCGTGGACCGCCACGGCCAGGAGACGACGCTGAAGGGCCGGGGCCGCCACGACCCCTGCGTCCTCCCGCGCGCCGTCCCGGTGGTGGAGGCGATGGCCGCGCTCGTCCTGATCGACCACGCCCTGCGCCAGGAGGCGATCACGGGCCGCAGCGGCGGCGCACGCAGCAGCGGCGCGCGCAGCGAGCATGCGGCGCTCCCCGGCGATTGAGACACAGCGCGACGATGCCATCGCGACGAGGGGTGATGACCGAACCACAACCGGCCACGCTCGGTGAGCAGACCGCCGACCCACCCGCAGCAAGCCCCGTCGGCGAGATCTTCCGGGTCGCGCTGCGCCTGGGGCTGACCTCGTTCGGCGGGCCGACCGCCCACCTCGGCTATTTCCGCGAGGAATACGTGGTGCGGCGACGCTGGCTCGATGAGCGTAGCTACGCCGATCTCGTCGCCCTCTGCCAGTTCCTGCCCGGCCCGGCCAGCAGCCAGGTCGGCATCGGCATCGGCACGCTGCGCGGCGGGCTCCTCGGCGGGGTCGCGGCCTGGCTCGGCTTCACCCTGCCCTCGGTGCTCCTACTCGTCGCCTTCGCCTATGGCGTGGAACGCTTCGCGGTCGCCGACAGCGGCTGGCTGCACGGCCTGGAAGTCGCGGCGGTCGCGGTGGTGGCCCAGGCGGTCTGGGGGATGGCCCGCCAGTTCTGCACCGATCGGCAGCGCGCGACGATCGCGGTCATCGCGGCGCTCGTCGCGCTGCTGGTGCCGAACGCGGTCGGGCAGTTGGCGGTCATCGTGGGGGCGGGGTTCGTCGGCTGGCGACTCCTCGCCACGGAGGCCGCGCCGCCGATGCCGCCGAGTCGGGCGCGGATCGATCGCCGCTTCGCGAGCGCCTGTCTCGCCCTCTTCTTCGTCCTCCTCGCGGGGCTGCCCCTCCTGCGCCTCGTCGCACCGGGCGGCGGCGTGGCGTTGCTGGACAGCTTCTACCGCGCGGGCGCGCTGGTCTTCGGCGGCGGCCACGTCGTCCTGCCGCTGCTGCAAACCGCCACCGTCACGCCGGGCTGGCTGACCGACGCGCAATTCGTGGCGGGGTACGGCGCGACGCAGGCGATGCCGGGTCCGCTCTTCACCTTCGCCGCTTACCTGGGCGCGGTGCGCGGCCCGCAGCCGAACGGCATCCTCGGCGCGGCGCTGGCGATCGGGGCGATCTTTCTGCCCTCGTTCCTGCTGATCTGGGGCGCACTTCCCTTTTGGGAGCAACTACGCGCCCATCCTGGCTTCGGGCGCGCGCTGCGCGGCATCAACGCGGCGGTCGTCGGCTTGCTGCTCGCCGCGCTCTATACGCCGGTCTGGGCCAGCGCGATCCTTGCCCCGCGCGACTTCGCGCTGGCCCTCGCCGCGTTCGGCCTGCTGACGATCTGGAAGCTGCCACCGTGGCTCGTCGTTGCACTCGCGGCGCTCGGCGGCGCAGGATTCGCGGCGCTCGGCTGAGCGTACCCCATACAATGCCGTCCCCCATAACGAGAAGAAAGGGTGGCGGGGCGATTTGTATTCGCCCCGCCACCTTCGATTATCCTCCGCCCGGCCAAGCAAGAGGGAGAGGCTACCCTACAACCCACCCACCAGCCGCGCCGCGCGCTGCCGCTCGGCGGCCTCATCCGCGACCGGGACCGGCATTACCAAGAGTTCGTCCAGCCCTCGATCCAGCAGTTCGCGGAGGCGCGCGGCGATCGTCGCCTCGTCGCCGGAGACGACCAGGCCGTCGATCAGCGCATCCGGCACGGAGCCATCGGCGTGCGGCGGGAAGCCCGCAGCGGCGAACATGCTGGCGTAAAAGGGCAGCCGCGCGTAACCGCCGATCACCCTCCGCGCCGCCGCCACGACCGCCGCCCGATCCTCGCTCAGCGCGATCGGGACGTGCGCGACGAGGGGTGGCGCGGGTCGCCCCGCCGCCGCCGCCCCGGCGCGGAGGGCGGGCAGCGCCGTCAGCAGCAGATAGTCGGGCGGGCAGAGCCAGGAGAGCGCGCCGTCGCTGATCTCCCCGGCCAGCCGGAACGCCCCCTCGCGCAGCGCGGAGATCAGGACCGGCGTGGGCGCGGGGCGCGTGAGGCTCGCGTTAACGCGGTAGAACTCGCCCGCGAACTCGCTCCGCCCATCGTTCAGCAGCCCGCGCAGGATCGCCACGTACTCCCGTAGGTGCCGCAGCGGCGCGTCGAGCGACAACCCGAACATCCCCTCGATCACCGGCTTGTGGCTCGGCCCGACCCCGAGGCGCAGCCGCCCCGGTGCCAGATCGCGCACCGCCAACGCCTGCCCTGCCATGACGAGTGGGTGACGCGGATAGGTTGGCACGATCGCCGTGCCGAGCCCGATCGTCAGCGTCCGCATCGCGGCGGCGGCGAAGATCCCGAGCGTATCGGGCGCGGCGGCCCCCTGCGTCATCCAAACCTGCCCGACCCCCGCCTCCTCGGCGGCGACGATCAGTTCCACGACCGCGCGGCTATCCGGCCCCGCGACCACCAGCCCCACCCGCTCGCGCACACTCGCGCTCATCCGTTCCCCCTCCATCGCGTTCCCACAACGTCGCCAAAATCGCCGCGCCTAAACCGATGCGCCGATGGGGACCACCTCCCGGCACCGTCGCCGCCCAGTCCGCGCAGGCGGAGGTGCTCCCAAGCCGCGTCTTGGGGCTTCGCGCAGGCCATCCAGCCGGGGACTTGTACCCCGCGCGGGGTAATGGCTGCCCTCCGGGGTATTACAATCCCGGACACCACCCGCCGTGTCCCGCCCACACGCGCTTCGGTTTAGTCGAGCGCCTCGCGCCCGTGCGGCGTCGTCCAGTCGATGATCGGGCCGAGCGGCACGATCCGCGTCGGGTTGATCTGCGGGTGCGTGCCATAGTAGTGGCGCTTGATCTGATCGAAGTCGACCGTCTCGCCGAAGCCAGGGCGCTGGTAGAGGTCGCGCGCGTAGGCCCACAGGCTCGGGTAGTCGATCAGGCGGCGCAGGTTGCACTTGAAGTGGCCGTGATAGACCGCGTCGAAGCGCACGAGCGTCGGGAAGAGCCGGATGTCGGCCTCGGTGAGTTGCTTCCCCACCAGATACCGTTGCCCCGAGAGGCGCTCCTCCAACCAATCGAGCCGCGCGAAGAGGGTCGTCACCGCCTCGTCGTAAATCGCCTGGGTGGTGGCGAAGCCGGCCTTGTAGACGCCGTTATTGACCTCATCGAAGATGACCGCGTTGACCGCGTCGATCTCGTCGCGCAGCGGCTCGGGGTAGAGGTCGAGCGGATTCTTCGCCTGGCCAAGGAACGCCTGGCCGAGTTGCAGCGCCAGATCGGGGTAATCGTTGCTGAGGATGCGTCCCTGTTGCCGATCCCAGAGGGTCGGGACGGTGTAGCGGCCCGCGAAGTCGGGATCGCTCTTCAGGTACGCCTCGCTGAGGTAGCGGAAGCCGTTGACCGGATCCTCGTAGCCCTCGTTAAATGCCCAGCCACGCTCGTCGCGCACCGGGTCCACCACCGAGAGGGAGATGGCATCTTCGAGGCCCAACAGGCGGCGGGTGATGATCGCGCGGTGCGCCCACGGGCAGGCGAGCGAGACGTAGAGGTGGTAGCGCCCCGGCTCCGCCGGGAAGCCGCTGCGGCCATCGGCGGTGACGCGGTCCGTGAAGGCGTTCGGCTGGCGCTGCAAACGCCCGCTGGCGTCCAGCTCGCCCTTCAACTGCGATTGCGATGCGGTGCTCATAACTCTACTCCCCTGACGCTTCGCGAGCGGTGACGGTCGCCGTGTTTACCCTGGCGCAACGCCCGTGCCGAGGGCCATATTCCGTTCGCGAGCGGGCGTCGGTGACGGCTCGGCAGATATGCTACCCTTCCCCACGCATAACCGGCGCGAAAGCACGCACAGAGGGGTGGTATGAGCAGCACCGATTCGGAGACCGCGTCCGCGCGCCCGGCACGCTGGCGCGCGCTGATCGCCCTGTTCGGCGTGGCGATGTTCGCGCTCGGCGTCGGGATCGGCGGCCTCGGCCTGCCGCGCCTCCTCGCGCTCAACCCCGTCGTCACCCCGCAAGCCTCGGTCGTTGCCCAGGCACCGCTCGCCACCGCCACCGCGACCGGCGTCGCGACAACCGTGGCGGCGGCGACCCCGGCCACGGCCACACTCGCGCCTCCCGCCGCGACGGCTCCGCCGCCGACCGCCACCAACGCGCCGACCGCGACCGTGCCGCCGCCCACGGCAACGACCCCGCTACCAGCCGTCACCGCAACCCTCGCGGCGGCGGTCGCGCCGACGCCTACGGTCGCACCGACCAATCCGACTTCCGCGATCTTCGCGCCCGACCCGGAGGCCACCGCGACCACGACCGCCACCGCGCCGACCGCCGCAGGGACAGCGACGAGCGGGCCGACGATCACGGCGACCGTGGCGGCAACCGCCACCGCGAGCGCCACCGGCACGCCGACGGCCACGCCGACCCCGAGCCCGACAATACCCGCGTTTGCCGCGACCGATCGAATCAACACCGAAATACCGGTGAACTTCCGCGCAGGGCCGGGCACGGCATACGCCGCGCAGGCCGCCCTCCCACCCGGCACCCTCCTCGCCGCGATCGGCGAGACGGCGACCGTCGATGGCGTGGTCTGGCGGCAATTCAGCCTCGCCGATGGCACCGTCGGCTGGGTGCGCGCGCAGGATGTCCTCGCGGTTCGCTGACCCTCGCGCGGCTCGATAATGGACAAGCCCCGCCCCGCCCTCGATAATCACCACAGATGACGGTGAACGCGCGATGCGCGGTGGGGAGGGGGCGAGGATGGCACAGACAGAGCAACAGCCGAGGGCCGACTTGGGCGTGGTGGTGGAGCGGCCACCCTTCCCGGCGGAGGCGCTGCGCGAATTGCGGGAGCATTTCGGCGACGAACGGCTACTCACCGACGAGTGGGATCTGATCGCCTACTCGTATGACGCCTCGTTCGCCTCGATCCTGCGCCCCGGTCGCCCCGATGTCGTCGTCCAGCCGGAGAGCACGGACGATGTCGCCTTCGCCGTGCGAGTGGCGGCGCGCTACAACGTGCCGATCGTGCCGCGCGCCGGGGCCTCCGCGATGACCGGCGGCTCGGTGCCGCGCGCGGGCGGGATCACCCTCGATCTGCGCGGCATGAACCACATCCTGGAGATCGACCTCGACAACCTCCAAGTCGTCTGCGAGCCGGGGATCATCCACGATGCCCTCAACGCGCAGTTGCTACCGCTCGGCTTCTCCCTCCCGGTCGATCCCGGCTCGACCAAAATGGCGACGATCGGCGGGATGGTGGCGAACAACTCCTGCGGGATGCGCGCCGTCCGCTACGGCAGCACCTACCATTACGTCCTCGGCCTGGAAGTGGTGCTCGCGTCCGGCGAGATCATCTGGACCGGCTCGCAAGGGTCCAAGGCGCTGCAAAGCGCCTCCGGCCTCAACCTCACCGGCATCTTCTGCGGCTCGGAGGGGATTTTAGGCGTGATCACCAAGATCCGGCTCAAGATCCTCCCCAAGGCTCCCGCGCGCGGCGTGGTGACCGCCTTCTTCGACCGCTTGGAGGGTGCGGGCGAGGCGACCCGCGCGATCTTCGGGGGCGGCATCGTCCCCTCCGCCCTCGAACTGATGGATCGCGCCGCGATCCGCGCGGTCAACAAGTATCGCCCCGATCTCCAGCTGCCGGAAGCGGAGGCGATGCTGCTGATCGAGATCGAGGGGTTGCCCGCCGGGATCGCGGAGACGGCCCAGGCGGTCGCCGCGATCCTCGCGTCGTTCAGCGAGCGGGTGGAGTGGTCCGACGAGCCAAAGCGGGTCGCGACCCTCTGGCAGGCGCGGAGCGTGATGGGCGCGGCGGCGGGGACGGTCAAGCCGGGGGCGACCCGCGCCGCGACCGGCGAGGACATCGCCGTGCCGCTGACGCGGATACCGGAGACGCTGCGCCGGATCGCCGAGATCGCGCGCAAATGGGGGCTCGGCTGCACCACCTACGGGCACATCGGCAGCGGCAACGTCCACTCGGCGTTCGTGGTCGATGCGCGCGACGAGGATGAGGTGCTGCGCGTCCTCAAGGCGTCGGACGACATCCACGCGCTGGCGCTGGAGATGGGCGGCACCGTCACCGGGGAGCACGGCGTCGGGCTGGTGCGCCCGCAGTTCATGGCGCAGGAGCATGGCACGGCCCTGCCGGTGATGTGGGCGATCAAGCGCGCCCTCGACCCGCAGAACATCATGAATCCTGGCAAGCTCCTGCCGGATGATGTGGTGTAGCATCATTAACTGAGCAGGATACGCGCTGCATGGGCTGGGACAGAGCAGGTGTGTGCGTCTGGCCGTCCCGCGCTATCCTTCGTGCTTCGTAAGGCGGACACCGCAGCCTCGGGCATCCGTTACGATGATCCTGAACTGAAGCGCGTGTAGGAGGGACACGGCGGGCGTGGGAGGTGCCGTTGGACTGAAGTGCCCCGGAGGGCAGCCGCTACCCCGGCGGGCAGCCACTCCCCCTGAAGGGCAGCCGCTCCCGGCTGAATGGCTTGCGGCCACGCAGTACCCGTGAAGGGCACAATGTACCCGTGAAGGGCACAATGTCCGCCTGCGCGGACCGGGCGGCGACGGTGCGGTAGGTGGTGCCCATCGGCGCTGCGGTCTAGGCGTGCTCCATCGCGGCATTCACGTTGGCGAATTGTATTGACCGCTACTGGTTAGGGTATCAGTCGTTGGAGGAGAAGCGTCACGCTGGACTTCGGACCAAGGCTGATGGTATCCGTTTATCGGCATGGCGGGCTGGTACGGCTTCTGATGGTAGCAGCGGAGGCAAAGCGCTCGTTGAGCGCCGCTCCCCCCGCGATCACTAAGTGGGCGAGCGGCCAAAGTTCGTAGAATCTGATATGCTCCGGTCCATGTATCGAATAATGCTGACACCTGAGCAACGCCAAGACCTGCACCAGCGCACCCGACAGGCCGGACTTGCCCCCC
>JAABUM010003138.1_pt1 | contig 20947 bp, 38 predicted proteins | sample 5559161 | NCBI WGS metagenome assembly JAABUM01 (sample SAMN10711868, study PRJNA513369) | rock metagenome | isolation source: Antarctica rocks | place: Antarctica: Victoria Land, Siegfried Peak nord
GACGGGCGCTCCTGGAGACGCAGGGGAAGCAGCTAAAGCGGCGGACGAGCAGCATGGGGAGCTTTTCGTGGCGCCCTTTGAGGTGCCGGAGTCGCTGCAGGGCAGCCTGCCGACCACCATGCGCCAGCATCAGGTTCGTGGTCCGCTCTCATGATGAATCCAATATCTGTGCCTTAGATCAGATGCACCATTACCGAGGATGTCGTCGCTCATCCGCGGAGGTGATGGCAGGAGGCAGGCAGCCTGTCCAGTTCAGGCGTGGGGCGTCGCCAACAGTATCAACCCCGAATCCTTACGGGTCCGACTGCTCATGCGCAGGTGATGGCGCAGACAGCAGACCTCGTGCGGCCATTTTAGCAAGCGGCCATTTTAGCAAGCGGCCATTTTAGCAAGCAGCCATTTTATTTTCCACTTTTGCAGCTTAGCATGCACCTACACAACCAGACGCCAATATATATCCAACTTTGACCTGTACATCTTTGAGCCATTTCACATATCTCTGGCAGGTGACGGCGCAGACGGCGGACTTCGTGTGCGAGGCGGGCGCCCAACCGGAGTCTTTACTCGGGATGCAACGCAGTGTGTCAAATACTGTTTCACAGAGCCTTCTGCTTGCTCACGCTCAGGTCATGGCGCAGACGGCAGACTTTGTGCGTGAGGCGGGCGGCCAGTCCGAGTTCCGGCTCGGCATGCAGCAGGCGGGCAACCCCAACTTCGGCTTCCTGCGCCCGGGCGACCGCTGCTTCCCCTACTACCGCTGGCTGCTGCGCGCGGCGCCGGCAGCGGCACAGCCCACCCCGCAGCGCACCGCCAGCCTGCAAGGTAACAATGTCGATGACACCTTCTCTCTCGTCGATTATCTTGCCCTGTCCAAAAAGCGTGTTTGCAGTGTGCTACTCAGCATCACACAAACGTCAGCTTTCCTGAAATCATCTTGATATGCATGTGCTAGCAAATCGCTCTGGGATTTGAGCTTCGCATTTTGCTGACGTCATCCCCGTAACCGAGTTTGCTGTCGTGCAGGTCCGACCGGCCTAGCCATGCTGTCGGCGTCATACGACACGGACCAGGCGTCGGACCCGCCGACCCCCCGCGCTTCGCGCCTAAACCCTGACGCGGCGGCCGTGGAGCAGGTGGACGGCGACGCCGAGGAGGCGGCAGAGGGGACGTCGGCCGAGGCACACGCGGCCACAGCAGCTGCGGAAGGCGGCGGCGGCTCTGAAGCAGCAGCAGCGGCGCCAGCGGCAGCGGCCAGGCACCCAGGGCAGGAAGCTGGCGGGACGATGCTGCCACTGGAAGCGTCCTCCGAGGCGGCAAAGCCCGCCAGCCCGCGGCTGCCATCTTTGGCGGCAGAGCCGCCGTCGACACCGGCAGCAGTCCAGGCCATCATGGAGAAGCTGGTTGACTTTGTCAAGGTGCGCGGGGGCCCAGGCTTTCAGAGCTGCTCCCTCAAAAGCCATGTAGCTTTAGTCGTCTGCTGTTCTGCCTTGGATACACACCCTGATTCTCTTCTTTCAACCTCTTGTGCCTCCTGCTGTGATTCGTCCCGTGGAAGCTGGCCATTGTGCGAGTTTTGGCGCACGCTGATGGAGGTGCAGCAGAGTCCCGGGCGTGCCGCCGCCGCGGCCTCAAGGGGCGGTCACTGCGGCAGCCGAGGACATCGGAAAGCATCGACGCTGCGGAGACGGCCCGGGGGTGACTCTGCAGCCTCACCCTGCATGCGTGTCCCTCACCTCAACATCAGCACGACGTGCCTGTGCATCAGATGTTTGGCTGAGCAAAATGCGACTGCAAATCCTGAAAACGTCAAAACACAATACTCCGAATCGATGAATGTTGCGACATCGAGACTGACCCTGCTGCAAACAGCAAAGCTGGGGGTGCGTTCTCAAGTGCACGCACCCTAGGCGCCAAATCCAGTGGACTGTTCGGCCTGCGGTGCTGGGAGGCTGCAGCAGACGGACACCAATATGCGCCATCTCCTGCAGGCCCGGCTTCCATCTCGACAGCCATCTGCCATTGGCTCATTCCCCTGCTTCCTACATCCCGTAGGCCAAAGGCGTGGCGGTCGGCCTGGCGCTCGCGCGGCGGGAGGCGACCAACCCGCGCTTCGGCTTCCTGCTTCCTGCCGACGCCTTCCACGCCGCCTGGCGCGCCGCCGTCGAGGCCGCCCTGGAGCCCGCGGCCGCGGCGCTGCTGCTGCCGCCGATGTCGCCGGCGGCGACGCCGGCAGCGGCTGAGGGGGCACCCGCCACCGCAGCGGTTCAGCAGGCTTCAGCGCAGCTGCAGCCCGCCGGGGCTGACGCGGCTGGTTCGGCAGCCGCTGCTGCCGAGTCAATTCAGCAGCTGGTGGAAGCCGACACACAGGCAGCAGCGCCGGATGCAGCTGCCGGCGCGGCGCCCGGTTGCGGCTCCTCAAAGGAACATCTCGCAGCAGGAGGCCAGGCAGCAGCGGCAGCGCCAAACCTCCAGGCGGTAGCTGATGGCGACGCGGCAGCAGAGAGGCCGGCAGCTGAGAAACCCTCCGGTGGTGCTGCTTCGGCACCGCCTGCAGACTCCAGCGGCGCTGCTGCTGCGGCGCCGGCAGCGGCGCCGCGGTCAAAGGTCATGCGCGCCCACTACACCAGCGCTGCCCAACCGGCGGGCTCTTCGCGGGTGCAGCCTGCGTCAGTGGTCTCCGCAGCCGTCCCAGCATCCTTGCCCGCCACCGCAACGGCAGTCGCGCCTGCGACTACAGCAGCAGCAGCTGAAGCGAGCACCGAGCCAGGCGCCAGCAAGCTCGCGGCCGGCAAGCCTGCCGCCGCAAAGCCCGTCAGCTCAATCCGTGCCAACCCGCAGCTAGCACAACGGATCATTGGGCCGCACCGGCCGCCGCAGGCTGCCGCCGGCCAGAAGCCGCCACCGCGGGCGGCTGACGCCGGGCTGGAGACTTTTGACGACTTTAGCTCGGAGCCTGCGGCTGGCGCCGGCGCCACGGACGACGGAGATTGCAGCGGCGCGGGCGGGCAGGCAGAGCGGCGGCCGAAACAGCCGCCGTGGCTGGCGGCCGTGGCAGGCGACCTTGACGGCGGCAGCGGGAGCGACAGCCCTGTGCCTGGCAGTCCAGCGCCTGACAGCGCTGCAGCCGGCGGCGACTCGCCCAGGCCGGAAGCAGCGGAAGCTGCCGGTGCGGTTGCGGAAGCGCGCATCAAGAAGGCCCGCCGCCTCAAGTGAGTGTGGTATCGGCCTGCCTGCTTGCTGGCAGCCCCGAGAGAATTTTGACGAACTGAGGACCCACCTGTGGGAGTGCAATGGCGAAGGACGGAGGTGTCAGCCCAGATGCAACGACCGTCCGCTTCACAGTCCACACTCCGTCATGGCAGCCATGTTGTTCTGATAGTGGAGTCTTGGCGTCACAACCAATCGACTGTCTCGGCTGAACACGCAGTGTCATCATCGATCCAAACCTGAAGCAGAGCTAAAGGGTTTAGGGTTTAACCCTAAACCCTAACAACCGCCGCAGGCTGGAGCAGGATGCGCCAGTGCTGCAGTTCAGATGAAGAACACGGATCGTAACCTGCCGTCTTTGCAACAATTGATTGCAGTGGGTTCTGAGTTTGTTTCAGGCAGCGCAGTGCGCGAGGCGCTAGCGGCAAAGCAGCGCGCCGCCGCCGATGTATCAACGTCAAAATTGAAACCGAAGAAAGCTACTTCATTTAATCACACAAGTCGACATGCTGTATGTTGCTGGGCAGGGCGGTGCGGGAGGCGCCGGCGGCAAAGCAGCGCGCCGCCGCCAAGTGGGACATTGAGGGGACAAAACACAAATCCACAACTTATAATCCACAACTTATAATGTGCTTTTGTGGGTGAGCAGGGCGGTGCGGGAGGCGCTTGCGGCAAAGCAGCGCGCCGCTGCCGAGCGGGACGCCGAGGCCGCGCGTGCGGCCGCGAAGGCGGCGGCGGCCGCGGCGACAGAAGCCGAGGCGGAGCGGCGACAGCGGGCAGCGGCCGCTGCAGCCGAGGCGCGCCGCCGCCGGCGCATCTTCCTTGGCGAGGTTGGTATCTTGTCTTTGATTTGGGAACATTTCTGCGTCTCTGTGGCTCGATACAACTGCTGCCGATCTTTTGCCTTTGGCGCAGTCGGCGCGCTCCTGGCCTGCGCAATTGCGAACGGCCCCTCCCGCATGGTGTCTGAGGAGAACACATGAACCGTCACTACGGCCCGCCTGAACGTTCGGTTTGTGATGCGAATGATGTGACCCGAATGTACACACTGGCGCTGTGGTCAGGGGCGTCCACATCATGCTGCGTTTACGTTTTCATAACAAACAGAAAAGTGTCAGAGCATCGCCCTCTTCACCAGTGTCTTCCCTGTGTCTTCACCAGTGTCTTCCCTGTGTCTTCACCAGTGTCTTCCCTGTGCACAGGAGGCAGCGGAGGAGCCAGACGCGTCAGAACGGCCGCCGCTGCTCAAGCCGCGCCTTACGTCCGAGGAGCTGTGGGCGCGCCTGCAGCCCACCGGCAGCAGCGGCCACGGCTCCGCCGCCGGCCGCGCCGGCAGCGACGGCCTGTCCAGGCAGCAGCTGGGCATGTCCGTCGGGCACATCATGGCGCAGCTGCGGGCGGCGGACACGGCATTGGCTGCAAGTGGGATGGCTGTAGCTGGCGTCGCCTCGGCGGCGGGCAGCGTGGCAGGTGCGGCGGACACGGCTGCAGACGGCGCCGGCAGTGACGAGCGGATTCCGGTGGGGGAGGCTGCCGCGGCGTCTGGCGGGGCCGGTTCTGAAGGGTCTGGCAGCGGCGGCGGCGGCGACGGGGACAGACGCAAGAGCACGAAGCGGCACAGCAGCAAGCGACGGCACGGCGATGTGGCAGGGGGCAGCTCTGTGCGCGAAAGGGGCCGGCACAAAACGCCAGACGGCAAGCGGCGCAGGGAGGCAGACAGCCGTGGCGGCAGCAAGAAGCACAAGCACTGACCGGAAAACCGGCCACCATTGTGTGTTCAAACTGCAGGATCATGCCGAGTCTGCCGCATGTCAGGTACCCTGAATGAGGGCGAGCAGTAGCATCTTCTGTTTTCTTCTGACGACCATTGTGGCATCTGGCATACACAGGCCATGTTGAAAATTGAAATTTGGAACCGCATTCGAAACCTTAGCGGTACTACTGATGGTACCGCTGCGGCTAAGTCGAACACAACTGCTGGCGAAACGTTTGTATCAGGCACGCACCGTTGTGCTGGCACGAAATGCGCAGGGACTCGCATGCAGGAGTTCCGCAACAGGCTCGCCGATGCGCATTTCTCCCCCTGCACTCGTCGCTACGTGCTGCTGGCCAGCGGGGCCGGCCAATCGGTCGTACAGAATACTCGTCACGCACATGCATCAGCGGACTCCCGACTGATCACCTGACCCATCAGTCTCTCACTGTTGTACCCACCTGGATAGCGGTGAATGGTCTGCACATCTCATTTTCGCGCCCGCGACTGAGAGACCCGACACGGCAATCCGCCGCCCAACACAGCAGCGGCAAGCTATTACCGGCAAGATGATCGCCACCAGCCGCAACACGCTGATCGCGCTGGCCGTATGCCTCGTGACCTTCTCCATCACGGTGATTGAAGGTGTCTATGTCCTTAGAACGCAGACTGTCGACGACATGCACATGCATTGAAGCGCAAGATCTCTCGCTTGAAGCGCAAGATCTCTCGCTTGAAGCGCAAGATCTCTAGAGCTCAGTAATTTTGAAGCAGAAGTTCCGGCTTGCATACAAGCGACGCATACGCGAAGCTGCTTGATTGCGAGTGCGGCCCTTCCGAGCCTGTCTTTCCGATATTCCGAGTTTTCGACATTCTGCAGGCGCGCTGGCCGAGGCATCTGGCAGTGCTATTGAAAGCGGCGTCGGCGGTGCGGCCGCCACCGCAGACATTTACACCACAAAAGGTGTGCTGCTTACTGTTCCAGAGTGATGTTCACGAGATGTTGAAGATAATGCTGTCACGCAGCTGCGCTGGTCAGCACGAGAAATGGGGTCTCGTGCCCCATCACATTGAGAGGATGCATTAATGCATCCTCGGCAAATACTGCAATATTGCAGTATTTGCCGCAAATGGAGTGACGCCTCTTTTGGCGGCCTGCAATTGCATGACTCGCCTTTGTCGCCGTAGCAGCTGGTGACAATATCGCCAGGAACGCTGCTATCGCGCCTGCCTGCATGCTGAAAGCTGAACTGCGGCATGCATGGCCAGCGGTGCTGACTGCTCACTTACAAATTAAAGCCGGCCCAAATCGAAATACTGACCGAGCAGTCCTGAACTATCCCCCCTTGCCAGGTGATGTCACGCCCGCAACTTCGTACTGGATGGCCGTCGCAAAAGCGCTGCCCACTCACGCCGCCTCTCGCAGATCGACCTGGATTCAGGCTGCGTTGGGTTTAGGGTTTAGGGTGACCGCCCTCAGGCCCGTCGCAAAGACAGGGTCGTACCATATCGATAAATCTGACTTATATTAGTATCTACCTTAGATTAGTAATGCTGTCTCAACTGAGCCTGTCGCCACCCCGTGTCTGCTGATGCGCCCCCGGCCTGCCGCCGCTATCGCGGCAGCGTGCTGCTGCGGTGCTCGGGCAACAGCCAATGCGCAGCGTCTGCCGCCACGCGTCTGACGCCGCGCGTCTCCCGGCAGCGCCGGGCCAGGAAGGCTGTGTTGGGCGGGGCATTGCCGCCGGCGCACATCGGAACGGCGGCCGGCCCTCAGCTGCCGGCGGCCTTGCACTCGCCGGCTGTCGCGGTCTGGCAGGGCACGCGCTGAGCACGCGCGTCGCGCGGCGTCTTGCACAGCGGCGCTCGACCATGAGGCATCACAGAGTGCCGATTGGATTCGCCTTTGCCTCAGCGCTGAATGCCGAGTGCTGCCTGCGCCACCCGGCTTTGCAGTCGTTGCACGAGTGCTGCAGACCGTCGGGGGTGAACGGATGTTTACTGAAGTCGTCCCGGGGTTTGACCTGCGGTCAGAAAGTGCTGTCACTCCCGGCAGCACAGCTCAGTTTCCTGGCCATCACCGGAGCACGCCACATGCAGCGTCGCGACGCAGGTGTCAGGCCCCGGCGGCGCAGCCTCGCAGCGGGAGCTCGAGCGCACGCATCGCCATCACGTAATCGCCCGCACCATTGGAGAGACCTTGGTGATACCGTATGTAGTACACGTCGATCAGAGCTGCATTGCGAGTCCAGATCCGGACCTGTTGAATCAAGATCGTGCTGACCGATCTCTCACCTCCAAGCAGGCAGGACACCGCTTGCTCGCCAGTTGCAGGACGGGCTCGCTATTTTGCACTTCCATCCGCCACTGCCGCCGGGTCTGCAGTGTGCACTGCTTGCATGCGTTCATGAAGCCGTCTGGGGCCCTCCTCTGGCGGCTGAAGTCTGCCACAGACTTCTCCTGGAGAAAACACAGACAGCTTCCCAGTGGGAGGGGCGCTGAAATTTGCTGCAGGGACTGCCGCAAGCCGGCATGTGCTGGCTGAGCAAGCACGTGCACTGGCTGCTCGACATCGCCGTCTGCAGTCGCCGCCCCTATAGCCTGCCGAGCTGAAGCCTTTCGCTGGACCGGAACCTCGAAGACTGCAGCCTAAATCAGGGCTCAACGACAGGTTGTAAGGCTTGCACACCTCGTAGCATGTGTTGCAGATCTTCTTGGGGTCAGGCTGGACCCCGGCGACCGCTGCAGCTTTGTGCTTGCGGCGGAGTGCCACCCCTCGCTCTGCCTCCGCCTCGGTCGAGCAAGCTCTGCGACATGCGCCAGAGAGGCGGTCTGTGTCTTCGAAGTTGATTGACGTTTCGCCTCACGCAAGCATGCGATAATGCGATAATGCAAGCTGAATGGGCTGTGCTGAATCTGCCCAAATATCCCTGTCAACCAGGCGATGCTCACCTGCACCAGTTCTGGCGACCGGCTCGCCTCGTGGTAGATAAGGCGAACATGTCCGCGGGCAGCGTCAGGCTGCACCGTCCGCACGTCTGCGGCTCGCGCGATGGCGAATACCGCGGCCGGTCTGGATGCTGAACAGCCCTGCACAGGATGACAAGCGCAGCTCCTCACGTCTCGCATTCAATGCCTGTATCTGAGCAGTTGTGCAGCAGCTGTGACACAACGCTCACCGCAGAGCCAGTGTTGAGGTGTGGATCGGGAGATTCGACCAGGTTGTCATGCATTTGGTAATCGCGCGGAGGGAGATCGATGATCAATTGTGCATGCAGGCGAGCGAAGCGTCGGCTGTCAGGCCACATGGATACCGCGGTCCTGTTCACAGCCTGCTCTGTCATCAAATGATGCAAGCACGCTGCGAGTACTTCACGATGACGAGCCCTGCCGTCCGTGCCACGCACCTCGGTGGGCGTGGGCGGCGCTTGGAGTAGAGCTTTGATCTGCAGGCGTAACAGAGGCTGTGGCGGCCGTCTGGTGACTGGCGCGCCGCTGGAAACAGCCGCATGGGGAAGTTCCTGTGGCAGTCTGCACAGTGCTTGCTGTCGGCAACGCTGCTGCCGCCGACGCTGCTGAGGGCCCTGCTGGATGAATCCGCATCCACGGTGTCTGCCGCCGCCATGCTTGCGGTTGCTGCGGCTTGGTTGGACGCTGACAGCTGGCCCTGCGGCCACAGGCCATAGCGACCGTTAGGGCATAGTTTGGGGATGGGCATTTCCGGCCGGAATCCGGCAAGCCTGCGGTAGTCATTGCGACCGTCTCCTTGTCACAGCAGAAGCCAGCCTTCTGCGCCGCCTCAGGCCTTTGCATGTGTCTAAACTGTGTCAGCAATGTGTTCAACTCGTAGTCACCTCGGTGTGCTCCAGGGCCTCCTCCAACACCGCTTCGCCAGGCGCTGCTGCACAGCACGGCTGCATCAGGCGCCAGCCGGTGCTGCCGGCGCCCTGAGCTGCTGCTAGGCATGTGCGCACCGAGCCGCTGCAGCTCTGCTCTTCGTTTTGCTGGTGGTGGCACCTCTGCTGCGGCGCCGCCGCCCTGCGCGGTGCTGCACGGAGCTGCCACCAGCCCGATGCGCCATGGGCGGTGCAGGTGATGGACCTTGCCATCAGTATCATTGTGCTCCTGTAGAGCGCGGTCTGCAAGTCGGACGCCGGACCAGCGTCTAGAGATCCTCAGAAGAATACGACCGCTGCCGCCAACGCTGCAAGTCTGCCCTGATGTCGCTGCAAGTCTGCCCTGATGTCACTGCTGACTCTCTGTCTCTGTCAAGGGCAGTCACAGCCGCAGCAAAATGCCAGCAGGAAGTAACAGGTAACACGGAGCTGCGCAGCACAAGATCAGAGCCGGCACAAGCGCTGCAACGCTACCAATCTCGGCAACTTGCACCACTGCCTTGCACCGGCAGGGCGCTTCTGGCAGGGGTGAGCCACTGTCGCCGTTATCAATGCTAAGATGGTGCAAATCAACAGCTCTGCGAGCGGCAGTCGCGTACATGGATTGTGGCAGGAACGAAATGCAGATCGTCATGCAGATAGCAGTCTGTGATCGTCGCCTCGCAAAACTCGCTTTCCACATTCTAGTAGCCTGAGCCTGAGAGCATCCTGCCTCCGGTACAAGGGCGCGGCTCACTCACAATCGGTTCAGCCTGCAAGGACATCGAGGACTGCGGCCCTACTATTGATCTGACACAGGAGCACTGCTTTCTGGACCCTGAAACTTGGCCACAGCAAGCTGAGTCTAGCGAGAGTCATGCTCAGCGATCACTATGGCCATGGCCTCATGGAGACCTGACCAGCAATGTTATCGCGCTGCTGTTCCAAGCCTTCAAGGACACCCATCTGTCCCGGCAAGCCCAGCAGCTTCCATGCAAGCGCTTTGCGGCAGCATGCTGGCGGTCGGGCCCATCACACACGCTGCCGGTGCACACGGGAACGCTGGGCCGCTGGCAGCGAGCAGCAAGGCCCACGATGGCGGCGGCGCGGCAGCGGCACCAGCTGCCGCAGTCCGCGGAGCAGCATGTCAGCGGCTTCAGGCACAACCTTCATGCAGTAGCCCGTAATGACAGCGGTAACGAGGTAACCGACTGTGTACTTTTGAAGGGCTGCAGTGGCAGCCCTTCATCGGCAACTGTGTAGAAACTGCGTCATCAACTGACGCTAAATCAGCCTGACATAAATCAAAATACAGACACCACGCAATGTGCTGCAACTTACCCGGTGCATGTATAGCATAGAAACGTGCACCGACTCACATAGTGAACGTCCAACACCATCGGTCTCCAGCTTGTCGGGAGGCACCTAGTGTGCTCAAAACGGCGCCGATGGGGTTGCCCCGCTCAATCGGCACGCATAGCTGAGTCCTTTTGGCCCAACAACAAGTTTTTGAATATATAATATTAATACCGCCCCCTAGTCGTTGCACAGTCTTGCGCCGAGCCACCCTCATTCCGCCAATGCAACTCCTAGCTTCAGGCAGGCGGCAAGTACGGCATTGCTGCGGTCGTGCCCCGCTGTTGATGCATTTCGCTCACAGAATGCCAGTAGGTTCTGCAGGGACAGAGGCATGCTTTTACACATTTGCCCAGTCGAGATTGTGAGTCTGCATACGTGCGGAACAGTGGGTGTCAGCCTGCTGGTTGCAGTTGGCGATTGCATTTTGCGGCTCTGTGCATCTGCCGATCATGCCAAGTGTACGGCTCAAGCATGATGCATGCCACCAGATCCATAGCAAGGACACACCGCCAGCGGGGGCACACTGCCAGCACTGCGTAGCCGCCATAGAGCACCATGCCTGCGGAGCCCGGACACGATGATGAGGAACGTGAAGAAGGTACGGACCTTCTTGGAGTCGCTGGTGGCAAAACCTGCAAAGCCCAACCCACGAGCGTGTCGGATACAGCTGAAGATTGCGTCTGCGGTCCAGGAGATACAAGTGGATTCCTTGCCGCTACGTCGCCAACCGCCGGCGAGGTGCGGCTTTCGGCTATGCGATCCGCTGCTGGATGAGCAGCTGCTTGGTCAGGCTTCTGCCAAATGTTTGCGGACTCTCAGAAAATCGAGGCTGTCCAGGTGTGAGGTTCGCCATTCCTGACTGCTGCAAAGCGCTGACATCAAAGGAACACAAGATGGTGTAAGTCGACTCACTGAGTCAGGTCTGCCACCACGCGCGCCTGCCTTTAACCCGGCATACCATCGACCCAACATTACCGACGATGGGGTGTATGTCAAAACGAATCAGGAGCGTAGCTACCGCGTTGCGTGGCGGCGGCGGCGGCGTCGGCCTCCCCCGAACATGGGGACGCTGCCGTGTGTTTAGAAATGCATGCTGCGATACGTGCATTTTTACAGACAACACAAGAGTTTCGTGCGGCAGCAGTGCTCAGTGAGCTGCACGCCCGCGTGTGCAGCATGTCAAAGCACATTTGTGCTGTGATGGCAGATAGATTGCTACCGAAGTCGTTGTGCACGCACCAGGCGCCCGTTCTGCTCCAGCGACCCAATCCAGCGTTTATGGTCTAGCTTCATGGCCTTAGGGTTAGGGTAGGCCCCAACCCTAAGGCCATGAAGCTAGACCATAAACCATAGAGCTAAACCCTAAAGCCATAGCAGATCGTTGGAACGTTGTCATATGCTCCCTTCAGGTCGACGAAGCTGCAGTAGCCTACTAGTAGAGGTGCCCTTTGTATTGCTGCACCTCCTGGTCAATGAAGTGTTGCAATGTCAGCAGTTTATGGCTGCATGGCATTTGCGGTCTGAAGCCCGCCTGGATGGGGAACTGTAATCCCTGCATCTCTGTAAAATCCACGACTCGTTGATTGATGATGATTGCGCAATCATCATCATCATGCCAGCAGGCGCATAATGGGGGCGCCAACCGCAACCGGTCTGCAGTTTGCTGGTCTGAGGCGTCACCACACTTGTATACGGGTTGACATTCCAACTGTCAGGTATGTATACTTGCGTGAATGCAGCCTTCAGCATCGCAGTGAGCGTGGGAAGCACAAGCTCCCGCTTGCCGTCAGTTTTCGTCATGACAGCATACCGCAAAAAAAGCAGCTGGATATACATCGAGGCCAGGAGCCCTGTTGTTTTTCAATTTGCGCAGGGAGTTCTGAACCTTCGTTATGGAGATAGGATCATTGAAACCCATGGCCTCTGCGCGGCGCTGATTCAGATGAACCGTGTCCGGCAACACTGGCGCTGTGTGATCAGCTGATAGCTGGTAAGGTACTGCATGTGGGTTGCGCAAACTTCGTGCTGCAATTGAGGCACCCGCCAGCTTTGTGACACACTGACCTGGATCACTCACCCCACGACAACGGTTTCCCATTTTCGCGGGGACTACGTGCCGGGTTGTCCTCGACGGGTTGTCCAACTGCTGCTGCTCACGATTCATCCTTTGCCCGCGCATCTCCATGCAAACCTATGGCCGAGAAGTCGTTCAGAAGTGAAGCGTGGAAGCTCTTTCGTGAGCAGACAAATCCGACACTGCAGGATCTCTTTGCTCTGCGTCCCAGACCTCGGCCCAAGTCGAAGCTTGACAAGGCTACAGTCGAAGCGCTTATTAGTTGGATTCTGGAGTCTGCGCCGACCCGCGAGAGGCAGCGCATTATCCAGAACTGGATTCATGGGCAGGGCAGGTAGGTTCTTTCGGTCATGACGGCGCCTGCACCTGATCAGGTGCAGGCGCCGGTGCCAAATTTTGTGCTTGCCGTGACACGCGTACACAAAGCTACCACGTCGATTTCGAATGCGAATTCGCAGATTGGACTTCTTCGCAGCGTCAAAGATCAAGCAGGATTGACATGCGACGAAAGTACGCACGGCGCTTGCAATGATAGAACTTGCAGCGGTGGTGTTTGACGGCATCTGCGCCCGCGAGTGCAGCGCCGATTCCGGTGCGGCTACAGTTTATCGATGGTGCATGATGTAAAGCCACATCAGAGCTGGCACAGTGCTCGAGATGTCGCGCAAGGGTTGGCAGGCGGCTGCCGTGTTTCAGGGCAGAATGAGGACGGCCGCAGCTGATGTTGTTGGATTCGGTACACTATACAGTGGACTGCTACTGCGTGGGAGCGGTGCAACTTGCGGCTCTTGTGAATAGCAGTGCTGTTCGAAGCTGTTCGAATGTATGTCCACGCTTTGGCCAGCTGACAAGCATTTAAGCGTGTCAAATGTAGTCTATATCGAGAGTCGCTTCTGCATTCTGGTTTGTGATGTTATGTGAACAATCCAATATGTGTACCGAGGGGGATGCGACCGGCAGTGCTACGTCATGTCAGACATGCGGCGGTATGAAAGTACCTAGCATTTCCTCTCAAGCAGCGTTGTAGTTGCTCAAAACCTGACACTGCGACTCTCATAGTGTGTGAAGTTCGGTGGTGAAAAACAAGAAAAAATCCAGTCGCCGTCAGATCCACTGCCGCCGCGCTCACAAACTTGGACATGTACTAAGAGGTTCAGGTCTGGAAATACACGTAATTGATGGGCAAGCTTCTTCAAGACATACCCTGCCGGAACCTTTTCAGCCTTCTGATAAATGCTACCGGGTTCACATGCATGTGGAATATTCAGCAGCTGGAAGGGTTTAGCCGAAAATATGTGGGCGTACATCCTGCGCAGTACCTAACTGGAGGGCTAGAAGGATTGGACTCATCCCCAAACACTGCAGATCGAACCGTGGGCTCGCAGCACGTCGTGACTTCGAGCAATCATTTCTGTGGACGACAGTAGTCCGTCGGAAGATTCTGCCAGCGTCGATTAGTCCGGCAGGAGTGCCGGCTGGCCTGTTGCACGGCAGACGCAGATTTAGCGGCTGGCACAAGACTTTCACGCCAGTAGGGCAAGCAGTGCATGCATGTGATCACGTGAACAGATCCCCCAGCTTCAAGCACAATGCACCATCAAAGAGCAGCACCCAAACAGTTTAGCCTGATCAGTAGGTGTGTCGACCGGAATGAAGCCAACCTGCATCCCCCGCCTCACAATCAGCCTATGTGACGGTGGGCACTGAGTACTGCGCTGACGTGCCGGCACAAAGAAGACGTTTGGATGCGGCCACACCTGAGGGCGTCCAGTACACGCGGCGGGACAGGACGGCGAAGTTGCTGACGTAGAACTCCAGCACCCTCGCAACTGACGCCGCCTCCTCCTCGCTCTGCAGGAGCAGGGAAAACCTGTCGAACATCGAGGGAGGGCAGGGCGTCAGGCATATTAGTCTGTCCGTCCAATGGCAAAGTTGCTGGTAATGTCCGCAGCAACTGTTGCCGACGCCGCCTCCTCCTTGCTCTGCAGCGGCCATTGCAACGATTGACGAGGACTCACAGCGAGCATTGCAGGGCTTTCAGAACATGCACCAGGCATATGCCCGGGAAAATTGAGTCTTTGCGGTGTCACCCCTTTCTTTCCCTTCCCTTCGTCTTTGCACCAGGTCGTGGTGGACGGTGGCGGAGTTGGGTGTGCCGGGCTGCACCGTCGGATTATCCAGGCTGTACCGTCGCAGCACGTGAAATGCCAGTCTGAGCAGTGGACGATTTGAGCAGTACTAGATGAGGCGTACGTACCAGGTCGTGGTGCACAGTGGCGGAGTTGGAGGTGCCCGCGATGCCGCGATCCGATGCTCGTATTGTTCTGCTCCCAGTCTGGAGACATATGTTCCCTAACTCTGAGGATCCCCACATGGCATTTACGCACCAGATCGCGGTGCACGGTGGCGGAGTTGGGGGTGCCGGGCTGCGCGCCGCCCGCCGCGGCGGCGTCCTCGTCATCGAGCCCCAGGTGCGCGTTGTCAAAGCTCTGCGCCGGTGTGTACACACCACCCTGTTGAATCACAGTGAAGAAACTTTGATATGGTAACAAACAAATGCGGCGTGCGCCAGCGGATAGACGCAAACTGCAGTAGAACACTGCGGCAAGGGAGACGAAAATCATGGCCAGGAATTGAGCCTATAGTGCAAGTGGTGGGCTAGAACGCCCAAGATGCTTTTGACACGGGCGCCCATCCTTGACAAACAGAAAGCGGCCATGCATGCTTGGGCGGCGGCGGGTGCCAGGCGAGGCAGGACGGCCATTTTATCCTGATTGATTTCAATTTGACAAGTTGACAACGTTTAAACCTCCCAAAACACAAGAGCTCCACCTGAGACAGCGTTTTTGGCGGCGGTGGGTGCCAGGCGAGGCAGGGCGCCACGGCGGTGGCCAGTGCGCGCGCGTCCATCTCGTTCTCGGCGGCGTCCGCGGCCACGCGGTTCAGCGTCTCCAGCAGCAGCCACAGCGCGTTCAGATTGGCCGCCGGCAGGTCCTGCAGCGGCACATGATAGAATTTTGACTCGCATATGAGGTGCGTGTTGGTGCCGGGGTCGGGCGGCAAAGCTGCATGGCATAGGTTTCTAGGCTTTCAAGTAGCTGGCAGGCTTCGCCTGGATGTCAACAGGTGAGCCAGATGCAAGTGCTTCTCCAACACCCTGCCCGGGCCGGCTGTTGCAGGCACAGCTTGTAGCAGAAGTCCATGCAGTGCAGCATGAGCAGGTGCGGCGCCAGCGCGGCGGTGTTGGACACGGCAAGCAAATCATGTCAGCATGCATGGGTCATGTCGAAGTCACACACCATGAGCAGTGGCGGCGCCAGCGTGGCGGTGTCGGAGGAGATGCCGCCCGCCTCGACGATGCTTGGCAGCGTCCTGCAGAATGGTGATACGCAATAGGGGTTGTGCATCCCTAGCTGTTACAGCTGGTTCACGTATACTATAGTTGCCTGATGCGGCGCACACCATTGACCCTTGCAACACACTTGCAACGGGCCGGGCCCGACCAGCAAGCGGAGCCGAAGTGGGAGAGCTGCAACCTGCAGGCGTGGTTTACGGCTCGGTCAACAAGTCCAGGATTGCTGCTCGAGGTTGAGCGAGAGGATACTGCGCACTTGTAGGTGAGGAGCGGCTCGGGCAGCGTGGCGAAGAAATGCTTGAGCACGTTGGCTACGACGTGCGGGCTGGTGCCCGGCGGCGGCAGGAAGCAGCCGTTTGCATCCTCGAACGAGTTCAGCAGGAATGTCACCTGCGCCAGGAACATCATGGCTAGCACGCACAGAAATCACTTCACACATGAGGTGCCCGGCAACGACAGAAACCAAATATCAGGTCCTCGAGTGAGTTGAGCAGGTGAGGAGCAGGTGAAAAATATGGCGCAGTTGGCGGTGATGAACAAGCCGCACGCCAGCAATGTGCACAAGTGCTTGTCTCGACATCGTTCGCAGCAAGGCTCACCAGGTCGGCGCCGGCGGCCTCGGAGAAGACGCCCTTGGTGGCGGGCCCGGTGGCGATGAGCGAGGAGCAGCAGACCAGCACCGTGCGCGGCACCGGCCGCGTGCCCGCCTCCTGCCGCGCCAGCACCTGCGTGTGACATCACAGTGCATGCAGCGGTGGCCTGAGGCTTGCATGTCTTGTGTTTGTAAGGTCGTTTGGAGGGGCAGCTGACTGGGCTGTGGGCGGGAGGGGTTGCGTGGGTGGTTGGGCGCATCGGAGCGACGCATCATGAATGATGCAGCAAGTCCCGCGGCCCCTAGCGCTTCTGACGCCCAGCCCAAGCGCATGCTGCGCAGCCTGCTGGGCGTCAGCTGGCAGCTCAGGCATGCTGTCCGATGCTACGTGGGCCGTCTGCACAGTTACCGTCTTGAGAACACATGCAGCTGGCTCAGTGGGTCAGCAATGGGCCGTTCGGCTGCCAGCCCTCACGTGCCGCACCTCGCCCTGCACATTCGGCAGCAGCAGCAACGTCCAGTGTCAGGCTTTGCGTCCGTAGAGCAGGCTCAGCGTCCCGCGGTGATGCGCCAGAGCTGACAGAGGGCTGATAGCTGTTCCATTCCTTATCTTAATATGCGGCACTGCATGCACCGGCCGTAGTTTCTCTGATTCCCCCTACTTTCCCGTCAGGTCTGCAAGATTGCACGTCCACATTCGCACCGTGATGGCGTCACCCTTGAGCGCGGTGCTGGCACGGCTCGATGCGTTCCACACCCAGTTGCCGCCGGCGGACGCCGCAGTGCCCACCTTCTCCGCCGCGCTGCAGAGCATTTTGTTTGGCAAACGCTCAAGCTGCATGGTCATGCTGCATGTCATTGTTGCTACATGGCTTGCACACACCAGCCGATACCTCTGCATGCATGCGCCGTGTTTACCGGATCGCACAAGCGCCAGTGGCTTGTCAAGTTTTCTAAACAAAGGCGACGGACGAAGGCGTTGCACAAAGGCGACGCACAGAGGCGTTGCACACTGATAGCGCTGCAGGGTGGGGACAAACGCACCCAAGGGCGGCCTTCTGCGCGCGGCCCAGCACCTGCTGCTCCTTGGTCCAATCGCGCTCAGCAGCCTTCTGCTTGACCGTCGCCGTGGCCGCCACCGTGGACTCGTACGCCTGCGACGCCGCCTGCGCCGCCTTCTGCTTGAAGACTGCAGGCACACATTCATGCCCTGAGCTGCGGGCTTCAAGCACTGACAGGAGCTAGGTCGGCTGCAGCTGCTTGCAGGCCATGTGAGGGGCGGATATGTGTGAAGGTACGCGGCGGCACCATGCGGGTATGGCACAATGCCTCATGCATGCTGGAAAGAAGCGGCGACTCACTCGCCAGGCGCTCCTGCAGCGTGGGCGGCTTCCCGTTGTCCTTCAGGCTGTTGAAGGCATTGAAGTCTGCCGGCTGGTCGGCTGCAGGCGCCGTGAAGTGGCCGCCTCCGCCCCCAGGCGCTGCAGGAGGGAGAAGAGGCGCGTCTCCAACGACTGCGATGTGATTTCTTGCAAGCACTGCATCCTTTGAGTGACTCGTGTGCTGCTCGGTGTGTGCTGTGTGGACTGTGGCCGGTGCCGCCCAGACCACTGTCACAACAGCGAATCTATCAGTCCTGCACCTGATGCTGCGTCAGCCAGAAGTGTTGCTTCTGAGAATTCAAGCTCGAGGGAGACACCGAGCAAGGCTGGCAGCGCAGCGGACCGCTCCAGATTCACACACTGCGATTTGCTCCACAGGTGATCTGAAATGTTTGCATGCTGCGGCCTGCTCTCCAACTTCACCACTGGCTCCGCATCAGGATCTCATGTACAAAGTGGGCCCTGCAAGCCTCAACTGCCTGCAGCTGCAGCGTCAGTCCTTACCCTGGGTGTTGTCTGTCATCGCTTCCTTCCTCTGCACCCGCTCGCGTTCGCCGCTTCTTGGGCTCGCTGATGACTTGGTGTGAAATCGAGCGTGGCACGAAAAGTGGCAAAAGACTGTGCGAGCGCACAGCCAGGCTCAGCAAACGCTCGTCTCTGGAAACCCTGTGAGCAATGTACAATGCCTGCGTGCCCCAGTGCCACTTTGTAGCCAGCCAGAAATCAAACTGCGCGTTGCCTACAAGCTGCTGTTCACCCGCACACGCAATTTGCAGCAGTAGACTCGAGCACACTCTATTTCTTACCATCACTTCGTCACTCACTTGACGGATTGCCTGCGAGCACGGAGCCCTGCCTGCCGCACTCGTTGGATATCAGAACCGATCCTCAGCGCCCCCCTGCCAGACTCACAGCATCAGATTGCGTGTGACAACTTCACTGTGTGATCAACATCGAGGACAGCTGACAAGCAGCTGGCTTTTGCAGCAGCGCAGTGGCCGTGCCGCTTGCGCCTTTGGTGAAACGTCGTTGCCACTGACTCATACCCCATCCCCTACTCCCGCAGTCAGCAGGGTGCCTCGTGCTGACGGCCGCGGCAGCTCATTCGACGCCGGTCACGCCGATTGCCGTGCCAGGGGTCTCGTTCCTTTTCCCAAAGGAGCAGCGGGACAGCGCTTTGGCGTGCGCCGCCATGGCGGAATTCTCGATGGCCTACGACCAGCTGCACGCGCGCAGCGGGCCTACCTCCACTGGCGGCGCGTCAACAGGCGCAGGAGGCCAGGTAAACCGTCTGACGCCGTTTCGCGGCCGAAGCATGCATGCCACACCTGAGCAAGACGCACGGCGTTGATTGTATACATAGTACCACAGCATATCATGTTTGCACTTCTACCTCGTCCTGGAGCTTTTCATGCTCATGCACTATCTGATCGAATGTGCAGGTGGAGTGGTACCAGACGAGCGGCAGCGGCTACTCAGCGGCGAGCGAATTCCCGGCGCCGTACAGCGCCTCGGCGGCGCCAGCGGGTGCCGAATATGGCAGCTTCGACGACGAGCCGCCTCTCCTAGAAGGCAAGCCCCTGTTTCTGCCTCTCCTAATCCCTGCGCACGAGATGGTTTGGCGCCGCCGGCGAGCGCGGAATATGGGCGCCTGAAGGATGGGCCGCCGCTCCTGGGAGGCGCGGAACTGCCCTTTCTCTGTGTCCTACCGTTGGAGCCTTGTAGCGTGGGAGTCAAGTGCTTGAGAGTCCTTTCGCTCGGTGTATTTGGCGACATGCTTTTCATGCGCACGCCTCATGAAGATACCTTGCAGCTGGCAGAATAGGTGCTGTTGATCTCTTTGCAGAGCTGGCCATGCAGCCAAAGCGGAGCGGCCGACCAACACATCCATTCACTCATTCATTCATTCATTCATTCATTCATTCATTCATTCATTCATTCATTCACTCATTCATACATTCATTCATTCATTCATTCATTCATGCATTTCCAATCCATTCATTAATTCATCAATCAAGTAATCAATTTATTCATTTCCAATCCATTCATTCATTCATCATTCATTCTGCAGAGCTCGGCATTGACCTGGGCGGCATCCTGCGGCGCACGCGCGGCGTTCTCATCGGCCGGCTGCGCTCGCCGGACATGGAGGAGCTGGACGTCGGCGGCCCGCTGTTCTTCTCCGCGGTCTTGGGCGTCTCCCACCTCTTGGTAACATCATTCAAACGCCACATTCAGAGGAGTGCTCATCTTGATAGGAAGCACGTCTGCAAGACATCGACTAGCTGGATGTTGGCGGGCCGCTGGGAACCCCACACGGTCTTGGGTGTCCTCCACCTCTAGGTAAGCACTGGAGCCTGAGGAATGCAATGCCATGAAGCTGAGATCCGATGATTTGAAGTCAAGAAGGCATGGGGGAGTTGGGTTTCGGCAGGCTGCTGGCTCATTCCGTGCTCCTGGGCGTCTCGCACCTCGTGGAGGGTGAAATGCACTGCGACTCGATATCTGATGACACACTTGCAAGCAGAACATGGCGGAGCTTGATGTTGGCGGGCCGCTGTCCTTCTTCGTGGTCCTGGGTTTAGGGTTTAGGATATGTGTCTCCCGCCTCCCTGGTGAGTGCCTTGGTGCTTAGTCAAAACACCATACGAGAGAACGTGCCCATCTTGGTGATAACTGTGACTGGAAGACATGGAGGAACCGGACGTCGGCGGCCCGCATTGCTTTGCCGCTGTCGTGCCGGCAGCCTCGTAACTGCTAGTGACCGCCGACGCGCACTTCAAGGAATCAACTTCAGCCGACGCACGTTGCTGTGATTCGCCAAGAATTGACCTGCAGAGTTTGTGCTCCAGTCGCCATGGTCCCTGACCCTGCCCTTTTCTCTTACCTCGCGCAGTGGCAGGGCAAGGTGCACTTCGGCATCATCCTGGGCTGGTCTGTGCTGGCGGCGATCGTGCTGTGGTTCGTCGTCAATAACATCGCAGGCGACTCGCCTGACGTGCGGAAGTGCGACCTGTCATCCTGCTACTGCGTGCTAGGCTACGCGCTGCTGCCGATGGTCGTCTTCAGCGTCCTCTCCATCCTGCTGCCCAAGTGCGCTTGCACCAGGATATGCCTGACACTTGCCCAATTAACCCCTGCTGAAACACCTGTCGTCCTGTTGCTGCGTGCTGGAAAAGGAAGGATACGAAAGGAAAGGGTTTACATCATGCCCAAGTAGGCCTACTGGCCTGTGGAGGGCCTCTGGCTGGAGCGAAATGCGGCAAACAAGACAAGGCTGAAGAGCTGAAACCACCAATTAAAAGCTGTACAAAAAGAGAAGCTGTGCCGGTGCCAAGTGACTCCGGGGG
>JAABUM010003139.1_pt1 | contig 20942 bp, 24 predicted proteins | sample 5559161 | NCBI WGS metagenome assembly JAABUM01 (sample SAMN10711868, study PRJNA513369) | rock metagenome | isolation source: Antarctica rocks | place: Antarctica: Victoria Land, Siegfried Peak nord
GGCTCCTCGGAGGTGGTGGCTGACATGCACCGCGGTTTCTACACCCTCGACTAACCTCGGTGCATGACCAGGTTCCCCGCCACGCCCCCGCCGGCCGCTGAACGGCGACGATGACCCGGATCGCCGTCTGCGGCGGGGTCTACTCGAACCCCTACGCCCTGCGCGCCTTCCTCGACGATGCCCGCACGCGCGGCGCCGAGCAGCTGTTCTGCCTCGGTGACCTGGGTGGCTACGGCGCGGAGCCCGACGCCGTCTGGCCGCTGCTGGTCGACAACGACGTGACTGTCGTGGCCGGCAACTACGACGTCGCCGTCGGTCGTGGTGACACCGACTGCGGCTGCGGCTACACCGATCCGCGCGACAACGAGTTCGCTCAGCTGATGTACGACTACACCCTCGCCCACACCGGACGCGACTACGCGCAGTGGATGACCACGTTGCCGACCGAGCGCCGGTTCGATCTCCAAGGCGTCGACATCCATCTCGTGCACGGCTCGACGCTGGCGCTGAACGACTTCTGGTGGGAGTCGCTGCCTGAAGAGCAGCACGTCCTGCGGGTGCAGGAGTCCGGTGCGGACCTGGTGATGTGCACGCACTCCGGTCTGCCCTGGACCAGGCAGGTCGGCGACACCCTCGTCGTCAACGTCGGCGTGCTGGGCCGTCCGGCCAATGACGGCGGCCAGCACGTCTGGTACGCCCTGGTCGACCTGTCCAACGGGGACGTCACCGCCGAGCTGGTGCCGCTGTCCTACGACTGGCCGGCGCAGGCCGCCTCGATGCGCGCCGGCGGGCTGCCGGAGGCCTTTGTCGAGACCGTCGAGACCGGCTGGTGGACGACCTGCCTGGAGGTCGTCCCGCCGTACGAGCGCTCCAAGGGGCGCTACCAGCTGTACCGGTCCGCGCTGCCGGACGGCTTCGAGCAGGAAGCCGTCTCCTGGGCTGACGCGCCCGAGGTCACCGATGACGGGCTGCCCGTGGTCCCGCTGTTCGGCTCGCCGCTGTTCCCGCCGCGGCTGTGGATGTACACGAACTTCCACTGCAATCTGGCCTGCTCGTACTGCTCGGTCGCGTCCTCCCCGCAGGCCCGCCGGCGATCGCTTGGGCTCGAGCGGGTCAAAGGCCTGGTCGACGAGGCGGCGCTCGAGGGCTTCACCGAGATCTACCTGACCGGTGGCGAACCCTTCCTCGAGCCCGACATCGTCGACATGGTGCTGTACGCGACGGAGCGCCTCGACGTCGTGCTGCTCACCAACGGGATGCTCTACCAGGGATACCGGCTCGAGCAGCTCAAGCGCCTCGCCGGCCGCGAACGGCTGGTGCTGCAGACTTCCATCGACGCCGCGTCCGCCGAGGGGCATGACCGCAACCGCGGGATCGGCTCGTGGCAGAAGGCGATGGACGGTCTGCGGCTGGCCGTTGACCTCGGACTGCCGGTGCGGGTCGGGATGACCTCGACGCCGGACAACGAGCATGAGGTCGAACCCTTGCGGGAGCTGCTGGCCGGCATGGGCATCGTGGGCAAGGACTTCGCCGTACGGCCGCTGGTCGCCCGTGGCTTCTCGACGGAGGGGGCAGTCATCGAGGACACCAACACGGTCCCCGAGGTCGCTGTGACGGCTGACGGCGTGCACTGGCACCCGGCGGGTGCGGACCTCGACACCTCCCCCGACATGCTGCTGGCGCGACACCCGTCCCCCGACTGCTTCGTGCCGCTGGCGGAGGCCAAGCGGCTCGCAGTCGAGCGTTTCCTGGTGCTGCGGCGCAACGACGGCTCCCTGCCGCTGGTCTACAACTGCGCCGTCTGAGCAGCCACGTCAGACCTGCACGAGCAGCTCCACGTCCAGCGCCGCGAAGACCTCCTCTACCTGCTCCCAGCCCACCCGCAGCAGGAACGTCGGGTTGCGGCCGTAGGACTTGCTGCCCAGCACGAAGAACCGCGGCTCGGGATTGCGCAGCGCATCCACCCCCGAGGACACCTGCGCGAGGCAGTCACCACCCTCCGAGCCGAGCAGGGTCGCCGCAAGCGACATCACGCCCTCGGTGGCGTAACACTCGTGCACCTGGAGCTGGCGGTGGATCGAGGCGTCCGGGCCACCTCCGACCAGGGAGACGACCACCTCGACAACCACCTCGCGGACACCGTCGGCGGTCCGCAGGTCGACAGCGACGCCTTCCGTCACCTGCCGAAACGCCTCCACGGTGGCTCCTGTCACGACGCCCCCAGCCGCGGCGATCGCCACAGAGGAGCTAACCAGCGCAGCCCGCTCGGGCAAGGAGTCGTTGTCGACCGCCCCCCACGTCGGCTCGGTACGACGCACCGCCCAGATCAGCTCCGCACCAGCGGCCATCAGGTCACGGGCCGCCGTCTGGGCGCTGTTGCCGGCCCCGACGAGCAGGACCCGGCGGCCCGCCCACGAGGCGTCCACCGAAGGAATGCGTCGTACGACGTCGACGGAGCGCTCGCCGAGGGCGGGGATGCCGCCGTCACCAGTCGGCCGCGGGTTGAGGTAGGTGCCGGTGCAATCGAGGACGACATCGGCGGTCGCGAACTGCTCCGTCCCGTCGGATGTCCTCAGCAGCAAGCGAAAGGGGCGCGACCCGCGTTCGACCGTGCCGATCAGGTCGCTCTTGACCAGCCCTTGCCGGGCGACCGCCTCGACCGTCGTCCCGAGCCGAAGCGAACCCGCGGGCAGCAGGGTCACCACCCGCTCGAGCTGGGCGGCGAACTCGTCACCGGTGGGACATCCGGAGCTCGGAACACCCAACGCCTCACGCATGTGCGGAGAAAGGTTCATCGGCCATGGCGTGAACATTCGAACGTGACCCCAGTCCCGTACCGCGCCCGCGACCGTCGGCGACTGCTCGTAGAGCGTGACGTCCCAACCGCGGGCGGCAGCAGCCAACGCTGCCTCCAGCCCGATCGGACCGGCACCGAGAACCGCGACGGAGGTCATGCACCGAGGTTAGTCGGGCGTGTCTCCTGATTGCCTCCCGGTCGCCCCGGAGTGCCTTCGGAGCGCCCCTTCAGCGCCGCCGCCCGTAAGACAACCCGTCCGTGGACTCAACTAACCGACGTTCCCCTACGCGCCGTGCAGCACGCGGCCTCCACCGTCCGCTCGTGACAGCCACCGCCCTCAGCGCCTAGCCTTTCCCCACCGGATCAGCCGGTGAGCCACCCACCCACCACCTCCGCCTACTTGACCGATGTGCCGTGTCACCCGTCCTTGGGTGAGGGGAGGGCTCGCATGAGCGCAACTGCACATTGCCGGCTCGGCTCGACCGAACCGCAGCCCGACCGCACTGGCATCGAAGCGACGGTGCCGGATCGCGTGGGCCGTCTGCTCGAGGCGGTGCGGGCGGTCGGGTCCGACCTGGACCTGCCGGTCGTCCTGCGGCACATCGTCGAGGCAGCGGTCACCCTGGTCGAGGCCAGCTACGGCGCGCTCGGGGTCATTGACGAGCAGGGAGACGGACTCAGTGAATTCATCACCGTCGGGATCGACGCGGCAGCCGTCGCAGCGATCGGGGCGCCTCCCACCGGGCGGGGGGTGCTCGGTGAGCTGGTGCGCACGCCCGCTCCGTTGCGGTTAACAGACCTCGCCGACCACCCGGCGTCTGTGGGCTTTCCGCCCAACCACCCGCCGATGCGCCTTTCTGGGCGTACCGGTGCGGGTGGGGAGCACCGTGTTCGGCAACCTGTACCTGACGAACAAGGTGCGTAGTGAGGAGTTCACGCCGGCTGACAAGGAGGTCCTGATCTCCCTGGCCACTGCAGCCGGGGTAGCCATCCACAATGCCCGGCTCTACGAGCAGGCCCAGCGCAGCAGTGCCTGGCGGGAGGTCGACCTTGCGGTGGACGACCTCGACGGGACGATCCGCGAGCTGCGATCCACCATCTACGGCCTGCAAGCGCCCCTCAACGACCGGCCGTCACTGCGCGCCAGGCTCCTCGAGGTGCTCGACGCCGGGACCGAGCAGCTGGGGTTCGTGCCTGCCATGCGCCTCGACGGCCTGCTGGACACCACTGCGACACCCGACGTGGCCGAGCACGTCCTCGCCACGGTGCGCGAGGCGCTGTCCAACGTCGCCCGGCACGCCGGCGCGAGCCGGGTGGAGCTGCTGGTCGCCGCACGGGACCACACGCTGCAGGTGGTGGTCGAGGATGACGGCGTCGGGGTGTCGGCCGACGCCGCCCGGAGCGGCCTGCGTAACCTGGCCAGCCGGGCGGAGCAGCTCGGCGGCTCCCTGCATGTCGGTGCCGGCGAGACGCTCGGCGGGACCCGGCTCACCTGGCAGGTCCCCATCTGATCGGGGGCCGCCCTCACGCGCTCGGTGCCAGCCGACCGAGCAAGCCCTCACCGAGCGGACTGGCGCAGCTCGGTTGCCAGGACCGCCACCTGCGTGCGGCGTTGCAGACCGAGTTTGGCGAGGACATTGCTGACGTAGTTCTTCACGGTCTTCTCGGCCAGGAAAAGCTCAGCTGCAATCTGCCGGTTCGTCATGCCCTCGCCGATGAGTGCCAGGATCCGGCGCTCCTGCTCGGACAGCTGCGCCAACACATCGGGCGAGCTGGGTGCCCGCAGGCGCTGGCGCACCAGCTCAACAGCACGGGGGTCCAGCATCGAGCCGCCTGCGGCCACGGTGCGGATCGCCGTGACGAAGTCGTTGCCACGGATGTTCTTCAAGACGTAGCCGCCGGCACCGGTCAGGACGGCGTCGAGCATCGCCTGGTCGTCGGCGAACGAGGTGAGCATTAGGCAGCCAAGGGCCGGGATCGCGTCCCTGAGCTCGCGGCACAACTCCACGCCGTTGCCGTCCGGCAGCCGCACGTCGAGCACCGCGACCTGGGGTCGGCTCAGCGGGATCCGCACGAGCGCCTCGGCGACGCTGCCGGCGTCCCCGACCACGCGCAGGTCGCTCTCGGCCTCGATCAACTCAGCCACACCACGACGCACGATCTCGTGATCATCCACAAGGAAGACGCGAATCCCGGTCGTGTCACCCGGGCTGTTCACCGGCCCACCCTTGCACGCCCGATGCCTCGAGCTAGCTGACGGGATCTGGCACAGCAACTTCCTTGCACAGCCATGCCTCAGCCCCTTGACTGCTACGTCAGACGAGCGCGGAGACCGGGGCGCGCCAGCGAGCGGACCTGAGGCGGCACCGAGACGCCCGGCGCGAACTCGTGCTCTTCCGCGGACGTGCACGCCGCCGCGAGCAACCTCGACAGGCCGAGCTGTACCCCGACGGCGACGAACAGCTCGAGCACTAGGTCGCCCTTGGACATAACCCTCGGAGTTCTCATGGGACGACTCTGTTCCTCGGCAGGTCTCCCGCCTAGGGCCGAAGGTCCTCCGTCGTCTGCCGACACGCCCGAACTTGCGCAGGCGGCTGTCGGTCCGCGCGACAACAGACAATGACACCGGCCAGTCCATCTGCCGACCCCCGGAGGCTCGCCATAGCCAGCACGCCAAGCCGACCCCAGCACCACCGGTCACCGGCGAACCAGGTCCGGCACGACAGCCTGCCGGTCGGCGCACGCATTGCCGACCAGGTGACGGCGGTGTTCGGGTCCTGGGGCTTCATCCTCATCCAGAGCTTCCTGATCGCCATCTGGCTGACCTACAACGCTTATGCCGCCGTTCACTACCTGCACGTCAAGCAGTTCGACCCGTACCCGTTCATCTTGCTGAACCTCCTGTTCTCCACGCAGGCGGCGTACGCCGCACCGCTGATCCTGCTAAGCCAGAACCGGACCGCCGAACGCGACCGCGTCAAGGCCGAGCACGACTTCGACGTCAACGTGCTCGCGCTGCGAACCCTGGCCGAGCTGCTCGGTGACGTCCACGACGTCGAGGCTCAGCGGGACCTGCGCGCCCGGATCGAGGAGTTGCTCGGCGCCGACCCTGACCGCCCCGCTTCGAGGCGCCCCGACGAAGCCTGAGACCCGTCAGTGCGGCAGCGGTACGAGCACGTCGGTCACGTCTCGCCGGGGCGTCAGGGCGTGGGCGGTCGTCGACGAGCCCATTCGCAACACCAGCTGCGGGATCCCGACGAGGTTGAGCAGGGCGCGCAGCTGAGAGCGGTACGCCGGGGAGTCGGTGAGCTGCCCGAGGGGCTGTGCCTGGACATCGGCGTCGGCGGCAGCGAGCAGCACCGCGGCCAGCGCCTGGCCGGCCCGCAGCCACGCCAGCGCATCGTCGCCCTCGGTCGTCAGGACCAGCACCACCGGCCGGTCTGCGGTGGGCGCTGATCCGTTGGTCTCTGTCGGGCGGTCCAGCAGGAAGTCTCGTTGCCGCAGTGTGCTCCCCGGTGCTGACTGTGCCGTCGCTCCATGCGGCAGCCCGTCGACCGCGTCGGGCCCCGCACGCAGCCACGTCTGCAGCTCCTGCCGATACGCGTCGTCCTGCTCCTCGCTGGCGTCGGCATGCGACAGCAGGACCGCGAGCTCGAGCAGGTCCTCGCGCCGGTCCACCTCATCGAGCACAGCGCCCTCCGCCTCGGCCGATGCACGAAGCGCAGCCACGAGCTCTGCTGGAACCGCAATCGCACCGAACGTGCCGCGGAAGGTATGCCGGTGCAGGATCGCGGTCGCGGTGGCCACCTCGGCGACGGTGGGTGGCGCGCCCTGGGACAGCAGCAGCCGGGCCAGCAGCGTCGACTGCTGGGAGTCGGGCAGCAGCTCCACGGCTGCGTCGAGCCCGAGGGCCCGTGCGGTGACCCGGGCCTGGTACAGCGCGGCACCGCAGGACAGGTGCAGCTGTCGTCCCGTCGGATCCAGCACGGGCACCTGGCGGGACGTGTCGGCGTGCAGCTCCAGGCTGCCGTCACCTTCCACGAACCGCCACGGCTGGGTGTTGTGCACGCTGGGAGCGAGCCTCGCTGCCTGCACGATGTGCTGGAGCTGCTCGGTGTGGGTCATCGTGGTCATGAAGTCCTCTCGACATGGCGTGGACGGGTGCTCGGCGGCCGGCGGAACGGCCGGCTAGGCGTGGCGCGGTCAGACCGCGTGTGCCTCGGGATGCCAGCGGGGCACCACGATGTCGGTGTCCGTGGAGGTGCGGCGCAGGTGGGCGAGGCCAAGCGCGCTCAGCAGCAGCAGCACCACGGCACCGGTGAAAGCCGCGAACGCCGCAATGGCGGCGATGCGGGCCATGGTGCCGAAGGCGTAGGCGTTCAGGAGCAGGCCACGCAGCGTCTCGCCCTTGAACACGGTGTTCACCGTAGCGGCGAGCTTGGTGTTGGCGGGCTCGGCCTGCGCGGCCTTGCTCAGTTCCGCGTAGGTCTTGCCACCGGAGATCTCCTTGAGGTGCACGCCGATGAAGTGGTCGGCGTAGGCCTGCGCTTGTGCACCGGTGGTCAGTTGCTGGCCGGCGTACTGGGACAGGTACGGCTTGATCTCCGGACTGGCCAGCGCGGGGCTGCCCACCGGCGGGATGAAGATCTTCTGCGCGGCGAGCTGGTCGTGGACCTGGTTGCCGAGGAACTGGTTGCCCCAGGTCAGCAGGCCGCCGGCGGCCAGCAGCAGGATGTCGAGTACGAGTCCGGTTGCGCTGAGCAGGGCGTCGAAGCGCTTGCGGGACATGGGGTGCTCCTGTCAGCAGCACCGAACGGGATGCCCCGTGCTGGGGACTGAGAGTGGTCTCTGCCGCGCGGCCACGGCAGGGCCGAAGGTCCCCTGTTTGCCGGGGGGCAACGTTTCACCGCGAACAGGTGACACCATGCGCATCGTGTGCCCAAGACGAGTCAATGCCGACGGCCGGTCGGCTCCGGCGGCATCCTTGGGTGGGCAACGGGACGTGGCAGCTGAGCTGCGCGACGTGGAAGCCGTTCGACGAGATGACGTGGCGCATCAGCGCAACAGCAGAGCGCTGACGAAGGACACCGGGCCGGCGCGCGCGATGGCGTGACCGCCGGCAGAGATGGACTTGGCCTGGCGCGGGACATCGACGCCGGGCTGCGTGACCAGGTTGACAAACAGCCGTGACGTGGCCGCCGAGGTGCGGGACGGTGCCGCCGAGCACCGGCACCGACCGGGTCATCCCCCGACGACGTGGCAGGGGGCTTCACCGGCTGATCGTCGCGAGGCGAGCCGCGGCCTCCGATCGCGAGTTCTCCCGCCAGGATCGGGTGGCAGGGGCGGTGGCTCGAGCCAGCGCCGGCGACGACCGCGGCTCCTCCTGACACGACCGGATGCACAGCGCGGACGACCGGGGGGCGGCGGGGCGGGACCGGGATGCCGCCTTGGACGACCGCGGCGCCGGGGACAACCAGCCTGCCAGCGCGGTGTCGGACCGCCACGATGCGCATCTGGACCGCGACGACGCCGAGATCGACCGGCGGTCCGCCTCACTCGACGACCTCACCGGGGCCTACCTGCGACGACCGGGCCTGCTCGAGCTGGCACGGGACGTCAGCCGTGCCCGGCGGGACAACCGGCCGCTGGTGGTGGCCTTCCTCGACCTCGACCGCCTCAAGACGGTCAATGACCAGAGCGGTCATGCCGCGGGCGATCAGCTGTTGCGCGACGTCGCGCACGTTGTCCAGGCCCAGCTCCGGCCGCACGACCTGATCATCCGCTTCGGCGGCGACGACTTCGTGTGTGTCGTCACCGGCCTGGCTCTCGTCGAGGTCGCGGGCCGCCTGACCGCGGCCAATGCCGTGCTTGGGCATGGTCCGGTGCCCGGTTCGGTCACTTTCGGCCTGGCCGAGCTCGAGCCGGACGACACCGCCGTCGTGCTGATCGCCCGTGCCGACCGTGCGCTCTACCAGCAACGGAACAGCCGGCCGCCGACCACCGAGTAATGCCCCCTGCCGGCGTTCAGCGCACCGCCGAGGCGGCAATCCGAGCCAGGGCCGGGCAGCCACTGGCAGCCGGCTGCGCCGGTTCTTGGCACGTGGTTGAGGCGCTCAGGGCGTCCCAGAAGGCCTGCGCCCACACTCGGTAGCCGCGGTTGTTGGGGTGGAACCAGTCAGCTGCCGTGTGCGTGAGCATCGCTGACCAGCCCTGCCGCTGCAGGGCTGCGTGCAGCCTCACCACTGTCAGTCCGCGCTGCTCAGCGCTCCGTCTCACCGCCGTGGCTGCCTGCTTTGCGTCGCTCTCCCAGTGGCCGTGCATGAAGTAGGGGACGTCGGCGATCGCGGTGCCCGCGGGCAGCGCTGCGGTGAGGGTGTCAACCCGCCGCGCGAAGGTGCTCGCGTCGTACGCCCGTACGTCGTTGCCGCCGATCGCAACGGTCACCAGGTCGGGGTGCAGGCCCTGCAGACGTGGCAGCTGGGTGGCGATCAGGTCGTCGATGCGAGCACCTGAGCGGCTCAGGTTCAGCACCCGGACCGGCCTCCCGGTGGCGGCCCGCAGCTTCTGGGCGAGCAGGCCGACGTAACCACGGTCGGGTACGCCGGCGCCGATGCCCTGCGCTGCCGAGTCACCGAGTGCGACGTAGAGCAGGCCACCGGCCTCACCACGCGGCTGCGACCAGTACCGCCGGTCCTCACCGACACTGACACCCATCTTGACCACGGCCGAACCCCAGAACAGCAGCAGCACCACGACGGCCGCAGCCACCGAACGGGTGCCCGGGCCGATGCGTGGCCCTTGGCGCCGGGACCGGTGCCCTCGCTCTCGGCCACACGTGTCAGCAGGGAAACGAGGGCGCCCAGCACGAGCAGCAGCGCCACGGGGAGCAGGTCAGCGGACCTCGTCCCCCACCCAGGCGAGCGCACCGAAGCACAGGGCGGCGAGCACCGCCGTCATTCTCCCCATCATCCTCAGCTTCTTGATGGCCCGTCGATGTACGCCGTGAACGTGCCGGGGACCCCGAGGGTCACATGGTGGTGCTGGTGGAGGACGCGCAGGCCTCTGCCGTTCCACGTGATGGTCCATCGGTGCATGTCCAGACCGGAGGTGAGGCTACCGAGGACCGCCGCGCGACGGGCTGTTCGTCCTATCGCTGACTTGCCACTGTCGAGTCGAACCCGCTGCTCGAGCTCGCCCAGGTCGAACAGCTCGAATTCGTCGAGCCTGCGGTCCAGCGCCAGGATGAGGGGCGCCAACTGCAGGTCGGTCCGGTCCTTGGGCAGGGTGACCATGGCGAGCACCTCTCATCGATGTGTGGCACAAGAGTGGTCATCGACTGCCGAGTCACGCCAGGGCCATTGGTCCCATCGCTGTGCAGGTGCCCGCGGCGCGCGGTGCCCGACGGGAGGTGACTTACGGCCCTAGTTCGGGGCCGTACGCATCACCAGGATGGGCCTCAGGACACCGCAACCTCAGGGAGACCGCAATGCGCGACATCGTCATCGGAGTGGATCAGTCCGCGGCCTCAGGACACGTACTGGACCGGGCCATGGCGGAGGCATCGAGCACCCACCGACCCGTCCGCGTTCTGCACGCCTGGTCGGCCCCGGTCTGGGTCGGCGGCCCGTCCGCCATCGGTTACGCCAGCATGCCCTCCTCCAAGGACAACAGCGGATGGGCCAAGGAGCTCGCCGACACGATGCTGGCCCGGGCACGCGACGCGACGCCGTCCGCTGTGGCCGTCGACTCCAGCACCGAGGGTCCGGAGGGCCATGCAGGTGACACCCTCGTCCGGGCCTCGATGGAAGCCGGCCTGCTCGTCATCGGTGGCCCCAGCCACGGCGGTCTCGCCGGCGCGCTGCTCGGATCGACGACCAGCTACGCCCTGCACCACTCGACGTGCCCGGTGATGGTCGTGCCCACCACCGCCTGCGACACCGCGTTCCGTCGAGTGATCGTCGGCTTCGACGACTCCCCCTGTTCGCGGTCAGCCTTGCGCTGGGCCTTGGACGCCGCCCACCGGCACAACTGCCCCCTTGTGGTGGTGCACGCCCTGCACCTCACGCAGCTTGGCTCGCAGCTGCCGACCGCACTGCTCTACCCCGACTACGAGGAAGGGCTCAAGGTCTGGCTCGACAGCGAAGTCGCGAGCGCCAAGACCGGCCTGGACGACTCCAGGCTCAGCACGGAGGTACGCGAGGGCTCCGCCTCCGAGGTGCTGATGACCGAGGCCGGCTCAGGAGACCTGCTCGTGGTCGGCTCGCGCGGACACGGCGGCTTTGCCAGCCTCATGCTGGGCTCGGTGGCCACGCAATGCGCGCAGCACTCCCGGGGAGTCGTGGTCATCGTCCGCGCTGGCAATGAACGGCTCGAGGACCAGCAGGGGCTCACCGCAGCCTCGGTCCGCACCCGATAGCTCGCCCAACTGCCCCGCGCGGCTTCCTGCTTGTCGCTGCCCTGCCCCAGTCCCCCGTCAGGTCCTCGGCTGGTGCGGCCACGTCCAGCCGGAGATCTTCGGGTCGTCCTCGCCGTGCTGGCGGGTGTACGCGCGGGCCGCGAGCCGGGCATCGACCATCTGCTGACGCAGGACGGCGGCCCGGCTGCCCAGGGACGGCACCCGGTCGATGACGTCCATGACGAGGTGGAAGCGGTCGAGGTCGTTCATCATGACCATGTCGAAGGGCGTGGTGGTGGTGCCTTCTTCGCAGTAGCCCGGACGTGCAGGTTGTGGTGGTTGTTGCGCCGGTAGGTCAGCCGATGGATCAGTGACGGGTAGCCGTGGTAGGCGAAGACCACGGGCTTGTCGATGGTGAACAGCGCATCGAAGTCCCGGTCGGACAGGCCGTGCGGGTGCTCGGTGTCCGGCTCGAGGCGCATCAGGTCGACGACGTTGATGACACGCACCTTGAGCTCGGGCAGGTGGGCGCGGAGCAGGTCGGCGGCGGCGAGAACCTCCAGGGTGGGCGTGTCACCGGCGCAGGCCAGGACCACGTCCGGCTCGCCGTCGGTGTTGCCGGCCCACGGCCAGATCCCCAGCCCGCGGGTGCAGTGGGCGATCGCCTCATCAACGCTCAGGTAGGTCAGCGCCGGCTGCTTGCCGGCCACGATGACGTTGACGTAGTGCCGGCTGCGCAGGCAGTGGTCGGCGACCGACAGCAGCGTGTTGGTGTCCGGCGGCAGGTACACCCGAACGGTCGAGGCCTTCTTGTTGACCACGTGGTCGATGAACCCTGGGTCCTGGTGCGACAGCCCGTTGTGGTCCTGCCGCCACACATGCGAGGACAGCAGGTAGTTCAGCGAGGCGATCGGGACCCGCCACGGGATCTGCCTGGTGGTCTTAAGCCACTTGGCGTGCTGGTTGAACATCGAGTCGACCAGGTCGATGAACGCCTCGTAGCAGTTGAACATGCTGTGCCGGCCAGTGAGCAGGTAACCCTCGAGCCAGCCCTGACACAGGTGCTCGGACAGCACCTCCATCACCCGGCCGTCCGCTGCCAGGTGATCATCACCGCTCACCGTGAGCGCGTCCCACGCCCGGTCGGTGGTCTCAAAGACCGCACCGAGCTTGTTCGACGCGGTCTCGTCCGGGCCCATCAGGCGAAAGCTGGTGGGGTTGCGCTCGATGATGTCGCGCAGCAGCTCCCCGAGCACGGAGGTCGCTGAGCTGACCTCGACACCGGGTGCTGAAACCTTCACCGCGTAGCCCCGGAAGTCCGGCATCGCCAGGTCTCGCAGCAGCGTTCCACCGTTGGCGTGCGGGTTCGCGCTCATCCGTCGGTCACCGACCGGGGCGAGCACCCGGAGCTCAGGGATGAGCCTGCCGGTAGCGTCGAACAGCTCCTCGGGGCGGTAGCTGCGCATCCACTGCTCGAACTGGCCGAGCTGCTCGGGGTTCGTGCGCGGTGCGGCCAGCGGGACCTGGTGCGCCCGGAACGTCCCCTCGACCGGCAGGCCGTTGACGACCTTCGGGCCCGTCCATCCCTTGGGGGTGCGCAGCACGATCATCGGCCAGATGGACCGGGCCGTCGACGAACCGGACCGGGCTTGCCGCTGGATCTCCGCGATCTCATCCAGCACGGCGTCCAGCGCGCCGGCCAAGGCCTGATGCACCACCAAAGGGTCGTCGCCGGTGACGAACCGCGGCGCGTAGCCGTAACCGCGAAGGAGCGCGTCCAGCTCCGGCTCGGGGATGCGGGCGAGCACCGTGGGGTTGGCGATCTTGTAGCCGTTCAGGTGCAGCACGGGCAGCACCGCGCCGTCCGTCACCGGGTTCAGGAACTTGTTGGAGTGCCAACTCGCCGCCAGCGGCCCCGTCTCGGCCTCACCGTCCCCGATCACGCAGAGCACCGTCAGGTCCGGGTTGTCGAACGCGGCCCCAAAAGCGTGGACCAGGGAGTAGCCGAGCTCGCCGCCCTCGTGGATCGACCCCGGCGTCTCGGGCGCTACATGGCTCGGGATCCCACCCGAGAAGGAGAACTGACGGAACAAGGCCCGCAGCCCGTCCTCATCCTGCGCGATCGCCGGGTAGACCTCGCTGTACCTGCCCTCGAGGTAGCAGTTCGCCACCAAGCCCGGGCCACCATGCCCGGGGCCGGTGACATACAGGGCATTGAGGTCGCGCGCCCTGATCACGCGGTTCAGGTGGGCGTAGAGCAAGTTCAGGCCAGGGGTGGTCCCCCAGTGCCCGAGCAGCCGCGGCTTGACGTGCTGCGCCGTCAACGGCTCCCGAAGCAGCGGGTTGTCGAGAAGGTAGATCTGACCGACGGACAGGTAGTTCGCCGCCCGCCAATAGGCATCGAGCAGAGCGAGCTCAACGCCGCTCACGGGCGGGCGGGCGATCGGGGTGGCGGTCACGACCCAAGCCTGTGCCCTGGCAGACGACCACGCATAGGGACCTTCGCCTCCTTGTCGAGCCGCCGCTCACAGCGCCTGATCCCTTCGCACCGAGCCTGATGGCGATGTACTGCTGCGGGCCTCCGTCGGCGCCATCGATTGCCTGCCGCCGCACTGCGGACGAGGACGCGGTCAAGGGCCCGGAACTGCCCCAACGAGGGTGTCTACTGGCGTCGGCTCGGATGCAGCCGCGCGGACGACGACAACGAGACAGGGCGCGGACTCGGCAACCGACAGGCTGGTCGATCCCATCAACAAGCTGGCGAGAGCGCCATGCCCGCGAGATCCCAGAACCAGCAGGTCCTCGGGGCGGGTTGAACGGCGAAGCTGGTCAGCCGGCGCTCCCACCAGGTACCTGGGGTGGACCGTCAGGCCCGCGGACTGCGCAGCCTCAAGCCGTCCCATCAGGACGCTGCTCAGGGATCCACCATGCGCGCTGACGTCTGCTGACAACCCCAGTGGAGCGTTGACCCGGGACTCACTCACGATGATGGGGACGAGGGGGCACTCCCAGCCTCGTGCCTGGGCGACGCCCCAGGCAAGGGCGGCGTCGGCCGCCGGCGAACCGTCGTACCCGACCAGCACGCGGCTTCTCAACCAGCGGTCCCTGGACAGTGGGGGCTCGGCCGAGACGACGGCCACCGGGATCGACACGTGGTGCAGGCATCCGGCGCTCACTGAGCCGCGCAGGCCGCGGCGTGCTGCGCCGCCGCCGCGACTTCCGACGACCAGCAGATCTGCGTCCGCGGCAGCATCCACCAGCGCCCCTACCGGGTCGGTCTCGATGACTTTCAGGCTCGTGTAGACGTCGTCGACGCGCTGCCGCTCCTTCGCCGCCGAGACGGCGACGTCGCCACGCTCGTGCTCAGCGGCGTGGAGCCGGCCGACGGCGCCGCCCATGTCGACGGTAGGTACCTCGGCATAGATCTGCATCTCGTAGGCATGCACGACCTGCAGCGGCAGGTGGCGGCGCGCTGCCTGCTGCAGTGCGAAGTCCAGCGCCGGTTCCGATCGGCCGTCGGCGCGTATCCCGACAACGACCTTGCTCATCCCAGCGGCCAAGTCGTGTGGGGTGCCACCTTGTGCTGGAACACCTTGGCAGTCGCGATGTCGGACGCCCGACCAGAGCCGTCGTCAGCCCCGGCGATGTCGGACGACGCGAAGCAGAGTATGACGGACGTCGGGTCCGTCGAGTCTGTGATGCGCGGGTCCGGCCCCTCGTCCCGTCTCATGGCGCCGCGCCCGTGGTGGGTGAGTGCCTGCATGACGTCCTCCAGTTGGTTGAGCTGTTCACTCAGTCCACTTGACCGGCCGGCAATCGGACAGAGCACAAGGTCCTGCACCTCGCTCATCCGCACGCTGATCACCTGGTAGGCGAGGTCCTTCTCGGACCACTCAGCGGTGTGGGGGTGCTGAAACGGGCCGCTCGTCGCTGCACCCGGTGTTGCTGCCCGCGGCGGCGCAGCCCTGGCAGATGCCCCTCAGGGGCAGCGAAGAAGAGGCGCTTGGCGAACTCGATGAGGATCAGGTAGACGACGACCATGCCTGCGAGGGCGAGAAAGAAGCCCAGCGGCAGTGGCGTGAAGCCCAGCAGGTGGGAGAGCGGTGAAAGGGGCAGGAGCACCCCGACGACGGCCGTGCCCAGCGAGGCCACGAGCAGCGCGACGCTGGGACGGCTTCGGGTGAAGGGGCTTCTCCTCGTACGAATGGCGAAGATGACCAGCGTCTGGGTGGCGAGGGACTCGGCGAACCAGCCCGCGCGGAACAGGGAGGGGCCGGCGTGGAATACGCCGATCATCAGGGCGAAGGTGAGGAAGTCGAACAAGCTGCTCAGCGGTCCGAACAGGATCATGAAGCGGCGGATGAAGCCGATGTCCCAGTGCGAGGGCGCCTGCAGCTGTTCGGGATCGACGTGATCGGTCGGGATCGTCAGCTGGCTGGTGTCGTACAGCAGGTTGTTCAGAAGGATCTGGCTGGGGAGCAGCGGGAGGAAGCTCAGGACAGCGGAGGCGGCAGCGGCGCTGAACATGTTGCCGAAGTTGCTGCTGGTCCCCATCAGGACGTACTTGATGGTGTTGGCGAAGATCCGTCGTCCCTCGGTGACTCCGTCGGCGAGCACGCCGAGGTCCTTGGCGAGCAGGATGACGTCGGCGGCGTCCTTTGCGACGTCGGTGGCGGTGTCGACGCTGATCCCGACGTCCGCCGCGTGCAGCGCCAGGGCGTCGTTGACGCCGTCGCCGAGGAAGCCGACAGCGCGGCCCCGGTGCCGCAGCAGGGTAATCAAGCGCGCCTTTGCTCCGGGCTCACCCTGGCGAAGATCGTCGTAGCCTGCGCGGCGGCGAGCAGGTGGTCATCGTCCATAGCCGTCAGGTCGGTACCGGTGAGGGTGCCGGCCGAGACCAGGTCCAGATCGGCGCAGACCTTCTGCGCCACCAGAGGGTTGTCGCCGGTGCAGATCTTGACCTCGATGCCCAGAGCGGCCAGCCGCTGCAGGGAGGCGGCCGCCGCCGCCTTCGGTCGGTCCAGGAAGACGAGGAAGCCGTCGAGCTGGAGGCCGTTCTCGTCTGCGGCCGTCGGGACGGTGAGCTCCCCCGCAGCCCTGGAGGCAACGGCGACGACTCGGCTCCCCGCGGCGAACAGGTCGTGCAGGGTGTCGGAGGCCGCGGCGGGCACGGCGGTGCAGCGCGCCAGGACGGTCTCCGGAGCGCCCTTGACGATCAGGAGTGCGACGCCATCCGGGCCGTGGACGACGGTCGAGGTCATCTGGCGGTCGTGGTCGAAGGACAGCAAGCCGGTGCGAAGGTAGCCGCTCACATCGGTCTTCTCGACGCCTGCGGCTTGCCACAGCGCCGCGTCCAGGGGGTTGCCCCCGACCCCGGTGCCGCCGGCCGCAGGTTCCTCCTCGGTGGACAGCAGACCCAGCAGCAGGGTCTGCCGGTCAGGCGTACCGGCCGCGTTCAGGGCGGCGATGAAGCTGATGCGCCCTTCGGTCAGGGTGCCGGTCTTGTCGGTGACCAGGACGTCCATGTCACCGAGGTCCTCGATGCACACGAGTCGCTTGACGAGCACCTTGCGCTTGGCGAGCTGACGGGAGCCGGTCGCGAGACTGGTGCTGACGACCGCCGGCAGCAGCTGCGGGGTGATGCCCACGGCGATCGCGAGGGAGAACAGCAAGGACTGCAGCAGCGGGCGCTGCAGAAGCAGGTTCGCGACGAAGATCAGCGTGGTGAGGCTGACCGTCACCTGAAGAAGAAGGACGGAGAACTTCTTGAGGCCGAGCTGGAAGTCGGTCTCGGGGTGCCGCGCCCCAAGCCGACCGCGATCCGCCCGAACTCCGCACGCGCTCCGGTCGCGACTACGACGCCGGTGCCGCTGCCGGCGCGGATGACCGTGCCCATGAACGCACAGCTGGCCAGATCGCCGAGCGCGGCTCCGGCGGCTACGGCGTCAGGCGCCTTGTCCGCAGGCAGCGACTCGCCGGTCAGGACACTCTCGTCACACTGCAGGCCGCTGGTGTCGAGCAGCCTGACGTCCGCGGGGACGACCTCGCCGAGCGCCAGCCTCACGACGTCACCCGGAACCAGAGCAGTGACGTCGACCTGTACCGGAGCCCCGTCGCGCAGCACGGCAGCGGTATGGGTGACCTGCGAGTGCAAGGCCTCCGTCGCCCGTTCGGCGCGGTACTCGTTGAGGAACCCAAGCCCGATGCTGGCCAGCAGGATGGTCCCGATGACCAAGGTGTCGATGCGCTGGCCGAGGAAGAAGCTGACGCCGGCGGTCACGGCCAGCAGCACGAGCACCGGGCTGTGCAGCTGTCGGGCCAGGACCTTCAAGGGTTGCGCGTGGTGCGCCCGGACCGCGTTCGCGCCACCTCGGCGTAGCCGCTCTGCAGCCTCGGCACCGGACAGGCCGGTTGCACTGGTGGCGAGGGCATCGAGGACGGCCGCAAATTCCAGCGCTGACGCATCGGTGACAGCCATTCCAGGACCGAGGCCAGCGCCACGGCCCGTCTCGCCAGGGTCCGCGGGGACGAGGGGCCCGCTCGTGACGGTCACGGCCGGCTCTCCCGCTCCGGCACCGAGGGCTCGGGTGCTGCGACCAGAAGCTGCTCGACACCGGCGGCGATCTGGAGGTCCTCGCCGGCCCGCACGAGCAGGGTCCGCACCGTGCTTCCGGGGCTGCTCAGGTCCAGGTCGGCGCAGGCGTCGTCGTTGAGAGCGTCGCTGATGCCTACCCCCAGGTAGGCCAACCGGTCGGCGCTCCGCCGCCTGATGGGTGCAGCGTGCTCCCCGACCCCACCGGTGAAGACCAAGGCGTCCAGTCCTCCCAGGGAGGCGGTCATGGCCGCGATGCCTGCGGCGAGGCGGTGCACATACACCCCGACGGCGAGCTGGGCGGTCGCATCATGCCGGAGCAGCAGCTCGCGCATGTCCGCAGTGCCGGCGAGGCCGAGCAGTCCCGACTCATGTTCCAGGGCGTGCGCGACCTGATGCGGCGTGAGGCCTTCGTGCTCCTCCAACCACAGCAGCAGACCAGGGTCCACGCTGCCGCTGCGGGTCGCCATCACCAGACCCTCGACCGGGGTGAAGCCCATGGTGGTGTCGACACTGCGACCGTCCAGGACGGCAGCGAGGGAGGCACCCGCCCCCAGGTGACAGACCACGACCCGGCGCGCCCCCGTTGCCATCAGCAGCGCCCGGTGGGACGCCCACGCATGGGAGAGGCCGTGAAACCCGTATCGACGGACCCCCCAGCGCGCACGCCAGCCGGCCGGCAGGGCGTAGGTGTAGGCCTCCGGCGGGAGCGTGCCGTGGAAGGCGGTGTCGAAGCAGGCGACGTGCGGGACGTTGGGGAGGATCGCCCGGGCCGCGTCGAGGCCCGCCAGGGACTTCGGCTGGTGCAGAGGGGCCAGGTCCACCAGCGCGCGCAGCTCGGCCTCCACGTCGTCGTCGATGACCACCGGCGTGACGCGATCCGTTCCACCGTGGACGATCCGGTGCCCGACGGCGTCGACGGACGGTGGCACTCGCGGCAGCCGGTCGTAGGACTGTGTCGTGATGCCGTCGACGACGAGGTCGACCTTCGTCGAGCTAGACCCTGCGTTGACGACCAGGACGCGCACCTCAGCCAGTCACCTTGAGCCGGCGGTTCTCACGGGCGTGCGTCAGCGGGGCTGCCGTTCGCCGTTGCGGGCGAGGCCAGCCCGCCGTCGGGCAGTCCGGACCGGCTCCCCCGCTGAGCGGCGGCGGTCTCGCGGGCGAGGAACGAGCCCAGCTCGCCGATAGTGCTCATCAGCGGAGCCGGGAAGACGACCGTGGTGTTCTTGTCCACCCCGATGTCGACCAGTGTCTGGAGGTTGCGCAGCTGCAGCGCAAGCGGATGCGCGACCATGATGTCGGACGCCGCACCCAGGGCCGCCGCCGCGAGCTGCTCGCCCTCGGCGTTGATGACCTTGGCGCGCTTCTCCCGCTCGGCCTCGGCCTGCTTGGCCATCGCCCGCTTCATACTCTCCGGCAGCTGGATGTCCTTCAGCTCGACCAGCGTCACCGCAACCCCCCAGTCCAAGGTGCTGACATCCAGAATCTCGCGGATGTCGAGGTTGATGCGGTCCGTCTCGGCGAGGGTCTCGTCCAGGGTGTGCTGGCCGACCACCTTGCGCAGCGTCGTCTGCGCAATTTGGTTGATGGCCGCATAGACGTCCTCGATGGCCACCACCGACTTCACCGGGTCGATCACCTTGAAGTACGCCACCGCTGAGATGTCGACGCTGACGTTGTCCCTGGTGATGATCCCCTGCGACTGGATCGGCATCGTGACGATCCGCAAGGTCACCCGGTGCATCACGTCTACGAAGGCACGATCAGCTGGAAACCCGGCTGTCGTACACCCAGCACCCTGCCGAACCGGAACAGCACTCCCTGTTCGTACTGCTTCACGATCCGCACCGACAGCGCCAGCAGAATCAGCGCGACAGCGGCCACGAGCACAACAACGGTGACCGCAGTGGCCATGGGTACCTCCGAGGACGAACGGACCTAACCGTGCTCCCACCCTCCACCGCTGTGCGCCGGGCAACCAGGGCCTTTCGTCCCGACCTCTTCGCGGGATGCCGCGCGCGGGGAGCGCTTGGCCTGGCGATGACCTCGAGTTTCCGTGGCGGCGGCCGCCTGGAGTCGGGCGCCAGCGGATGGAGGCAACTTCGCTCGCCCGGACGGCGTCTTTGCCGGTGACCGCACATCTCGAGGGAAGCATCCGTGCCTACCAACAACCAGGGAGTTCCCATGATCAGAGTCCGCACCATGCTCGCCGGCGCCGTCGGTTCAAAGCGCCGACGCCGCTGAGCAGAGCTGGCCGACAGTGGGGGCCGGCGCCCACAGCACCGACGTCTTCACCATCCAGTCCTTGTTGCGCTTCCACCACGACGGTGACATCGGCTTCGAGCAAGGCCTGCGCGTCGATGGTGCGTTCGGTCCACGGACCCGAGCGGCGGTCCAGCAGTTCCAGCGCGAACGCAGACTGCACGCCGATGGCATCGTCGGGCCGCTGACGTGGAGCCGGCTGGTCCAGCGCGCGGCGCTAGGAGCCCGCGGCGAGCAGGTGCTCGCCCTCCGGGAACAGCTGCGCGAGCTCGGCGTTGAGCGGGAGCAAGCGCATCCTCACAGTGAGCTCGTTCGGGTCGACGGGATGTACGGGCCGCTGACCAAGGCCGCAGTGCAGCGCGAGCAGCAGCGCTACTCCCTAAATCCGACCGGCGTCGCTGACGTGGCCACCTGGCGCGTCCTGGTGGCGCACACCACCGACTGAGCCCGGACCCGCGCGCGTAGCGGAAGGACCGACGGGGTGTCCGGACTCAGGCAGGTCGCCAGTCTCGCTCGCGATGAGCTGATCGCCTACTCGGACGATGCTAGCTGCGGGGACTGGCAGGACGACCCACCACTGCTTGCCGGAGTACTCCGAGCGGGAACCCGGGCCGGGATGACGCTCTCGATTCCGAGGACGATGCCCAGCGCGTAGGTGCGCTTCTGCGTGAGCGTCATGTTTGCGTAAACGCCGGACTCGTTGTAGACCCACGGCACGCTGCCCGCCAACAGCTGGACCATGGCCAGGTTGCCCGGAGCCAACGGCGCCCGGCCCGCAAAGTTGTTGCGGGCAATAGCCACCGCATGCTGCTGCGTCCTGCTGCGCTTCTGCGCGATGGCCGTCGAATAGCTCAAGCTGAGGCAGGCAGTGCGGGCATTGGTGAACCTGGTGA
>JAABUM010003140.1_pt1 | contig 20939 bp, 20 predicted proteins | sample 5559161 | NCBI WGS metagenome assembly JAABUM01 (sample SAMN10711868, study PRJNA513369) | rock metagenome | isolation source: Antarctica rocks | place: Antarctica: Victoria Land, Siegfried Peak nord
CCGTGGTGGCCTACCACCTGGACCCGACCTGGCTGCCCGGCGGGTTCCTCGGCGTCGACGTGTTCTTCGTGGTCTCCGGCTTCCTCATCACGACGCTCCTGCAGCGCGAGGCCGCCACCCGGGGCAGCATCGACTTCCGCCGGTTCTGGGTGCGCCGCGCACGCCGGCTCCTCCCCGCGCTGGTCGTCTGCGTGGGCGTGAGCATCCTCGTCGCACGCACGGTCCACCAGGACCTTCTCGTCCACATGGCGCGCCAGGTCGCCGGTGCGCTGACCTTCTCGACCAACTGGGTGGAGATCGGAGCGGGGTCGAGCTACTTCGACCAGACCGCGCCGCAGCTCTTCATGAACGTCTGGTCGCTGGCGGTCGAGGAGCAGTTCTACCTCCTCTGGCCCCTCGTCGTCGCCGGCCTCCTCGCCTCGACGGTCGGCCTCCGGGCGCGCCTCGGCCTGGCTCTCGGGGCGGCCGTGGTCTCGACCGCCCTCATGGCCACCTGGTTCGTGCCGGGGCAGGACGCCACCCGCGTCTACTACGGCACCGACACCCACCTCATGGGGCTCATGGTCGGTGCAGCCCTCGCCTTCGCCTGGGCCTCGCCGAAGCGGGCCTGGCTCGCCTCCCCGACGTGGCAGCGCCGACGGCGCCCGGCCCTCGCCCTCGCGTTCCTCGTCCTCGGTGCGCTGGCGTGGAGCCTCACGGAGGAGACGGCGCTGACCTTCCGCGGCGGCATAGCGCTCGCGTCGCTCGCCACCGGGGTCCTCATCGCCGGGCTGCTGCCCGTGGGCTCCGACCCCTCGCGCTGGCGCCGGCTCATGGGGGCGCCCGCGCTGGGCTGGGTGGGGCGGCGCTCCTACGGCATCTACCTCTGGCACTGGCCGGTCATCGTCATCGTCGGCCTGGACGTCCGGACCGGCGCCGGGCGTCCGGACTACCTCCTCAGCCGCGGCTGGTGCGTCCTGGTCACCCTTGCGCTGGCCGACCTGTCCTACCGCTTCGTCGAGGCACCGATCCGGGCCTGGGGCTTCCGCCAGGTCGCGATGATGGTGGTGCGCGGGCTCTACTCACCCTTTACGAGGATCCCTCGGGTCGTGGCCGGCACGGTGGCCGTGATGCTTGCCGTCACCACCGTGCTCGTCCTCACCTCCCCGGACCGCAGCGACACCGAGCGGATCCTCGACGCGAACTCCTCGTATGCCGGCAGCTCCCCCGCCGCTCCGGCAGCCCCGGGCTTCGTGGTGCCGTCCATGCCCCCGGGGAGCGCGACCGGCAGCCCCGCCCCGAACGCCGCCGCCACCACCCAACCCGCCAGGACCGCACCGGTGCCGGCTGCCACGCCCGGGACCTCCTCCTGGACGATGCCGGCTGGCACCGAGATGGACGGGTTCGGCGACTCGATGATGGTGGCGAGCGTGCACGCCCTCGACTACTACTTCTCCGGCATCCGGATGGACGCCCGGTCCAACCGGCGCTGGAGCGACGGTCTCGCCGCCATCTCGGCCCGCGGGCCGGACGTCCGCCGCAGCGTCGTCCTCGCCTTCGGGACCAACGCCGGTGTCGACGAGCCGGTCCTCGGCCAGGTCCTTGACGCGCTCGGCAGGGACCGGATGGTCGTCGTGGTGAACATCCACGGCCGTGCCTCCTGGGTCGACCAGGCCAACGCGGCGCTCGCCCGCGCCGCAGCCGCCCGGCCCAACGTCGTCGTCGCCGACTGGCAGGCCGCCATCTCGGCCCAACCCCAGCTCCTGCAGTCCGACGGGATCCACCCGTCGATCACCGGGGCGCACCTCTTCGCCAAGACGATCCGCGCGGCGCTGGCCCAGCTGAGCGAGCGTCACACGGGCGTCAAGGTCGCCCTCCCCGCTTACTGACCACCCCGGCCACGTCGTCGTCTGCGTGCACCTGCGTCCGATCGAGCCGCGTGAGCGGGCTCACTCGGCCAGCCACGCGGCATACGCGTCGAAGGTGTAGGGCCGGCCGAGGAAGTCGGCGACGAGGTCGGCCGCGTCGTGCTGACCTCCCGGCGCGAGGACTCGGTCGCGGTAGCGCCCGGCGACCCCGGGCTCGAACATGTCTGCCCGGTCGAAGGCGCTGAACATGTCCTTGGCGATGACGAGCGACCACATGTAGGTGTAGTAGCCCGAGCCGTAGCCCTCGAGGTGCCCGAAGCTCGCCGGCATGTGGGTGCCCTCGATGTAGGGAAAGAGGCTGTACCTCGCCTGGAGCTCGCGGGTCCGCTCGGTGAGGTCGGCCGGGATGTCGACGTGGAACCCGTAGGACATCGCCGCGTAGAACATCTGGGTCCGGGCGTCGTAGCCCTTGCCGAAGTCGTCGGCCCTGCGCATCTTCTCGACGAGCTCGCGCGGGATCCGCTCCCCCTCGGCGTCGACGGCGAAGGTCTGCAGGATGTCGGCGTCCCAGGCCCACTCCTCGAGCAGCTGGCTCGGCGCCTCGACGAAGTCCCACTCGGTGGCGACGCCGGAGAAGCGCACCCACTCACCGCGCCCGGCGAGGACATGGTGCACGAGGTGGCCGAACTCGTGGAAGAGGGTGACGACGTCGTCGTGCTCCATCAGCCCCCGAGGGAAGTTGCACACGAGGACTCCCTCGGCGAGCTGACGCCCGGCGAGGCCGCGGACCAGGTCGAACTGGGCCGCGTGCTTGTATTTTCCTTCGCGCGGGTGCAGGTCGAGGTAGATCCGGCCGAGCGGCTCGCCGTCGGTCTGCGCGCCCGTGAGGAACACGTCGTATGCCGCGACGTCGCCGTCCCAGAGCACCGCGTCCTGCGCGGGGCGGTAGGTCAGCCCGAAGAGCCGCCCGGTGACGTCCAGCAGGCCCTGGCCCACCCGGGTGAAGTCGAGGTACCGGCGCACCCGCTGGGCGTCGACGTCGAAGCTCTCGCGTCGCACGGCCTCGGCGTAGAAGGCCAGGTCCGCCGCGTCGATCGTCTCGGCCCCGGGGACGTCCTGGCGGAGCCGCTCGAGGACGACCTCCCGGTCGCGCTGGCCCGCTCCGAGCGCCGCGTCGGCGATCTTGTCGATGAACGTCGGGATCGCGCCGCCCTGCTTGATCATCTTGACCTCGGCGTCGTAGTCCGCCCAGTTGGCGTAGCCGAGGATGCTCGCGTGCTCGTGGCGGATCTCGAAGAGCTCCTTGAGCAGGGCGTCGTTCGCCGGGTAGGCCCGGTTGAGAAACGCGATGCGCAGCTCGCGCCGGGTCGCCGCGTCCGTGCCGAACGTCGTGAACGGGATGACGTCGGGGTAGTCGGTCGTCAGGGTGATCAGGCCGTCGGCGCCGGGCGGGTGGACGTCGACCCAGTCCTGCGGAAGCCCGTCGAGCTTGTCGGGCGTGACCTTCACGGTGCGCACGTCGTTGCGGATGTTCTTGCTGAGCTCCTGGCCGACGACGATGGCCCGCTCGGAGAGCTCCCTGACCCGAGCCCGCGTCGCGTCGTCCTTGTCGACACCAGCACGGCGGAAGTCCAGGAGCGTCTTGTCGAGCAGCCGGGCCGCGAGGACGTCGAGACCGGTCGGGTCAACGGCTGCGAACAGCTCATACAGGTCCTTGTCCAGGCTGAGGTCCGTGTCGAGCTTCTGGACCTCCTGCATCGCCCCCTCGGCCCGGGTCCGGACCGCCTCCACGGGGTGGATCTCACTGAACAGCGAGGCGGCGGAGGCGACGTTGCTGATGGCGACCGTCACGTCGTTCCAGCGACGGAGCAGCTCCAGTGCCTGCGTGGGCGAGTCGGCCTTGAGCTGCTCGACGAGCCGGCGGGCCTCGTCGAGGTTGCTCCGGCAGCGCTCGTCGAGCCATGCCTCGGCCCGGTCGTTGGCGGGCAGGGGGAGCGTCGACAGGCGCGAGTTCGTCATTCCGAGCACTCTATCGGCCGGATTGGCGCGGCCGACCCGGAGCAGGGGCTCCGGCGTGCCGGCAGCAGCTGTCAACCCCTGAACGCCACCCTTCCACCAGGCGTCCGGGGCCTGGGCTGGCACCTCGGGCAGGAGAAGGACGAGCGGTTCATGAACGGCTCGCGCCGGATCGGCGCCCCGCACCGTCGGCACGGACGCCCCTCCTGGCCGTAGGCGTTGAGCGACCGGTCGAAGTAGCCCGAGGCCCCGTTCACGTTGACGTACAACGCGTCAAAGCTCGTACCACCCTCGCCGAGCGCCTCGAGCATGACCTCCCGGGCGTGCCGCAACAGCCGCGCCAACGCCGGCTTCGTGAGGTTCGACGCCAGCCGCTGCCCGTGCAGGCCGGCCCGCCAGAGCGCCTCGTCGGCGTAGATGTTGCCGACTCCTGAGACGAGGGACTGGTCGAGCAGCGCCCGCTTGACCGCCGTGGCCCGGCTCTTCATCCGGGCGACGACGGCAGCCTCGTCCCAGGCGTCCTCGAGTGGGTCGGGGGCGATGTGCACCACCGGATGCGGTATGCCGTCGTGCCGCACCTCGGCGAGGGTGATGCCGCCGAAGGTGCGCTGGTCGACGAACCGCAGCTCGAGGCCGTCGTCGGCGAAGGTGAAGCGGGCGTGCAGGTGCCGCTCGTCCGGTGCGCCCGGCTCCTCCACGAGGAGCTGACCGCTCATCCCGAGGTGCATGAGGAGCGCTTGATGATGGCCGTCCGGTGCCTCGAGCGCGAGCCAGAGGTACTTGCCACGCCGACGGGCGCCAGACACGAGGTTGTCCCTGATTCGGGCCGAGAGGTCCGCCGCGCCCGGGACATGCCGTCGCACAACGCGCGAGCCGCGGAACTCAGCCTCGGTGATGCGCCGGCCGACGACGTGGGCGTCCAGTCCACGCCGGACCACCTCGACCTCAGGCAGCTCGGGCATCAGGTGGGGTGCGCGTCGAGCTCGGCAGCGGTGGAAACGTCGGCGGCGCCGTGGACGCGGCGGCCGTCCAGCTCAGACCAGGCCTGCGCAGCGGCGCGCTGCTCGGCCTCCTTCTTGCTTCGTCCGGAGCCCTGGCCGAGCACCTCGTCCCCGACCAGGGCCTGGGCGATGAAGTTCTTCTCGTGGTCCGGCCCGGACTCCTCGACCCGGTACTCCGGCGAGCCGAGCGCGGTCTCGGCAGCGATCTCCTGAAGGCTCGTCTTCCAGTCCAGACCGGCGCCGAGGGTGGCCGAGGAGGCCATGAGCGGGTCGAAGAGCTGGTGGATCAGCTCGGCGGCGGCCGGGAGCCCGAGGGAGACGAAGAGCGTCCCGATCACGGCCTCCATGGTGTCGGCGAGGATCGAGGACTTGTCGCGTCCACCGGTCGCCTCCTCGCCGCGGCCGAGAAAGATGTAGTCACCGAGGCCGATCGTACGGGCCACCTCCGCCAGCGCGCGCATGTTGACGACGGCGGCGCGCAGCTTGGCCAGCTGCCCCTCGGGCAGGCCCGGGTGGCTCCGGTAGAGCGCGTCGGTGACGATGAGGCCCAGCACCGAGTCGCCGAGGAACTCCAGGCGCTCGTTGTTGGGCAGACCACCGTTCTCGTACGCGAACGAGCGGTGCGTCAGGGCACGCACGAGCAACGGCTCGTCGACCCGGTTCCCGACCACCTCGTGGAGGTAGTCGACCAGCGCGTCGACCGGCCGCGGCAGTCCGGGCCCCGGCGTCACCGGCGTGGCCTGGTTCAGCCCTGGTGCTCGGTGCGCTCGGCGGTCGCGTAGTGCCGACCCTTGTAGGTGCCGCACGACGGGCACGCGATGTGCGGCTGCATGTTCGCACCGCACTTCGGGCACGCGGTGAGCGTGGCCGCGGTCGCCTTCCAGTTCGCGCGGCGCGAACGGGTGTTGGATCGCGACGTCTTCCGCTTCGGGACGGCCACGTCAGTTCCTCTTCTCTTCGGGGTCTTCGGGTCCGCCGCGGCCGGATGAGCCGGGCGAGTCGCTGCTCAGCAGGCTGCTGAGCGAGGCCCATCTCGGGTCGGTCACGTCGTGGTGGTGGTCAGGGTCCTCGGCGAGGAGCGCCCCACACTCGGAGCACAACCCGGGACAGTCGGCACGGCATACGGGCTGGAACGGCAGTGCGGGCACCACCGCGTCCCGGAGCACGGTCTCGAGGTCGAACAGGTCGCCCACGAGCTCGTACACGTCGTCGTCGTCCGGGTCGACCCCCACCTCGTGGTGGTGCACCGCCCGGTCGGGATAGGCGAACAGCTCCTGGAAGTGGACCGCCACCCGAGCGGTGGCGGGCTCCAGGCACCGCACGCAGGCTCCGGTCGCCCAGGAATGAGCCGAACCGCTCACGAGGACCCCTTCGACGACGGACTCCAGCCGCAGCCCCAGCTCGATGGGCGAACCCGTCGGGATGGCGATGACGTCGGTGCCGAGGTCCTCGGGAGCCTCCACCACGCGTGTGGTCTCACGCATCGACCCCGGCTGCCGTTGCAGCTCCCGGGTGTCGAAGACCAGGGGCTGGCGAGGGTCGAGGCGAGTCATGACATCCACGTGTGGTCGAGGGTTCGGCCCACGTCCGGGACGGACGTAGACCGACGGGCAAGGATACCCGAGCAGGCACCCCGGCCCCAAACCACTGTATGCCGGGTGGCCAGGCGCTTGCTCCGGCACAGGGGCGGCGGTAGCCGCCGACCTGCCGGGCGCAGGCACGCTCCCGTCAGCTGAACGTGGTCCTGAGGGCCGCGTGGACGGGGTCGGGGACCAGGCCCGCGACGTCACCGCCGTGCTGGGCGACCTCCTTGATGAGCGAGCTGGAGACGTGCTCGAAGCGGGGGTCCCCCGGCAGGAAGACCGTCTCGACCCCGGTGAGGTGCTTGTTCATCAGCGCCATCGGCAGCTCGTAGGCGAAGTCGGTGCCACCGCGCAGGCCCTTGACGATGGCCCGCGCGTCGAGCTCGGAGCAGACGTCGACGAGCAGGCGGCCCGCGAAGGCCTCGATCCTGACGTTGTCGATGCCCTCCAGCGAGTCGGCCAACAGGCTCAGGCGGTCGGCAACGGAGAAGGTGCCCTGCTTCGTGGGGTTGTGCAGCAGCGCGACGACGACCTCGTCGAAGAGGCCTGCGGCCCGGCGCACGACGTCCACGTGTCCGTTCGTCACCGGGTCGTAGGACCCGGGGCACACGGCCCGGCGCAGCTGGGGGGGGCTCGTCACGTGGGTCAAGGTATCAAGCGACCTCCTCCGGTCCGCGGAAGTCGGCGAACCACATCCGCGACTCGCCCTGGCGCCGCTCCCCCGCCGACTCGAGCACCGGCGGCCACGAGGGTTCAGGGCTGCGCGTGGATCGTTCGACGACGACGAGGGCGTCCCCGGCGAGCCATCGGTGGGCGACGAGGAGGAGGAGCACGCCACCCAGGTCCTCCTCCGCGAGCCCGTAGGGCGGGTCGAGGAAGACGAGGTCGACCTGTTCCCCCGGGACGGGTCCGGCCGCGAGGACCCGCTCGACGGTGTCCGCGCGGACCTGCACGTTGGTCAGCCCGGTCACCGAGGCGTTGGCCCGGGCCACCTTCGCCGCCGCGCGGTTCGACTCGACGAGCAGGACGGGGCCGGCCCCCCGGCTGGCTGCTTCGAGACCGAGTGCCCCCGACCCGGCATACAGGTCGAGCACCCGGGCGCCGGAGAGGACGTCCAGGTGCTCCAGTCGCGAGAAGAGGGCCTCGCGCACCCGGTCGGAGGTGGGGCGCGTGCCGGAGCCCGTCGGGGTCTGCAGGCGGCGGCCGCCCGCTCGGCCACTGATGATGCGGGTCATCTCAGCCTCGTTCCAGGTAGGCCGCCTGCTCCTCGTCGAGACGCATCGCCACCCGGGCGGCGAGCAGGGGGTGCGCCGCGAGTGCGGGGTCCTCGTCGACGACTGCCGTGGCGTCCTCACGGGCCAGGGCGATGAGCTCCTCGTCGCCGCGGTTGCCCATCCGCAGGAAGCGGACCGACGACGAGCGCCCGCTCTGGCGGGATCCGAGGACGTCTCCCTCGCGGCGGAGCTGGAGGTCGCGCCGGGCGAGCTCGAAGCCGTCGCTCGTCGCCTCCACCGCCTCGAGGCGCGCGCGGGCATCGGTGCCGGGCTCGGCGTCGGTCATCAGGAGGCAGAGCCCGGGCACGCCGCCGCGACCGACGCGGCCGCGCAGCTGGTGCAGCTGGGAGATGCCGAAGCGGTCGGCGTCCATGACCACCATGACCGAGGCGTTGGCCACGTCGACACCGACCTCGATCACCGTCGTCGAGATGAGGACGTCGATGTCGCCGGCGGCGAACGCCCGCATCGCCCTGTCCTTGGTGTCGGCGTCGAGGCGCCCGTGCAGGACCTCGAGGCTCAGGCCGGCCATCGCGGGGTTCCCGCGGAGCTCCTCGAGCAGGTCGTAGACGCCGGCGAGCTCCTTGACCGGCGCGCCCTCCTCGGGCTCGTCGAGCCACTCGATGTCGTTGTCGTCCTCGGCGGGTGCGCCGACGAGCGCCGACTCGGACGACGCACCTGCCTCGGGCTCGCCGATCTTCGGGCAGACCACGTAAGCCTGGTGGCCGTGGTCCACCTCCTCGGCGATGCGCTGCCACGTCCGCTGGACCCACGAGGGCCGGCCGGCTTCCACGATGTGCGTCTCGATCGGGACCCGGCCCTGGGGCAGCTCACGCAGCGTCGAGGTCTCCATGTCGCCGAAGACGGTCATGGCCACGGTGCGCGGGATCGGCGTCGCAGTCATGACGAGAAGGTGGGGCGGCGTGCTTGCCTTCTCGCGCAGTGCATCTCGTTGCTGCACCCCGAAGCGGTGCTGCTCGTCGACGACGACGAGAGCCAGGTCGAGGAAGGCGACGTGCTGCTGGATCAGGGCGTGCGTGCCGATGACGATGCCGGCGTCGCCCGTGACGGCGTCATTGAGGGCCCGGCGCCGCGCCGCCGAGGACTGCCCGCCGGTGAGCAGGACGACCTTGGTGCCGATCTCATGGCCGCCGAGCATGCCGCCCTCCGCGAGGTCACCGAGCATGGCCGTGATCGAGCGGTGGTGCTGGGCCGCCAGGACCTCGGTGGGCGCGAGGAGGGCCGCCTGGCCGCCGGCATCGACGGCGGCCAGCATCGCGCGGAGGGCGATCATCGTCTTGCCGGAGCCGACCTCGCCCTGCAGGAGGCGGTGCATCGGGCGGTTGCGGGCCAGCTCGGACTCGAGCAGGTCGCCGATCTCGCGCTGCCCGGCGGTCAGCTCGAACGGGAGCCGGGCGTCGAAGCCCGCGAGCAGGCCGCCGGGACGGGGGACGCGGGCGGTGGCCTCCAGGGACTCGACGGCCCTGCGGCGCTGGGCGAGGATCGCCTGCAGGACGAACGCCTCGTCGTACCGGAGCCGGTCGAGGCCGGTGCCCGGGTCGTCGTGGAGACGCGGCCGGTGGATCAGCTCGAGGGCCGCCTTTCGCCCGAGGAGCTGCCGGCGACGACGCAGCTGCTCCGGGAGGGGCTCCCGGACCTCGGCGAGCGAGTCGAGCGCGTTCGCGACCATCTTGCGGATGTGGAACGACTGGACTTTCCCGGTCGCCGAGTAGACCGGGATCTGGTGGTCGAGGTACTCGTCGAGCCTGTCGAGGTCGTCCCCGAGGATCTCGTACTCCGGGTGGGTCAGCTGCCACCGACGGTTGTAGCGCGACACCGTCCCGACGAACATGCCGACCCGGCCCGGGATCAGCTTGGTTTCGTGTCCGTACGCCTTGAAGAAGGTCAGGTCGAGCTCGTGCACGCCGTCGGTGATGACGGCGGTGAGCATCTTCTGCCTCGGCCGGTTGGCCATCGGCCTCGTCTTCGCCTGCGCGACCCGGGCCACGACGACGACAGAGTCCCCTTCGGCCAGGCCCGAGAGGTCGGTCAGCTCGTTGGGCGGAAGATACTTTCGGGGAACGAACTCCAGGAGCTCGCCCACGGTGTGGACGCCCTTGTTCTTCTCGAGCAACGGCGCGGCCTTGTTGCCGGCGACCTTGACGACCGGCGAGTCCTCGGTGAGCGGCAGCACGGCTACTCCACTCCCAGCATGAGCGGGTAGACGGCCTGGCCCCCGTAGAGCTGGGTCACCTCGAGGTCACGGCGCCGGGTGCGCGCGCTCGCGGCGACGTTCTCGCCGAGCTTCGGTGGGGCGTCCTCGCCGCTGACGACGGTGAGCAGCTCGCCGCCGCTGGAGAGCAGACGGTCGGCGACCTCGCCGCCGACCTGGTGCAGGTCGGTGCCGATGACGGCGACGTCCCCGTCGACGATGCCGAGGACGTCGCCCCCGTGGCACCAGCCCGCCGAGGTCAGCACCTCCCTGGTAGCGAGCGTTACGGCGCCGTTGCGGGTCGCCGCAGCGGCCCTGCCCATGGCCAGCGCGTTCTCGGCGAGGTCCCGGCCGGCGTCATAGACCGCCATGGCCGCGATGCCCTCCACCGCGGTGCGGGCCGGCACGACGCGAATGTCGAGTCCCTCGTCAAGGGCCACTCGCGCGGCCGCGTTCGTCGCGAGGACGGTGTCGCCGTCATTGGGCAGGAGGAGCACCGCCGGCGTCCCGGTGGCCCGCGCGGCCTCAAGCAGCTGACCGGTGGGGGCCTGCCGCCGGGGGCCGCTCATGACGACCCGGGCGCCGGCACCGCGGAACACCGCCGCGAGCCCCTCGCCCGCGGCGCAGGCCACGACGGCCGGCGCGAAGAGGTCCAGACGCCCCCGGGTCCGGTCCTCGAAGTGGGTGACCCGGATGCGGTGCGGCCGGCCGGCCCGGATGCCGGCTTCGATCGAGGCACCGACGTCGTCGACGTGGACATGGACGTTCCAGCGGTCCCCGGAACCCACGACGAGGAGGGAGCCGCCCAGACCGTCGAGCTCGCGGCGAAGGGTGGCGACGGCGTCCGCGGTGGTGTCCGAGAGCAGGTACATCACCTCGTATGCCGGCCCGTCCGGGTCGAGGTCGCGTCCCTGCGGCCTCGGCGCCGGCAGGTGCCGGGTCCACCCGGGACGCCGCTTGACCGGGTCGTCACCCGCGAGGGCGTCGCTGCCGAGGTCACCCCCGACGACCCGTTCGAGCGCCTCGAGCAGCACGACGTAGCCGGCGCCGCCGGCGTCCACGACCCCGGCGCGCTCGAGGGCCGGGAGCTGGCTCGGCGTGGTCGCCAGCGCATCCCGGGCCGCGCCGAGCACCGCGACGGACACGGCATGGAGGCTCGGGCCGGCCGTGGCGCCGGCCGTGGCAGCTGCGCGCGAGACGGAGAGGATCGTGCCCTCGACCGGTCGAGTGACGCTCGCCCAGGCGAGGTCGTCGGCCCGGCCGATGGCCGAGGCGAGCCCGGCGCCGTCGAGGTCCCGCGCCCCCGTGGCGGCGATCTCGTCGGCGAAACCCCGGAAGATCTGGCTGAGGATCACGCCCGAGTTGCCGCGCGCGGCAAGAAGGAGCTCTCGGGCGAAGACCTCGGAGTCCCCGGCGAGCTCGTGGCGGGCAGGGTCGGGCGCTCCCGTCGCGCGCACCTCGTAGGCGGTCCGAGCCGCATCCAGCGCCGCGTCGAAGGTGAGGTAAAGGTTGGTGCCGGTGTCGCCGTCCGGCACGGGAAAGACGTTGAGTGCGTCGATCTCGGCGCGGCGGCTGGCGAAGGCCGCCCGGGTGACCACGGCCCAGCGACGGGCCGCGACGGCGTCGAGTCGGGTCAGGACCATCGGATCACTCGCCGGGTCGCTCGTCACGGGTCACCTCCCTGTATGCCGTGCCTGCACGGTCGGTGCGTGGGTGCAGGCTACTCGTGGGCAGGGACGGGCAGGGACGGGCAGGGACGGGGCAGGGGCGGCAGGAAGGGGACGGTCGGTGGCGGACGCCCGTGGACCGGGCTGGTCACCGGCTCCGGGCGGCCTCTCGTTTTGGCCGGGGTCGGGTGTGTCGGCTACTCTTGGCCGGTTCCCGGCGGCTGTGCGCTGTCACCGCCCAGGGCCGCCAGATCGTCCCATCCGAGTTTCCGAGTCTTCAGGAGATCCACCGTGGCTGCCAACTGCGAAGTCTGCGGCAAGGGACCGAGCTTCGGTCACACCATCTCGCACTCGCACCGTCGTACGAAGCGCCGCTGGAACCCCAACATCCAGCGCGTTCGGACAATGGTCGGCGGCGTCACCCCGAAGCGTCTCAACGTCTGCACCTCGTGCCTCAAGGCGGGCAAGGTCACCCGCTGAGCAGCTGACCTTCTCGACAGGGGCCGGCACCCGAGAGGGTGGCCGGCCTCTTGGCTGCCCGGGTTGCCCGATTCGCTGCACCGGACCGGGCCCTCGACAGACGGGCCTCGACGAACCGGCATACCTCTCAGTCCGTCCCTCCGGCGGCGAAGTGGTCCCATCCCCGCACGGGCTCAGGCCCGTCGTCGACGGTGACGCCCTCTCCCTCGTGGACCGCGCCGACGACCCGCCAGCCGGGAGGAAGCCCTGCGCGCGGCGGGAAACAGGCCAGGAGGGAGTGCTCCTCGCCACCGGCCAGGACGCACTCGCCCGCCAGGGCACTGCCCAGGGCCGGCTCGAGGCGGGCGACATCCGGCGCCAGCTGGGCGCTGTTGAGGTCGAGGCGCACCGAGCTCGAGCGGGCGATCCTCGCCGCATCGCGCAGCAGGCCGTCCGAGAGGTCGAGCATCGCCGTCGCTCCCGCGTCGGCGGCAGCGGGGCCCTGGGCGAGCGGCGGCCGTGGACAGCGCTGGAGCGCCACGGCCTCGGGGTCGGCGTCGGCCAGGCCGGCCTCGAGCAGCCGCCAGCCCGCCGCCGCGAGGCCCAGGGTGCCGGCCACGGCGACGACGTCTCCGGGCTGGGCACCCGAACGCAGCACGGGCGCCCGGCCGTCGAGCGAGCCCAGCGCGGTGACCGACACCACGAGCGTGCCGCTCGGCGCCGAGGACAGGTCACCGCCGAGGACCGTCGCCCCCGCCGCGCGAGCCGCCGCTCCGATGCCACGCGCCAGGTCGAGGACCCACTGAACGGACGTCGAGGGGTCGGCCACGAGCGTGACGAGGACCCCCGTCGGCCGGCCACCCATGGCGGCAACGTCGGCGAGGTTCTGGGCGACGACCTTGGCGCCCACGTCGCGCCCGGTCGACCACTCGTCGCGCCAGTCACGTCCGCGGACCATGGCGTCCGTGGTCGCGATGACCGACCCGTCCGGGGTCTCGACGACCGCGGTGTCGTCTCCCGGACCAACGAGAACGCCCGGTCCTCCGGCGAGCAGGGGGAAGATCTCGTCGAGCAACAACTCCTCGCTGACGTCGGCCAGCGTCCTGCCGCGAGTGCTGCGCTCGCCCACGTCGACTCCTCCTCCCAGGCCGTGGCTCCGACGCGGGATGCCGCGCAGACGAAACCTCTGCGCGCACGGTAGCGTCTGCGGTGAGTGCGCTGGCGCGCACCTGGTTCCGCGGGGCATCGAGGCCTCCGGCCAACCCGAGAGACGAGGTGTGTCGTGGTGGTTCAGGCCTACATCCTGATTCAGACCGAGGTCGGCAAGGCTGCATCGGTCGCCGAGGCCGTTGCCGGGATCTCGGGCGTGGCGCTGGCGGAGGATGTCACCGGTCCTTACGACGTCATCGCGCGGGTCGAGGCCAACACGGTCGACGAGCTCGGCAAGCTCGTGATCGCCAGGATCCAGGACGTTTCCGGTATCACCCGCACGCTGACCTGCACGGTGGTCCACGTCTGACCACGTCGACGGGCCCTCCGTTGGCTGCTCCGAACACCTCTCCGCGGCCGCTGCCCGTTCTCTGCCAAGTCCTGTGCACCGTCACCTCAGCGGCTCTCGTCCTCGCCGCCTGCTCGTCGGGCGTCGACGTACGCGTTCCGGAGCTGGCGGCCGCCCCGGCCTGCGTCGCCGCCTCCCAGCACTGGCCGGCCGACGTCTCGAAGCTGCCGTCGGTGGCGACGACGCCCGCGTCACCCGCGGTCCACGCCTGGGGCGACCCGGCCGTCATCGCCCGCTGTGGTGTGGCCACCCCCGGGCCGTCGACCGACGGCTGCCTCACCGTCAACGACGTCGACTGGCTGGCCACGCCGCTGAGCGACGGCACCAAGTTCGTCACCTATGGGCGCGCCCCGGCCCTCGAGGTCCTCGTCCCCAAGGACTACGCACCCGAGGGGTCCCTGCTCCCGGCGTTCACCGCCGCCGCGACGCAGCTGCCGACGACCGGTGGCCACTGCAGCTGACCAACGATCAGCCGAGCGGCTCAGCGCAGGCCCGTCCGGCGTTCGAGAGCGAGGGTGATCAGCTCGTCGATGAGCTCGGGATAGCTGATGCCCGTCGCGCCCCACATCCGGGGGTACATCGACAGTGGCGTGAAGCCGGGCATCGTGTTGATCTCGTTGATGAGCACCCGCCCGTCCTCGGCGCAGAAGCAGTCCACCCGGGCGAGCCCTTCACACCCCAGCACGTCGAACGCCCTCGCCGCGAGGCTGCGCACCTCCTTGGAGATCTCTGTCGGGAGATCGGCGGGGCACTGCAGGTCGACGTCGTCCTCGAGCAGGTACTTCGCCGAGAAGTCGTAGAACTCGTGCTCACCGTGGACGCGGACCTCGGCGACCTGCGAGGTCCGCGGGCCGTCGGTGCCGTGGCCCTGCAGGACGGCACACTCAAGCTCACGGCCGACGACACCCGCCTCGACGACGACCTTGGGGTCGTGCTGACGCGCGAACTCAACGGCGGCCTCGAGCTCCCCGGGTGTCCTCACCCTGGTGATCCCCATGCTCGAACCGGCCCGCGCCGGCTTGACGAACACGGGGAAGTCGAGGCCGGCAACCGCGTCCATCGCCGCGGCCCGGTCGGCGACCCAGTCGCGGTCGGTGATGACGACATAGGGAGCCACCGGCAGCCCGTGACCGGCGAATATGACCTTCATGTAGTGCTTGTCCATCCCCGCCGCGGACGCCAGCACTCCCGAGCCGACGTAGCGGATGTCCGACAGCTCGAGGAAGCCCTGGATCGTGCCGTCCTCACCGAACGGCCCGTGCAGCAGGGGGAAGACGACATCGACGTCACCGAGCTCCCTCGGCGGCTGCCCCGGCTCGACCATGGTCAGGGCCCGGCTCGTCGTGGACAGCGGCACCAGCACGCCCGGGCCCGCCCCGTCGACCTCCGGGAGGTGGCTCGCGGTGAGCTGCAACGGCTCGGCGTCGTCGGCGACGAGGACCCAGCTGCCGTCCTTGGCGATGCCGATCGGCACGACGTCGTAGGTCTCGCGGTCGATCGCCCGGAGCACCCCTGCCGCGGTGGAGCACGAGACGGCGTGCTCCGACGAGCGGCCGCCGAAGACGATGGCCACCCGAGGCTTGTGAGGACTGCCGTTCTCGCTCATCGTCGACGACCCTATCCCGGCGTCCGACGCTCCCTGAAAGCCTCGCCGGTGCCGTGCGAGCGCCCCGCCGCCTATGGCTAGGCTCGTGGGGTGAGCCATCCCCGTGACGACCTCTCGCCCGCCACCGTCGCCGTCGCCGGAGGGCGCCCGGAGCGAGTGCCGGGAGCCAGCGTCAACCCGCCGGTCGAGTTCACCTCGACGTATGCCGCACCCGGCGCCGGTGTCGCTTACGGCCGCAACGGCAACCCGGTCTGGACCGCGTTCGAGGAGGTGCTCGGCCAGCTCGAGGGTGGCGACGCCCGGGTCTTCGGTTCGGGGATGGCCGCGATCTCCGCCGTCCTCGCGCTCGTCCCTGCCGACGGCGTCGTCGTGACGCCACGACACGCCTACAGCCTCACCAACGTCCTCCTGGCGGACCGTGCGGCGGTCGGCTGCGAGGTCCGGGTCGTCGACATCAGCGACACCGACGCCGTGCTCGCCGCCCTCGACGGCGCCGACCTGGTGTGGACCGAGTCGCCGACCAACCCCATGCTCGAGGTGGCCGACCTCGCCGCCATCTTCACCGCGGCCCGAGGTGGCGGGGTGCTCTCGGTGTGCGACAACACCCTGTCCACGCCGCTCCTGCAACAGCCACTTGCCCTGGGGGCGGACGTCGTCGTCCACTCGGTCACCAAATACCTCGCCGGGCACTCCGACGTCGTCCTCGGCGCGACCGTGACCCCGCCGGGCGGCCGCGGCCCCGAGCTCCTGGACGCCCTGACCCGGCACCGGACCATGCACGGCGCCATCGCCGGTCCGATGGAGGTCTGGCTCGCCCTGCGCGGGATGCGGACCCTGCACCTGCGGGTCGAACGCTCGTGCGCCAACGCCGCGGAGCTGGCCCGCCGGCTCGCCGACCACCCGGCGGTCGAGCGGACCCGCTACCCCGGCAGCGGCGCGATGCTCGCCATAGAGGTCCGCGGCGGCGCCGACGCGGCCGACCGCGTCGCTGCCGGCTGCGGCGTGTGGCTCGACGCGACGAGTCTCGGTGGGGTCGAGTCCCTTCTCGAACGTCGGCGCAAGCATGCCGCGGAGCCGCCGACCGTGCCCGAGAGCCTCCTACGGCTCTCGGTCGGCATCGAGGACGTGGACGACCTCTGGAAGGACCTCGACCGGGCACTGCGCGCCTGACCACCGAGCGCCGGCAGCTCAGGAACCCGTTCTCACCGCTCCTCGCCCTCCGATCTGAGTGACCGGGTCATCAGCGCGCGGACCATCTCCCGTGGCGTGACCTCGTTGCGAACGACGCCGACCACGGCCTCGACGATGGGCATGTCCACCCCGTGGTCGTTGGCCAGCTGGAGGATCGACTGGCACGACTTGACGCCCTCTGCCGTCTGGCTCGTCACCTCGGCGACCTGCTCGACGCTCATCCCCCGGCCGAGGTTCACCCCGAAGGTCCTGTTGCGCGACAACGGTGACATGCACGTCGCGATGAGGTCGCCGACGCCGGCGAGCCCCATCAGCGTCGCCGGGTCCGCACCGAGAGCCGCACCGAGCCGAGCCGTCTCCGCCAGCCCCCGAGTGATCAGCGAGGCCTTGGAGTTGTCCCCCATCCCCATCCCCTCCGCCATGCCGACGGCCAGGGCGACGACGTTCTTCACGGCGCCTCCGAGCTCGGTCCCGATGACGTCGCCGTTGGTGTACGGCCGGAAGTATGCCGTGGCGCACGCTCTCGCCACGCGCTCGGCCGTGCGCTCGTCGGCGCACGCCACGACGCTGGCCGCCGGATGCTTCTCGGCGATCTCGCGGGCCAGGTTCGGCCCCGAGACGACGGCGATCCGGTCGGCCTCGATCCGACCGACCTCCGCGATCACCTCGCTCATCCGCTTCGTCGTGCCGAGCTCGATGCCCTTCATCAGCGACACCACGGCAGCGCGCACCGGGACGAGCCCGACCCAGCCCCCGAGGTTGCGACGCAGGGTCTGCGAGGGCACGGCCAGGACGACGATGTCGGCGTCACCCAGGGCGTCCGCGGCATCGGTGGTCGCCCGAACCCTCGCGGGCAGCGGGATGCCCGACAGGTAGTCCTCGTTCGAGCCGCCGTTGATCTGGTCCACCAACGTCTGGCGGCCCGCCCACATCGTCACGTCGCTCCCGGCATCGGCCATCGTCGCAGCGAACGCGGTGCCCCAGCTGCCGCTGCCGAGAACCGTGGCCCTGGTCATGAGCACTTCTGGTCCGGGTTGCCGATCTCGGGCTCCCCGTGTTGTCTGGGGTTGTAGCGCTCGAGAGGAGCGCGCTCCCACCTGAGCTGCTCCACGAGCGCGGTGATCGCCGCCATGATGCGTTCGGTCGCTTCCTGGAGCGTCTGCGCGTCCAGCTCCCGGTCGTAGAGGTCGCTCAGGTCGACTGCCGGACCGGCCAGCACGTGCATCGTCCTGCGCGGCAGGAACTTCACCCACCTTCCATACCGGGCGATCACCTTCTGGGCGCCCCACTGCGCCAACGGGATGATCGGCTGACGCGTCTCCAGCGCCACCCGAGCGGCTCCCGTCTTGCCGGTCATCGGCCACATGTCGGGGTCCCGGGTCAAGGTGCCCTCGGGGAACATCACGACGCACTTGCCCTGGTGTACGCCCTCGACCGCGGCGCGGTAGGCGTCCACCGCCCGCCCTGTCAGCCGGTAGACGGGGATCTGGCCCGCAGCCCTGAGCAGCCGGCCGACACCGGGGATGCGGAACACGGACTCCTTGCCGAGGAAGAACGGGACGCAGCCGCTGTCGAAGAGGTAGTGCGCGACCGGGAAGGGGTCGAAGTAGGAGACGTGGTTGGGGGTCACGACGAAGCCGCCCTCGGCGGGCAGGTGCTCCCAGCCACGCCAGTCCCGCTTCGTGGCAACGGTCATGAACGGCTTCACGAGCAGGACGGTGATCTTGTATGCCGTGCTGAGCCGGCCTCGCGGTCGAGCAGGTGTCACCCGCCCCCCTTCCGATCGTCACGCGTCGGGTCATCCTTGCCGCTGCCCGTGCCCCTGTCGAGCAGGCCGGGCCGTGCTGCAAACTGGGGTCGATGGACACCACGACACCTCCGGGCCCCTGGCACCTCGTCATCCCCGTCAAGGGTGGCCCGCGTGCCAAGAGCAGGCTCAACGCGCCCGAGGGGGTCGACCACGGCTCATTGGCGACGGCCCTCGCCCTCGACACGGTCAGTGCCGCGGCTGCGGCCCTCACCGCCCGACAGGTCGTCGTCGTCACCTCCGACCCGGGCATCGCGGGCCAGGTGGCCGCCCTCGGGATCCACGTCGTCGCCGACCCCGGCACCGGCCTGAATCCCGCGGTGTCGGCCGGACTCGTCGACCTTCGCCGCCGGCACCGTGACGGGCCGACCGGCGTCCTGCTGGGTGACGTCCCGGCGGTCCGCGTCGCAGACCTCCATGCCGCCCTCGGGCGGGCTTCGCGACACGAACGGTCCTTGGTCCCCGACACGGACGGGACCGGCACCGTCCTCCTAGCCGGAGGCACGCCTTGGGCGCTGCAACCGCATTTCGGCTTCGGCTCCGCGCGGGCCCACGAGCGTGCCGGACACCTGCGGCTCGACCTCGACCTTCCCCACCTGCGCACCGACGTCGACGACGAGGAGTCGCTGCGGGCCGTGCTCTGCCTCGGGGTGGGGATCCACACCGCCCGCCTGCTCGCCCACCTCATCGCCCCGGACTCCCGTGCGGTCCACGACCGTGGAGCGTGAACGCGTCAAGGACGTTCGACGAAGGACGGTCGAGCGCACCCTGGCCTCACCGGTCGGTGCCCTCCCCCCAGCTAGCGCTAGCTAAGGTGGCTTTCATGCAGGCGAGCGTCCATACCTTCGACGAGGAGTCCGGCTCGGGCACCGTGGTCCTGGACGACGGTCGCCGGCGGGCCTTTCCCCCTGACGTCTTTGCCAGGAGCGGTCTGCGCAGCCTGCGCGTGGGACAGCGGGTGAGCATCGAGGCCGACGGCGACGCCCTCACCCGGGTCTGGGTCGTCGGGATCGGCGACGGGGAAGCGATCCACTGATCGACCAGTGACTGGCAGGGGACGCGCCAAGGGCCGGCCACCCTTGGATGACCGGCCTTCCGGCGGGGTGGCCGCCGTGTCAGCGACCGGCCGAGCCCTTCTTGGCGGCAGCCTTCTTCGCGGGAGCGGCCTTCTTGGTCGGCGTCGCCCGCTTCGCCGGAGCCGCCTTGCTTGGTGCGGCCTTCGCCGGAGCAGCCGTGGACGTCGCAGCCTTGCGCGTGGTGACCTTCCGGGCCGGTGTGCCGGACTTCGCGGCCTTGGTCGCCGACTTGGCGGCGGCCTTGGCCGGAGCAGCCTTCTTGGTGGTGGTCTTGGCCGTTGCGGTTGTCCGGGCAGCGGTCTTGGCGGGAGCGGCCTTCTTGGCCGTGGTCTTGGTGGCGGCAGCCTTCGTCGCCGAGGCGGACTTCCTGGCCGCGGTCTTCGCCGGTGCCGACGTCGTTGCCGCGGACTTCGTGGCGGCACTCTTTGTGGCCGCGCTCTTGGCCGGGGCAGCCTTCTTCGCGGGAGCGGCAGCCTTCGACGCCGACCCTGCGGCGGCCCGGGCACCGGCAGCCGAGGCCTTCGGCAGCTTGCGCGGGTCGGCAACCATCGCCTTGAACGCCGTGCCCGGCCGGAAGCGCGGGACGGTCGTCTTCTTGATCTTCACGGTCTCTCCGGTGCGCGGGTTGCGCCCGGTGCGGGCGTCGCGGTCGACCCTCTGGAAGGTGCCGAAGCCGGTGATGCCGACCTTGCCGCCCCTGGCGACCTCCCGGATGATGACGTCGAGGACGGCCCCGAGTGCGTCGCTGGCAGCCTTCTTGCCGCCGAGCTTCGCCTCGAGAGCGCTGGTGAGCTCTGCCTTGTTCACGTCTTTCCCTCCAGAGGGATGTGCCGTCTATTGGTTTCGACGGCGTGTGGTTCCGGAACCGTTTCCGGCTTGGTGCAGACGTTAGAACTCATCGGCGCCCACGTCCACCACCTCGGGCCGCTCATTGCCTTGTCCCCCAACACCTTTGGCACTCAGCGTGCGCTGTACAGCCGCCCTGAGCGCCTTCACGTCTCCGGTTTTCACGCGGTGGACCTGGCACGCCCGGTGGCAAGGTGATCTCTTGACGCTCAAACGCGTTGGCACACAAAGGCTTTCGTAAGACTCCCACGGCGGCACGGATCCCAGGAACGGGTGGGACGAGGAAAGGCTGAGGCGTCAGCACATCGCGCTCGGCCCCCGGTCACTGGCTGTGAAACTTTCGTCGACACGCCGTGACGGCGTGTCGATCCGTCGGCGCCAGGGGGTCGGTCAGACCGTGACCGGCTTGTAGGAAGGCCGCCCCTGCTCGAAAGCGGTGACGTCGACCTCGTGCCGCAGCGTCAGGCCGATGTCGTCGAGGCCCTCGAGGAGACGCCAGCGGGTGTAGTCGTCGACGTCGAAGGGAGCGACGATCTCGCCGGCCGTGACAGTCCTCGACACGAGGTCAACCGTCACGTCGGCGCCCAGCTCGTTCTCGAGGTACTTCCAGATCAGCTCGACGTCGTCCTGGGCGACCTGGGCTGTCAGCAGGCCCTGCTTGCCGCTGTTCCCGCGAAAGATGTCGGCGAAGCGGGACGAGATGACCGCGCGGAAGCCGTAGTTCATCAAGGCCCACACGGCGTGCTCGCGACTTGACCCGGTGCCGAAGTCCGGGCCAGCGACGAGCACCGACCCT